>Ga0307372_10006303_pt1 | contig 17413 bp, 19 predicted proteins | sample OX1MG_FD_202533 | JGI IMG/M metagenome (GOLD analysis project Ga0307372, IMG submission 202533) | Soil microbial communities from Risofladan, Vaasa, Finland - OX-1 | ecosystem: Environmental > Terrestrial > Soil > Coastal area > Acid sulfate soil | place: Finland: Risofladan, Vaasa | collected... | reverse complement strand
CTCCAGCTAGTCATCGATGAACCGGCAGTGTTTGCAGTCGTCGGCGTTGCAGGTCCGGTCGCAGCGGTCGCCCGCGGCCAACGCAGACCGAAGCTCGGTCAGTTCCGTCTTGAGCTTTGCCAGCTCGTCGATCGTGCGATCGACGTCTGCCATGCGGCGCTCGACGAGCGATTCCAGTCGCTCTTCAAATGAGCCGCAGCTCTCCTGGAACGCGAGGTCCGCAAGCTCCTTGATGTCGGCCAGGGAGAGACCGAGAATCTTGGCGCGACGGATCAGCCGTAGCCGCCGAACGTCGGACGTGGAGTACAGGCGATAGCCCGACTCGCTCCGCGCGGTCGCTGGCAAAAGGCCAGCATCCTCGTAGAACCGCAACGTCCTCGGGGGGAGCCCCGAAAGCGCTGCTGCTTTTTGGATCGTGACTAGCTCTGGCACATCTCCACCATAGAGGTTCCAGTAACTGGAAGGTCAAGCCTAAGGGCTAGCGTGTTTCGAGATAGGGGATCCGACTCGGCCTGATGTGCTCATCGGCGTGGGGCAGGACTTCCAGCTGCCGCTCAACTGATAGCTCGGCATTTCCGCGTCTCGTGGCGAACTGGATCTCCCGTGGCCCGCCGTCGCGCAGAATCGTGAGTCAGTGCGGTGGGCGCGCCTGTCAGTCTTTGAGCGCGGGGCCTGGAGAGAGGATCTGCGCCTCCACGAAGCCGATCATCGCGCGGGCCTCGTCCTGGGCTTCGGCGCGGGCGGTTCAGGTGGTGGAGGGTTCGCCCGGGAGGTAGCTTCCGAAGCTCCACTGGTGGCCTTCGATGTCGACCGCGGAGTAGCCGGCGCCGCCGTAGTCGTGCTCTTCGTATTCGCGGACGATCTCGACGCCTGCCGCCTTCGCTCGTTCGTAATGGGCACGGATGCCGGGCAAATAGACATAGTTGCTCTGGTTGTGGCCCGGCAGGTCGCGCGGACTCATCGAGTCGGCCTTGGCGGAATAGACCATGATGATCGCGGGGCCGAAGCGTAGTTCAGCGTGGGCGACACCACCATCTGGCGCGGGCACGTTCATCACGGTTTCGAAGCCAAATGCCGCATTCAACCAGGTGATGGCGGCGTTCGCATCGCGGTAGAAGAGGCAGGGGTGAATGCTGGGCGGCGCGTCGACCATGGAGGGACTCCGTGTTGAGGTGCCGCAATCGTATGGAACGTCGTAGTCCGCCGTCTTGTAAGGACGTAACCTCGCTCAGGCGGGGTTGACCAGTTTGTCCATGAGCCCGGTGCCATCAGTGAGGTTGCCGCGCACGAACTCCCTCGGGGTGGACCCCGCCAGTGCCCGGAATTCGTGGATGAAGTGTGGCTGGTCGAAGTACCCGCAGGCCGCGCTCACGTCCGCCATGCACGGGCCGGGCTCCTTGAGCATGGAGACGGCGCGGTCGAAGCGGAGGACCCGCGCCACGGTCTTCGGCGAGAGGCCGACCTCCTCGCGGAAGCGCGCAGTGAGGTGCTTGCGGCTCCAGCCAACCTCAGCGGCGAGCGAGGCGATCTCGCCGTTTCCGCCTGTCGCGCACAGCCGTTGCCAGGCCCGTGTCACGCCCGGGGACGGGTCGGGAGCCACCGCAAATCGGCGGATAAAGAGGCGGTCGAGCAGGCCGAAGCGCGACTCCCAATCGCCGGCATCGTGCAGCTGCTCGGCCAGGCGGCGGGCGTCCGCGCCGAAGATATCCGCCAGGTCGATCGAATGGTTCGTGAACTCGTCCATTGGCCGCCCGAGGACGAGGTGTGCGCCGATTGGCGTGAAGTTCACCTGCATCCCGTGGCTCGCCCCAATGGACTCGACGATCACGTAGGTGTCGTGCATGCCGGCAAGGAAGCTAGAGAGCACCTGTTCGTGCGTGCGAATCCTTGGAGTGGTGATGCGCCACGGGCTCGAGAAGCTGATGATCAGGACGACGCCCGGAAAGGGTACCTCTCGTCGCGCCGGTGACGCCCCGTTGTGCTCGATGTAGCCCTCGTACTTCGTGACGTATGGGCGCAGCGAGCGGGAAGCCGGTCGTGCAATCAGCTCCCACTTCCCGAGCGGAGAGTCGTGCACGATGGTCTTGGTGGGCGAATCAGCCACGTCAAGAGGCTAGAACAAGCGGATAGGCCTCGCAAGGGCATGAAACCTTCGCCTGCCAACGGACACCGGCGAATGGCCACGTCGCGATAACGCTACGGATTTCTGGCCTTCCAGTTCCGCTGCGATGACGATGATGTTCGTTGCCCGTCAGTCTTTGAGCGCGGGGCCTGGAGAGAGGATCTGCGTCTCCACGAAGCCGATCATCGCGCGGGCCTCGTCCTGCGCTTCGGCGCGGGCAAGCAGGACAGTAGAGACGGCCTCGACTATTTCCGCCAGTTCGGCGTCGTTGCGCCAGAGTCGCTCATGCGCTTCCCCGGCGGCGAGCCCGGTTTCCCAATAGGGCCGCACGGCCTCGGAAACCAGCAGCCCGCCCAGGACCTCGACCCGCCGGTCGTAGTCGATGCCCATGGTGTCGAGGAGCCGGGAAACGAGGGCCCGCGCCTGCTCGGCTGTCCAGTTCTGGCCGGCGATACGGGCGACGGCACGGTCGAGTGCGGCGGCGGCCGGCACGTCCGGAGACTGGTGTGGAGCTGGCATCGAAGTCCCTCCGCCGATGATGTCGCTACCATACTGCATTCCGCTCACCTGATACAGCACGTGATCATTTCGCGCGGTCATACGCTTCTCCTCCACCTGGCTGACGCGAAGTATGTGACCCCTTCGCGACAGATGTTGTCGCTATTTGGCGAGACCCAACAACTTGTGCAGGTCATGTTTCGCACCGAGGATGCCCGCCCAGGGATCCGCGCGCACCGCCCACCACGGGTCAAGCAGCGTGGTCTTTCCGGGATAGGCATCGTGGACGTCCGCCCAGGCGTAGGGAAGCGAGACAGGCCCGCCAGGCTTCGCCCGCGGGGAATAGGGCGACGCGAGGCTCTTGTGGCGGGCGTTCTGGTTGGCGTCCAGGAACACCTTCCCGGCCCGCTTCGCAGTTGTCCAGTCCATCGTCACGTCCTTCGGCCGGCGCGCAGCCAGTTCGGAAAAGATCGTGCTGGCGATGGCTCGCACGGAGTCGTAGTCGAAATTGCGCACGATCGGGACGTACACGTGCAGCCCCGTCGCCCCAGAGGTCTTCACAAATGACGTTAGTCCGAGAGCGTCCAACAACTCCCTGAGCGTCAGCGCGATCTCGACGGTTTTCGCGAAGGCGGCAGGGTTCGGCTGCGGTTCCTCTCCCGGCACCTCCGTGCCCGCATAGATGTACGGGTCGAGGTCGAACAGGACAAAGTCTGGGTGGTTCAAGGGGGAAGCGTCGATCGCATCTTCAGAGCCGCTGAACGTTAATGGAAGAGCCAGCCCATCGGGCTGTGGCGAGACGCGCGCAAGCGAGGCGTGCCACTCGATGTCTGCAACCTGGCAGAGCCAGAGGAGTGTGGGCAGGTTGTTGCAGAGCAGCCATTCACGGTCACGCCCTTCGCCTTCGGCGAATGCCGTCACAGTCTCCACGAACGGGGGCAGGTCCGCGTCCCAGTGGCGCTGGTAGAAGCGCTTTGCCTCGATGCCGTTCGGGAAGCGGAGGAGCGTCAGCGGCCGGTCCCGCAGGTGGGGGAGGGCAAGCGGCGCGATCGTGAGCGCGTAGCGGAGCAGGTCGCGCTTGCTGATCGCGGGCCCACCCTCCGTTCCCGGCCAGAGCGCTTTGCCCAGGTTCGTGACGGCTAACGACCAGCCGTCGCCAGCGAGCGTCGCGCGCTCCCCGGCGCGCTCCAGTTGGCCAATCAGCGAGTCCGCGGCGGCCAACGGCGGGTCGGGCGGCGGCGTGACCGATTGCCGCTCTCCCACCACACCTTTGAATACCGGCTGGCGCAGCACTCCGGAGGTCGATGTCCCCAGGTACTCCACGAGTACGTGCACTTCCGGGCGCACCCACGTGGCGGCGCGGTCGTCCGGCGTCGGCGCGGCGAACGGGCTGTCGCTCACGACGAGGCGGTCGAGCCTGCGTCGAAGCGAGTCTGCTTCGGCCCCCGTCAACCCGCCACCGACGCGCCCGCGATACACCAGACCGTGCGGGCCAAGTTCACCGAGGATCAAACCCCCGAAGCTGTCCAGGCGAGCGCCCTCTCCGGCGGTGAAGCCTGCCACCACGAACGCATCGCGTTCGAGTGCCTTGCGCTTCAGCCAGGACGGGCTCCGTCGCCCAGGTGCGTAGCGGCTATCTTCACGCTTGGCGATGATGCCCTCGAAGCCCGTGCTCACTGCCGCTGCGAACGCGGCCTCAGCCTCCGCCTCGATGGTCGCAATCTGGACCACCCGGCAGGTCGGCGCGAGGACGCGAGCCAGCACCGCTCGCCGATCCCGGAGCGCCGCCCCTGTCAGGTCGTAGCCATCCACGTGCAGGACGTCGAAGACAAAGTAGACCACGGGGATGGCCCGCTCTGCTTCGGCAATCTTGCCAGCGTCTTTCAGGTTCATGCGCTGCTGAAGCAGTTCGAACGACACCCGCCCATCTGCACCGACGGCGACAATTTCGCCATCGAAGGCTCCCGCCTTCAGCGGCTGCCGCTCGAGGTCTGCGACGATCCCCGGGTATTGTGCACTGATGTTGTGCCCGCCTCGCGAGCGCAGTTCGACGCGACCACGATCAACCATCGTCAGCACGCGGATACCGTCGAGTTTCGGCTCGAATGACCACTGCCGCCCGCCGCTGGTTGGGATCGGGGTCGCTGTGGCGAGCATCGGTGGCACCGGCTGGAGCGTTCCCGCCTTCGCACCGATTAGTGTCGCGGGCGCGGCGTAGGGGAGTTCGCTTCGTTGCCTGTGCGGCGGCACGCCGTCACGGAGCTCGGAGATCGTTAGCCCCGAGACGACCGACCTCCCGTCTTCGAGCAGGTCGCGCCCAGTGTCGGCGAACGCGTCTGTGTGCTTGATGAGCAGCCACTCATCGACGCCGCGCTTCGTCCGCACCAGCGTCCACGACCCCTTCAGCTTGCTGCCCCGGAAGGTGACGGAGAGCTTGCCGCGGGCGAGCCCGTCGCGGAGTTCGCGTTGAGCACCTTCGCGGTCGTCCCAATAGAAGCGGCCGCCCTCATCGGGGGAGAACGTGCCGGCGTCCCAGATCAGGCTGGGCCCGGCGCCATACTGGCCCTTCGGGATGACGCCCTCGAAGCCGCCATACGCCAGTGGATGGTCCTCCACATGCTTTGCCAGCCGTTTGTCGCTCACATTCGAGGAAGGCCCCTTTGGCACCGCCCAGCTCAACAGCACCCCGTCCAGCTCAAGCCGCAGATCGTAGTGCAGCCGCGTGGCGGAGTGCTTGTGGACCATGAAGACCAGCGCGCCGCACCCCGGTTCAGCCTCCGCCGGCTCCGGTTCAGGGGTAACGCTGAAGTCGCGTTTGGTGCGGTAGTCGCCCCCCGGCTGACGTTTGCCAGGCATGCGTTTCCCCGATCAGGCGGGCGTGGCGGTCTTTCGGCGTCTCGGTGCTGGCGCTGCGACGGGTTCGGGGACGGCGGATGCCTTTGGAGCACGGGACGCCCGCCCTGCCGCTGGCGCAGTGGCGCCGGTCTTGCGTTTCTGGGCTGCTTCCACGCTCGCCCGAAGCGCGGCCATCAAGTCTACAGCCGGGGCGAGGGTCGCCGGTGGCGGGGCCGCGACGTATTCCTGGCCCTCCAGCTTCGCTGTAATCACGCTCATCATCGCCTCGCGGTATTCGTCCCTGTACTGCGTCGGCTCAAACGTTGCCTGCAGGAGGTCGATGAGCGCGTTGGCGATCTTCATCTCGGCGGCCGACACCGCAACGTCGGGGAGCGGCGATTCCGGCGTGCGCACCTCGGCGGCGTAATACAGAGTCTCGAGGATCAGCGCGTCATCGCGAATCCGCAACGCGCAGAGCCGCTCCTTCGTGCGCATCGAGATCTTGCCGATGGCGAGGAAGTTTCGCTCCTTCAGCACCTTCGCTAGCAACGCAAACGGCTTCCGGCCAACCTCCTCCGGCTCCAGGAAGTACGTCTTCTCAAAGTAGACAGGGTCGATCTCGGCTGCGCTCACAAAGGCGGTAAGTTCGATCGTCTGCTTGCTCGCGACTGGCAACTGCTCGAGATCGGCCTCGTCGATGATGACGTAGCGATCCTTCGAATACTCGTAGCCCTTCACGATCTCGTCTGGTGCGAGATCCTTCCCATCGGCAGCACAACGGCGGATCAGCTTGATGGGACTGTTGTCCGTGGCGTGGAGTTGCCGGAACGAGATGTCCTGACTCTCCGTCGCCGTGAACAGCTTCACCGGGATGCTCACCATCCCGAAGCTGATCGACCCTCGCCAAATTGCCCGAGCGGCCATCGTTGTATCTCCTCTGTTGGCGAGACGGGCTATCCCACCGATCGCCGCGACGACCAGGGCAGACCCGGCACTCACCTTCATGGTCCGGGAATCCCGGACACAAACATTAAGGCGAGGAAGTGAGCGCGGTCAAACGGGTTATGCAATTCAGCGGGACACCGATCACCTTTTCGAAGGGCACGCGGGCGTCTGAGCAGCATTCGGCCGGGCCGGCATATCCAGCAAACTCATGCAAGCCCGTGCACTCGTCGACACTCAGGAAACAGTCGCTCACGGGTAGGTGATCACGCAGCTGGAAGACTTGTTGCTCCAGAGTGGCTGCACAGAATAGGGATGCGCGTTCGCAAGCATGACGGTGGTGAGGCCTGTCCATGCGCATTTGTCGCCGTTCTCGGCCCCGTTGTTGTCGTACCAGGCATTGAGTAGCGGGTCCGTCATTGCTTCGCCCAATTCGTGCCCGCCCACGATTGAAAAGCCGTCGAAGACGCTGCCCACGGAGTTGGCGCCGCAGGCGTAGCCGGCATCCGGCTCGTAGGGGATGTAGGCGTACGGTGTGGCGCCTGCCGCGTAGCTGTGATAGCCACACCACTGCGTACCAAAACCGCTCTGGGAATGGCCGTGGGGAGTCATGATGATATAGAGGTTGTTTGTGCCCGTGCCGCTGCCGCTGGCGATGTGCGAGGCTTCATTCGCGATGCTCGACTGGGTAATGCGGCTTGGCAAGCGGGTCTTGTTGTCAAATATGAAGGTCGCGTTCGCCGACGGGTTAGTGACGAGATGGGCAGTCGAGCAGGTCGCTGTGCCGGCAGGGATGAGGCCGCAATACTGAGTGACGCTGTTGAGCCAGTTACTTCCGCCAGTGCCGCCGAAGAAGCCTTTCACGTAGTTCACCGCAGAGTCACACGTCGAGGAGCCACTGCCGTTACACGACCAGCCCCAGAAGACGACATGGACCCGGGTCGTCTCCATCACACCGCCGCCGCTCTGGTTGATGAGATTCAACACGCCCGTGCTCGCCGAAGCCTGGCGCTTGGCGCCGCGCTGCGCCTCGGTGACACTGCGCGTCGGGAAAAATGCGGTGGTGTCCCCGGGCCGGTGGGCTTGCTCACTTTGTCCGCCCGATGCGGGCGAATCGGCACTAGCGGGAGAGGCTGAGCGAAGGGCCGTGGGTACCGCGACCGCCAGGAGGAAGAGAGCGAGGCCGAACGTCCGAAGTCTGAGCATCTTGGAAACCACCAGCCTGTCTATCAATTGCGGACATACGCGGAACCGCGCCGACGATTATGGTGCGCTGTGATGGCACATACCAGTGCTATCTGCGTCATCTATTCTGGAGACAAGCTCCGCCGCCCCTGAGCGAGCCGTCAGACGCTACGCCGGGTGCCGCCGGAACCGACCGGGCGCTGTGCAGGCTGGGTGGCGTGAGCAAGCTCGAATGGCTCAGGGCAAAGGCGCGCCAGCTATCGCGGCCCGGCTTGCACAGCCTACGTCCATGGTAGGGCGCGGTCGGCGCTGTCACGGCTTTGCGTCGGTCGCGCCCTGACCGTCACGGTGTCAAGCGCGCTGCGGCCGTCACTTCTGCTTCAGCGAGATTCCCAGGTCGGGTTTTATGAGCGATGCCACGTAGATCGGCCATATCCGGGCGCCGTGACACGAGAAGTTGATCACCTCTCCGTCCGTTGCCTCGAAGGAGCGCTCCGGGCTGAGCCGTCTGCCCGCACGCAGGCGGAGCTTGTAGCGCCCGGCTGGGACCTGTAGCTCGGCAGTCTCGTGGATGGCTACCGAGCCGACGGTCTTGCCGTCTTTCAAGATCTCAAAGGGGCGGCGCACCAATTCGATTCCCGCCGCTTGCCTCGTCAATTTCAGAGTTGCTGACACTGTCGTGGTCCTTTCGTTTTCAATTGTACGAAGTGGTCGCCGAGGTGGCGTGATGGGGCGGCGATCACGTGTGGCGACTGGTCACGAGGCGCTCGCGATCGAACATCGCCGACACGGCCCGCCATCCAAATCCGTCGACGACCAGCAAGGCCGCCGCGAGGCCGAGTGCCACGGGTAGGGACGGCGTGATCACGTTCAGCGACATCAATGCCACGATGGCAAGCGGAGGAACGCTGGCGAAGACCCCCAGCTGCTGGGCAACGCGGACGTCGCTCGCCCGAGCGGAGATGGCGATGCCAACCCAGATCGACCACCCGGCAAGGAGCGGCGCGAACAGCAGCTGCACCAGGAGGTGCGATCGTTCGAACACAGCGGAAGAGACGGCGGGGTGGGCGAAAAGTGCCGCGCCGGCGAGGAAGATGCCGAACATGGCATAGGCGATCACCAGCGTCGGGAGGAGTATTGCCAGCGCCTTCCCCACGAGGAACTCCTCTCGCCGGATCGGCGTGATGAGGACGGGCTCGAGGGTGCCCTGCTCGCGCTCGCCGACCACCGAGTAGGCCGAGAGAGTGGCAGGCAGGATCGCCGGGATGACGAGCAGGTAGAGCAGTGAGAGCCCGACGCGGGTATCGAGCGCCTTGTTCGTAGCTGAAAGCGAGATGGTGAAGAGCTGGATCGTCGGCACAGTGACAAGAACCAGCGGCAGGAACGCCATGGTGAAGATGAGGACAAAGCGGTTGCGCCGGTAGTCCCGTAGTTCCTTGTGGAAGATCGCCCCGACGCGCGTCCAACTGAAGCTCATCGCCGCATCGCCTCCGCGTCCTCGTCCATGAGCTCGAGGTAGACGTCCTCCAGGGAGTGGCGGGACTCGACGATCGACAGGATGTCGGCACCGGCACCCACCAGTGCCCGCGCAACCCCCGGGGCGACCGTGTCTGGATCGGAGACGGTGAGTACGTATGCGCCCGACGTCGCCTGCTCCCAGCCCTCGACACCGGGGAGTTGGGCGAACACCCCGGCGGGCTCACCGAGCGGTGCGCGGACGCGTACGTCGAGCGTCCTCTTGAAGAACTGCTCGCGAAGCTCCTTGGGCCGCCCGATCTGACGCAGTGTCGTGTTGAGGATGGCCACCCGGTCGCAAAGTCGCTCGGCCTCTTCGAGGCGATGCGTGGTGAGGAAGATGGTCACCCCCCGCTCGCGAAGGCCGGCTATGAGGTCGTGGACTTCATGGGCCGCGACAGGGTCGAGGCCCGAGGTCGGCTCGTCAAGGAAGAGCACCGCCGGGTCGTTCAGCAGTGCGCGGGCGAGTCCCACCCGCTGGCGGAGGCCCTTGGACAGCGCCCCGCACGGATCGTTGGCGCGGTCGCTGAGGTTCACCGCCCGCAGCGCGGTCGCTATGCGTTCGTGGGAGTCGTGGAGTTCATAGAGACCGGCGAAGCACTCCAGGTTTTCGGCGACGGTCAGGCGAAGGTAGAGACCGGGCAACTCCGGCATGATCGAAATGCGCGCTCGAATCTGGGGGCCCGTGGCTGCGGTGAGCGGGATGCCTGCCACTTTAGCCGAACCCGACGTCGGCGCCAGCAGCGTCCCCAGCGTGCGGACTATCGTCGTCTTCCCCGCCCCGTTTGGTCCGAGAAAGCCGAACACTTCGCCGTAGCCGACCTCAAAGGAGACGTCGTCGAAAGCGACGCGATCCCCGAAGCGCTTGGTCAGGTGGTCTACGACGAGGGCGGGAGTCGCCCGCTCGCCGTCCGGCGACAGATGAACGCCGCCGTCATCGTCGCTTGCCACGACCCCGTCCTCATCGGTCACTGCGCACGATTCCCACTGCCATCTCGTTCAAACAGCGTATCTCTTATAAGGCGAGCATGGATCGAGCCGGGCCGAGGGCTCTGAAGACATGCTCGCCCCGATACGCCAGATGCAACCGTTGCCACGCGCGCCGTACCGCTCCCGGCCAACAGCCTCCGACGCATCCACCTGTCGTGCTTTCGCCTCGGTTCGTCGACCGGGAGCCGGCTGCAGTCTCCTAAACGGCGACAGGGCAGACTCGAGGGGTGTGAGTCTGCCCTGTCCTGGGCCCGAAGCCAGCAGAAGCTGGCGCCTCCGCGATCATTCCCGCTAAGAGCCGCCCGCCATCATCCCGGCGTGGTTCATGCCGGTACCGTGCGCTTTCTGCATGGCCGCTTGCAGGGTCCCAAGCGCGACGCCTTTCTCGGCGGCGATTTCAGCCATCGTCTTGCCGGATGCCAGCCGGCTATCCAACTCCGAGACGGTCATCCCGAGGGCGCTGGCGGCGGCCGCTTGCATCTGCTCATGGAGCTTTGTGCCGGCGGTTCCCATTCCGTCCATCGCGGCGCAGTTCATGTCCGCCGACGGCGTCATCTGGCCGATATTGGCCATGGCCGCGTGCACGCCCGGACTGCCTGGTCCACTACGAGTCTGCGCGGCGGCGAAGCCTATCGTACTGAGTGTGAGGATGGCGGTGCCCGCCAGCGCTCCTGCGAGGATTAGCCTTCTTACGTTCATCATTGTTCTCCGTTGAAGTTGTTCTTTTGCCGGGAATCAACCGCGCAGTGCGCGCCGGGCTGATTCGTATTCCTTGTCGTCGATCTCACCGCCGACGTATCGGCGGCGCAGGATGTCCTCGGCGTCTTCCGATGCGTGCCGGCCTCGGCCCGACTGTCCCGCCGCCCAGGCGATGAGCCCTAGCACAGCGACCCAAAAGACCAGGCCGAACACCATCCAGAGCCAGCCGGCGCCGCCCATTCCTCCGAAATCCATCATCATTGACCTTCCTTCCGGCCCCTTCACGGGACCGCAAGGTGATCATCCGGCTCCAACTTCAAGAGACGCGTAGCGCGAAGCTCAAGATTTGCTCAAGGTGCTCGCGGTCGACCGCCGCTCGATCCGGGCTGCCGAGGCGTCGCCGCCCGACCCTATGTCGCGATCGGGAGCACGAGTGTGAAGGTGGAGCCAGCCCCCGCGCCCGCCGAGTCGGCCCGGAGCGAGCCACCCATCGCCGCCACGAGGGCACCGGCGATCGTCAGGCCCACGCCTGTGCCACCCGATGATCGCGCCCTCGATCGGTCTACGCGGTAGAACCGCTCGAAGACGTGTGGGAGGTGCTCCGCTTCGATGCCGATTCCGGAATCTCGTACCGAGATCTCGACGCCGTCTCCCAGGCGGCGGGCCGTGATCCCCACCTTCCCCTCGGGTGTGTACCTCAGCGCGTTCGAGAGCAGGCTGGACAGCACCTGGACAAGCCGTTCCGAGTCAGCCAGCACGTTTGGCAGGCCCGGAGGCGTGGAAACGTCGAGACTCAGACCCTTGTCCGCGAACGCGCGCTCGAGCCGTGACGCAGCAGTCCGGACGGCATCGCCGACGCTCACCGGCGAAAGAGAGATGGCCAGCTGGCCCGCCTGCGCACGGGAGAGCTCCTGCAGCTCTTCGGCAAGCCTGCCAAGCCGATCCGTTTCCAACGTGAGCTTCGCCCAGGTTTCGTCCGATGCCTGGAAGACGCCATCGGCCAGCGCTTCCAGGTAGCCCTGGAGGACTGTCAGGGGCGTCCGCAATTCGTGCGCGACGTCGCCAATCAGCTCGATACGCCGCCGCTCTGCACCCTCCAGTGCGCCCGCCATCGAGTTGAAGCTCCGGGCGACCTCCTGCACCTCCATGGGCCCGCCCACCGGGACCCGCTGAGCGTAGTCTCCGGCGGCGATTCGGCGGCTCGCCGACGCCAGCGAGCGCGCGGAACCCGAGAGCTGCCGGGCCACCAGGACGCTGATAATCACGCTCAGCGGAAGGGCGACTGCAACGGCGATGAGGAAGCCCTCATTCAAGGAGCGCGCCAGGGCCGCGTCCAATTGTGCAGCGCTGGCCGGCACCGCCATGCCGTTGGGCCCGTGCATCAACCCCATGTTGCCGATGCGGTGGTCGAAAAAGCTTGGCGCTGTGGCCCTCACCGCCACAAGCAGGGAGACGATTGCGACAACGCCCACGCCAATGTGACTGACGAACAATCGGGCGCGTATCCCCCCAGGGAGCAGTTTTCCTAGCTTCAACGTGGGTCCTCCACAGCGCGGTAGCCGACACCCCGGACGGTTTGGATATAGCGCGAGGGGTCCGCATCGAGCTTGCGGCGGAGGTTGCCCACGTGCACCTCCACGACGTGGTCATCGTAGAACTCGCTCGTCCAGACGACGTCGAGGATCTGCGCCCGCGTGAAGACACGCCCCGGCTGCTGCGCCAGCATCGCGAACAGCTCGAATTCCCGCGCTGTGAGGTCGATCGCTTCCACACCGTCTCGCGTCACTGCGTGGCGGGTGCGGTCGATAGTGAGACCGCCGAGGCGAATGGTGGCCTCCGGGTGGTCGTGGGGCACGCTGCCAGTCCGTGGCCGCCGCAGCATCGCGCGCACCCGTGCAACCAGCTCGCGCGGGCTGAACGGCTTCGCCAGGTAGTCGTCAGCGCCAACGGTGAGCCCGACGATCCGGTCCACCTCCTCGGTTCGAGCTGTGAGCATGAGGACATAAGCGTCGGAAAACTGTCGCAGTTGGCGGCACACCTCGATGCCATCCATCCCTGGCAGCATGACGTCGAGCACGACAAGGTCCGGGTTCAATTCCCGGGCGCTGGCCAATGCGGTGGGGCCATCAAAGGCGGCATGCACCTCGAAGGCCTCCCTCTCCAGGTAGCCCCGAATCAGGTCCACGATACTGTGCTCATCATCGACGACGAGGATTTTCGTTGCCATGGGCCCTTCGACAACCTCCTGCACGCGAGGAGCGCGTACGCCGCCAGTTTCGACGACGATTATCAGAAGTACCGCAAGCCAACTGAGTGGGATCTCGGCGGGGGCGGCTAAGCCACCAGCCGTGAGGTGCCTACCGCAGCCGCGATCGCGATAAGGTGTGCGGCCAGGGTCGGGAGGGCGGCGGCCGCGAAGGATGGGTGAACTCGATCGGAAAGCTCTTGAATCCTGCGGAATAGAGGTGGGTGATGACCGGGTGAACTGCCGCGACCGGTGCCAGAATCAGCACGAGCGCCATCGGGGGTTGCAAGCTCGCCACTCTCCCACAACGTCGCGAGTACGCTCGCTTCCAGTTCCCCCACTGACGTCGACCGTGCGCCCGGCTCCGGTTGATCCACCATGCCCCTATCTTAGGCGATATGGCGCACACCCACCCGGGATGGAGGAGCAGCTCGAGGCGCTGGAGGCGCGGCTGGCGGAAGAGCTGCGCGCGGGAGTGGACTTCACCTGCCGGCCAGAGTGAGTCATGTCCACCAACGCGGGGCAGACGCCCCCGAAGGGAAGGAGAAGACCATGACCGTGAACGAGCTGATCGGACTCTTGCAGGAGTGCGACCCGGAGGCGGAGGTGCGCATCATGAGCCAGGAGGGCTGGCCGTTCGAGAATGGCGTCGCCGGCGTCGCCGTGCGCGAGGAGTTTGGGGGCGAGGAGTGCGACTGTGACCACGGCATCGGCGAGCCCCACGAGGAGGGCTGCGCCGCCGAAGGCGATGGCGAGTACGCAGACGGGCTGGCCGGTAACGACGTCTTCATCGTGGAGGGCGAGCAGGAGCGTTATGGCTGCAAGGACGCGTGGGCGATGGCGCGCCGCTGAGGCTCCTACCTGGAATCACGAGAGCCGCCTTCCGGGGCGGCTTTCTCGTGCCTTTCACTGCGTTGTAGTACGGGCAATCTCGGTCACTGGTTCTGATGTAGTCAAGACAATCAGACTGTCCGGGCGGATCCGGCATGCCACCCGGATTGCTCGCTGATGTCAGCCTTGCTGGGCAAGGGCCAGCATCATGCTGAGCACCTCCCCGCGGGTAGGCACGCCAGTGCCACGCACCCAAGCGATCACGTTATAGTCCATCGTTGGCGTCAAAAGATGGAATCCAATCTGGTCGGCTGGGAGGCCACGTACTTCCCAGAGCGCAACGCCCGCAATATGAGTGTCGATTTGGACCGCATCTGGCCCAACTTTCAAATACTTCGCTGGCGGCATCTCAACGATATTCATCAACGGCCCGTTATAATACTGCCATGACCCGCCACTCCAATTAGAAAAGCCGTAGTCCAATTCTAGCGATTGTGCAGGACCAGCCTGCTCAGTCTTAGCAGCCCGTAGTTGCAACCCATTCGGCACATTGGTAGGCAGGCGTGGTGTGAACGGAATACCTGACTCTAGATGCGCGACCAACTCCTGATCGGAGGAGAAATTGTCGCGATAGGCGATATTCGTGTGTAAAGAGGAAATCCCATTAGACTGTGGAGTCGACATAGGCGTTCCAGCATTCGCTCCGGGAATCATCGTTAGTCCGATTGCGTAGAGCGAGCCTCCCATCGTAACGCCAACTAGCACAGCAATAATGATAACAGCTAGTACATGACGATGAAGAAAGTTGCCTAACGTTGTAAAGCTTGCGCATTAGTTGTAACCTGCCATCGAATTTAGTACGTAGCCGCCACAGCTACCATCAGAGGCAGAGAACGTAGCCTGGGCATCGACCCAGTTTCCAGATTGCGAATACTCGAACGCCCAACCTATAGTAGTGTAAAATGCCGTATTGAAAGATACGTCATACCTTACGTTATAGTCGTATCTATGTCCGTAGTTGTCCCAAACATATTGGTTACCAGCCCAGTAGAGATCGACCAAACTATTACTGTTGGATGGACTTGATATTTGGTAGGTGTTTACGTCTATCCACGGAGTGCTGTACCCATAGTCATAATTCCACAAGTACAAAGATAGATCGGTGAAGAAATCCATCACAGTAATAGTTATTGTAAGTATCCCATGAACCCTGCGATTGTGTAAGCGTCGGTTGGGACGCGATAGGAGCCACCCCAAATGGCAAGGGCAGCGTTCGCATCGAATGCGATTACCGCTACAAGGACAGCGATGGGCACCAAGAGCCTCTTCAATGCACGACTCCCGACAAGATTAGCAGCCAGGGGCGGACTCTGATGGTTGTCTACCCCACTCTAGTTGGACACGATCGTGCTCCCGAAAACCGAGGGTGCGCGATCGGCTCATGCCGATGTTGGCACACCGCCGGAAGGGCAGCATCCATCGCACGATGGATGGCATGTCCATCATTATGGGTAGCCTGTCAACAACGCGCGGCGGAACGCCTCGCGAAACGCCGGCCGGACGTCCACCGTCTCGGCCTTGGCGTTGATGCATCTCGCCGCCTGGCTATCGTCCTTCGCCCAGCACCTAGCTAGACAATCGGCCTTGCGCTCATTGTGGTCGTGACTCGTAGGCGAATATCCTGAGTCTTCGAACAGGAGAGGGAGTCGCCACAGGCGCAGAAGCGCTTCAGAACAGCGAAACGTCGCAGCCGCGGGCATGTTTGTCCGCCAATCGTCTGGAGACGTCTCGGTGTTCAACGTAAACGCATGGAGTGCCTCGCCATAGAGGACGGCCGGCAGACTCGACAGTTAATGCGGTCGTGGCCGACGCGGTTTGGGGGCGCGTGACGCCGAGCATCTGGGCGAGGAACTCCTGGGTGATGGGAAAAGTGTCCGCCCCGACCTGGTCGTGCGTCATCAGGAGCCAGCGCGCACAGCGGGCGTCGGTGTCATGGGCGCGGTTACAGGCTGCGGACTGCGCCACCAGTGCGAGCATCGTCCCCGCGTAGCGCTTAACGACGGAGGCGAAGCTGGGGCAGCGTGTGCTGACGCCGAGAAAGTCAGTCGCGTGCATGCGCAGGGGGAGAGGAGGGCAGTGTTCGAGACGCCCATGGCGAGGAAGAGTGGCACCCCGGTCATCCCTTCGCGGCCGACGGTGGCGAACTCGATCATCATGCCATTTTCGAGGACGGTGAGGAGGGAGATGATGCCGCTCGTCGGGAAGTAGGCGTAGTCGGGTGGTTCGCCCGCTTCCTGGAGCGTTTCGCGCATGCGCAGCGGCTGTTGCTACATGATGAATGTACAGTACAGCGTCCAGAATTTTGCCTCACAATTTGCCGGATCCCGGAGCACTGCCAGAGCGAGAACGTCCTGTAACCGGGCTCGTGCGCGGAGTTCAAAGTCGTCTGAGATACCCTTGGACGCAGCCACTCCAGAATCCGCGCATCTCCAGTAAACAAGGGCCATGGCTATGAGGTCCTCAATGTTCGCACCCCCAGACGATAGCAGTTCTTCGTACGCTGCGGCCGCGCCAACAATGTCGTCGTCCTCGTCAAGCCGCAGTGCAGTATCGCGTGGAGATATCATTTCGCCATCCCCGGAGCATTAAGCCCGGCGTCCGATATCGTTCCGCGAGTCGCTGTTGGGCTCGTTCAAACGTTGACCAACACCTGCGAACGTGGTGTGGCGATGTTGCTGATACGCGCCAGCTCACTTCCTCCTGTGTCGTACCGCAAATACGATCGGGAGCCCGACGACGATGCCGCCGCCAACAATTATTGCTCCAATCACATCGCCGGTTAGGAGATTCATCGCAACGACGAGGCCGACAAGTACGGTCAGAAGCGTGAAATAGTCGAACCGAATCCTCTTCATGGTCAGTGAGCCTCCTTCGGGTCGCCGATGTCCTGCCAAATGTCGCGGATGAGTCCCCACGGCTGTGGGACATAGACCAATTGCGAGAGCGCTAACGCGATCTCGATGACCTTGAGCGCTTCCGGCTTGTCGTTGTGCGTCAAAGTTGAAGAAATGTCCCAGCTAATGAGTGCACCGGCCAAGAATGCGGCACCCACGCACGCTGCACCCGCCGTTTCCACGCCTCCCGCCCCGCAGGTCAGGAACGCAGCCGTGAGGACCGCCTCGGCCACGGTCTTGAGTGCGGCTTGGTGATCAAGGAGAAAGTCGCGAGCACCGGCTCCGAACTGAAGAGAATATTCGCCTCCGAGCTTCACCAGTTGGATTGCCGCGTCACCAACAGAATCCACAACGGTACCGAGACGGGCCTCAGCCACGTGAACCGGGCCCTCGACCTTGCATTGCAGGTCCCACCAGCGGCACAACCCCGTCGGATCGGAGAATTTCGCCGGGTTTGCGCCCGCGTACCCGAAGGGGTTCTCCTGCCAGTTTGGTATTGCGCTGAGCGGGTCGCGGCTGAGGAAGCTTCCCGTGCTGGGGTCGTAGTACCGGGCGCGCAGGTACTGGAGGCCGGTGGGGTCGGTCTGCTGGCCGGCG
>Ga0307372_10006300_pt1 | contig 17419 bp, 13 predicted proteins | sample OX1MG_FD_202533 | JGI IMG/M metagenome (GOLD analysis project Ga0307372, IMG submission 202533) | Soil microbial communities from Risofladan, Vaasa, Finland - OX-1 | ecosystem: Environmental > Terrestrial > Soil > Coastal area > Acid sulfate soil | place: Finland: Risofladan, Vaasa | collected... | reverse complement strand
CTCGGAACTGGTGCCCCTCAGGCAGCGCCAAGAGTCGCTCCAAGGACTCGGCGAGCCACTGAACGGCTACGCCAGGCAAGCACCCCCGGTCTGGTGGCTGACTCCACCGCCAAGGACGTCCTCAGCGTCCCCAAGTGGGAGCACGAACTCGCCACGGCAGCGAATGCTGCCGAATCTTGGGTCTCTAGCCTGGGTCTGCATGGCAACCCTAGGCTGTCATTTAAAGATTGCGTCGTCAAATGCTCCCCGACGCCACCGGGTGGGCATCGACTTCGACCCATCCCGGAGGGCAAGTCGAGAATCGACCATGTAACAAAATCGTCACAGGGCTCCGGGACAGCCGACGACCGCCGGGCGACCCCGTCCGGGACTCGCTCACCGCGCTTCCCTGAGCCCGAGTCGGTCCGAGCCAGACGGGCCGTCCGCCATCGGCTCAGGCGACAACGTCGCGTGAAATCCGATCTGACTGGGTGCCGCAGGCGGGATCCACAAACGCGCCAAGTCGGAGTCGACGACTACCGGTCTCCCTCCGTCCATGTACCGACCAAGACCGCGGCTGACCACTAGCTGGAGCCGCTGCTCCAGCCGCCGGCAACCAGGGGAGTGCTGGTGGTCGAAGACGAGCGACCGAAGTGCCCCGCCGTCCACGGTGAGCTCGCCCTGAATCCCCAGGCTCGCGAGGAGCTTCGGAAGCAGGTAAGACTCCGCGATCGCCAGCTGCTCCTGTTGGCTGTAGGCCGGTACTTCCACGAACTGCAGGCGGTCCTGGAGGGGCAAGGGGATCGCCGCCCGCTCGTTGGCGGTGGCGACGAAGACGGCCGCTGAGAGATCGATCCGGACCTCGCCCAGAAAGTGGTCCTGGAAGGCTGAGTTCTGGGTTGGGTCGAGCAGCGCCAGGAGCACCGACACCGGGGATCGGTGAGAGTCGCGGCTCACCTTGTCGAGCTCGTCCAGCAGGAAGACGATCTGGCTGGGGTGAGCGTGGGAGGTGCGAAGCCTGCGGACCACACCGCCAGGTCGCGACCTCATGTAGGTCCGCTCGGCTCCCACCAAGTTGATGTCGTCGGCGCCGCCCAGAGGCAGGACCTCCAGCCGCCGGCCCATGGCCCCGGCCACCGAGTACAGAAGGCTGGACTTACCCGTGCCCGGCGGCCCCACGAGGCAAAGAGAGCGCCCGGTGACAGCCGGCTGGCCCCGGCGCCTCTGCCACTCGGTGGTGACCAGGAAGTCCATCAAGGCTCGCTTCGCCTCCTCCAGACCGTAGTGGCCGTCATCGAGGGCCGCGCGGGCCTTCACCAGGTCGATAGGAGGTACGAGCGGGGCCTTCCAGACCAAGTCCAGGACGATCTCGGCCGCCTCCCGATTCCCGGCCCCGTGAGATCCCGACGACTGAGCCAGCTCGCGGTCCACGACTCGCTTCACCTCCTTGGGCAAGGCCGCCGCCTTCACGCGTCGCTCCGGGCTGGTAGCTGGACCGAGGTGTCGCTCCCTAGTACGCCGAGCGCTGTATCTCCGGGCGAGTCTCTCAAGCGTCGCCAGCCGATCTGGCCAGAAGGCGGCGTTGAGCAACGCCAGGCGTGTGAACTCGTCGGGCTCCAGATCGGCCACGAGCCGATCGGCAAGCTCATCCGGCGGTAGCTGGCTAAGGTCTGAGCCCGGAGTTCGCGACCGCGACACCCTGCCCTTGGCTCGGACTCGGGCCGCGATCCGGTGCAGTCGGCTGATGTCGGCCTCGGTCTCGACGCTCGGCAGGGCGATGTCCGCTACCTCGACCAGCAGCGCCGGGTGCTTCCGAACCACCCGAGTGACTTGTACCCGGCGCAGGCCATAGGACCGGGCCCGGCGAAGCTGGCCAAAGTCATCCCGGCTCAGGCCGTCGACGGCCGCGAGGGTTGCTATTGGGCGGCTGGTGGTGGAATGGAAGCGCGACCTCGGGATGAGTACCAGCTCCCCTCCCCCCTCGGGAAGCTCCGCCAGCGCCGCCGACTCCTGGTCCCAATTCCCGTGGACGATGTGGTCCTCGCTGGGAAGGACCGCCTCGTCAACCAAGATGCCCGGGGAGACTCGCGGAGAACTGGGATCCCGCCCCGCGTTCGTCTGAAGCTGCTCCACTGGCACAGAGGACTCGAGGGCGGGAGCGTTAGGACCGGACGGTCGCTCAGGGCCAGCCGTCGCCCGCAAAACGTCGAGCCTGGAAGGAGGTCGCAGGCGGAAGCGAATTTGCCGCTCGCCGCGATTGGGATTGCCCTTAGACACGACTTCGCCTCTGTCTCAATCCGGTAGTAGAGATGTTGAACTATAGCATGTCTCTATCAGTCATGCCTCCTTAGCTTTGGGGCGAAGGGCTTAGACTGCTAAGGGCATGATGCCGCCGACCGAGCAGTTGGACCCCATACGTGCCTTGGAGGAGCAACTGGCTGCTCTCCAGCGCCAGGACGACAAGCTGGCTCAGTCCCTAGAAGACACCAGAGAGGCCCGAAGGCGGCTGGCGGGGCAGATTAGGAGCTTGGAGTCGAGCCTTAGCCTGGTTCGCTCTGGCGGTAAGCCCGCAGACACCAAGCTGGCCTCTGGCACGATCGCCGATGCCATCGAAGCCCTGCTCCGAGATCGAGGCGAGATGCGCGCCATCGAACTCACCGAGGCCCTCCAAAACTCCGGAAAGCTCCTGCGGACAGACTCCGCCTATGCCACGCTCCATAAGACTCTGGCCCGAGATGGAAGGTTCGACAAGGTGAAGGGGCGCCGCGGCTACTGGGCCCTGGTATCCCAACCTTGAGCCTCTGCCGCCCCTCCTTGACGGACATCACTCAAGGAGAGCGAGACCCACACCAGGAGTTCTTTAGATCAGGCACGTATTGGCCACTCACCGCGAGGGCGGAATGCCCGACTTTGATCTAAGTAGCACTCTGAGCCAGCTCGCCACCCGCAACGCCGGGCGGACTGAGGCCGACATTCAGGCCATGGTGCGCGAAGTCCTCGTCTACGGGGGATTCGACCTCGGGGACGACACCGTGCGCCTGGAGAGTCCGGCGGAAGAGCATCGGCGGATCGACGTCGCCGTGGGAGCGGTCCTAATCGAGTGTAAACGCGATATTCGAACTCCGATTCCTCTTTCCAAAGCGGAGCAGCAACTGGGCGAGTATGTCGTGGCGAAGAGCGGTCTCTATGCCGGGGTCCTCACCGACGGCCCGATTTGGAGGCTGTATCGGCGCGCCGGCCAGACCATCGAACTAGTGGACGAGGTAACTCTGGTGGCCGGGAGGGTCGATGAGCGGGCCTTCCGCTGGTGGCTGGGCGGACTGCTCGCTACCGAACAGCAGGTCAAGCCCACTGCACAAGCAATCGAGGATCGCCTTGGAGCCGCTTCTCCCTCATTCCGTCTGGCTAGAGCGTCGCTCGTGGCTTGTTGGGAGCAAACCAACTCCCACCCGGAGGTTGCGCTGAAGCGAGAGCTTTGGGCAAAGCTTCTGCGCAGCGCGCTCGGCTCCCAGTTCGAAGACAGCGATGAGTTGTTCGTCGACCACACCTACCTCGTTCTGCTGGCCACCTTGATCGCCCATTCGGTGGCCGGGTTCGGCCTGGAGGCGGCGCGCCGCGATCCGGGGGTTCTCCTTTCCGGGCAGCTTTTTCAACGGGCCGGGCTTCTAGGTGTGGGAGAAGCCGGGTTCTTTGACTGGCTGCTTGACGATCGATCGGGCGCTGAGATAGTTGCAGAACTGGCCCGGCGGCTCATGTCCTTCGACTGGGATGACGTCGACCACGATGTGCTCAAGGCGCTCTACCACTCCGTTATCTCTCCCGAAGTCCGCCACCGGCTCGGCGAGTATTACACCCCAGATTGGCTCGCTTCGCGGATTGTAGATCAGGTGGTTACTGAGCCCATCTCTCAACGGGTGCTCGACCCAGCCTGCGGGTCTGGCACGTTTGTGTTCTATGCGGTGCGGAGGCAGCTTGATGCTGCGGCAGAGGCCAAAGTCCCTCTCCCGGAGGCGTTGGAGCGCGTCACGAGTTCGGTCTTTGGAGTCGATCTGCATCCTGTCGCGGTTTCCCTGGCCCAAGCCACTTATCTACTCGCGATCGGTAGGGAGCGGCTCGCCCAACGGACGACCAACCTCGCTGTCCCCATCTATCTGGGGGACTCAATGCGTTGGGAGTCGGCTGATGACACGATGTTCACCGCCGGCGGAGACATCGTGCTCCACACCACCGACGGTGGTCAGTTGTTCGCAAGCGAGCTGCGCTTTCCCGTGGGGGTAGTGGCGGATGTCGGTCGCTTCGACCAACTGGTTACGGAGATAGTAGACCGAGCCACGACGAGGGCGGTGGGGACCACGCGTCCCTCTATATCTGGCCTACTGGCCAACCTTGGAGTCACCGAGGAGGAGCGGCCACCTCTGGAAGCGACCTACTCGGTTCTGTGCGACCTGCACGATGCCGGACGGGACCACATCTGGGGCTACTACATTCGCAACCAGTCGCGCCCATCGTGGTTGGCCCAGCCCGAGAACCGCGTCGACGTGCTGGTGGGGAACCCTCCTTGGCTAGCCTTCCGCTTCATGGCCTCCTCACTCAAGGCCGTATTCGAGCGCCGAGCCAAGGAGCGTCACATTTGGCAGGGAGGGGCCAGGGGTCGGACGACGCAGCAGGACCTTTCCGCGTTCTTTGTCGCTCGTTGCATAGAGCTCTATCTGCGCCCCGGTGGACGATTCGGCTTCGTGATGCCCCGGGCAGCCTTATCTCGTCAGACATACGGAGGGTTCCGGTCTGGCGACTATTCCACCTCGGCGGAGAGGTGTTGCGTTGCCTTCAATTCTTCTTGGGATCTCCAGCTTGTAGATCCCGACCCATTCCCTGTGCCGTCAGCCGTCGTATTCGGAACCCGCTCTGCCACTGATGTCGCCAAGCCGCTACCCGCCTCGGTGCTAGCCTGGTCAGGCACTGCACCCAGCCATGGGACGACCGGCGGAACCTTGACACATAGGCGAACTCAAGTCGCGGCAATGACTGGAACGGAGATGGCGTCACCCTACCGGGAGAAATTTAGGCAAGGGGCCATCCTGGTGCCCCGAATGCTCGTGTTAGTTACGGAGCCAGAGGCGACTTCCCTCGGTGTCCCGCAGGGGCGCATAGCCGTTCAGTCCAGACGCACCCGCCTCGACAAGCCTCCGTGGCGCGATCTACCACTACATGAAGGCGTCGTCGAGTCCATGTTCGTCCGACCGGCATACCTCGGCGAGTCCATCGGTCCCTTCCGCGTCCTGGCAGCCGATCACGCTGTTATCCCCTACGACGGCACCCGTCTTCTCAACGGCACGGACGAACGACTCGATCGCTATCCCGGACTAGCGCGCTGGTGGAAGGGTGCTGAAGCCATCTGGAATGCCAACCGGAGCTCCGACAAGAGGACACTTTCTGATCAACTTGACTACATCGGCCAGTTGCGGGCTCAGTTTCCGGTCGCGCCTGTCAGAGTCGTATACACAAAGGCCGGAACTCGCCTGGCGGCTGCGATAGTTGAGGACGGCTTCGGGGTGATAGACCACAAGCTCTATTGGTCCCCGGTAGCGAGCTTGGAGGAGGCACACTACCTCGTCGCCTTACTCAACACCCCAGCCTTAGGCGATTTGATACGTCCCTTCCAGTCAGTCGGCGCGTTTGGCCCGCGGGACTTCGACAAGTATGTCTGGCAAGCTCCAATCCCAACGTTTGATGCGGACAACGAGTTACATCTACGTATCGCCACGCTCGGCGCCCGCGCTGAGAAGGCGATCCGAGAGGTGAACCTGCCACGTGACCGACGATTCCAAGCGGCTCGCTCATGTATCCGAGAGACTCTCGCGAGCACTGGCTTCACATCAGCCTTAAACGCGCTGGTGGCCGAGTTGCTGCCTCGGTGACCGCGGATCGCTGTTTCCACTCGCACCGCCGCTTCAGAGCGAGGTCCGGTGGATGGCAATCTCTCCAGGACAATGTCCTAGATGATAGTGATTACCGGATTGCGCATCGGATAGACAGGATTCCATTTGGGAGCTCAAGATCGTGAGAAGAGATGTTCCGCTCGAGGATCCCGATATTACTTCTGCTCTGACACTTGCGTTCACGGCGGGCTTGCTAATCGTCAACGTTCAGATGCTAGCCCAGTTGCGCCGGCCAGTCGTGATCCCTCAAGTCGTTGATAGTCGACTCATCGACGCAGCTAGTCGATGTGCCGGCGCGCTGGAACGCATCGCAACCGCCCTAGAAGCCAAAGAGACCCAGCCGGGTCTCTTTGCGGCAACTTCACGAGCGACGACGACAGCGGACGCGCGGGCTAGCATTCTCGACGCGAAGGCCGACCTCGCCGCGAGCGCATCTAGGATTACGCGGACCGCTTACGGGATCGAGCGGACGGCTGACTTCGCACTGCCAGAGGACTCCTCATTACTCATCCAGCTCGATGCAGTGCTCAAGGCCCAAGGGCAGCCAGCCAATCTCGTCGCGCGCGAGCTCGCTGCAGTTCTTGGCAAGGCCGTAGAGGCGCTGCAGGCCACGATCAACTCAACCACGATACCGGATTCCCCAGGCGTTCACGAGGTTGGTGAGTCTGATCCGGGGGATCGGGACGGTATTTCCTAAGACTGGCACGGAAGTAGCGACGGAACGTCAAACCCCGGCCGGGTGCTCTCCCGTTGCTGAGGTTGCAAGCCAGAACGATACTCGCCGAGCAAGCGTTCTGCCGTGGAGAGGAAATCCACGCGCAACGCCCAGTAGTCGTCATTGGCGAAGAGCCCCAGATCACGTAGCAGCTCAGAGTTCGTTCCATCCATCGCCACGAGCATAGCCAGAATCACGGTGCGTACCTTCGCTTCGAGTGCGATGTTCGCTCCCGATTTCCTCGCGGTCTGGTCGCAGTCCCGAGACGCCATGAGGTGAGCGCCGGTCGGGCGGCGATCCGAGCGAACGAGCTGAAGAGCTTCGTCGTTCTCCTGAACCAGGAGCTCGCATGCTTGGATATAGAGATCGAATCGCTCCTTGGCATCGCGCGCAGCCTGCTTGGTGCGACCCGTCGACGGCAACGGGTATGTCATGACTTCTCCCGGCATCGGATCGGACACTAGACGGGATCCCTGTGAATGTCAAATGGACGGTATTGCTCGCTACGGTGCCCCCTGCTCCTCCCAGGGACCGGCGCTCGTCGGGGGGCGCTGGCACGTACTGGCCCGCCACCGTCGCCACGAGAATTGCGCCCCGTCCTGGGCGGTGCCATACTCTGGGCGTGCGCCGATGCGCTGGCCGAGGGTCGCCCTTACCGTGCGATGTGTGTCTCCAACGGTCCGCGCTGCTAGCCTGTGCGCCATGGTTGAGCGACCTTTGCTCAGCGCAGAGCACGAGGACAAGGTGAATGAGCCACCGGACGGTTTGGACGAGGATCTAGCAAGGGGACGGCTCACTAGCCAGCAACAGTCGCTGCTTGTTGCCCTGACGGAGTGGAGCGCTGATCTCGCCGAGATCTACGTGGGAGCTTGCTTCGCATTAGACGATGCGAAGAATCCCCAACGCGTCTTCATCGCGGCATACTGCTGCCGGGAGCTAATGGAGCACTTGCCGAGCTATTTGGCAGCTCCATCCATTCCACAGGATCCACCGGGATTGAAAGAGTTGATCAATGACTCGCTCCTACCAGCATGGAAGGCGCTCGAGAACGCCGCCGACGAGGCGGCACTTGACAGAGCGACCGACTTCTTTGTCGAGCGCTCGAGAACATTCTTCTCAAGGGTGCACGGAGCGTTAATCACGCGCCGCGAGCGGGCCGCGCTAACGCTACAAGCAATCGATCCTTCCCGCGGCATCCTCCCCGCACCGCTGCAGGCCCTTCGCATTCGCGATTGGGCGGAATTTGGTGACTACTTCAATGCCATATTGCACCACAACAAACCGGAATGTACGGTGGGCGAGTTTCGGGATCGGATGGCAGCGTTTGAGCACTTCCTCCTGAGTTACCTCCGTCCAAAGGCATTTGAGGACTACGCCAACATCGACCAGATAATCGCGGAGGGTGAACTGGGTGCCTAGCCCCGAGACGGTTGATAAGGCAGTCGCCGCCATCCGGCTCCGAGCTGATGCGTACGAATACTTCTTCGGACATCTGACCTCACCAGGTTGGATCGCTCCTCTAGCCGAGAGAGGGTTCTTTGCCGCCCCTCCCGAGCCACTTGTGGAAGGCGAATACGTGCAGTTCCCGGTATGGCAAGAGTCTCGCTATCTGGTGCGCGTAGCCGGCGCTGCCCCAGGCGAAGTATTGACCATCATCGAGAGGCTTCCGGCGACTCGCAACCCACGAGTTCACGAGGATGTGCTCGATGCGCTCCTGGCTATGGACCCAGCACTAGGGCTGTCGCTGCTTCCGCAAATCTCGCAGTGGCTTGACTCGCCATACCAGCTGCTGCTGTCGGACAAGGCTGCTGACTTCGCTGCACGGCTAGCCCAGTCCGCCCATACAGAGGCAGCCGTCTCCCTTGGACTGAGACTCCTCCAGGTGGTCGGCGTCGAACGACCCGCAGTCTCGGGGGTGCCCCTACCACCGAATGTTCGAGGCAAGCTAGATGACTGGCACTATGAACGAGCGCTGGAGAAGATAGCTGGCTCTGTGGCACCCGTGGCGCCGATGGCGCTACTTCGGATGCTAATTACGCTCCTCCGCTCCGCGGTGGAAGCAGCATCGTCCCCGGACAGTGCTCCACGCGATGGATCTTTTGTGTGGCGTCCGAGTATTGAGGACACAGACCAGAACTGGGATCATGACTTCAGAGGGATTTTAGTCCGCGCGCTAAGAGACGCCGCGTTGGCTACCGCGCGCATGGACTCGGTCTCGCGCGACCTCGTACTTGAAGCGCTCGGTTTGGCGGAGTGGCGAGTGTTTGAGCGGATTGCGCTACACCTCATAAGGATGTTGGGTGACGACGCGCTTGCGGTAGCTCGAGAACGTCTATTGCGCGTGGAGAGCGGCGACGATCCCGGCCTATTCCATGAGTACTGGCTCCTCGCCCGCGACACGTTCCCAAAACTGACCCCGGAGGAGCAGCTGCAGATTCTTAGCGCTACGAATAACCCACAAGACGGTGCAGGCGTCGCAGATGAACCCGTCGACCATGAGGTTCGCCAGCAGCGGCAATACGTGCGTCTAGCCATTCTGACTCGAGAAGCCCTGCCGCCAGAATGGCAGGACCGATACGACCAGCTTTCCGCGGTTCGCTCACTGCCCGAACACCCATCATTCTTGGTGGCACACGGCGATGTCCGAACCGGGCCCAATAGTCCCCTCACGCCGGACGAGCTACTCGCACTTTCGGATGAGCATCTACTTGACTTCCTGACGACCTGGCAGCCAGGGGGCGAGTGGATGGGACCTTCGTCTGAGGGCCTCGGACGGGCACTGGGACGGGCGGTGACCCAGGATCCGGCTAGGTTTGCGGAGCTCGCGCCTCGTCTTCGCGGGTATGACCCGACTTATGTTCGAGGTCTCTTTGGAGGATTCCGCGACGCGGCCAAGGGCACCGTCAGCTTCGACTGGGAAGGAGCACTCACCCTCGCCGTTTGGGCGGTACAACAAGAGCCGAGCGAACGGGGCGAGGCCACCGACTTTGAAAGGGATCAAGGATGGTCTACGGCTCGCCAAGAGGTGGCCTGGATGCTCTCAGCGGGGCTGGAACCCGGTCAGCAGACTGTACCCTACGTCCTGAGAGCCAATGTATGGGAAGCGTTGGAACCCCTGACCAACGATTCCAATCCCACTCAGGAGTTCGAGATTCGGTATGGCGGGACCAACATGGATCCGCTGAGCCTCTCTCTGAATACCGTCCGAGGCGCTGCATTCCATGCCCTCCTCGCTTTCGCACTATGGGTTCGACGGCATATGGAAGATGCACCTGGCTCAGAAGCGCGAATGGCTCGGGGATTCGATGAGATGCCTGAGGTTAGACGCGTTCTCGAGGAGCACCTAGATCCTCAGCTTGACCCTTCGCACGCCATCAGGTCTGTCTACGGCCAAGAGTTCCCATTTCTTGTCTTGATCGACCCGACCTGGGCGAGAGACCATGTCGCGCCCATATTCCCTAATCCCCAAGCGGAAGTTGAACTATGGCGATCAGCTTGGCTCGGGTATCTCAACTCTACGAACATCTACAGCAACGTAGTTGAAATCCTTATCGATGAGTACGCAACGGCTGTGGCTCGAGTATTTGATGGGGCTGAAGAGAGCACTCCAGAGTCGGCTCAACTCTCCCACCACCTGGTGGCCATGTATTGGCAGAGCCTGATCGGTCTGGAAACGCCTGTTGGTCTGTTACCCGAATTCTGGAAGAGAGCCACAGCCAAGGAGCGCAGCGAAGCGCTTACCTTCGTTGGTCTCACGCTTTCTCGCATACCCCATGCCTCTGAAGGGATTATCAACCGGCTGATAGCCCTGTGGGAGTCCCGAACCGCAGAACTCGCCGCCAGTAGCGAGGCAGAGGCAGCTGAAGAGCTACCAGCGTTTGGGTGGTGGTTCGCCTCAGGGAAGTTCCCGACTGATTGGGCGCTCCAGCAGCTAATGTCCGTGCTTCAGCGTACCGGAAAGGCGGAGACGAACCACCTGGTCCTTGAGCACGTGGCAGAGCTGGCCTCTCAATCACCCCTGGTGTGTGTCGAACTCCTCTCTCTCTTGCTTAAGCCGACCAACGATCCCTGGGGCATTTGGGCTCAGAACGAGGCCACACCGAGAGCCATCGAGGCTGCGATCAACTCTACCGACAGCGCAGCAGAGCAAGCGTCTGTCGACCTGATCCACTGGCTTGGAGTCCGAGGACATCAAGAGTTCCAGCGCCTTCTGCCGCAATCCACAAGGCCAAACGAATCAGTCTGACCTGCCCGCCCCCTCGCGGTGCAGTCAGGCAACCCTAATTCCCGTCTTCGTCCGGGGCCAAGCCGCCCAGAGACTCCAAAAGTCTCTCCTTTAGTAGCGTTCGAAACGCCGGCTCGTTCTCAAGATCGTACGGCCACATTATTTCTGCCGCCCTAATGTCGGACGGAGCATGCTCAGCATCGGTCTGGGTCAGGATGATGGTGTCTCTGCTACTGCCGTGCGCAAGGCCGAGCTCGTAGATGCAGTTGGCGCAATTAGCGGTGAGATCGCAGATAACAACGCCCGCCCGGCGTATTGACCTCTGTATGGCAGATATCCAGGGACCATCCGACTTGGCCTCTCCTGACCTGGATACGGTGAGAGCTGGCCACTGCTTCCTCAACTCCAATACGACGCTCCGGATCCAGCCATAAACCTGGTCGCTCCATGGTTCTCCAAATGGCATGACTACGAATATGAAGTGAGGGTCTACGTCGGCTTGATTGGATTGGATCGTTACAGCGCTGGTTTCCGCCTGGTATCCCAGCCTGAACCCCCCGAGCCTGAGCGAGGATGGAACGACTGCGCGCGTCATCTCCGCCCGACCTCTTTCCTGTCGAACCCGCTCCTCTTCGCGGACGTCCAGAAGTGCCGACACCGACTCGACCGTACTGTACTTCGTGAAACTCGGGAGGTCGAAGGTGAACTGCCACGTCTGAAAGCCCGGGCCGAATGAGCCCCCTCGAGTCAGGCCCGATTGGTTGATAAGGGCGCCGATAGTCGCGATCTCTTTTTCCTCGATGACGACTCCACGGGAGTGCAGCTCCGCTTCTACGGCGTCACTGGTCACCGTGAACACCGGATCGTCGGCAAGTGACGTCGGTGCCTGGCTCTCAGACAGGCTGCCAATCGCATTGAGGGCGATGACGAGGGACTCTAAGTCGGCGTGTCCAGCTGTCGCGAGGTCAATCCCCTCAAATGTCAGTGCGATGCCCCCCTGAGGCGCTTCCCAGTTCCAGCTTCCCAGTTGCGACACCGGCGCGATCTGTTGTGGGATTGGTCCCAGCACGGCGGCCGGGTCTTCGCCGTCGCGCCGGAGCTGATAGCAGAGCGCCGACAGCAGGGGCCAAGCGCGATTCTGTCGGTAGTGATCGTAGATCCGCTCAAGAGTCTTCCGTTGCAGCGAGTCCGGCTTCCAGCCCCGCCAGTCCTCCGCCGTAGTCTCGTCGCCAAGCATCGCGATCACCTCTTTGTGGCGCCTTGTCACACTGCCCACAGTCGGCGCCTGTCCGAGTAACCTGCGGGCTATCCCCATCCTCCGAGTTCAGGCCGGCTGGTGCTACTGTCGGAAAATGCAAGCTAAAGCCGAGCCGCTCCCACTGACCCAGGAGGTCCTAGCCAAGGTTCTGTCCGAGTTGGGGTGCCCAGTTAGCCGACGGCGGCTGACCGACTGGGTTCGTAAGGGCCTCCTTCCGCCGATGCAACGAACTCGGCGGCCAGATGGAACTAGGCGCGGGGCCTTCTATTGCTGGACCGACCAGCGCGTCGTCCTTCAGGCGGTGACCCTCTGGGCATGTCTCACGGAGCACCACCGCACCGATTCCGCAATGCTCGGAACCTGGTTCCTGGGGTTCTCGTACCCGCTGGATCACATGAAGGCACTTTGGCTCGTCTGGCAGAGGGAACGAGTTTCCCGAACGCGCGCCTATCTCTTCGGCGGAGACGACGCACCCGCGTCAGGGGCGGAAGTAGCCACGTACGCGGCAGCGGCGGAGGTTCGAACGAAGGCTGGTCGGAGAGTAGACCCCGCGCTGACCGCGTTCTCCCGGGCTAGGTGGGATCCGGAATACGATCCGGCAACGGCCCTAAGCGAGCGGGACGCCCAGGCCATAACCACCACCATCCTTAGCCTCCTACCCTCCGGCGCGGCTCTGGCTCCCACGCTCACGACCGGTAACGTACGCGTGGCGCTGCATGTCTACCACCGCCATTTCGCCGGTGGCTTGATTCCAGAAATCGTCGAGTCGATTCCCGAGGATACCCTCAGCGATGCCAGAAGAGATCTGGAACTGCTGATGGCTCCCGTCCTAGCCTTCCTCCAGCAGGCACTGGATCGGTATGTGCGAGCTGGTCAGAATGCTCCGGCGACCCTCATCTGGCTACTCCCGCGGATCAGCGGGCTCATGGGGGAATGGCTCCTCTTGCTGGATGTTGCACTCCGAGCCTCGGGACTTGGAGATACCCTCGACCACACGCGCACTGCCGTCGAGTCCGCCTGGTTGCAAGCGGGAGTTGCCGAGGCCGTCGACTCGTTCCGCCGTGATCCTGATGTAGAGGTAGCATTCCAGGAGCTCTTCCGGTCTCCGCCGGAAGTTAGTCAGACCAGAGCGGATGAGTCCCCGCGACTCCTCTCCCTGTGGGAGAGCCGCGACGATCTTGCACGAGCACGCGCCGCTGCTAGCGCAACGCGGAATACGGTGTCCGGTCTATGGAAGCCGCAACTCAACTCCGTTATGAATGCGCTCGAGAGTATGGTCGGCCTCAATGAGGAATCTGCCGATCCGCGAACTCAAGAGGTGCGCTCGTGAGCCCTCCTGGCGGACTGCAGGCATGCTGATCAGGACCACGCTAAAACCAGCTGCCCACCGGGTCACGCGCGAGCTTCGCTGAGTTTTAGGGTGGCCGAGACGCAGACCAACGGCTGTAAGCACCGAGAGACCCCGGGCCCTTTTTGGGGAAGCCCAGGGTCGGAGCAGAGAGGGAGGGGGTCTCCTCCCCTGCCACGAGGGATTCTAGCCAGCGGATCGCGAGGCGGGCTGGCTGGTCGCAACTCTGGCAGCCAGCGCCACTCCCTGCCTCAGCCCGGGGACGTCGAGAACCCGGGCGCGACCGCCCTCGCGTCCGGTTGTGGCCAGCCGTGGCAGGCATGCGGAGGCAGCGTCGGCCACTGCGCGATCAGGTCACCGCCAACGTCCCACTGGAAGTTGACAGGAGACCGGGAGTGCGTGGGAGGCGATGATTGGGATTGTCTGATGCCCGATGCCGACAGACATTTGACATATGAGATACTGAGTAATACGCTGCATCTGTGAGTAGCAGCCGCCCGATGACTAATCCCGCCAGGGCAAAATCTCGCAGCAAGATCGCCCACTGGGTGAGTGAATTTGACTGGTCAGTTGGCCCGAAGCTAGAGCCGTTAGCAAGCCTCATAGACCCCAGTCGGCCTACGATTCGGATTCTGCTTGACCCAACCGGAGAATCAGCTGCTCTATGTCGGTCTGTACATCTTCCGGACAATCGACATGGAGGCGCACGAAGGCCACGCACGGGGCTCGCGTTAGGAGCTCTCGCGCTGTCGTCTGAACTTGGCTCCCCTCCGGGACAGACACCAGCCTAAACATACTCTCCAAGTCCGTGAGGACTGCGCGGCGCCTAGTGGCGACACTGGTGGCGTCAATGAAGAGCGCCGCATACTGTGGTACGGCATCCGGGATGTATGGCTGGATTAGAAGTATTCGGTCGGAGATGTCGGGAGGACGACCAAACCTCAAGATGTAGTCTCTACCTCTGATCGTGGTAGTGGTATTCAACCCCGGCTCCCTAGCTTTCCGCAAGAGGCGTTGGCCTGCGGCGATTCCAGCTCCGGCGTCGTATTCCATCGCGTAGTCCCATTCGATCGGAAGCGATGTTACGTCGTAAGCCAACACCTTCACAGCCTACCTCCCAGAGCCGGGACGCCAAGACTCGGGGCCATCTTACGGCGGGATTGGGCGCTTTGTGCGTAAACAGGGGCCACTCCAGCATGCTGCGATAACTCGTGTAGCCGCCGCTACCTCGGGTACGAGCTCCGAGCGGACTGTGCCAGATCGTCCATCCGGTTGGCGGAGGGAATGAACTGCTGGACTTGCTCCTTCCCCGACCGCCTTCCCTCTTCGAGGACAGCTCTGATCGAGACTCAGGTTGAGACGAGACTACCCCGTCAGCCAGCTGATCACGAGCACTGCACTGGGCCTGCATCCCGCGATCGGAGAACCTGCCGCGGCCGTAATTCCAAGCCAGGTCGTTGGCACCGGCGCCTCAGTAGGCATCGCAGAGTGGTAGGCTCACGCACATATGTTCGGCCATCACTGGTCAGGAGGTTAGTTACCAGACATCCTTACGATCTACGCTGCGGTCGCCGACTCAGCCGGGCTGCTCGGTGTCGGCTGGCAGATCTACTCCAAGCAATCCGAGGAAGATGATCGGGTTCGCTTCGAGCTAGACCGCTTGGTCCAGTCCCCGGTGACCTGGCCTGGCAACGGCGAGCGGTTGCCGTTCGCCGAATGGATGACTCGTTATTGGCACCCTGGGGGCGAGGCGGGGACGACGATGGCGGTCACCCACCTAGGGCACCATCCCCTTCATGTTGCCCATTACGGAATCGAACAGGAGGCAACCGGTGGGGACTGCGTCACGTTTGGTCCCATAGAGATCCCGCCTAGCCGGACCTACCGTGACATTTGGTTTGGAGACTGGTGTGCGGAGGGCGACTCTGGTGGCATGGATCTTCACCGGTTTCCAGTCCGTGGTTTCGTCACCCTCGATGACGGCACCGCTTTGTACTCGCCGACTAAACGGCTGCTCTCGAACAGCTGAACTCCACTCCCATGTCCCAGTGGACTGAGTTCGGAGCTGTCTCAACCGAGCCTAAGCATCTTCGTCGCCGAATCCAGAACGAAGTCGAAGCAGAAGACGACGTCATCCTCTGACGGCATAGGCGTATCGGCAGAGCTGATCAACCTCTGGCCGCCTCCCGCCGCTCGGAAAACGTGGGGTGTCAGAGCCGTAAACCTAGCGTACTCAGCGAAGTTGAGACCGCGGCTGATAACGTCTGTTGCTTCTCCAATCCGCTCCACATGCTGGGTCAGCTTGCCCCAAGCCTTGGTTAGTGCTCGATCTGCCTGACTGGTACGGTTCAGCGATACGTGCGACAGGGGCTCGCCAATGGGTGTGCGGCGCCCGTAACGATCTACTGGCGTCGTGTCGAACATGAGTTGCTCAAATGCCTTCGCTGTAGACCCCAACACCTCACTTCTGCGCGACTCGGTTAGGGCGAGTTGAGCCTCAAGCAGAAAGTCACGAATGCTTCCCTCCGGTAGCAGATCGACGAGTGTGATTCTCATGAAGTCAACGCCAAAGGCGGATTCGGCTGCGTCGGATAGGAAGTTTGTCACCTCGCTGCGGAACCCCTCTAGTTCGGAATTGTCAGGTCGGACGCCGTGATGCTTGAGCTCGACTCGGGTTCGGTTAAGTCGCATCATGCCGACCTTATGCGAAAGGAGTTCCCTTCCCATCTTCGCGGCAATCGGCTCCCAGTAGGCGTCGAAGGGCGGGAGGTTGCGCAGTTCTGCGCCCAACTTCTCCGCCACCAGGATCAGCATCCCTTCTGCAGCATCCTGGAAGGTGAGAATTGCCGCTGATGCCATAGGAGATCGTAAACGACTCTGCTTGTCGGCTGTGAGGAGCAGCCCGCGAATGAACGCCAGGCGACGGACCGTGTCTGGGTCTAACGATTTGGGAGAACTGACTTTCTTGCTCATCATCTATCTCGAACGGGACTTGACCGGCTCGGGGTGAACGACCAATTCACACGATCTCGGGTTCGTAGTCCAGAATTGCAATCCGCATCAGGATCCAGCGCACCTTGGCATTCTAGGAGATGATCTCCGAGAAGCGCTGCTCCAGTAGGGAGAAGCTTAGGGAGCTCAGTTCAGCCTTTCGCTCCTCCACCAGCAAACCCAGGTCGGAGTCATCTAGGGGTAAAATCCAGCCTCTGTCATCGTGGAAGGCGTCCTTGCAGCGCTGGATGCACGTGTCCCGGTCCACGGCGCGTCGATAGATGAGCAATCCCAGCTTCCCCCTAGTCGGCGAGAAGCGGCCTGCCAGTTGGTCGAGTTCCGAGTTTCCGATATCTTCCCTGTAATTCTTACATTCCACAACGATGTAGCCGGCCGGGACGCCGTGGTGCTGATGAACCCGCCAGAAGAATCCATCTCGAGCGGCATTTGTGAACTTGATGTCTATTCTCTTGCGCCCTGCGTGAAGATGCGACTCCCTCACCGGGTTCACGAGTGCCGAATAGAAAAGCGCCTGGAGTAGCGCCTCAATAGCGCGATGGTAGTCCGTTGCTCCTTCGGCGCCCGGCTCAACAGCGATCACCCGTGCAAGCAGGCCATCCCAGTCCGTGGCCCCGGACTCATCATCTTGTGATAGCTCCCAGTTGGTGAGAGGCTGGAGAGGTTCGCTCCGCTTTAACTCCCGGTAGTCTTCAAGTAGCTGCGGGCGTTCCCGTGTCTGGGCTACGATCACAGACTTCCCTGTCCCGTACTTCTCGCGAAGTGCTTTCTTCGTGACACGCCCAGTCCCATTCTTGAGCAGTTCAACCAGCTCGGAGTTAGCGTTGAGTTCCTCGGTCTGCAATGCAGCCAGGATTACGTGGTTGTAATACTCCTCCGGGTTGTACTCTAGGCGTCGTCGCACGATGGCCTTCGGGACCAAGAGAAGCTTGCGGTGGTCGATCAT
>Ga0307372_10006296_pt1 | contig 17424 bp, 10 predicted proteins | sample OX1MG_FD_202533 | JGI IMG/M metagenome (GOLD analysis project Ga0307372, IMG submission 202533) | Soil microbial communities from Risofladan, Vaasa, Finland - OX-1 | ecosystem: Environmental > Terrestrial > Soil > Coastal area > Acid sulfate soil | place: Finland: Risofladan, Vaasa | collected... | reverse complement strand
CTGGCCGTCGATGTCGTCGCGCTCCGCCAGATCCTCGCCGCCACCGGGCCGGTGACGGCCGGAGGTGTCACCGTGGACTCGGACAACGTCGAGCAGTACCTGCTGCACGACCAGTACGTCGGGCTGAGCGACGACGCGACGGGCGACGCGGCCCGCACCGACGCTCTGGGGGCGATCGCCGATGCGACCCTGCGCCAGCTCCAGGGCCAGTCGACCAACCTCCGCTCGCTGGCCTCCTCGGTGGCCGGCGCCGTCGCCGGCCGGCACCTGATGGTGTGGTCGTCGAACCCGACGGCCCAGGCCGCCTGGCTGGCGAGCGGGGTGAGCGGGAGCCTGACGGCGAGCTCGCTCGGGGTCGCGGTGGTGAACCAGGGTGGCAACAAGCTGGACCAGTACCTGCCGGTCTCGGTCGACCTGGTCACCCGACCCACGGGGTCGTCCACGGAGGTCACCTTGACGACCGCGCTGACCAACCGGACGCCCGGCGGGCAGTCGCAGTTCATCGCCGGGCCCTTTCCCGGTCTGCCGCTCGCCTACGGGGACTACTCCGGCGTCGTGGCGGACAACCTGCCGGCCGGTGCGAGCGACATCACCATGACGGGGGCCGGTGCGCTGACCGCGCTGGGGGGAGAAGGTCCGACGTGGCTGGTGGCCGCGCCCGTGCTCGTGCACCCCGGGGCGACCGTCACCGTGGTGACGCGGTTCCGGCTGCCGGGAACCCACGGGTCGATGACGCTGGTCCCCTCGGCGCGGGTGCCGGCCGAGCAGTGGACCTACCAGGGGGCCCACGTGACCGACGACCGACCGGTGACGTTCACCTGGTGACACCCTGACGCGCTGCGTCCGGGATCCGGAGGGAGCCGCCGCCCCGATCCCCTGGCGCCGGCCGTGTCAGGAGATGGCCACCGTGGGGTCCGGGAGGTGCATGTCACCTGCGGATCCGTAGTACTGGGCGTCGCCGAAGGCGAAGATCCCGCCGTCCTGGGACACCAGCCAGTAGCCCTGAGCGGTGGGGCTGGACTGGATTCCGGTGATCGGGGCGTTGATGGCGTGGTCCCCGGTCGACCCGTAGAACCCGGCGTCGCCGAAGGCGAAGATCCCCCCGTCCGAGGCGACCAGCCAGTAACCCCGGCCGTCGGGGGTGGCGGCCATCCCGACGATCGGCTTGTTGAGCGACAGCGCGCCGGTCGATCCGTAGAACCCGGCGTCGCCGAAGGCGAAGATCCCGCCGTCCGAGGAGACCAACCAGTAGCCCTGGCCGTCGGGGGTGGCGGCCATCCCGACGATCGGCTTGTTGAGCGACAGCGCGCCGGTCGACCCGTAGAACCCGGCGTCGCCGAAGGCGAAGATCCCGCCGTCCGAGGCGACCATCCAGTAGCCCTGCTTCTCCGGCGTCGACGCCATCCCGACGATCGGCCGGCTGAGAGGGAGGCCCGACGTCGACCCCAGTGACGGTGCGTCGCCGAAGGCGAAGATCCCGCCGCCGCTGGTGGTGAGCCAGTAGCCGTTCAGCTGACGGTTGCGCGAGTTGATGCCGTTACCGCTTCCGCCGTGGGCCGGGGGTCGTGGGGTGGTGGGCGGCTGCGTCGTGGTCGTGGTCGTCGTGGGCGGCTGCGTCGTGGTCGTGGTCGTGGTCGCGGGAACCGTCGTGGTCGTGGTCGTCGTGGTGGTGGGAGCCGTGGTCGTGGTCGTCGTGGTGGGCGGCTTCGTCGTGGTCGTCGTCGGGGGAGCCGTGGTCGTGGTCGTCGTGGTGGGCGGCTTCGTCGTGGTCGTCGTCGGAGGAACCGTGGTCGTGGTCGTAGTCGTTCCTCCCCCGGTGCCGACACCGGAGCTCCCGCCGAGCAGCGGGGCGAGACCCGAGCCATCGACCACCGACGGGCCGCCCGACCCGGCGTACGCCTCGATGGCGTGGACGAAGGCACCGGCACCCGTGCCGGCCGACCACCACGGGGGGATGCCACCTCCGTAGTACCCCCCGTAGTCGATCTCGCTCACCGAGATCCGAAGCGCGGAGGCCACCAGTGGGGCGAAGGCGAACAGGGCTTCGTGGTAGCGGTACTGACCCTTGACGGTGGCGACAGTGACCCATCCCGTTCCGGGCTCGTTGACCGAGAGCGTGTAGTTGCGGAGGCCGGGGGCGACGGAGCCGACCGACTGGGTGTCGACGATGACCCGGTCCAGCGTCGAGGGATTGGCCAGGTTCACGGTCAGCGACGGTGTCGTGTCGTTGGCCCCGGAGGTCCAGCCCTGTCCGTACCCGGCGGGGAGGCCGGCGATGGCCGCTGAAGCGTTGCCGCTCGAGGCGGTGGCGGTGGCCCCTGCGGCGGCCGAAGCCAGATCGGTACCGAACGCCTCGGTCGGTCCCACGGTCAGCGTGTCACCGGCCGGATAGGTGACGTACGCGACTTGGCCCGACAGGGAGAGGCTGTACGCGGTCCCCGACGCCGCCTGGCTCGTCGTGGCGTCTCCGTACTCCGTGGTCACGGTGACCGGGCCGGCGGAACCGGTCGGGCTGGTGAGGGTCACCGAGGCGGTCACCGGCAGCCCGTCGGTCCATACCGCCGAGATCCGCGTGGCGCCGCCTGCGGTCGTACCGAAGTCCGCCCGGTAGCCCTGGGGGATCCCGATGGACGGCATCGACAGGTAGGGGCGACCGGCCAGTAGCCGCGAGGTCGTCATCGTGGCGAGTGCCGCCGGCTTCACGTAGTCGACGGACTGGCTGGCCTGCACCAGAGAGAACGAGATTCCGTCGTTGCCCCAGCTGCCCTCGTCGTAGAAGTAATTCTGGACCGGGACGCCCAGGGCCTTCTGCCAGATCATCGACCGGGTGACGTCGTCTGCCTGGCCGAGGAAGTTGTAGCCGCCGTCGCTCCACCAGCCGACCTCGGTGAACCACAGTGGCTTGCCGCCGAGGAGGGCCTGGACCTGCCGCACCTGGGCCGCCATCCCGTCCTCCTCGTAGGCGTCGTTCGACCCGGTGTAGGGGTGCACGGCGGCGACGTCCATGTCGGCCAGGCCGCCCGCGGCGACGAGCTGCTGCCACCACCAGGTGACGGGCTCGAGCGTGGAGCCGCCGATGACCGTGGACGACGAGCCGGGCAGCACGGACTTGACCGCCGCGTAGAACGGGGCGAGCACCTTGGCGGTGTAGGTCCCGCCGTTTCCCCAGCCGGTGTTGTTCGACTCGTTCCAGGGCTCCCACTTGGTCACGGGGGCGCAGGCCGTGCACCCGGCGGGAACGGTGGCGTAGTGGGCGACGAGGGCGGCGACGTCGGCCTGCCACAGGCCGCTGTTCACCAGTGCCGTCGGGAGCTGCTCGCCACCGCTGACCTGCATCCAGTACGTCAGGTGGTCCTGGTTGGCCAGGTAGGCGGCCTTGTACGGGTCGGTGCTGGCCGAGGCGAAGGTGAGCGCCGTCGGGCCGCAGGTTGCCGCAGTGGGCGCCGAGGCGTTGCAGGCGGGGAGGAGCGGCGTCCAATTCACCACCGACCCGCTGCGGAGCGAGTCGAGGCCGAGCTGGGCGTTGAGGGCGACGCCACGTGGGTCGCTGGGTCCACCGGAGCCGATGCCCGAGGGTAGGGTGGCGAAGTCGAGGGTGTCACCGGGGGCGCCGACGGTGTACGGCATGCAGGTGGTGCCAAGCGTGGTCGCCGGTGTCGTCGACGTGTCGAGCAGGGTCGCCTGCACCTCGTAGGGCCCGGGCCCGGCGTCGGCGGAGGGGATCGTCACGGGGACCGAGGCCAGGCCGGTGGGCGTCGTCGGAAGCCGCACGACCGTGGGCGCCGGGACGGTCTCGGCGGTGATCGAGGCCGTGTTCTCGATCGAGTAGCTGAGCGCGAGGTGGGAGGCGGCCGAGACCCACCACGGGTCGAACGTAGCGGTGACCGTCGGCGTGGTGCCCGGCGCGAAGTAGTTGCCGGTGGCCGGGGTGGACAGTCCGGCGCCCCAGCCCAGGCTGTTGGTCGGAGCCTGGACGGCCGTGAGGAAGGCCTGCGCCGTGGCGAGAGGGAACGACGAGATGGAGTCGGCGGACCCGTTGAACGGCTGCCCACTCTGGTAGTAGAAGGTCGACCCGACCAGGAAGAGGCCCCACCCACCGAAGCTGAGGGCACCGCCGAGGGTGGAGGTGCCCTTCAGGAACCCGTTGGGCGAGGTCGCCTCCATCGAGTGGAGCGGATCCGCGGTGTAGACGGTGCCGTCGGGACCCTGGACGGCCTGGCCCGGGTAGTAGAACTGGGTTCCCGACCCGGTGTGCTGGCCGTTCCCCTCGATGTTGCGGGCGCCGAACGTGCCGAGGACCTTCCCCGTGGGGTCCACGGTCTCGACGTACCCGTTGGCCGCGTACAGCACGTTGCCGTTGCTCTCGTGGGAGACGTAGCCGCCGACGCCGACGACGAGCGGGAACGTGCCGGTGACCGCGCCGGTCGCCGGGTCGAGGACCATGCTCGACCCGGTGCTCTGGACGGTGCTGACGACGAGCGCGAAGCCGGCGCCCGACCCGATCGAGAACAGCGCCGTGGGATTGCCGCCCTGGGGGTCGACGGACCAGAGCAGGGTCCCGCTCGGCGAGAACTTGTCGACCGCCTTTCCGTAGTAGGACGAAAGGTAGATGTTGCCTGCCGGATCGACCACCGGCTGGTAGACCTCGTCGGCGTTCCCGGCGAAGTGGGCGGGCAGTGAGAACGACGACACCTGGGTGCCGGACAGCGAGTAGGTGATCAGCTGGCTGCCGGTATCGACATACAGGTTGGTCGAGGTCGCCGTGAAGTTGTCGACCCCACCCGGAGGGGTGACCACGGTGGAGGTCGGGTTGGCCGGGAGCGTGGTGGCGGGGCCGAGGGCCGTGGCCGGGGTGGTCGTCGTGCACACCGGGCTGATCTCCGAGGCGGTCGGCGCCGCCGGGCTCCCGGCGATCTGTGGTGCCGGTGCGGTGGCACGGGCCGGACCGCTCAGGCTCACCCCGACGGTGGCGGAGGCGACGAGGGCCACCGTCCCCAACACTCCCGCCCGTACAATTGCTCTCGTCCTGGGGATGGCCCCTGCCCGGTCCATACCGTCAGATCGGCCCCCCTCCGGCGTACTTGAGAGGCAATCTCACATATGGTCACCAAATACTCACGCTAAGTGAGAATGGGCGACTCAATGAGGAAGAAGTCCCGGGTCGGACCGGTCCTGGTAGGGTGCCCGCGTGGTGACCCCCGGCGAGGTACCGACGCCCTCCGGACGCCACCTGCGGGTGCTCCGCATCTCCCACAGCGGGGTGGTCACCTCCTGGCGTGAGCGGGAGCGCGACCTGCGCCGCCGCGGGGTGGACCTGACCCTCGTCACGGCCGTCCGCTGGGACGAAGGGGGTGCCCCGGTGCCGTTCGAGGCCGCGGGTGACGACTTCGTCGTCCCGGTCCGGACCTTCGGAACGCATCCCAACCTCTTCGTCTTCGACCCCCGTCCACTGTGGCGACTGCTCGGGGACGACCGGTGGGACCTCGTGGACCTCCACGAGGAGCCGTTCGGGCTGGCGGTGGCCGAGTTCCTGGTGCTGCGCTGGATCCGCCGGAGACGTACGCCCTTCCTGGTCTGCTCGGCCCAGAACCTCGACAAGCGGTACCCCCCGCCGTTCCGGTGGATCGAACGCCGGTCGCTCGCGGGGGCGGCCGGCGCCTACACGTGCAACACCGAGGCCGGGGAGATCCTCCGGCGCAAGGGCCTGCACGGCGAACTCGAGCTCCTGCCGCTCGGGGTGGACGTCGCGCGGTTCCGACCGGTGGAACGCCGGCCCCCGGCCGGACGGCTCCGGGTCGGTTTCGTCGGCCGGCTCTTCCCGGTCAAGGGCGCGCACGTGCTCCTCGCCGCCGCCGCCCGCGACCCGCGGCTCGATGTCGACATCTACGGGGCCGGCCCCGAGGCGGCCGCGCTGGCGGCGCAGGCCGCCGAGCTCGGCGTGACGGACCGGGTCACCTTCCACGGCCACGCCGACGAGCCGGCACTTCCGTCCGTGTACCCGACCTTCGACGTGCTGGCGGTTCCGTCGATCCCCGTGCCCGGCTCGCTCGAGCAGTTCGGCCGGGCGGTGGTGGAGGGCCAGGCCGCGGGGGTCCCGTCCGTCGCCAGCGCGAGCGGTGCCCTCCCGGACGTGGTCGGTGGGGCCGGGCTGCTGGTACCGCCGGGCGATCCCGAGGCCCTGTGCGACGCGCTGGTGCGCCTTCTGGAAGAGCCGGGCCTGTGGACCCGGCTCCGCGACGAGGGCCTCGCCTCCGTCGGCCGGTACTCGTGGGCCGGCATCGCCGAGCTCCAGGAGGACCTCTACCAGCGGGCGGTGCGCCGGGGCTGACGTGGTTCCCCGGCACCGGTCGCCGCCCATTGCGACAGCTCAGGTCCTCCGGTCGGCGATCACACCCCGGTAGAAGGATTCGAGCCGATCCAGGTGGAGGTCCAGTCCGTACCGCTCCCGCTGCCGGTCGCGGAGTGCGGCTCCCATGGTCCGCCGCTCCGCACGGTCACCGGCCAGCCGGGAGAGCAGGGCGGCGGCGGCGACGACGTCCCCCGGGGGGAACAGGGCGCCGGCGTCGCCCACGGTCTCGGTGTGGGCGCCGCCGGCCGCTGCCACCACGGCCAGCCCGTGGGACATGGCCTCGACGACCGAGAGGCCGAACGGTTCCGCGGGTGCCGGCGCCAGGAGTACCGACGCCGATGCCAGCAGCCCGTCGGTGTCGGCCACGTGCCCGGCGAAGGTGACCGTCGGTGCGCATCCGAGGTCGGCGGCGAGGCGCTCGAGGTCGGGCCGTAGCACGCCCGACCCGGCGATCACGAGCTCCCAGCCGCGGTCCCCCAGACCGCTGGCCGCCCACGCCCGCAGGCCGATTTCGGGTGCCTTCTCCTCGTCGAGCCGCTGGAGCATGACCACGCGGTGGCCTTCGAGTGACGCCGGGGGACGACCGGCCACTCCGTTCGGGATGAGCGTCGTCGGCCCCTGCACCGAGGCGGCCACGAACTCACTGATGGCGATGTCGGCCACGATCGGACGCGACGTGACCCGGGCCAGCCCCCGGTTCAGCGCGGTGGACCCCCGTCCGGCCGCGAAGTGGCGGGTGGCGACCACAGGGGCGCGGTTGATCGGACGGGCCAGGAAGGCGCAGGCCTCTGCCGCGGTCATGTGCACGTGGACGAGGTCGTCGTGGCGGAGGGCCGCCAATGCCCGAGCCCCCGCCAGGAGCGAGCTCGCCGAACGGTAGGTGACGGCAGGGTCCAGTTCGGCGCGCATCCTGTCGCGAGCGCCACCCACCACGTCGACGTCGTGGCCCCGGGCACGCAGTCCGTTGGCCACCTGGCAGATGTATCGCTCGACACCGGCGAAGGCGTCGGTCACCACCACGTGGACGATGCGCAGGCCGGTCCGGTCGAGCACCGCCTCGGCCCGGAGCGGTCCCTTCGCCAGGAGTCGGAAGCGGATGGCGGCGTCGCGTCCCCGGTCGCCAGGGAGGGCGAGCGCCCGCGTCCCCGAGCCGACGAGTCCGGCGGCTCGGTACGACCACCACCCGAGCCGACCGTGGTGGGCGCGGAGGTAGCGCTCGTGCGATGCGAGGAAGTGGGTCTCGCGGACGACCGGATCCCCCCCTGTCCCCGCGCCGATGTGGGTGGCGGCCACCTCGGGGCACAGCGCCACCCGCCACCCGCGGTCGGCGGCACGACGTTGCCAGTCGGTCTCCTCCGCGTACAGGAAGTAGCGGTCGTCGAACCCGCCGACATCGGTGAGGGCGGCGTCGGCGAGGAGCAGGACCGACCCGATCAGGAAGTCCGTCCGTCGACGCAGCCGGCCCAGACCGACCGCCTCCAACCATGCACCGGACGGTGTGGGGAACGGCCAGCCGACACGGGCCGGAGCGTGATGGACCGGATCGTGCTGGACCGGTGCCACCGCCGCCAGGCCGGGGTCGTCGCGGAGCCTCCGGTGCAGGGCGCGGATCCCCGACGGGGAGATGGCGGCGTCGGGGTTCAGGAGCAGCACGTCCCGGCCCTCCCGCCGGTCGCACCCCAGCCGGACGCCGCCGGCAAACCCGAGGTTGCGACCGGGGTCGACGTATTCGGCGCCATGGGCGGCAGCCACCGCCGCCACCTCTCCGTCGGACGAGTTGTCCACAACGGTGACGGCGAGTCCTCCGTCCAACTCGGCCAGGCACCGGTCGAGGAGGACGGGAGCGTGGTAGGCGACCACCACCACCAACGGACCGCCACCGACCCCATTGCGCGACCGATCCGCGTGAGGCGGGCCGGGATCGGTCATCGCGCCGGTCCGGGCCGGACGTCCTTTCCGGCGGGTGCGGACGGACCGGGGATCGACGCCGTCCTCGGAGAGGTCATCGCTGTCGGTACGCGTAGGCCTGGTAGTTGTCCGATGTGGAGTGACGGACGTGGTTCAGTACCAGGCCGAGCACCGTACAGCCCGTCGACTCGAGGCGGTTGGCCGTCCGCTCGAGGTCTGTCCGGTCGGTCTTTCCCTCCGAGGCCACCACGATGGCGCCATGGGTGAGGCTCCCGAGGATCGCCGTATCCGGGGCGGCGAGCACGGGTGGGGTGTCGAGGAGGATGACGTCGGCCAGGAGGCGGAGCTGATCGAGCACCGGCAGCATGCCGGGGCTGTCGAACAGTTCGGAGGGGTTGTCGAGGTGGACGCCCACCGGAAGGAGCTGGAGCCCGTCGATCCCGGTCTCGAGCAGGTGCGTGCTGACCGCCGTGTCACCGGGCGCCGGGGCGTGCCGGCCCCGCTCTGCCTCCCGTTGCTCGACGCGAGCGGGGTCCGGCACGTCGCGACGCCGCGTCTCGGGCGCGTCGTCATCCGGTTCCGCCTGCTTCCAGTTGGCCTTGATCAGGTCGGAGAGCCCCGGGCTGCCGGTGGCCTCGATGCCGAACGCTTCCTCGAGCCTCGGCCTGCGGAAGTCGGCGGAGACCACGATCACCCGGCTGCCGGTGAGGGCCCACGAAACGGCCAGGTTCGCGGTCACGAAGGTCTTGCCGTCCCCCGCCTCGGGGCTGGTGACCACCAGGATCGGGCTCTGCTGCTCGAGCAGGAGCACCCTCAAGCTGGTGCGGAGGTCCCGAACGGCCTCGGCCAGCGAGGACTGCGGTGCCTGGACCAGCGTGATCGATACGGCGCCCTTCCGCACGTCGGGATCCTCGGGCAGCTCGCCGAGGACCGGTCCGTCGATGACCGAATCGATGTCCGGGCTGACCCGGACCCGGTCGTCGAACTGTTCGCGGACGAGGGCGATCCCGCAGCCCACCAGCAGACCGGCGAGCAGCCCGATGGCGCCCAGCTTCGACTTGCTGAGCCCGGTCGGGCCCCCCGGTGTCGCCGCGACCTGCACCTGGGCGTAGGGCATACCGATCTGGAGATTGGACTGGGCCGCTTGCAGCGTGCTCGAGGTCCCGGTGAGCGTGGCGATCTGCGCGGTGACGAGCGGGTTGGTCCCGGTGGCTGGTTGCTGTGCCACCAGTCCGGCGATCTTGGTGTTGATGGCGGCGATGGCGGCCGTGTACTTGTCGATCTGGGCCTGGGCGAGCGCCTGGATCTGGTTGACGAAGGCTTCGGAGTAGGCCTTGGTCACAGCCTGGGCCGCCTCCGGCGTGGATCCCGTACCGGTGATGGTGAGCGTCCCCGTCGTGGGGTCGACCGTCCCGGTGACGTGACCGGCGAGCGACGCCGGGTTCGGGTCGCCGACGGCCTTGGCCGCGCCGACCTGTACGGCCGTGTTCGAGAGTTCCTGGACCGGGTCGGGCAGCGTGAACGAAGAGGACGTGCTTCCGGCCTGGCTCGGAGTGCTCACCTGGACCAGGGCACTCGACTGGTAGGTCGGCGTGGCGAACTTGGCGTATGCCAGGGCTGCGGCCACGGCGACCACGACGCTGACCACGATGGTCCACTTCCTGTTCCACAGGGTCTGGAGCATCTGTTGGAAGGTCACCGGGAACTCGCTTTCAGCGGATGGAGGCAGTCACCAGGATACGGTGGTCGGACCGCGGTGGGTGGTACCAGCCGATCACGGGGAGTGGCAGGCATCATGGCGCGGCATTCGTCCGGTCGAGGCGCGCTCGGGACCGGGACCCCGGGTGCCGCCCCCGGCAGGCGCCGCCGACCACCGTCGGGCGCTCCACGGTCGGGGTGGATGGGTCGGGCGGGCGCGGTGGTTCCCACGGCATCCTCCACCACTCCCTGTCCGGCGTTCGTGCACACGTGTGGCCCGTCCTCCAGTCGGTGCCCGACCACCGCCTCCGGTGGCCGGTGACCGGTGCGGTCGCCCCGATCACCCCTAGCGTCGTCAATTGGGGCGGGCACCTTGAGATGAGGGGTGCGGAGATGGGGGTGGTGCCGGCGGGGCGGCGGGGCGCCCGCGGGCCCCGAAGCGGGCGCACTCGGGCCGGAGGTCCCGACGGGACGCCACCCGGACGCCACCCGGACGCTACCCGGACGCTACGATTGCGCGGACGTTCCCCGTGAGGCACCCGAGGCACCCGAGCCCCATGACCACCACCCCGCCGCCACGATGAGCCCGTCCTTGCTGCGGCAGCGGATGTCACGGCGCGACGACCGTCCACGCACGAGGCAGCTGGCCGGGCCGGTGGCGGCGTGGGGAGCGGTCGCCCTCGTGGCCGCCGGGGTCGGGGTCTCGGTCGGCGTGAACCTGACCGCCGGCATCGCCATCGCCTTCCTGGTCTTCGCCTTCGGTGTCTTCGTCGCCGATCCGATCGTCGTCGTCGTCCTGGTGGTGCCTGGTGCGATCCTGATCCAGCGCGTGGGTGGCTCGAGCACCAATCTGAGCGTCGCCGACCTCCTGGTCTTCGTGGGGGCGATCATCTGCCTCTTCCACATCGAGTGGCGGACGGCGCCCCAGCTCAAGCGGTTCATGTGGGCGATCGTCTGGTACCAGGCCGTCCTGCTCCTCGTCGTCGTGGCCCATCCGTTCAAGGGCGACATCCTCGAGTGGTTCCACCGGTTCTCCTACGTGGGCGGGAGCACCCTGGTCGGCTGGGTGATCGCCACCCAGGGCCGCGCCCGCCAGGCCTTCCGCCTCTACCTGTGGGGTGCCGCCGTCCTCGCCCTGCTGGCCATGGAGCACGCCGTCACCCTGCACTTCCAGCCGGCACAGTGGAGCGTCTACCAGAAGAACACGATCGGCGCCGTCATGTGGACCGCCGTGGTCATCGCCCAGCTGAACCCGCCGTGGGCCCGCATCCGCAGGGCGGAGGCGGTCGTCATCGAAGTGTTGTGCCTGCTCGGGCTCCTCGCCTCGCAGTCCCGCCAGGCGGCGATCCTGATCGTTCTCGCCCTCGGGCTGGCCGTCCTGATCAACTCCGAGGTCCGGGGCCGGTGGAAGCTGGTGATCTTCATCGCCGTACCCACCCTGGCGCTCGTCTACGAGAGCTTCGTCCTCGCCTTCCAGAACAACCCGCAGTTCAACTCCGTCGCCATCCGCTTCGGTCAGATCGACGCAGCCATCCACGTCTGGCACCAGAGCCCCTGGCTCGGGCTCGGGATGCGCTTCTACAACCTGCCGCAGTACCTGTCGGTGACCGCCCCGCCCAACTCGCTCGTCGACAACCTGGCCTCCACCGGGGTGGTCGGATCCCTCGCCTTCTTCTTCCTCGTCGTCTTCACCATGCGCTCCATGGCCGGTCTACCCCGCGTGTACGGCACGCTCGGCCTCGTCGTACTGCTCGCCCACTACGTCGACGGGTTGTTCGACACCTTCTGGATCGGTTCCCTGTCGATCATCCCGTTCATCGTCGCCGGGATCTCGCTCGGGATGGCCGACGCCGATCCCCGGGCCGAGCGGGTGCCGGACCTGCTGGCCACTCCGGTCGCCTCCGACCGACCGGTCCGCGGTCGTGCCGCCCCGGGTGGGCTCCGCAGTCACGGGGACGGCGCGGAAGGCGGCAGTTCCCGGATCCCGTCCGGACCCATACCGCCCGGCCACGACGCGTGACCGGCCCGCGCCCGTGCGCCGGGTGACACCGCGCCCTCGAATCGTCTACAACGCCCTCCCGCTCGACGCACGGGGCGGGGGCGTCAGCACGTACATCCGGGAATTGCTGCGAGCGCTCGTTCCCGTGGCGGACGCCGACCTGGTGGCAGCCGTGCGCCCGGCGGGCCGCGACGAGCTCCCGGCCGGGGTCGAACCGCTGGTCCTTGCGGAGTCGAGCGGTGTCCGGCGGGTGGTGGCCGGCGCCCGGGGCTTCGGCCCCGCCGACCTGGTGCACGGACTCGACGTCGATCTTCCCCTGCGGTCGGACGGGCTCCGGGTGGCCACGGTGCACGACATGGCCATCTTCGACGTCCCCTGGGCCTTCCCGCGGCACCGGGTCCTCGGCGAGCGGGTCATCGCCCGGGCGGCGCTGCGGAACGCCGACGCGGTGGTGGCGGTCTCCGCGTTCACGGCGGACCGGGTGCGGGAGGTGTGCGGGCGCGAAGCCGTCGTCGTGCACGAGGCTCCGGGGCCCGACATGGTGCCGGCCGGCGAGCACGACATCGCCCGCGTGCGCCGCACCTACGACCTCCCTGATCGCTTCGTGCTGCACGTCGGCAACATCGAACCGCGCAAGGACCTACCGACCCTCGCCGATGCGTGTCGGCAGGTGGGCGTTCCGCTGGTGCTGACCGGGCACAGTCTCTGGGCCAGCCGGGCTCCGGAGTCGGTCGTCCAGATCGGAGACGTGCCGACCCCCGACCTTCCTGCGCTCTACGGCGCGGCCACCCTGGTCGGCTACGCCTCGCGCTACGAAGGGTTCGGACTCCCCCCGGTGGAGGCGATGGCGTGCGGGGCTGCCGTGGTCTCGACGCCGGTCCCCGCCGTCGACGAGGTGGTGGGGGAGGGTGCGGCCACGTTCGCTCCGGGCGATGTGGTCGGCCTCGTCGACACCCTCCGGTCGTTGCTCGGGGACGACGATCGGCGCCACGCGCTCGCCGAACGGGGACGGCGGGCGGTTGCCTCGCTGTCCTGGGACCGGACGGCGCGGCAGACCGCGGACGTCTACCGTTCGCTCGGCCTGACGCTCTGAGCAGCGGGTCCATCGGGGCCCGGCGTCGAGGCGGACCCCCGTCCGGAGGTGCAGGCGCGACCGGGACCTCCGCAGGACGGGCCCCTTCCGGAGCCATGGCCATCGCCCACCCGAGATCCGCTCGACCGGGCGAGGCGACCTCCTGGCTGGACGACCCCGCAGGCCCCGGACAGGCACGGGATCTTCAGTTGACGCACCGATCTGCCGATCCTCCGGTATGGCATCGGGGACGGAAGGCATCACGACCAGCGACGGTGACGCCGACGTTCGCGTGGCGGTGCCTGACGCGGACCCGTTCGCCGCCTGGCGCGGACTGCAGCACGCCGACCGTCATGCCGGCGGTCCCGACGCCGTCGCCCTGGGCGCCGCCGAACAACTCGACGTCCTCGACGACCCCCGCCTCGTCCTCACCGAGGCCTACATCGGCCGGGACCGGCGCCGGCACTCCCGACGGGCCCTTCTGGCCCGGGCCACCTGGTCCGGCCGGCGGCGGCTCCTCCGTCTCGAGCTCCTCCTCGTCCTGGCACTCGTGGCGATGGCGGCGGGCGCCGTCCTGCTGGTCGGGAGCGAGGGCCCCCCGCAGCGTGCCGCGTCCACCGCCTTCGTCCCCGCCGATGCCACCAACGCGCTCGGGGTCCGACCGGATGGCCCTGCCGCAGCCTCTGCCGCAGCCCCGGCCGCAGCCCCTCCGGCCACCTCGGCCGCCACCGCTCCTACGGCGACCGCCCCAGAGGCGACGCCCCCGGCCCCGGCCCCGGCCCCGGCCGCTCCGGCCCCGGCCGCTCCGGCCCCGGCCGCTCCGGCTGTCGCCACGACCGACGCCTCTTCGGCGTCGGCTCCCGGCAGTCCGGAGGCCATGGGCGCGGCCGCGCTCGCCCTGATCAACTATCCGTGGCAGCAGATCCCGGGGTACTCGATCGTCTTCCTCCCGATCGGTGACGCCCCGTCGCCCGGCTTCTACGGCAACACGACCTTCACCTGGGGGCAGGTCGGCGGCACCTCGACGCTGTACGTGTACCCGGGGGAGACCGTGGACCGGCTGGCGGCCATCACCGCGTTCGAGATCGGCCACGAGGTCGACGCCGCATACGTCGAGCCCGCAGGCGGACACGAGGCCATCGAGTCGATCCTCGGCATCCATCCGGCCAGTTGGGCGCCGCAGTGCGACTGTGCCGAGCAGGGATATCTGTCCGGTTGGTACTCGGCCGCGTTCTCCGACCGGTGGTCGCCGGGCGTGGGTGCCTGGAGCTCGCTCGCCTCCCCGCCCTCCGGCGCCACGCTCACGGCCATGGAACCCTGGCTCAACCCACGGATTCCCTAAGCTCCACTTCCACCACCCCGCCCCGATGACTGCGACCCCCGCCCCGATGACCACGACCCCCGCCCCGATGACCACGACCCCCGCCCACCTCTCCTCGGGGTCCCGAGCGACCACGGCCCCCGCCGGCCGAGCGTCAGCGTACGCGCACCCAGACGACGGGGGTCGGCGGTGACCCGGATCGCGCTCCTCCCCAGCGCCTACCCCCCGTCGGTCGGCGGAGTCGAAGAGCTCACCCGACACCTGGCTCTGGCGCTGGTGGCCGCCGGCGACGAGGTGGAGGTGTGGACCGGCAATTCGGACGACCACGACGCCGAGACCGTCGAGATCCGGGACGGTCTCGTCGTCCGCAGGTTCCCGCTGCCGTTGCCGGCGAACAGCTTGCCGGTCACCGCCTTCGCCGCAGTCAACGGAGCTCGTACCATGCGGGCCCTCCACCGGGCGGTGGCGTCGTTCCGCCCCGACGTGCTCCATGTGCAGTGCTTCGGCCCGAACGGCGCCTACGCCACGGCGCTCTCGTGGACGGCCGGCGTTCCGCTCGTGATCACGCTCCAGGGGGAGACGGTGATGGACGACGCGGATATCTTCGACGTCTCGCAGTCCCTGCGGGCGGCACTCCGGGCCGGCCTGCGGAAGGCGGCAGCAGTCACCGCCTGCTCCCAGTTCACCCTGGACGACGCGATCGCCCGCTTCGGCCTTCCTCCCGGACGGGGTGTCGTCATACCCAACGGAGTGGCACTCGACGGCGCAGGGTCGAGCGGAGCACCTGCAGACGCCGGCCCGCTCGAACGGCTGGGTGACACCCCGTTCGTCCTCGCCCTCGGGCGGGTGGTCGCAAAGAAGGGGTTCGACCTCCTCCTGGCGGGCTTCGCGGCGATGGATCCGGCCGAGCGCACGGCGGACCTCGTGATCGGGGGCACCGGCGCGGCCGTCGAGGGCCTCGAGGCACAGGCCGAGGAGTCGGGAATCGGCGACCGGGTGCACTTCGTGGGCCGCCTCAGCCGCGAGGAGGTCGCTGCGGCGATGTCCCGGGCCGAGGTCTTCGTGATGCCGAGCCGGCTCGAGCCGTTCGGAATCGTGGTCCTCGAGGGTTGGCGCGCCGGCACCGCTGTGGTCGCCACCAGCCGGGGCGGGCCACCCGAGTTCGTCCGCGACGGCGAGGACGGGCTCCTCGTCGACCCGTTCGACACCGCGGCCGTGGCCCGCGTCCTCGGGCGGGTGCTGACCGACGGCCCGCTCCGCCGTTCGATCGCGGCAGCCGGGCACGCCCGGGTCGGGGAGTTCGCCTGGCCGGTGGTCGCCGAACGCTATCGCGAGCTGTATGCATCCGTCCTCGGCTCGCAGGCAGGCCGGCGCCGACGGGGTAGGGCGTCGTGACCGCGGTCCGGACGGAACTGCGGGTGGGCCTCGATCTCGTCGACGTGGCCGACGTGGCCGCCTCGGTCGCACAATTCGGAGACCGCTACCTGCAGCGCATCTACACGGACCACGAGATCGGCTGCAGCCGACGACCGGGTCGCGTCGGGACCGGCGGTGCGTACGCGATGGAGTCGTTGGCCGCCCGGTTCGCGGCGAAGGAGGCGGTACTGAAGGTGCTGAGACCTGTCGGTGCGCGGCCTGCCTGGCGTAGTATCGAATTACATCGGATGACGGAAGGGTGGTGTGAGATCCGCCTGTCCGGCACGGCTGCGGCACTCGCTGAGGCGGCAGGCATCGACGGGCTCTCGGTCAGCCTGTCGCACGAAGCGAACCTCGCGGCGGCCGTCGTCGTCGGTTGGAGCACCCCACGAGTCGGAGGAGAAGGATGATGGTTGACGGAACGGTGGACGGGACGATCCGGGAGGTTCTGGGCGACCACGGCCGCCTGGCGGTTCCGGTCGAGACCCTTGCCGATGACACCGACCTGTTCGGCGCGGGCATGACCTCGCACGCCAGCGTCAACGTCATGCTCGCTCTCGAGGACGCATTCGACTTCGAGTTCTCGGAGAAGATGCTGAAGAAGTCCACGTTCGAGTCGATCGGCTCCATCCGGGCCGCAGTGACCGAGATGACGGGAGCGTGATCCTCAGGTGACCACGGCCGAGTCCGCCCCGCCGACGACCATGACGCGTTCGGGAGCGGTGTGCGCGCGCATGGCGGCGATCGCGGACGAGGTCGCCGGCCCGGCGGCCGCCGATGTGGACGAGCGGGGCCGTTTCCCGAGCGAGACGATCGCGGCGCTCCGAGCCGAGGGGCTCCTCGCCGCACTCGTGCCGACGGCATCGGGTGGGGGAGGGGCGACGCTCGCCGAAGTCTCCGACGGCCTGGTCGCCCTCGGGCGGCGCTGTGCTTCGAGCGCCATGGTCGTCGCCATGCACCACATCCAGGTGGCCTGCCTGGTGCGCCACGGAGCCAACCCCGCTCTGCGCGCCTACCTCCGCGAGCTGAGCGAGAACCAGTACCTCCTGGCCTCGGCCACGACGGAGGTCGGCACCGGCGGCGACGTGCGCTCGAGTATCTGTGCCCTCGAGGTAGCGGACGGACGCTTCCGGCTCGAGAAGCAGGCGCCGGTGATCTCCTATGCCGACGACGCCGACGCGGTCCTGGTCACGGCGCGCCGGAGCGCCGAGAGCCCCGTGTCGGACCAGGTGATCGTCCTGTGCCGCCCCCCGGGTCTCGAGCTCGAACAGGTGGGCGAGTGGAACGCCCTGGGATTCCGCGGCACGTGCAGCACCGGATTCGTCCTGCGGGCCACCGGCGACGAGGACCTGGTGCTCACCGAGTCCTACGGGGACATCTCCACCCGGACGATGCTCCCGCTCGCCCACCTGCTGTGGAGCTCGGTGTGGCTGGGGATCGCCGGCGATGCCGTCGATCTGGCCCGTAAGTCCGTCCAGGCCGAGGCCCGCCGCAAGCCGGGCACCACACCGGCTGCCTCGGTCCGCCTGGCGGAAACGGTCGTCCTGCACCAGCAGTTCGTCGACATGGTGCGCTCGTCACTCGCCCGGTTCGAGGAGGCAGACGCCGAAGGCGACCGCCTGTCGTCGATCGGGTTCGGCATCGGGATGAACGCACTCAAG
>Ga0307372_10006294_pt1 | contig 17426 bp, 12 predicted proteins | sample OX1MG_FD_202533 | JGI IMG/M metagenome (GOLD analysis project Ga0307372, IMG submission 202533) | Soil microbial communities from Risofladan, Vaasa, Finland - OX-1 | ecosystem: Environmental > Terrestrial > Soil > Coastal area > Acid sulfate soil | place: Finland: Risofladan, Vaasa | collected... | reverse complement strand
GCGATGCGTCCGATGGCGATTTGTCCGGTGTAGGAGCTGAAATCCAGCATGGTGATGAGCATCTGCAGGGGCTTGGCCGGATCCACCGCGGGCGGCGGCACGAACTTCAAGACCGTCTCGAAGAGCGGGGCCAAATCGGTCCCGGGCTTGGAGTCGGAGAGGCTGGCCCAGCCCTGGCGCCCCGCGGCGTAGACCACGGGAAAGTCCAGCTGCGCGTCGGTGGCGCCCAACTCGATGAAAAGATCGAAGACCTTGTCCAGGCTTTCGTGCGGCTTGGCGCCGGGGCGGTCCATCTTGTTGATGACCACGATGGGCTTTAGGCCCATGCCCAGGGCCTTGCGCAGCACGAAGCGCGTCTGCGGCATGGGGCCTTCCGCGGCGTCGACCAGGAGCAGAGCCCCGTCGACCATGGTGAGGATGCGCTCGACCTCGGAGCCGAAGTCGGCGTGGCCCGGAGTGTCCACGATGTTGAGGGTGATCCCTTTGTAGGGGACCGACGTGTTCTTGGCCAGGATGGTGATGCCGCGCTCGCGCTCGAGTTCGTTGGAGTCGAGCACCTGCTCCTGGGCTTCCTCGGGCTTGACGTTGAATTCGCCCGTCTGCTTGAGCATGGCGTCTACCAGCGTGGTTTTGCCGTGGTCGACGTGCGCGATGATGGCGAGATTGCGGAGGTCCGTCCGGGCTGAGTTTAGAACGCTATTTTCCGGCATTGGGTTCCTGTGACGGGGGGAATTTTGTGAAGGGGAAGGCGATAGAGTAGTGGACATAGGCTTTTTCTCCGGAGGCGAGGGTCAGGACGATGTAGTAGAAATTGATGTCGCTCACCACGCCGCGCACGCCGTTGCTGGAAATGGAGTCGCCGATGCGCAGCGAGCAGTTGAACCCGAAGGCCCAGCCGAAGCGGACCAAAAACCAGCGCCAGAAGCCGGAGATGATGTTCTGCGTGACCAGGCCCACGCCCAGGGAGACAAACCCGATGCTGGCGCCCATCGCGCCCCAGGAAGTGCCGATGGACTTCAAGGCCAGGCCGCCGGCCAGAAGCCAAAGAACGGCCTGGAAAAGGCCCTTGACCACGAGGGTCTTCTCGTCGGACCAGCCAAAGCGAGTCCCGATGCGTTCCATGACGGGCCGCACGATTCTAGACGTGACCATGGCCGCGCCGCCGATGGCCACGGCCATGAGGCCGGGCAGGACGGGCGCCAAAAGGTGGATGGGATGGAAGAAGCGCAGATAGGCGGCCGCAGCGGCCGCGAGGTAGACAGCGGCATCCTTCAAGACGGATTTTTTTGGGGCGGCAGGAAGATCCTTCTTGATGGAATCGATGATTCCCGCCAGAATTTTAAGGCCGGCGCGGCCTCCGGAGACCGCTTGAACGGGAGTCGGCGCGTCTTTTGACGCGACGGTCACAACGGAGCCCGAGAGCGTGGTGTAGGGCATGATGGTCTCTGCGCCATCGGCGCCGGAGAGCCTCAGATCATGCCAGCCCAAGGCGCGGACCTGGTATTCCTGGCTTCCGACTTTGACATGGTTGCCGGGCTTGAAGGGGCGGGCCAGCAGCACGCGCGCGGCCTCGAAGAAGTTGTTAATGACGTCGCCGGCCGCGATGGAGACCAGCACGCCGGTGACGCCTGCGCCGGCGACGATGTGGTTTAAGGTGACGCCGAGGATGGGAAGCGAGAATAGGACGCCCAGCCCCCAAATGGAGATGGTGGAGATGGATTTGTAGAGGGAAATCTTGTCCTGCGGCCAGGAGTTCTTGCTTCCGGTTTTGTCGATAACCTTTCTGACGAGCCGGTTGACGAGGTGCGCGGCGAGAAGAATGCCGCCGATCTTGAGATAAGGGACGAACCGGGCCGCGACCGAGACGGCTTTCACTGGAACAAGCGGCACGAAGGCCGCCGCCGCGAGAGCCGAACGCGGGCCGTTGGGTGCGGACTTCGAAAGGCGTGAAAAGTTTTTTTCAAATTCGGATGCCGCGGGCGCTTGGACTGGCGCGCTAGCGGCGCGGGCGGCGAGTCCGGAGCCCGCCCAGAACGCGTCTTGGCGTTCTTCGGCACTCATTATATCCTTACTGGAGCGGCTTTTGAAAAAAGCCCCGGCTTGGGCGAGCTTGGTCCGGGCCGAGGTCTTCCGCGCGGCCTCAGGCTGCGCCGGGATGATGGCGGCCGGAGTTGGGGCGCTTTCTTCGCCGGCAGCGCCGCGGGTCTGGACCTCGACTTGCGTCGGGGTGACGGCGGCCGGAGCGGCGGCGCTTTCTTCGCCGCCCCGGCGACGGATGGAGCCCGCAAGCGCGGCGGGAAAAGCATCCGTGTCCGCCGGAAGGCGCGCGTTTAAATCGTCCAGGCCGGGCGTGATAAGCGGGAGAAAATTAACGGCCGAGGGCCCGAGCGCGGCGGAGAAAGGCACGGCCCGCGCTTGGTCCGCCTGGACCGAGAATTCCGCGGCGGCCTGGGCGAATGCGGCCGATGGCGCGGCGATGATCGCGGCCAGGACTCCGGAGATGATTTTTTTCATTGCGAGCTTCATATTATAGCGGACGCGTCCGTCCGCGGCTTGAGCCTTATGGCCCAATTTGGGCTGGGCCTTTCAGATTCGAATTCGGGCCAAAAGGGCCCTTACAGGCCGCGTTGGGCCGGAGTAGAGTTATATAATAACCGCCATGCACTACGAATCGATTCGCCGAACCTTGATGGAGCGGCTCCCGGACGGGCCCATCCTATTGGCCGGAGGAACGCCCGTCGCGCGCAACCACGACGTGGAGTATCCCTTCCGGCAGAAGTCCGACTTCCTGTATCTGACCGGAGCCGAGGAAGCCGGCTGCTACCTGCTCCTGGATCCCAAGCGCGGGAAATCCACTTTGTTCATTCCGAAAATCGACAATCACCACCGCGTCTGGCTCGGGCACGTTCCCGGGCCCGCGGAGGCGCGCCGCCTTTTCGGCGTCGCCAACGTGGCTTATGCGGACGATTTGGGGCCGGCTTTGAAGCGCGTCCGCGGAGGCGTGCGCCGCTGCTACGCCGACCCGGAGTCCTGGCGCCGCTTCAAGGGCGAGCTTCGCCTGCCCAACGCCTCGGCCGTCCTGCGCGACGCCTTGGACGAGCTGCGCGCGGTCAAGACTTCCGCGGAAATCGATTTGATGCGCGCGGCCAACGAGGTGAGCGGCAAAGCCCACCGGGCGGTCATGGCCGCGGCCCGGCCAGGTCTTTACGAATACGAGATTCAGGCGGTCTTCGAGGCCGAGTGCCTGAAGGCGGGCTTAAACCGCTTGGCTTATCCCAGCATCGTCGCGGCCGGGGCCAACGCCGCCGTGCTGCATTATTCCCGGAACAACGCCAAGCTCAAGGCGGGAGACCTGCTGCTCGTCGACGCCGGAGCCGAGAGCAAGGGCTACGCCGCGGACATTACGCGGACCTGCCCGGTCGGCGGGCGTTTTACGTCCCGGCAGAAGGACGTCTACTCCATCGTTTTGGAAACCCAGAAAAAGTGCATCGCGGCGACGCGCGCGGGGGAGACTTCCGCCGATCTGCACGTCAAATCCATGACCCTCATCGCCGAAGGCTTGAAGTCGCTGGGCCTCCTTAAAGGAGAGACCTCGGGCCTGGTCGAAAACGGCGCGGTGCGCATTTTCTACCCGCACGGCCTCACGCACATGCTGGGCCTGGACGTGCACGACGTGACCGGAGGCAGGAAGCGCCGCATGAAGAACCCCACCAACGTTCCGGTGCGCTTCGTGGCCAGGCTCGAACCGGGCTTCGTCGTCACCATGGAGCCGGGCGTCTACTTCATCGCGGCCCTGCTGCGCGATCCGCGGATGCGCCGCAAGCTTCGGGGCAGCGTCAATTTCGCCAAGGCGGAGACGTTCCTGGATTTCGGCGGCGTGCGCATCGAGGACGACATCCTGGTCACGCGCGGCGCGCCGGTTAATTTGACCCATGTTCCCAAGGAAATAAAGGATGTGGAAGAAGCCTGCGGCCGCTAGCCTCGCCGCGGCCTTGTCGCTGGCGCTGGCCCTGGTATCGGCGGCTCCGCGCGCGGCCCGCGCCACCGGCGACGAGGGCGTTTCGGTGTCCTTCGCGGGGCAAAGCCTCCCGCTGGTCTTGTCGCTGAGAAAATCTAGAAGGGGCCATGTTTTATACCGGAGCGTGGAAAGCGCTCCCGTCGGGCAATCCTGGGACACGGTGCTCATGGAAGGCACCGAGGGTGATACGAATCTTGTTTTTGAGTTTTCTCGGCAGTTGGCGGACGGGTCGTGGTCCCCGTGGGTTTCCGCCGAGATTCATCTCTACCAAAAAGGGCGCTTTTGGGGGCGCGCTGAATTCCCAGCCGGGAAGGGATCCCTGCGGCTCAAGATCATGGACGGCGGCATCAATGGGCAGGCGGCGCTTTTCATCTCGGATATCGACGTTTACGACGCGGCGGCGCAAGCGGCTGCCGAAGCGTCGGTGCTAGGGGCGCAAAACCCGCCGGAGCCAATGCTGCCGCCTCTTATCCACACGCGCAAGGAGTGGCACGCGCGGCCCACGCGCAATCCCTACACGCCCATGACTCCCTGGCGCATCACCATCCACCACACGGCCGGTCCGCAGACCATGAATCTGCGGGATACCCTGCGCGAGGTGCGCTTCATCCAGGATTTCCAGCAGGACGGCAGGGGCTGGGACGACATCGGCTATCACTTCCTCATTGACGGCGCGGGCAACATCATCGAAGGGCGCCCGGTCAACGTCGTGGGCTCCCACGTCAAGGGGAACAACGACGGCAACATCGGCATCGCGATGATGGGCTATTTCAGCCCCCCGGTCAATGATCATTTGACCGCCGCGCAGCAAAACGCGCTGGTCTCGCTTCTCCGCTACCTCCACGCCCGCTACAACATCCCGCTTTCCGAGGTCAAAGGCCATCGGGACTATGAGAAGACGGAATGCCCCGGGGACAACGTCTACAACCTTCTGCCGGAAATCCGCCGGGAAGCCGCCCTGCCCCCGCCCGCGGAGAAGCCCTTGATCGTCAAGCGCCCGCCCCTGGTCATTAAGTTGCCCGGCTCCATCGAGTGGGACGGGCGGGCGGCCGTTTTGCCCTGAAACGTCAGAACGCCTGATTCATGGCCCGGAGCTGGGCCGAGAAAAGCCCGGCCAAGGCCAGGGCTTCCGTTGTCTGCGCGGCATCGGGCGCGCTTGGCGTGGAGGGGTCCGGTGGAAAAACAGCCGCGGCGGGAGCGGCCGCCGGTTTGGACGGCAGCGGCGCGTCCATGATCAGCGCCGCCGCGCCGGGAGCGGCCCAGGTCCTCAGTCCCGCCAAGCCGATGAGGGAAACGGCCGCGGCGAAGCCCAGAAGCATGAAGGCGCGCAGCCAAGCGAAGGGTTTTTGGGCCGCAGTTTTCTCAGCGGGCGGGGACCAACGGAAGGGGATTTCCTTGTTTAAATCGGGGACGGGCGCGGGGGCGGGCTTGGCCTTGAACTCAGGCTTGACCGGAAACGGGGGCGCGTCCGCCTCGGGCGCCGCGGCGGACGGCTTGGCGGCCTTGGCCGGTGCTGCGGATTTGGGCGCGACTTTAACGGGCTTGGGCTGCTCCAAGGACGCGAAGTCAAACGCGCACTGCGGGCATTGGAGAGCTTCCTCGGCGACCTGCGCGAAGCATTTGGGGCACCGCGGCGAGGCGAGAGAGAGTCCGCTCATGGCCTTAGTATAGCCCGAGCCCTTCGGAAATCAAGTAAAAAGAGGGTAAAAACCGTCAGTTCGCGGCGGCGAGCGCGGCCAGGCGCTCTTCGAACTTGGCCCGCACGCCCGCGCCCTCTTCCTTGAGCAGGAAGTACTTGCTGGCCTTCTGGGAGAGGATGACGAGCAGGGGGACGGGGACGCCGGCGCGGCGGTAGGCGGCCAGCTTGTGGTGGCCGTCCAGGACGAAGCCGCCGAAGAAGGAGTGGAGGTTCTTTATCTGCCCGCGCTTGACCGTGGCCGGAATGGCGCGCTGGTAGAAGGCGTAGGCCAGGACCCGCGGCCGGTCGCCGCCCTCGATCATGGACTGGTAGAGCTTGACGTACTCTTCCTTGAGCGTGGCGCGGGGAACCAGGGGGATGACGAAATCGTACTGCTTTTCCAGGATGCCGGCGTCCTCGTGCCGGAAAATCCTGGGGCGCTGGCTCTCGTAATGCTCCCACCCGGACAAAAGGCCCTCTTCCTTGGGATCCTCGATGTCCCAGATTTCCATGAACTCGCTGTTGAAGAAGTAGGAGCTTTCGTCGTCGGACTGGTAAGGCCCGGCGAGGTTGACCGCGGTCTCGAAAATGAAATACTCGCCCCGCTCCATGAGTTCCAGCAGGGGAACGAGTTCCTGCGCCATGGCCTCATCCACGGGGCGCGGCATCTGGATGGCCTTGGGCAGATTGGCGGCTTTCTTCTGCAGGGCGGTCGACGGATCGTCCACGGCCCGGAACCAGAAATGGCAGGTGTCGCAGTCGTTGCCGATGTCGAAGGTCCGGCGGCCGTTCAACTCAAAGAACACCGAGCTGGCCTCGCCGTGGCGCTTCTCGGTGCCGACGCGGAACATTCCCTTGCCCTGCACGACCTTGGCCTTGACCAAGCCGGGCGCCAGGGAGGTCAACTCGACTTTATGCGCGGCGGTTTCCGATTTCATGGCTAGTCTCGGCTCCATTGTAAAACTTTCCCGCTTCAAGAGCAAGGGGTCCGATGTTTTCCTATGTAAGGATATAATAAATTCGCAATATGTTTTGCCTATCTTTAGTCCTGAGCCTATGAGCGATTGGGACGAGGAAGCGCTGCGCGAAATCAACAGCCTGGACTCCGCCCGTCTGGCCATCCGCGGCGCCCTGGCCACCATCCGCAACCTGCAGGAGCAAAACGCCAGGGCCAAGATTGAAGCCCAGGATCAAGCGACCGCTCGCCGTCTTTTGGAGAGCCGCATCGCCGACCTGAGCGTCCAAGCCGAGCGCTGGCAGGATCAGGCAAAGATTTGGGAAGAGCAGGATCGCGTCCGGCAGGCCCAGGAGGAAAGCTGGCGCAACTCGGTCAAGCTCGAAATACGCGCCGAGGAGAAGACCCGTATTGGGCAGGCCCAGGCCGCGCTCGAGGAGGAACTCTCCCGGCTGCGCGGCGAGATGCTGCGCCTGGCCGGCCTGCAGAAGGAAAAAGAGGCCCAGTGGGCGGATCTTAAGAAAAATCTGGAGCGCTACCAGGTGGAACTGGCGCGCGCCGAGCGGGAGAAAATTGAAATCGCCCGGCGCTACCACGAGGACTCCAAGACCGTCGCGGAGCTGCGCGAGCGGCGCGAACGGGAAGTGGCCGCGGGCTTGCGGCGCCTCGAGCTTGAGTCCGAGGACAAGCAGCGTCAGAGCGAAGCGCTCCGGCGGGAGAACGAGGAGCTTAAAAAACAGCTTTCGGCCGCCGCCCTGGATTTGGAAAAGCGGCTCAAGGAGAGGGAAGAGACCTTGCTGCGGGACATGCGCCTCAAAGAGCAGTCCCTGCACGAACGCTACAGCAAGCGGGAACTGGAGCTCGAATCCTCCTGGGCGGAGCTCGAGAATAATTTGTGGCAGAAGGCTAAGGCCGGGCGCGACCAGCTGGATCAAATCGCGGAGCAGCAGTTCGCGGAAAAGTCGCGGGCCCTGGCCGAGCGAAGCAAGGAAATAGACGGGATTTTGCTTTTGCGCCAGCAGGAGCTCCAGGACGACTACGCCAGGAAGTGCTCCGAGGCCGAGGCGCGCTACGCCGCGAAGGAACGGGAGCTCAAGGCTTTGTGGGAGGACAAGGAAAAGCGCTTCTTGGGCCGCTACGACGAGGAACTGGCCAAGGAAAAGGCCGAAATCGAGCTGCGCTACCAGGAAAAGATGAAGGCCGTCGAGGCCCAGCGGCTGGCCAGCGCCCAGGAGCTCGCCCGCGCCAAGGAGGAGTTGGAAGCCGACTACCGGCACCGCAACTCGAGGATTTTGGAGGAAGGCTCGCGGCACGAAGCCCAGCGCGTGCGCGCGCAGAACGATTTCATCGCCAAGAAAACGGCGGAGCTCGAGGCCGCCTTCGAGGCGCGCGATCGGGAGCGCGCGGAGGAGTTCATCGCCAAGACTCGCGCGGCCGAGGAGGAGTTCAACCGCCGCCGCGTGGAGCTTTTGCAGGAGCAATCGCGCCTGACCCAGGGAGAAAAAGCCTCCTTGGAGAAAAAATTCGAGGAGCGCGCCCGGGCGCTCGACGCCGACTACGAGGCCAAGATCGCGGAGTTGGCCGGAGATCGGCGGGCGCTCGAGCACGCCTTCGAGGAGAAGAAAACGTCCTTGGCCGCGGAGTACGCCTTGAAGGAAAAGAACTTGGATCGCCGCTGGAGCCTGCGCGAGCAGGAGCTGGTGCAGAACCACGAGGCCGCGCAGGATCGCCTGCGCCGGGACTTCGCCTTGTCCGCGCGCAAAATGGAGGAGGAGTTCGAAGCCCAGAGAAAAACCGCCGAGGCCGAGCTCAACGAGTCCTACGCGCGCAAGGAGCAGGAGCTCGTCGCCAAGCACGAGGCGCTCGTGTCCCAAATCGAGCAGAGCCGCCGGCAGGAGCTTCAGTATTCACTCGAGAAGGCGGACAGCGAGAAGGAGCGTTTGCGCCAGGACGCGCAGGGTCAAATCGCGCGGCTGAAGGAAGATTTGCAGCGCCTGGACGCTCAGATGCGCGAAAATGTCATGGAGCGCAACCTGCGCATCAAGGCGCTGGAAGAGAAATTGGCCGAGTCCGAAGCCTCCCGGCGCAAGACCTGGGACGGGCTGCAGCGCCGCGAGAAGGAGTGGGAGGCCCAGCGCTTGTCGCTCGAGGAATCAAGCGGCGAGAGGGAGGCCCTGCGCGAGCGCAAGTACCTTCAGATGGAAAAATCCCTCCGCGACATGTGGGCCAAGCGCGAGGCCGAGGCGGTCGAGACGCGCTTGAAGGCTCTGGAGGAGCAGCACCGGCATTACCTGGAACAGATTTCCCGCAACGAGGAAAAACTGCGCGCCCAGTTCGAAGAGTGGAAGAAGGAGTGGGCCGCGCGCTCTCAGCCCGCCGCGCCGCCGCCGGGCTTTCCGCCCGCGAAGACCTGAGTCGGCGCCGCCGGCAGCATTTCGGGGTGGCGCATATTTGCCGCCGCCGTGGCCCGGCTGATGAGCTGCTTCTGGTAGAGGCTCTTGATGGAGGCGTCCAGAGAAAGCATTCCGTCTTTCAGGCCGGACTGGATGGCGTCGTTGATGGCCTCGAACTTGTTCTCGCGAATGAGCTGGCGCACCGCCGGCGTGGCGACCATGACCTCGCAGGCCAGCACCAAGCCGCGTCCGTCGGTTCGGGGCAGCAGGCGCTGGGAGATGACGGCCTCAAGCGTCGAGGCCAGCTGCTCGCGGATGCCGTCCTGATCGACTTGCGAGAACGCGGCCACGATGCGTTGCGCGGTTTTGGAGGCGTCGCGGGTGTGCAGGGTGGTGAGCACCAAGTGACCCGTCTCCGCGGCCAGAAGGGCCGCGTTGATGGAAGCCGTGCCGCGCATCTCGCCCACGCAGAGGATGTCCGGGTCCTGGCGCAGAGCGTCGACGATGCCCATGTCGAAGGAGGGCGTGTCCACGCCCACTTCCCGCTGCACGAACACCGAGCGCACGGGCTTGAATAGAAATTCGATGGGGTCCTCCACGGTCATGATCTTGCTGGGCTCGCCGTTGTTGTTGATGTGCTCGAGCATCGCGGCCATGGTGGTGCTCTTGCCGTTGCCCGTGGCGCCGGTGATGAAAATCAGGCCCGCGCGGCGGTTGACCAAGTTCTGCACGATGGGGGGAAGCCCCAGGGCGGAGAGCGGATGAATCTTCGTGGGCGTCAGGCGGATGGCGGCGCTGGGCATGCCGAGCGTCTGGCAGACGCTGAAGCGGAAGCGTCCGATGCCGTCGATGCTGTAGGAAAAATTGGCGCGCATTTCCCGCTCGTAGGTTTGGCGGCGCAGCTCGTCCATGTAGGGTTCGAGAAGCTTGCCTATCGCGGCGGCATCGAGCGTGGGCTGGGACATTTGGCGCAAGTTCCCGCCCACGCGCGCCATCGGCGGCAGGCCGGGGACCAAGTGGAGATCCGAGCCGCCTTTGGCGGCGACGTCCCGGAGCAAATCCGCGAGGGTTGCGTTGTTGTCTGACATGGCGCACAACAAGCATAGCGCCCCGGGCCGCGGAAATCAAGCCGGGGGGATAAAAAAACGGTAAAAAATAGTAAAATCAAGGCGCGTTGACGTTCCGATTTATTCCCGGATAGCTCAATGGTGGAGCGAGCGGCTGTTAACCGCTAGGTTGTAGGTTCGAGTCCTACTCCGGGAGCCAGTTTTGACGTATTGACGTGTCAAGAGGCCGGAGCCCTGTCGTCAAAGGCTCCGGCCTCCTGCTTTCTCAGCTTTTGCCGCTCTCAGCGAAAACAAACGCTGTTGCGTCCGGCGATGGCGCACTCGAAGACCGCATGAAGGTGGGAGCCGTCGCTGACTGCGGAGATTATGTAGTCGCCCGCGAATCCGTTCGGCGGGGAGAGGTAGCCGAGCGACGCCGGCTTCGAGAAGGTCTTCCCACCGTCTAGAGACTTCTCCACGGACATTCGGGTAAATATGGCGATGAGGCCTTTGCTCGTAATCGCCAACGACGGCCGATCATTATGCGCCCGCCCGGCGACGCGGGGCTTGCTCCACCGGCGCCCTTTGCTGGGCAGTCGTGCAAGCAGGATTTTGCGGGAAGCGGACGGCTTGTCCCAGGCCACGTACACGGCCCCATCCGGGGCTATGGCCGCGCTGGGCCGCGGGCCCCAATTCCCGCTTCCCCGGGCGATCACGGCCGACGCAGCCCAAGTGAGGCCGCTGTCGGACGAGGTCGCGACATTGATGGAATACCCGCTGTGCGTATAATTCCGGCAGCGCGAGAAGAAAAGGCTCAGGGTAGACGGCGAGTCCGGATGGACCGCGATGATTGGCCAGTTCGTTTGATCGGAGCCGCCTACCGCAATTCGGCGCGGGCCTTCCCATGTCCGCCCGAAATCCGACGTGGCCGTCATCCAGAGATCGCTCTGCGGCTTGCCGCCGGGGAAGCAGACTTCCGTCCAGGCGGCGTACGCCCAGCCCGCCCGGACCGGATTGGCGGTTATGGAAGGCTCGTCAGAATGACAGTGGTCCTCGGGGTCAATGACCTCCGTCCGGGCCTTGGTCCAACTGTCGCCGCCGTTGCTCGACGAGATTAGCCACAGATGAATATCCGATTTCCCGTCGCTTGCGAGGCCGACGATGTAGGCCGTTCCGTCGGGGCCGATTGCGACGCGGGCGTTCCCGAGCGAGTCGCCGGGATGCCCGGCGCAATTCCCGTAGGGGACCGCGTGTTCCGTCCAGCTGCGCCCACTGTCCCGCGAGGAAGCCGCGACGTAGCCGATGGCGCCGTTATCATCGGGCCTCTTGATGTAATCCTGCTCCCACAGCGCCATCATCAGGCGCTTGCCGGGCGGCCCGCCTTCGGCAAGAGACGGCTCGCTCGCCGTCCCTCGCTGCAATGTCCCCGGCCCCTCGTACGGGCACGCGGAGTAAGGATCTGTTTTCGACAGCACGATCGGATTGCGTCCCGAGTTCAGGGGGTCGCCGCTCATCTTGGAAATTTTTGCGACGTCGGGGGCTCTTACCAAAACATAATATTCGGGCTTGCGGTTGTGCAGGATGTAATCCCCGTTTTTCCATTGCAGGAATAGGTATTCGAGGCCGCCGATTTTCTTGATGACGTAGCTCTCGGCGGTTCGGTCGTTTGCATCGATGACCACGCCCCGGGTCCACGAGTAGCCGGACGCCGGAGTCTTGCCGTTGGGCAAGAAGACAATTCCCCTGAAGAAGAGGTCCGCCTGGGGCGGTCTCCCCGGCACGAAATGGCTGATGGAACGGACATAGGCCACGCTTTTCCAACTCCCGAGCACGGCCGGATCGTTCCTGAACGGCAAATTGATGTTATCGGTGCGCCCCCATGCCGCACAGTTGCCCGTCAGCATGAGCGATGCGATTAGAATGCCCTTCTTCACAGGGCCATCGTATTAAATCATTCGGGTCCAATCAACGCGCCCAGATGTCCTCTGAACGTGTCTTTGCGGCAGCTATTGGGGTGAAGGGGGTTGGTAGGCGCCGGAGCGGGACGTTTTGATCGCCGCGGAGTTGTAGGTTTCCTTCAAGAATTGCCGCCAGGCAGAATTGAAAGCTTCTTTGGTCATGGAAAAATGACGTTCGTAAGAAGCCGGGTCATTGGAGGGGGAATCCTTGATGAAGTCCAGAAGCCGTTTCTGGCCGAACTTTTTCACGATGAAATCGACTAGGGTGTAGGCAAAAGGATAGCCGTTGTTCTTCAAGAAGTCGCTTTCAATATCTGACAGGCTGGGAATCTTTCCCGCCCCAACGGCATCCTCCACCACTTCCCGGCCCTTCTTTGAAAAACCGTCCGAATAATAGTCGGCGGTGCCTTCATCAAGCCAGGTCGGCAGCCCTTTCCTGCTATCGTCGCGGTATTTAAAAACAACGCAGTGCACAAACTCGTGCACTGCGATTTTGACGACGGATCGAGACGAGTGATAGGAACCAGGATGATTGGGGGAAACCATCCTCAAGGTCTTGTCCCGCGGATCGAAGTTGCCGACTGCCCAGTCGGGCGTGTTTATCCCGAACGTCCGTTGATGATAGAGCCGTATGTTCGGATAGATTTCAACCCTGATTCTTTTTTTGAAGGAGATGCCGAATATTCGCGTCAGCCGGGCATAATTTTTTCCCAAGATATTAAAGACGTTCTCTAATGAGGGCTTTTTCTCCGCAAAGTAAAAAACGAAATGCTTTGTCTTATAGGATTGGTTCAACAGCGAGGCAACGGAAGGATCGTTTTCTCCGGGCAAATGCTTCTTCGGCCCGTCGCGCATTGCGCTCGCCGTATCCGGCGATGCCGATGGTTCGTTCCGCTGCTTATGCAGGACTTTATTTCCCGTCAATACGGCAAGGCTGGCTATAACGGCAAGCTTGAGGAATTTCTTCATCCTCGAACAGTGTAATATCCGGCCCGACTGCTGTCAATGTTCCTGCTGAGCGCGGGTCCGCCGCGCCTAGCGGCCGCCTTTATTTTTTAAGTTGGTTGTGGCTGTGTTGGAGGAACAGACTGTTGCTTGATTAAGTCATTAAATAATTTATCAAGTTCTTTGAGAATTTCTATTTCAGCGCCCGCCTCAGCCTTTGGACCGATAAATCTCCTGGATTTTAGCCATGTGAATGGCCCTATTCGCCAAGCTAAGGCGAGAATATCCTGATCGATATCATCTAGAATCTTCCGCGTTATTTGTGATCTCATTTGATTTAATATTGGGATAGAGCCAATGTTTTTTTGAGGAACTACTTTTGTGGCCGATTCAAAATACTCGCGAATTTGATTGATGAACTCCCATATATTCTGCCGACCACTTAATGTATACGCAAGCAGAGGGGCTTGTTTGGCAATGTTTGAAAGTACCGAGAGATAATCTTTTCCAACAGTGGCAATACCAGATTTCAATTGAATCGTTATTGACTTGGTGATAGATTCTTGAATAACAGGTTCCATCAATTTGGCTTCTTCACTCTGAAAATCGATGGGCCCACATTTTTCTTGTACTTTCTTCCATAATAATTCAAATCGGCGCTTATGATGTGTTTCGTCTAATAGGTTTGCCATGTGGCGCACTTCAAGATAAAGATACAACGCTTGACGCATTGCTTCCTTAGCCTCAAAACGTGCGCGAAGAACCACGCCAATCGCAGTAAGTCCGCCGCCTGCGATCAGAAAAATAAAATCTCTGACTAGCCCGTGTTGCATTGAGAATTTGAAACCTACTATCGGGTATCCGCGAAATCAAAGTCAGGAAGAGACTTTAATCCGTAAGCTGTGAGCGCCAACTCATCGAGCCGCTTGAAGTCGCGCGCCATGAAAGCCTCGCGAATTTCGCCGGCGAGTTGAGACGGAATATCCTCCGGTTTGGGGAGCCGAATCCGGCGCAGGTATTGAGCCTGGAAGCGAAGGTAGCTGCCGCGCATCTTGGTCGCGTAAGACCAGATGAAGAATAGGGCGACTTTAGAACTGAGCAGGCCGCCCAAAACCGCCATGTCCCAGACCTCGGAGGTGACGAAGTAGAGGTTGTGGTGCGGGTGGTAGCTTCCCGCATCAAGCGCCACCTCGTTTGAGCCTGCGATGTCCGGGATGAGAAGTTTGGGGGCCTTAACCAGCTCCGGGTAGACTCGGTCGATGGTTCGGAACCATGAGACCGGATTTTTTTGCGCGACGTGGCGGTGCCGGATATCAAGGCCATGCTGCTCAAAATGGCGGCGTAGGCGCGGAAAATCGGAGAGGTTAATCACCCGTCCGTCCTCATCGAAGGTGTTGATAACGAAGCGATGGTTGTTCTTGATAGAGCCATTCTCAATATCGGAGCGCATTACCAAGGGCACCAGCCGGTCTTTTTCGATGTCGGCGTCTTTGCCCACGATATAAGCCGCGTCGCAGCCGGTCGCCACGCCGATTCTTACCTTGGTTTGGCCATCCGCTTCAATCGGATCAAAGCGGGCTTCAAGCTCCCGCAGGGCTTTGAGGTGTTCGGGCGGGGTCAAAACCCAGGGCTCGTCTCCGCTAAACCAGGAAGGGTATTTGGACACGGTCGCGCCATTTGCCGCGCCGTTCCCGTGCAGGGACCGTGATAAAGCCGCGCATTCCTCGGGCGCGGCGCTGGATAAGCGGGCCACTTGGACCTCGCCGCTTCGGCCGGGAGAAATGGCGAAGATGGAAGGATAGGCGATAACCTCGGATTCAAAGGGCGACGCCTGATTGAGATCGATGTAGGTCTTCACGCTGAAATGTTCCGAGATCATCCGGCGCAACGGCGCACCGTAGCGGTTCAATGTCCAGCGGTCGGCGCAGACGAAAGACAGGGTTCCATTCGGTTTTAAAAGCGCCAAGCTTCTTTCGATGAAGGCCACGTAGAGATCGGCCCGGTCGTAAAGGGATTCGTAGCGGCGGCGATATTCGCCCTGGATTTCCGGGGATAGCTGCTCGATGCGGATGTAGGGCGGGTTTCCCACCACGGCGTCAAAGCTTTGCTCGTCAAGCGGCGTCAAAAGAAAATCCGCCTGCCTGACCCAGTTCTCCGCTAGGCTTTTCGCGGCCCCGTTGCCGATGCCTTCTTCATTCAAGGCTGTTTCCACGGCCAGCCTCGCGGCCTCCACGTGCGCCTTATCGATATCATAAGCGTGGATGCAGTCGGAGAGTTGGGACGGCCTGCGGTGATGCCGCCGCGCGGATTTGACGAGCCGCCGGACGGCCGGGACTAGAAAGGCCCCGGTTCCACAGGAGGGCTCAAGGAGCCGCATCAGGGAGAGATCGCGATTCTCAGTATAGCCCGCGAGATCCAAAATCAAATCGACGATATGGGGCTTGGTCAGCACCACGCCGTGAGTCTCGCCGGAAGAGCGCTTGCCGTAGCGGTAGGCTTCGGGGGGGAACTTGACGTCCAGGTTGAGCATGGGGTTCATGCCAGTTTTACGATTGGCCGGCTAAAAAGGTTCCGATGTGCCCACCCAAGCTTGCGAAAAACTGCTTGGCTTCAAGGTCTTTCGCGGGTTCCTGATAGACGCCGGACTTGCCGCGCTTGGCGTCAGCGGTGATAAAGGCGGCGGCGTCGTAGAGCCTTTCGCGGACAAGCTTACGCAGAAGAAGCTCGTAACGCCTCATGTAGGAAGTTCCCTTAAAATCAGGAAAGACCAGGAAATGGGGCTCCTCAACGGCGACGGGTGACCGCGAGGCGTCGCAATCTTCAAGCAGCATCACCCAGCCCAGCCACGGGCGCGGCCCCTGGTTGAAAGCGCCTTCACGGTAGGCCGTCCAGAGGTCGTGAGCCGTGCCGATGGCCTCCTCGGCGCGATTGTTGAAGTTGTTGCCGAAGGACGGGCCTTTCTGGGATTTGAATTCCATCGCGGCCACCAGCTTGCCCTTGTTCACCACGAGCAGGTCCCATTTCTTGGTCGGCCGGAAAAAGCCAGGGAGTTCCAGCTTATGGTCCCGGTAGATATGAGCCTCCGGCATGCCGTTCTCAGCCAAGAATTGCGAGACCAGCCCGCAAAAGCCGTCCATTTGCTTGCCCGCGGTCACGGCCGCGCGGCCGCCGCGGTCGGCATCGCCCTTGCGTTGTTTCTTGGATTGCGCGGCGAGAGTTTTCCAGTAGTGGGCAACGGCCGTGCCGACGCGCTTGTCGAGATTCTTTAAAACCACGGCCATTGAGCGATTATACTACTTCCGACGGCGGTGGGCGGATTTGGTAAAATTAAAATCTAAATCGGTTTCTTTTGGGAAGACTGAAAAGCTTATTCAGTTTTGGTTCGGGAGGACTTGAATGTTAATCAATACCTATCCCATCCAGTAGAATTGAGACGTTCGTTAGCCGTTAGATCTGTTGACATCTCATCCCCCCAATGGAGTTCACTTAGGGAGGATAGATGCGTTCAAAAAAGAAGTCGTTGAGAAAGCAGTGGGCCGTTTCCGAGAAGTTGGAAATCGTACAGGCAAGGCAGAGCGGGCTGACGCTGGACGAGGTGAGAGCGCTCTACCGCGTCTCGCCGTCGATAGTTTCCCAGTGGTTGGCGAAGTACGAGAAGGGCGGCATCGCCGGGCTTGAAACTCAGCCGACGGGAGGAGCCGCGCCGGCGCGAAGCCAACGAGTCGAGGCCGCCGAGCAGTTGATAGACGGAATCAAGAGGGCGGATCCCGACGCCGGCGTCGGGAAGGTTCAGGGAGAATTGTCGCGGCATGGCTTTTTGAGCCTGGCGCGCGAGACCGTGCGGCGGCTGCTGCGCGGGAAGGGACACGGCCCGATCCTGGGCCGAAGCCGGCGGAAAAATCGGCCGGCGAAGGTGAAGAGCTTCGAGCGCGCGCTGCCCAACGAGCTGTGGCAGACCGACATCATGAGCTTCATGATCAAGGGCCAGTACCGGGTGTACGTGATCGGGTTCATGGACGACCACAGCCGTTTCATCGTCGGGTGGGGCCTTTATCGGTTCCAGACGGCCAAGAGCGTGCAGGAGGTGTTCCGCGCGGCGATCGAGAAGCACGGGCTGCCCAAGGAGGTCTTGAGCGACAACGGGCGGCAGTATTATTCGTGGCGGGGCAAGAGCCAGTTCACGGAAATGCTGCTCAAGCTCGGCATCCGGCATATCCGCAGCCGGCCGTACCATCCGCAGACGTGCGGGAAGATCGAGTCGTTCTGGCGCAACGTGATCCAGGAATGCCTGGCGAAGAACCCACTGGGGAGCTTCGAGGAGGCGCAGGCCAAGCTCGGCGAATACGTGGAGTATTACAACTTCAAGCGGCCGCATCAGGGCATCGAGAACGTGACGCCATCGGACCGGTTTTACCGGGTGGCGGACCAGGTGC
>Ga0307372_10006293_pt1 | contig 17427 bp, 8 predicted proteins | sample OX1MG_FD_202533 | JGI IMG/M metagenome (GOLD analysis project Ga0307372, IMG submission 202533) | Soil microbial communities from Risofladan, Vaasa, Finland - OX-1 | ecosystem: Environmental > Terrestrial > Soil > Coastal area > Acid sulfate soil | place: Finland: Risofladan, Vaasa | collected... | reverse complement strand
GCCGGCGGAAGAAACGTCCCCGTCTGCTCATCCTGCACGATGCCGATGACTCCTTCCGGCGTCATGATCGGCGAGCCGTAGACGGCGTCGTCCACAGGTTGCATCAGGTGGATCGAGTTCCCGTCTCGTCGGGCGGCAATCGGAAGCGGCTCCACCGCTCCTCCGTCGGCGCCGGTGGCCCTGCGCAGCCGAAACACCACAACCTGGTCCCAGCTATCCTGGGCCAGAATGGCGGCCGGAGCGGGCGTGAGGCCGGGCGGGGATGGCGCGTGCAGCGTGAGGACTGCCAGCGAGAACGGGGAAGCTCGGCGAAACACTTGGATCTGTTCGTGCGTTTTTCCCGCCGCGATGAGCTTATCGCTCTCCGCCGCGCCGCTCGCCTCGGCGCCAATGTCCCCGTGGATGAGGGAAAGCGCCGGTGCGCCGCCTGTTAACGGCCGCACGGTGAGATCTTCGCTGTTCTTGACCATTTTGACGTCGCCGGTCGAGAGTGCAGTCTGAAATTCAACGTCGTATTTCCATGGGCTGAGCATTTCCGCCGAGGTGGCGATCTTGCCCGACGCGACGCGGAATCCCAGCTCCGTCTCATTCACTGGATAGGCCGTGGATCCCTGGCGAAGCGAATAACTCGATTCCACCACGTAAAGGCTGGGCTGGGCGGCCGCCTGAATATTGCGAATCCACTCCGGCCGAAGCCCCTCCAGCAGTTTGTCGGCGGGTCCGTTGCTCTGCATCTGACTGTCAATGGCGGACAGCACGCTCAGAGCCAGGCTCCGCTCGAGCGGAGTTCCGCCAACCTCCACGGGGACATCCTGGCTGATCGGAACCACCACCTTGGGATGCTGCGAGTGCAACGCGAGCCTGCCAAGGAGACCCACATCCACGTTCGACTGCACCTCTCCCTGCACGTGCACGCTTTGCTTCTCAATCATCTGCTGGAGAGGCTTAGGAGTAGTCAGGTCACGAAAAAAAACGGAAATCGAGAGGGGCGGCAGCACAACGGTCTGGCCCTTTTGCAGCACAATCTCCTGGTCGAGCGGTGAGGCGAAAACCGGCAGTCCATTCAGCCGAAGCGAGCAGATCTGAAGGTTCTTGAGCGTGACCGATTGCGCTGGAACCAGCGCCAGGGTTACGCCCATCTCGACGTGGGAGACGGAAAAGGCGGAGATGCTTATGTTCTTCACCTGAATGGCGCCCATCGCGGCGGGGTCTCCCGCCGGTTTGAGCGCATCCGGCTGGGCGTCGGCAACGGGAGCCAATGCCAACAGGACAGCCAGGCACGGAATCCAAGTTCTCGGCATCATGCCCCTCTCCCTGCGCCGCGATACGTGCGCGCAGCGCCGCATCTGGTTAGCGCTTGAGTTCTGCCATCTTCGCTGTCATGTATTTGTCCAGCAATGGCGGCAGCTCCGTGTTCATGCGGTTCACCATGTGGTCCTCCGTCGCTTTCATGCGCTGGTCCAGGCTCGCGAAGAGCTGGTCCTGGGCGGCTTTCATCTTCACGTCCATGCCATGCTCCATGCGTGCCTCGCCTTCGCGCATGGTGGCGTCAATCGAGTCCACCCGCTGGCCAAATGCATTCAGGCGCGCATCCAGCGTAGGCGTGAACGCGCTCACCGCATTCGCGTTCTGGGCGCGCAGGGCCGTGAGCTCATTGTGATTGTGCGAAACCTGGCTTTGCAGCCGGATCACCAGGATCGCAAGGATCACAATCACAAGCAGGCTGGCGCCCTGCATGATTTGCAACGTTCGCAAAGATCCTTGCAGTGGGGTAAGATTCGCAGCCGCTTGAGCCGGGACCGCCGGCGTCGCGGGGACCCGCACCGCGGGACCGGGAAAAGACTTCGGCGGAGTCTGCGGGTTGCCGTCGCCAAACAATCCCTTTTGGGGAGCGCGTGCCGATAACGGTGGCGCCGGCCGCGGAGGCTCTGCCGGTGAAACCGGCACACTCATCACCTGGGTAGGCAGGCGCCCGGGGATGTCCGGCGCGGCCACCCCGCGCGCTGCTTCGCGGCCCGGAACTTCGCCCGCCTGCATCACGCGGGTGGGCTCGTAACTGCTGCGTTGGGGAGCAGTCTCCCGGTATTGCACCCGAAGCTGCGGGCCCTCGGGCCCAAGCTGGAGTATGTCGCCCGAGAGAATATACGCGCCGGCATCCACTGGCTGCCCGTTCAGGCTAACCGGCCCCTGGCTGTCGTCCGTCGCCGCCAGCCGCAGCGCGCCATTTACTACTTCGAGCTCCGCGTGCACCAGGGCGATGTGGGGAAACTGCCGCGCCGGCAACGTAACCTCGCAGGACGCTCCGCGTCCGATCCGAACCGGCGATTGATTGACGAGCCATCGATTGGGCTTTCCGATCACTTCGATTTCGATTTCCATGTGGTCCCTTCTTGAACCGCGTTATTCCTAACCAGCATCTTTGAGAAATCCATGCGTCTTCTCCCGGCCTGCCAGGATCTTCAGCTTCGCGTCCGAAACATTCCCGATCCGGTGGCCTTTCTGCGCGCATTCTCCCATTCCAGGCGAGCCTTTTCGCTGGAGAAGGGGAGAGCGGCGGAGACCGACAGCAGTAGTTTCTCGGCCCCTTCCCGATTTCGCTCCCGCACCAGTTGACGCGAATTGCTCGCCGCCTCATTCAACGCTGCATCCGCAAACGACTGCTGCCGGGCATGGAACGTCTCGGCAAGCGCGTTCAGCAGTGAGGTTTCGGAAGCAGCGCCTTCCGCCTGGCGCAATAGAGTCTCGGAAAGCCGTAGATCGACGGGTAGCGCCGCATAGGCGCGGCCGATTGCGCGGAACACGGCCTGTTTCTGCTCCTCCGCCACGATGGACAGCATGCTCTGGATCCGAGAGGAACGCGTAATGACCTTGGGCTGCACCTCGACAAAGTGGATGGCTTCTTCAAACTTGCCGGCCTGGATCAGGTTTGACACCGACGCCACCGCGTTCGCGATCTGTTTGTCAAGTGCCTCCCGGCCGGAGGTTGCCTGGTCGAGCAGCATGTGTAGCGCCTGATCGTCGTTCTGCCCGAGAGCGCCTTCCAGAAACCGGATCGCGCCTTCGAAATCTGCATCATCAATCAACGATTGCGCATGCGCCATGTCGTTGCGCAACTTGCTCACGCGCTGGTGTTCGCGCTCCTCATTGCGAGCGAAGTCGAGCAGGGCCAGGACCTCCGACGAAGCAATGCCTTCACCCTCGCAGAACTCAAGTACCCGTACCGCATCTGAGAATTGCTGGTTGCCCAGGAATTCCCGCGCCTGTACCAGGTAGTCGGCACGGCGTTCATCCACCGACTGCTGGCGAAGGCGTTCGCTCAGCAGAACTTCAAGAGAGAGCAGCCGCTCCTCGCCGGGCACCTGGGCCTGCGCTCGCCGCACCCGTTCCAGCGCCTCGCGAGGGGTCAGGTCGCGCACCGCCAGAACCGTATCCTCAACCAGCTTCCGGTTGGTGTGATCGCGCACCAGCCGCTCCACCTGGGCATTCAGCCGGAACAGCCTCGATTCCGAGGGCATGTCCGACAACGCTCCCTTGATGGATTGCGCCACCTGCTGCAATTGCTCGTAAGTGGCGGCCTGCGACACCTCGTCCTCGAGCCGGGCAATCACCTCCTGGCGCCGGCTCTGTTCCTGGCCCTTTTTGGCGTCGTCCAGCATCAGTGGAAGCTCGGGGTTTGTCGGATCGACCACCTCCGCCTGCTTCAGCAGGTCCACCGCCTCGGCATACCTGCGCGCGGTCAATTCTCCGCGCGCCGCCGTCAGCAGCACCCGGGCTTGTGCCTGCCGTTGTGCCTGCTCGGCTTCCGCCGTGAGTTGATTGCGCAAGGCGACGATACGAGGATTGGTCTTGTCGACCTTCAGCGCCTTTTCCGCATTGGCGATGGCTGTCTTGTAGTCGCCCCTGCGCCGCGCCGACTCGACTTGGCCCATGAGCTCATTGAGCCGGGTCTGTTTCTCCTTCTCCTTTTGCGCCTTTTTTCGCAAAGTATCCAGCTCGGGATAGGACGTCAGCAGTTCGCCGCTTCCGTCCAGCACCGCCAGGCACTGGTCGTAACGCTTACTGGCAAACGCGTCCTCGGCCTGCTGCCGCACCTGTTGCGCCGTCAACTCGCGCTTTCGCTGGGTGAATTGGCTCTGAATATGAGCCAGCAGCTCGCGGGCCGGCGCATTTTTGTTGTCGATGCGCAAAACCTGGTTCAGCACGGTCCTCGCCTGCGCCAGGCGGTCGGCCTCGATGCACTCACGCGCTTCCGCGATCATCTCCTGCACCTGGCCCTGGCGCAACTCCGCCACAATGGCAGAAATCTCTGCCGCCATTTCTTCGGCGCTGGAGTAGCGGTCAGCCGGATCCTTTGCCAGAGCCCGATCGATGATCGCCTCCAGGTCCGGCGAACATTCGATACCGAGCTCCGACATCGACGGCGGCAAATCCTGGAGGATCCTCTGCATCAGCACGGTGTCCGAGCCCGTGAACGGCAGCCGGCCGGCGATCAGCTGATAGAGAACCACGCCGACTGAGAATATGTCTGAACGCCCATCCAGGGTCTCGCCCCGCAGCCGTTCCGGCGCCATGTAAGGAATGGTGCCGATCAGGTGTCCCACACGGGTATGACCCTGCTCCTGGTCTCGTTTCTCCAGCCGCGCGATTCCGAAATCCAGCAGCTTGGCGTTGCCGTCGGGAAGCACGAAAATGTTGGCCGGCTTCACGTCGCGGTGGATGACGTTGTTCTGATGCGCGTATCCCAGGGCGCTGCAGGTCTGCTCCACGATGCGCAACCGGTCCGGCAGCGGCATTTGGTCGCGGGAACCCAGGATCTTGTCCAGAGACAACCCCCTGACGCATTCCATTACGATGTACGGGGTGCCGTTCTCGTCCCCAACTTCGTATACCGTCACGATGCTGGGGTGGTTGAGATTTCCGGTGATGCGGACTTCATCGTAGAACCGTCCTAACATCGTGGGATCGTCGGCAAAGCCCTCGGTAAGGGTTTTGATCGCCACCTCTCGCCCGATGGCCTGATCGATCCCGCGATAGACTACCCCCATCCCGCCGTGGCCCAACTCTTCGATGATTTCGTATTTGCCGATCCGCGTGACCGGTCCGGCATTCGGCATGTCTGGGGTCACCTGTCACCATCCTCAAAAAAGTGTCCTACGCCCTGTCCTGGCCCGTGTTTCCATTCAACGCTGCTCTGGGCTACGGAATGGCAACAATGGATTCCGGGCTCATATTGAACTTATCCAGCAGGAATTGCCGGGCGTGTTTCGCTGCCGCTGAGTCGTCGTTCGGCATGAGCTCCAGGTAGCGAATGTAGGCCTCGCCGGCCCCTTCCAGATCCTGTTCGCTTTCCCGCTGCATGCCCTTGCTATAGATCTTCTGCGGCAGCTTTTCCACTTGGCCGCGTACCGCTGTTACCAGCGCGGTCAGCGCGTCATTCTCCGCCCCCCTGAGAAACTGCGTTTGATCAATCGGCGTGCCCAGGTCCTTGTTTGCGGTGGGATCCTCTGGCTTTACATTGAGCAGCACGGTGTAGGACTGCGTCTCATCTTTGTCGATGGGCTCCATATTCACGCGCTCGGTCAGGGTGGGGTCCGAAATCCTGAACTCCATCTCGATTGACCCCGTCAGCGTCACCGTCTGCTTAATGTAGGTGTAAGGGAGGGAAACGGGCCGCGTGACCATCTTCGGCATGCTATCCCGCGCCGCGGTAGCCAGGTTGACAGCTTTCGTCGCATCTTGGACAGAACGCTGAGCGGCCTCGATCTCGTGTTTCTTTCCCTTGCCCTCGGCCACCGTAAGCTTGTTCTGCGCGGCGGTTACCGCGATCTGCGCCTTTTCAACCGCCTGATTGGCTTTGAGCCAGCTTTCGCTTTCCACTTGCTCCGTACCCGACAAGAACGTCGACGGCACCGGTTCTTTAGTTGTTTCCGGGGTCAATTGGTGACGCAGGACGTCACCTTCGATCAAATAGTCCGTCACGAGGTCTGCGGTCGGCTCATTCTCGCGCACCACCTTCATCGGGATTCTGGACTTTTCCAGCCCTGCAATCACCGCGTTCTCTACCTGAGTGGCGAATCCCGAGCCGCCTCCGGTCTGGTCGCGGAACTGGACGCGAATGGAGAGATTCGAGCGGATTCTGTGCCTCGGCGCCGCAGCCGTCATGGCATCCCGAACATCGCTCTGATTACTGGCCCTGTACCGGAACGCCTCGGAGAGGTATGCCCAGGCCATCTCGGTTCCCGATCCATCCGGCTTGGCCGTAAATTGCTTCGCCTGAGCCAGCTCATATCCGCTCAGCTCATCTGCGATCGCGTCCATCTGGTCCTTATAGCCTGGATCTTCGCTCAGCTTGTACGCCTTCGAATAGTAGCTGAATGCCTGCTCCACTCCCTTTTCATCGGCCACGCCGCCGAGCCCCTTATAGGCCTGGTTCAAGCCTTTGGCTGTCTGCGCACATTTCTGAATATAGGCCGGCTGCAACCGCTGCATGTCGTCGGCGACGAGCTTCTTCTGGGAGTCCGGAAGCTGGTCCAGCACCTCGTAGGCCCGGATGATGTCCGGTGGCTTTTCTTGCTCGTAACCGGCGCTCTCGGCCAGCGCCTTCTGGGCAGCCGCCTTGTCCTGGGTGATGGTCCATTGCTCGCGGGCATTAGCCAACTGACGGCGTTCTTCCGGAGTGCCCTTTGCCTTTTCCGCTTTTTCCAACTCGGCAACGGCGGTATCCCAGCTCGAAGCGGCGCCGGCGCGCTTACCGGCATCCATATGGTAGTTGTAATCGGCGTCGATGACGGCGGAGATGCGCGGTTCCTCGCTGGCGAACGAGCGGTAAGGTTCAACGTTGGACAGCGCCAGATCATACCGCTTTGCAGTTACTGAGGACTCGGCCTGCCGCATCGCGCTTTGCACCGCATCGTACGCTCTCATTTCCTCGTTCAACGCGGTCTCGCCGTTCTGCGTGACCTCTATCCCGTTGGCGGTCTCCAACAGGCTTTTGGCCGTTCCCAGGTGCGCATATCCCGCGGTGCGCTCTTTCAGAGCCTTTAGATATGCATCCAGTTCGTTCCTGCCTTTTTCCACAATCGCCGACAGCGCCGCCAGTACGCGGTCATCGAGCTGTTTCACTGCGGGCAAGCCGGGCGCCAACGCAGTCGCCTGCTCGACAAAGCTCCTGGCCGATTTCAAACTCTCATAAGCGGGGGAAGCAGAGTCGGCCGTTTTGTTGTATTGCTCCAGCGCCGACTCTCCAGCCTGCGCATAAAGAGCTGCCAGCCGGCTCTTCGCATCCCCAAGGTGTCTTGAACTGGGATATTTGGCAAGGTATGCCCGCCAGCCCTCTATATCCGAAGCACGCTCGGCGCGTAGATACTCGGCGTATTCCTGGTCCGGCGCCGTAACAAATACCAGCTTTACGCCGCGTCCGAGTTGCTGCGGTTGCCCGCTCCCCACCGCCGTTCCCCGCAGCACTGCCTGGTCCGCCAACTGGGAGGGCGTGAGAGCCGCGCCGTGCTCGAATTTTGCGTTCCACGGCACCACCACCACGGTCTGGCCATCTGTTCCCGTGTAGCGCAGCACGCCGTCCGAGCCCCGCTCCAGCACCCCGCCAACTTCCATCGTGAGCTTATTCAGCTTGTTATAGAAGCCCTTCTCCATCGCCGCGTCGGCGGAAGCGGTCACGCGCACTTCTAACTTTGCCGAAATCAGCACATTGGTGAGCTGCACATACGAGACCCCGGAAGGCCCGTTATAGATCTCAATTGCCGTGAGTCCGGATTCCTTGGCTCGACCGATGCCGGTCATGGCCCCAAGACAAATAGTTAGGACTGCCACGAAGCGCAGCTTTAAGCTTGTCTTCGTAACCTTCTTATATCCTTGACCCTGCGATTTCATGATTCCCCCGGGAGCAGACTTCCTGCATGCAACAGGAGTCGTGCCGAATTGGACCAATGGGAGTGCCGCTTACTTATACACAGAGCCCTCTGCGCTGGCCATGGGGGAATGACCTGAAACGCATTTGAGGGTTTACCGAGGCCCAGTTTTCTGCTAATCTACCACTTCCTTAGAGGCTCTGCAATTTGTATTTCCGCAATTCTCCCCTGCGGTAACAAACGTGCCTCGCGGATAGGACGGCAGCCGTGAACCCCATTGGTAACCCTGCCCGGGACCGCTCCCAGGCGGCCACCGCGATGGTTGATGACGCTCCGGCGGGAAGCGCTGTCCTGTCCGTGCGCGTCTGCACCGACAACGGCCCGGCGGAGATCTGGGACGACGCCAGCCTCGAGTGTGCCCTCGCCCGCGATTTGATCCAGGCCTCGGGCGGTATCCCTGCCGAAATGGGCGGGCCGGTTTTGTCGGCCCGGTTTGATACCATCGCAGCCGCCGCGTTGGCAGCGCGCCGTTTGCAGTGGAGCGCACAGGGATTATCCGAGGACTCCCATCCCTACGCTCTCTCCATCCTGATTCAGTCCGGCGACGAAGTGGCCCGCGCCGGCCACGAAACTCCGCCCCCGGAATTTGCCTCCGCCGGCAGCATCCTGGTTACCGATTCTGCTGCCCGGTTGCTGGAAGATGTTCCCGGCTTTTCCGTTCGCTCCAAGGAAAATGGCGCCGAATTCCGCGAGATGTCGTGGCGGGCTGCGCCGAGTCTGACCACTCGCGAAGCCGACGAGCAGGCGCTCGCCACGATGATGGAGCAAAACGGCCGCTCCGTCGAAGCTGTGCCGTTGGCGCCACCGCCCGAACTCGAGACTTCCGTCCATCCCGAAGCTGAGGAGATCGAAGAATCTGGCCGCAGATTGCACGCCCTTCTGTGGGTTGCCGTTGCCGCCCTTCTCGTGGCAGGTGCCGTCGCCGGATTCTTTTATTTCCGTACCGGACCGGAACCGCAAAGAATCGCCGCAGCTCCCCCGGCGCAGCAAATTCCTGCCACCAACCCGGCTACGGCTGAACCCCGACCAGCCACGACCGAGCCGTCATCGACTCCCACTTCATCCGCGCCCGCCTCCGCCGGCGACAACAAGTCCGCGTCCTCTGCCGCCCCGCCCCTGACCCGGAAGCAGAGACTGGAACAGGAGCGGAAGCAGAAGGAACAGGAGCAGAAAAACAAAACCCCTCAAGCCGGGCCGACGCAGCAGCCGGACCAACAGAAACCCCCTGACGTCCCTAAGGAACCCTCGGGAAACTGCACAATTTCGTCAGACGACTATGCGACGTGGCTGAACCGGGCGGAAAGAAGCCGCGGCGCTGGAAATTATAAAGATGCCAAGCGCCTTGTACAGACTGTACTGAGTTGCGACCACAGCAACGCCCGGGCGAGGCAGCTACTCGATCTGATCAACAGGGCCGAAGCCGCGGGAGACGGTTCTCCCAATTCCGATTAGGCTCTGGCCAGCAGCGCCGGCAGACTTCCGGCGTGCGTGCAGTGGGGGTCGGCGTTTCGTGTACATGGGAGGGATAGTGGTGCCAAAGCGAAACCAGCCAACCCAATTGCGGCAGGGCCGGTTCCACCGCTGCGCTTCAGTCCTTCTCTGCGCGATTTTGGTCCCGGCTGCCCTGGCCGCGCAGGCTCAGAAAGATCCCCTCTCGCTCTACGGCGCCTCCGGCATCTCCTATTCCGCGGTGCGCCAGGGGGGCCTCGGCAGCTGCTTTTTTCACGCTTCCGTTGCCGCGCTTGCCCGCACCCACCCCGATCTGCTGCGCAACTCCATCCAGCAATCCGCATCCGACACCTTCCTGGTCACCTTCGCTTCCGGCGCCAGGGAGACGGTGGACCTTGAAGACGTCCTCTATGCCCGCGACCACGGCTATGACCATTCCGACGGCTTGTGGGTGGCGGTTCTGCTGCGGGCCTATGGTCAGGCCACATTGCGCAACGCGCTGCTGAGTTCGGTTGCCGCCACCACTTACCCTGACACCGTCAAGCAGCTCGCCGCCGGCCTCATTCAGCAGAACAACCTCCTCCTCAACGCCTACGACCGGGCCATCCGCGCCACCGTGAATCAGTCCGGCGACCTCGACGGCGCCCATCTTGTCGCGAAGCTCAACTCTGAAATGGTGGGGCTGGATGTCCCCTTCCTGGTCCGGTCCCAGGTCAACCAGTTTCTTTCTCAGGAGACCTTCCTCAACACCCTTGCCGGCCAGATTCGCGCCAACGGCGAACTCTTCGGCGTCTACCGCTCTGTCGGTCAGGGAGGTTTTATCCGTCGCGTGCTGGAAGCTTTCGGCGGCAAAGTCACCACCGTTGGGTTCCAATCCAACGTGCAGGAGGCCAGGCCGGCTCTTCGCCTCGTCCATGCAGGCAGAGGGATCGCCGTGGCCACCACTCGCGCTTCCCGTTCCCCCGACAGCCCCGCAAGCGACTCCGCCTGGTGGGTTGCTACCCATGCCTTCACGGTGCTCGATTACGACGAGGCCAGCGACACCGTGACCCTACGCAATCCCTGGGGAGGTCACCCCGGAACCGATGGAGTCTTCCAGATCGGCTTCAGCGATTTCCTGCACAATTACGACTTCATGGATTTCGCAACCTACGGAAACGCCCAGTGAGGCACATCCGTCGTCGCGCCGTGATCTGGCGAATAGATCTTCCCTGCCATCCTTGCACCTTCTTTCCGGCGCAAGAGTGGGGAACCATAAGCCTGGCTATCCATTGATTGGAACTGCCCAGCGGGCCGCCGCCTGCTCTTTCCCGGGCGAAGGTGCAATAATCCTCCTGAATTCAACCGCGGCAGGACACCGGGTCTGAGTGGTTACCATCGGGAGAAATTCGTTCATGGGGAATGAGAATTCGCTTACGCGCCGCGAAGCAATGCAGGGACTCGCAGGAGTAGCCGCCACCGCCATGCTGCCGCTGCCCGCAGCAGCCGAGCGCAAAAGCAAAGAGCCGCTCTCTGCGTGGCCAGCCGATGCGAAGGGCGAAAACCGCGAACTGCCCTTCAACGACAACTGGCGCTTCCATCGCGGCGATGCCCCCGGCGCCGATGCGCCCTCCTTTGACGACTCCGCCTGGCGCACCCTCGACGTGCCCCACGACTGGACCATCGAAGACCTCCCCGCCGTCGCCGACCAGGGCCGCGGCGCGGAATGGACCGGTGGCGTTACGCCGCTCCACGCCGGCCCCTTCGACCTCTACCAAAGCGCAGGCCAGATGGCCACCGGCTGGACCGTCGGCGGCATCGGCTGGTACCGCAAGACGTTTACGAAGCCAGAGCTTCCGTCAGGCGGCAAAGCCGAGCTGCGCTTCGAAGGCGTCTACATGAACTCCGATGTGTGGATCAACGGCATCCCCCTCGGCAATCATCCCTACGGCTACACCGAGTTCGCCTACGACATCACGCCGCACCTCAAGACGGGGGAGAACATCGTCGCTGTCCACGTCAAAAACACCGGCAAAAACAGCCGCTGGTACTCCGGCTCCGGCATCTTCCGCAAGGTTTGGCTCGACACATCCGGCGATCTCCACATTCCCGCGCACGGCGTCTACGCAACTACCCCGGAAGTCGCGGCGAATGCTGCTCTTGTCCATCTCGAAGTCACAATCGAGAACCGCGCTTCAGCGTCACGCCGCGCCACAATCCGCGCGCGCCTGCTCGACGCATCCGGCGCTGTTGCCGGGGAAGCGAGCGCGCCCGCTACTGTGCCTTCGAACAGCACCACCACCGCAACCTGCGCTGTTCATCTCTCCAATCCGCACCTCTGGTCTCCGGCTGCTCCGTCGCTTTATCGTGCGGAAGTCCTCATCGAAGCCGACCGAAAAGTAACCGCGTCCACTGCGCTGAGCATCGGCGTGCGCAAAGTCGAAATCGATGCCGCCAATGGCCTGCGTATCAATGGCGAGCCTCACAAGCTGCGCGGCGGCTGCGTCCACCACGACAACGGCCCCCTCGGTTCCGCCTGCATTCCTCGCGCCGAGGAGCGCCGCGTCCAGATCCTCAAGGCCAACGGCTACAACGCCATCCGCACCAGCCACAATCCGCCCTCGCCCGCGTTCCTTGACGCCTGCGACCGCCTCGGCGTGCTGGTTATCGACGAGGCGTTCGATTGCTGGGAGAAGGGCAAGAATCCTGACGACTACCACCTCTATTTCAAGGACTGGTGGGAGCGCGACCTCACCAGCATGATCCTCCGCGACCGCAATCACCCCTCGGTAATCCTGTGGAGCATTGGCAACGAAATCAATGAGCGCGCCACGCCTGAGGGGGTCGTCATCGGCAAGAACCTGGCCGCGCTCTGTCACAAGCTCGACCCCACCCGCAAAGTCACCGCGGCAATCTGCGCCGCGTGGGACCACCCCGGCCAGCCCTGGTCCAGCATGCAGCCCGCATTCAGTTACCTTGACGTGGGCGGCTATAACTACATGTGGTCCGAGTACGAAAAGGACCACGCCACCTACCCTGACCGCATCATGGTCGGCACCGAATCCTACCCCAACCAGTCGTTTGAGAACTGGCGCGCCGTCGAAGCCGGCTCCTGGGTCCTCGGCGACTTCATCTGGACCGCCATCGACTACCTCGGCGAGTCCGGCATCGGCCACGCCAGCATCCACAACGGCCCCGGCCCCGACTCCTTCAACGGTCCCTATCCCTGGTTCAACTCCTATTGCGGCGACATCGACCTCATCGGCAACAAAAAACCGCAGTCGTACTTCCGCGACGTGGTCTGGCGCCGCAGCAAGGTCGAAATGGCCGTTCAGCGCCCCATCCCCGCGGGCTACCGCGAGCACGTCAGCCAGTGGGGCTGGAGCGACGAGCTTCGCAGTTGGACATGGCCTGGGTTCGAAAACACGCCCATGACCGTCCGCGTCTACACCCGCGGCGACAAGGCCGCTCTCTTCCTCAATGACAAGCAGGTCGGTTCAAAGGACCTCACCGAGAAAGACGCCCTCTGCGCCGAGTTCACCGTCCCCTACGCGCCCGGCGAACTCAAGGCCGTCGCCTACCAGGACGGCGTCGAGATCGGAAATGTCACCTTCGCCACCGCCGGCAAGCCGAAGAAGCTCATCCTCGCCCCGGACCAGACCATGTTGATGGCCAGCCGCGACGATCTCAGCTACGTCATGGTCCAGGTAGCCGACGATCGGGGCCGCCCCATTCCCGACGCCGTCGTCCCCGTCTCGTTCACTCTCACCGGTGCTGGCGAGATCGCCGCAGTCGGCAACGGAAACCCGAAAGACGTGGCCAGCTTCCGCCAGCCGCATCGGCGCACCTTTCAGGGCGCATGTGTGGCCATCGTCCGCCCCACCGGCGAGCGAGGCACCATCCAGCTCCGCGCCGAATCTCCCGGCCTGGAGCCCGCCACAGTCCAGCTCGAGGTCTCCGGCTGATTCCGGTCCGTACCGCCGATCTCCAGATCGGCTGTCGTGCGGGTCTCCAGACCCGCGCCCGATGACTCGCCGAGTACTTGCTTTTGTTCTTGCTTTTCTTTCTGTCGTTCCCCGCAGGGAATCTGCTTCATCACCACATCGTCAGAGTCACGTTATCCACCCATTCATGCAGTGGAGTACCGGTGGGATCCTGGTCCAGTTGGTACTGGATGCCGATCATATCCGCCCAAGTGGTGGAGTTGACGTTCCAGGTCTGATTGAATCCGTATGCGTGGCCGTCGAACACTAGCGTGTCGTAGCGATACGATGTAGGGCTGATGCGCTCAACGTACCACTGAATGTGGTGCCAGCCCGGCGACCAGTGCGGACAAGGGATTCCATTGAGAACCCAAGCGCCGCCCTGGCTATCCCAGGTGGCCCAGTAGCCGTCTCCAAAGTCGCACTGGCTGCCGATCATGGACTCGTTGCCGCCGAGAACCTGCCAGAGATCGAACTCCGAGGCCCAGTAGTGGGCTTCTGCAGCGGTGTCGTGGTAGACCCAGAAGTCCCACAAAAAATGGGAATTGGAACTGGTGCCCAACATCACATCCATAAACAGCACGTTCGTCCACTGCGGCCCGTCGGCATACATCTCAAGGCTGCTGCCGCTCAGCGAGGGCTGGCTTTGGTCAGGCTTCATCCAGTAGTTGCCGGTGGTGTTGGTGCCATGCGCGCAGAGGCTGCAAATGCTCCAGTTGGCGGTGTCGTTCTGCATCTCCGTCAGCACCTGTGCGTTTGCAGGCGGAGTCGGCAGCACCGTACTGCTCGCCGGCGGCGGTCCCACCTGGATCAACGCAATTTCCGATCTGTTGGAATTGCCCTTGGCGTCCGACGCGCTTGCCCAGAGAAGATGCTGGCCGGCGGGTATATCGATCCCCTGGGAGAGCGAAGTCGCAGCACTGTTTGTCTGATACGCGGCTTGACCATCGAGACAAACCGTCATCCGGGTAATGGCATCGGCGGCGTACGCGGTTGCATTCACCTGGACACGGCTTGGATTTTCACCGGGCGAGGGACTTTGCATCCAAACGCCCACCCCACTTCCGTTGTTATATCCATATCCCGTACCGCCGCATGCCGAACTGCTGCTGGGGCTTGGGCCAGTGCCGCCTCCACCTCCGCTGGAGGTCATTCGAGTTGAACCGCCGCACCCGGCTAGGACCACTACCTGGAGTGCTAATGCGAACGCGCAAAGAAAGGAAAGAAAGAGCCGCAACATGGGGTACTCCCGACACGGAAATGTGAGATGCGGCCTGCGCAGCTTGTTCTGTATCGAGGTTTGATTTTGCTGTTCCGGACGGTTGAAACCCCGTCCGGCGGGTGCCCCAAGTCTCCCGATTTTGGAGACATGGGAAACGCCAAAGCCGCACCCGAAACACCCTGCTTTGCCTCTGTTCTTGCTTTTCTTTCTGTCGTTCCCCGCAGGGAATCTGCTGTTCAAACAGCCCGCTCCACCACGAACTTGGGTGCGATGGAGAATAAGCGCTGACCCGCCGACGCGCTGCACTTCAACCACACTCCAATCGTCCCAACCCGCTTTCCCGCGCGTAAGATGGTCTGCGTCCTGGAAATCACCGGAGGAACCGCATGCTCTCTCGCCGCACGCTTCTGAAAAGCTCCGCTTTGGCCGCCGCCGCAACCACGCTCCCGCGCGCCATCTCCGCTGCGCCCGGCAATCCGGCGTCTGCGCCCGACTATCCCGCGGAAGCCCCCACCACCGGCGATCGCGTCAACGCTCAGGCCGACTTTGCCGTGGTCGATACCGCATCCGGCAAGGTCCGCGGTTCTTCGCGTAACGGAATCCTTACCTTCAAGGGCATTCCTTACGCTGCCTCCACCGCCGGTGCCGCGCGCTTCTTGCCTCCGCAGAAGCCGAAGCCCTGGACCGGCGTGCGCAGCTCCCTCACCTACGGCGAGGTGTGTCCGCAGCCCGCGCGCACCGGCTGGGCCCACGACGAAGAAGCCTGGCTCTTCAACTGGGACGACGGCCAGCCCGGCGAGGACTGCCTCCGCCTCAACATCTGGTCGCCCGCCCTCGACAACCGCAAGCGCCCGGTCATGTTCTGGCTGCACGGCGGCGGCTACACCGCCGGCTCCGGCCAGGAGCTGCCCTCCTACGACGGCGAGAGCCTTGCCCGCCGCGGCGACGTCGTTGTGGTCAGCATCAACCACCGCCTCAACGTCCTCGGCTATCTCAATCTGGCCGACTACGGCACCCAGTACGCCGACTCCGCCAACGTGGGCATGCTCGACATCGTCGCCGCCCTCGAGTGGGTGCGCGACAACATCGCCGGCTTCGGCGGCGATCCCGGAACGGTCATGATCTTCGGCCAGTCCGGTGGCGGCGGCAAGGTCTCCACGCTGATGGCCATGCCCTCGGCCAAAGGCCTCTTCCACCGCGCTGTCGTCGAAAGCGGTTCTACCCTCCGCGTCGGCAATGAAGACGTCTCCCGCACCACCGCCGCCGCGCTGCTCAAGGAACTTGGCCTCGACAAGTCCTCCGTCGAGAAGCTGCACGACATTCCCATCGCCGATCTCGAAGCCGCCGCCGTCAAAGTGACGCGGATGCCGCGGCTCACCGGCGTCATCAATTTCCGCAGCATGTCGGAGCGGCCCGGCTGGTACCCCGTTATGGACGGTCGCGTCATCGCCCAGCACCCATTCGATCCCCAGGCTTCGCCGCTCTCCGCCTCCGTGCCCATGATCGTCGGCTGCACCCTCAACGAGTTCACCACCGGCATCGGCCGCCCCGACGCCTTCGAGATGACCCAGGCCCAACTCGAGAAACAAGTTGCCGAGCGGTTCAAGGATAAGTCCAGCCAGGTCATCGCCGGTTACCGGCAGCTCTATCCCAACGCCAACCCGTTCCAGCTCTGGAGCGTCATCGCCACCTCCGGCGTGCGCCGCAGCGTCATCGAGCAGTGCACCCGCAAGGCCGAGCAGAACGCAGCCCCTGCTTACTGCTACCAGTTCACCTGGCAGACGCCCATCCTCAACGGCCGCCTTATGTCGTTCCACTGCTCGGAGCTGGCGTTTGTGTTCAACAACACCGCCCGCTGCGACCGCATGACCGGCGACGGCGAGGCTGCCCGCGCTCTGGCCGCCAAAATGAGCGATGCCTGGATCGCCTTTGCCAGAACCGGCAACCCGAATACGAAGGCTCTGCCCCGCTGGAAGCCCTTTACCGCCGCCGCCCGCACCACCATGATCTTCAACGACACCTGCCAGGCAAAGGACAACCTCGACAATGACCAGCTAAAGCTGACCGAGCCGCAGTCCTGAACCTCGCTTGGAGTACGAACCTGAACCCTGACGCCTGGCACCTGGCACCTGAAACTGCCTTGTGCCATCCATCACTTCCCCCAACGCCCCGCTCCCGTAAACTCGTTTTGCCTCATGGACGTCTCTCAGCCGAATCTCGCCCGCGTGCTGGCCATCAACCCCGGATCCACATCCACCAAGTTCGGCGTGTATCGCCGCGATGGCTGCGAATGGGAGACCATGGCCCGTCACTCGGACGAGGAACTGGAACGCTTTCGCGGCTTTTCCGCCTTCCAGCAGCTCGACTTCCGCGCCACCGTCATCCGCAAGGCGCTGCAGTCCGCCGGCTACAAGCCTGCCAGCTTTGCCGCTGTGGCCGGGCGCGGCGGCCTGCTTCCTCCCATGGCCTGCGGCACATGGCTGGTGAATCCGACCATGATAGAGGAGCTGCGCCAGGCCCGCCGCGGCGAGCACGCCTCCAACCTCGGCGCGGTGCTCGCCTGGCGAATCGCGCGTTCCGCCGGCGTGCGCGCCTACATCGTCGATCCCGTCACCGCTGACGAGTGGCAGGACTGCGCGCGCCTCTCCGGCACGCCCCTTATCGAGCGCTCCGCCATCGGCCACGTGCTCAACACCAAGGCCGTAGCCCGCCGCTACGCCCGCGAGGCCGGCGCGAGTTACGAGAGGCTGCGCCTCATCGTGGTTCACATGGGCAGCGGCATTACCGTCTCCGCCCACCGCGGCGGCCGCATGATCGACCAGAACACGCCCGAAGAGGGCCCATTCGCGCCCGACCGCACCGGCTGGCT
>Ga0307372_10006292_pt1 | contig 17430 bp, 16 predicted proteins | sample OX1MG_FD_202533 | JGI IMG/M metagenome (GOLD analysis project Ga0307372, IMG submission 202533) | Soil microbial communities from Risofladan, Vaasa, Finland - OX-1 | ecosystem: Environmental > Terrestrial > Soil > Coastal area > Acid sulfate soil | place: Finland: Risofladan, Vaasa | collected... | reverse complement strand
AAGAGCGACACGGAGGAGTTCTTCCTGTACCTCAAGCTCGTCCTTCTGGGCCTGGGCGCAGTCGGCGTAATCGGATTCTTCGTAAAGCTGGTCGGCACCGCTCTGCCGCACATCTTCGGCTGAGCAAAGGAGATTGAGATTAGAAATGTCATCATCAACAACGGAGCAGAAGCAGAGCTCGATCTACCCGGTCAAGACGACCGGCGGGCAGGAGAGGACAGTGGCCACCTTCGTGGCCGAGAGGGCGAAGCAGAAGGGCAAGCCCATCTACTCCATCCTCGCCCTCGACACGTGGAAGGGATACGTCCTCTTCGAGGCCCCGAACTCCCAGGTGGTCGACGAGAGCATCCAGGGCTTCAAGCACATCAGGAGCAAGATCCCCGGGATGATGCAGTTCTCCGACATCGAGAAGTTCCTCGTGACCAAGTCGATGGTGGCGGAGCTGGGCGAGGGCGACACCGTCGAGATCGTGGCCGGGCCGTTCAAGGGCATGAGGGCCAAGATCACGAGGATCGAGCAGGCGAAGCAGGAGATAACGGTGGTCTTGGTCGACACGCCGTACCAGATGCCGATCACACTAAACGCAGGGTATACAAAAATCGTAGAGAAGGCAAAGCAACAGCCGCAGCCAGAGAAGTCCGAAAAGTCCGAGAAGTTCTAGCGCTTTCATTCAAGGCCAAGGGTTTTCCTCGCATCCCTTATTCGACCGTGCAGCTTCTTTCTTGGCTCGCTCAGGCTACTTCGGGTTAGGTTTAAGTAGATAATCTACTTAGGTCGAAACCTACGCCTACTGCAAAATCGCGCCCGTCGGCATGCTTTCTGGGACGAGGTAGAGCATGCTCCCGCTGAACCATGTCCTTCTCCTTGCGGGAATCTCTGCGGTAGTTGTAATCGCTAGCCTATCCTTGTGGAAATGGTCTCGGCAGCATTATCGACTCATCATAGCCTCGCTCGCTACCTTCCTAGGCTTCGCAGCTTGGAACATTCTCCAGAGCAACAATGGCGCCTACGAGGCTCTGAATACCGATTGGACAGTAACCCCCTTTAGCCTTTCCGATGCAAGCACCGGTGTTTGGGCGTTTGCCTTTACTGCCATAGCACTGGGGCTCCTAACGGAGCGGGAACAGCCAGCATGGTGCGTAATAATGGCTGCGGGCATAGCAGGAGTTTTGGCTGCGTCAGTTCATATCATCTTGGTTTAGAAAGAAAACATCGAGCCCGATGCTGCACACTTCCTTGGCGCGCGTGCGATCAAAAATCCGCTTCAGGTATTCCCTATTATTCTATTGCCGCTAACCTGAACTGTGAGCACGCACACGCTGAGAAATGATTTGATTGTTAGCGCCCGAACAAAATATGCATTGTCACCGACTTCGACGCGTTCCTTATGACCGATGTGCGAGGGTACGCTTATATGAGTAGATAATCTACCTATGCATCCATTCAAGCGATTGAAAATGAAATGGGTGACGCGCGCCGGGGCAAATGTGGACAGAATAGCCTGTCCATGGCTAATCAGAAAGTTCGTCGACTCTGAAGCGGAGTTCCTTTTTGTACCGGCTGACAAGGTGAGGGAGGTTGCTAAAAAAGAGACGGCCATACCATTCGACGCGGAAAGTATAGAGTTGGGACACTATCATGAGGACGGGGTAGAACACGTCAGTTTCGACGCGATAATCAAGAAGTACAACCTCAAGGATACGGCACTTTTGGAGTTGGCGAAAATCGTGAGGGGCGCAGATGCAAGGATTCCGCATGATCCCCCTCCAGAGTCGGCTGGTCTGAAGGCTACAGCAAGAGGCTTCAAGCTCCTGTCCAGGGATGATTATGACAACATGTCGCGGCAGTTCCCGACCTACGACGCGTTCTACGCAGACTGCCAGCTAAAGGTGCAGAAGAAAAAGTGATTTTGGTCTGCTTCCTCTCGGCTTATCCTAAGGCGTTCCCTTCGACGACTGAGGCGGGAGTTCGATGAACGTAGTGTGTTGAAACAGCTTCGAATCATCGACCTTCCCCGACACGTATCGGGTGGTTTTGACCACGGTGACGTCCATTTATCGACCGGAAGGGTGTTCGTAGCGCACACAGCGAATGATACAGTAGAGGTTATCGACGGTGAACGCCTTGCTCATCTTGCGACTGTCTCAGGATGCGAAGAAGCAAGTGGAGTCCTGTGTGCTCAAGACGAAAGCCTTGTAATCGCTGCAGCCAGAGGCACAGGGAAGATTCTCCTCATTGACGCGATGACCGAGAAGGTGGTAAGCGAGATGCATGCAGGCTCGAGGCCTAACGGGCTCGCGTGGGACACTCACCGTAAGCGCCTTCTGGTGGCAGACGTTGGCGATAATTCGGCAAGGATACTTGGCTCATCCTTCACGCGAGTACTCTCCACAATCAGCCTACCCGGTAGGCCTCGTTGGTCCGTTTATGACGCGAGACTGGATCTCTTCCTCGTGAATATCAGAGAACCGTCTGGGTTATTCGCAATTTCAGCAGAATCGATGCGGGGCCGTTTCATGCCCATTGCTGTGGCCGGCGCGCACGGTTTGGACATCGAGAAAGATGAGGGCCGCGCGTTCGTCGCCTGCGACGGAAATGCGGTTGTAGTCCTGGATATCGAAACTGGCAAAGAAATCGCCACCGTTCCAATCGCCGGGGCACCAGATGCTATTTGGTATAATCCGCAAAGAAAAAGGCTGTACTGCGCCATTGGGAGACCGGGAGTCGTTGACGTGATCGATACTCTTGAATTCGTCGTGGACGAGCAGATAAAGACCGAAGAAGGGGCGCATACGACGGCTTTTGACCAAGCAAGACAGCGCCTCCACGCGTTCCTTCCGGGAAGTTGCCGCGCTTCAGTTTACGAGGAGATATAGAATTTGAAGCTCGCCTTGATGTTCTTCAGTGTCCTCAAAATGCCAATCGATGACATAGTAGCGTGTTCCGTAGCGGCAGAAGGAGCAGGCTTCAGCCACATTACGGTTGCCGAGTCGTTTTACCGGGACGGTTTCGCTCTGGCGTCTGCCATAGCGTCTAACACGAACAAGGTGAACCTTGGAACAAGCGTGATTCCAATCTACACGCGCACGCCTTTTCAGATTGCGATGGGAGCGTCAACCTTGAACGAAATCTCTCATGGTAGGGTGGGATTTCTGGGCCTCGGGGTCGGGTATAGGAACAGGACAGAACAGTACTTCGGGATCAAGCAGGCACGACGTCTTGAAAGGATGAGAGAGTATGTCGAGATTATCAGGCAGTTGCTATCAGGAGAAGATGTAACCTATCGCGGCAAGTTCTTCAACCTCGAGAAGTTCCCCAAGCTCTCAGCCAGGCCCCAAGAAATCCCGATCTATTTCGGCTCCTCAGCCCCCAAGATGCTCGAACTCGCAGGCAAGGTGGCAGACGGAGTCATTCTCAACTCTATCAGCACGCCCGAGTACGTGAAGTTCGCCTGCGAAAAGATAGCTGATGGGGCGCAGTCGGTGGGAAGAGACCCGTCCAAGATCGAGATAGGACACAGCGTAATCTACGCCGTCGCTGAGGACGGTGAGGAGGCGATTGAGGCGGCGAAAGAAGACATACTCTTCTACCTCTCATATCCGGAACTGAATCCCGTCATCGAGAAATCCACATTCGGAGCTGAAGTGCTGAAGATAAGAGAATCCTACCTCAAAGGAGACAAGGAAGCGGCGCTTTCTCTTATCAGCAGCGAGATGCTTGATGCTTTTTCTGTTTATGGAACCCCAGGCGAATGCAGGGAAAGGCTTCGTAAGTTCTTAGGACGAGGAGCAACCCTGCCAATCATAAGAGTCTCCATGGCATCAGACAACAAGCATCAAAGGAAGGAAATCTTCCTCCGGGCAATCGAGAGTCTGAGGGGATGGCAACCGAACTAATCGAGGCGTTTCGATTTTCAATCCCAAGCGATATCAAACCATCTATCGACGTTAGCGTGCGGAGGTAATTTCCACGCTCTCTTGGATGAACAAAGATGGAAAAATTCTCCTACTCGCAAGAATTGTTAGAGGCATAGGTTACGGATTCCTCAGCATAGTTCTCGAAATCTACCTGAAGCTCTTGGGCGTCGACGAAGTCGGGATAGGAGTCATCCTCACCGCGACCTTGGTAAGCTCTGCCGTCTTTACGATTCTGAGCAGCATCCTAGAACGGAGGATTGGGCGCCGGAGACTGCTGGTTCTGTTCGCGGCCCTGATGTCGCTTGCGGGCGGCACTTTCATCATTTCGACGAACTACGTAGCTCTCCTTTTCGCCGCCCTGGTTGGAACGATAAATGTGACGGGCACAGAAGTTGGTCCCTTTCTCTCCGTTGAGCAGGCGATAATTCCTCAGACCTGCAATCAGGAGAGGAGGACCCTAGCGTTCGCTTGGTATAGCGTGGGAGGGACGCTAGCAACTTCTGCAGGAGCTCTGATAAGCGGCCTCCCCTCGATTTTGCAAAGCAATGGATTCACGCTAGTGGGCTCGTTCAAGCCCTCGTTTGGGCTCTATGTCTTAATCGGAGTGACAACCCTGCTCCTTTACATGATTTTATCGGACAGAGTTGAATCGCCTGCGCTCCTGCAATCGAAACAGGCGGCACGCCCGCTCCTTTCTCCAGAATCAAAGCGCGTGGTGGCCAAGCTCTCGGGGCTCTTCGCCCTGGACTCGTTTGGTGGAGGTTTTGTCTTGCAGAGCTTCGTCTCCTACTGGTTCTATGTGAGATTCGGCGCCTCTCTCGAGCAGATCTCTCTAGTCTTCTTTGGAGCGGGGCTCCTTACCGCACTCTCGTTTCTCGCGGCTGAGAAACTTGCGACGAGAATCGGGCTCGTGAACACCATGGTCTTCACGCATCTTCCATCCAACCTTCTTCTGATGTTAGTCCCCTTGGCACCGAACCTGGTCGGAGCAATGGCGCTCTATCTGGGTAGAATGGCTCTGTCTCAGATGGACGTCCCCACGCGGCAGTCATACGTCGTCGCCCTGGTGAGCCCTCAGGAGCGAGTGGCGGCTGCGAGCTTGACCAATACCTCCAGAAATCTGTCGCAAGCGATCAGTCCGTCATTCGCAGGTTATGCGCTCCAGTTCCTCTCGCTCTCGTTTCCGTTCTTCATTGGCGGAGGCTTGAAGATCGCCTACGACATTTCGCTTTACGCGAACTTCAGAACTCTGAAATCCCCTGAAGAATTTGAAGCAAAGGCTTCATTGAGGAGATAAACGAGTCCGAGCCCCTTCTCCCTCACTATCGCCCCCGAGTGACCGCAAGTATTACAGCGATGAGAATCCCTTCAGCGCCCCTCCTCAGAAAGCCTCGTAAAGGGTGTTCACCTTCGCAATGCGGAGGAATTGTCTGATGAATGAGCCCGTCTTATTTCCAATCACTGCAGATGTCAATTGAGCCGCACTGTCAGTCCTCTGGGGATCCGTGGTTGCTCTCCAAGTCTTGCTCTTGTGGAGGCATCCGGACAAACCACGCGACGAACATCTTCGACAATCCGTCCCCAGTGATTGGATTCCGAACGTGTCCATGATGGGCATCACTTCGTAATCGACGACCTCGGATATTTCCTTCAGCTCCTCGGATGGGGAATCGGCCGCGACCCTCGACGTTTTCGCGACTTCCAGCTTTTATACCGTTTGTTAGGTAGAACAGCTACATACATAGATTATCTACGTATATAGAGACCTGAACCGCTCTAGATGCGGGCAGTGAACAAGCGAGTCGTTGCAATCACAATCTTGGTCGGCCTCAGCTTGACAGCCATGGTTATGGGCGGAGGCTTGGTTCGGCCAGTCAAGAACCGTAACACGACAAGTACTGTGCAGCCATTCACGAACACGGCAAATAGGGCACGAAACACCTCAAGTTGGTTCTTCATGGCCATGAACGTTATTCCGACTGCCCACTTAGTTCCCCTAGGGGGAAGCGCAAACTTCACAGTCGCGTTCTATAATGGTGGCGATATTACAGGAAATTACTCTCTATCTGTAGTGGCCCCTACCGGTCTCTCGTTCGAATTTGGTCCCCCCAGTTCCCTCACAATGTCGGGCTGCGGAATATGTAGTGCCTATTTGCGAGTCCACAGTTCCGGTGCGATGGACGCTGGAGCTTATAATGCGACGATTGAGGCAACGGCCCGAAGGGCTTAGCCAACCAGACCTTTGACTTCCATGTTCAACGGAACCTCGTGCTACTACCGGGCGCCTCAGCCTTCTCAAACCTGACCGTGAAGGCAGGCGATTCCGTAACCTGGGTAAGCTTGGATGGCCCAGTAAACGGCGATGCGTTCCATCAGATAGTCTTCTTGAATATGACCCTGACGTCAGGCCCACTTCCGCCGACCGCAAGTTGGAGCTACACCTTCACACAACCAGGTACTTACCGATACTACGATTATGCAGAGCCGTCAATTACCGGGGAGATCATTGTCTTACCTTAAATTCTCGATGATGACTGGAATCTTGTCGGCGGGACGCATAAGCAATCGGCTTTCCGGTGTCGATAATCTCCTCGATCGCGCCAACCACATGTCTGCGAAAAAGAGACGCATCATGGCCTGTTTCAGACCTGAGAAAAAAGCGATTGAGCCATGGTCCCCACGACGACCTTCGCGCGTTTCTGACCAATCTCCAGTTACCTCCTGCCCACGCGATGGTGAGGCGGGACGATGAAGTCCTCAAGGTGCGGAATGACCATTACGAGAAAAATAGCTATTGCCATTCCTCTTCTCTTGATTATCGCGACCGGCGTTTATGTCGCACTCGGATCAAGCCGACCAAGCGTTCCCGGCAATGGACCTCAAACAACCTCATCTTCGTTATCGACAGGAACAGCATTATCCAACAGCGAGGCCCGGCAACCCAACAGCATCCTAGACTTGTTCGGAAACTTTTCACAAATGACCATTACAACTAGCTACGTTGACTTTTATGATGGGGAGGTTCAGGATCAGGCTGCGTCTCACTTCTCCTACGCCGTCTTGGGTCAGGCATTGCTTAACTCTACAAACCATTACAAGGTCGAGTTCACGAACCTAGATGATAAAACATCGGAGATCGCATGGTTCAACCAGCAGGGCTCTGTAGACAGGGTGGACGTCCTTGGTGACAAGAATTACACCAGACCGACCGCCACGGTATACACGCAAACCTTCATAGCCTCTTTTTCGCTCGTTTTAAGTCTCAGTTACAATACCACGGTACTCGCGGAACTGCAGAGAACAGCGGAGGGTGTGCAAAGCATAGGACCCACGCAGATGGATGTCATCACGTATGACCTCGCGGCCCCAAGCTCCTCATATAGCAATTTCACCGTTAAGATTGCAACCGTTCCGGGGGCGAATGTCAAGCTGGCTGTATATTCGTATCAGCAATTCCCCAGCACTTCAAACACGCTCTTTGAAGTGACCAGCGTGACAAGAGCCTAGAGTTGTCCCGGGTCATCTCGAGCGTCGTGAGGGCAAACAATCTGTTCCTGGTGTCGGAAGCTTTCCTCAACGATCAGGAGAGCTATATAATCGAGTGTCCAGATGTCGCTAGGTCGGGCTGTCCAGCGAGAACGACGCGGTGGAAATAAGTATGAACCCGCCACTCGGAATAAAAATTCCAATCGCGTATTCCCCAGGGGGTGGCGTGACGGGAATGGTAACTTTTGTCCCCAAGGGGATATTTCCACTTGAGTCAGCGGTAAAAGTTCCGATCCAAATGCCAGGAGGCGTCTCCTCGCGATCACCCATATATCCGCAGTCGACTGTCCCTTGGGGAACCAAACAAACCGTGTAAGTGGTTCCTGCAGTGTAGTTGCCACCGGTGAGGGTGACATTGGTGCCGGCTACTACCCTGTTGGTGTTTATGGATAGGGTTGGTGGCGTCACCGTGAAAGGTGTTGAGACGAGAAAGTCGCTTTTCCCTTCAATCACGACTGCGATAACATAACTTCCCCCAAATAGATCGGGTATAGTCGCGTAGGTTCCAGGCGGGATTCCTCCACCGGAGTCAGCGGTGAAGTTTCCTAATGCAGCAAACTGTCCTATCGAAGAAAGGTATCCCGAACCAACATAATTGAAGCCACAAACAGTCTTGCCAACGGTACCAACGCAGACCTGATACCGAGAACCCGGATTGTAACCTCCTCCGGAGAGAGCGACAACCGTACCCGTAGGGCCGCTCAAACGGTCAAGAGAGAGAGAGGCTGATGAGGGGCCAGAGCTTACCGAGCTCACAGAACTGGAACTTGTAGAGTCCGTCGAGATGGAGGTCGAATAGACCAGCAACTCGGCCTGCTGACCAAGACTCTCCGGCACCGCCACGTAGATCGAGCCGAGTTCGGGAACGAACAGCGACGTCCGCGCGCCCGGGCCCGTGGCAATCGTCTGGACCAGATTGTAATGATTGGGGTCGGTTTGCTTTACAACTTCGAGGTACCCTTCTCCGCACGACACATAGACCAACCCGTGGATTGAGTCATAGTAGATGTCGTCAGCGTCGCTTGCTATCGTCACGTTCGCCACGCTCCTCAGGGAGGGCGTCGAGGTATCAAGCACCCTGAGCTCCGACGGGCTCCATGTAGCGATGAAGAGCCTACCGTCGGCCTCGTCGAGCGCCATTGGAAAGTTGCTCCCGCTCATAGAGCGGTTCAAGATGGGATTGCCGGTGGTCCTATCGACGGCCATTATGAGGTTGGATCTCGGGACGTTCACGTAGATTGCTCGGCCGTTGGTCTCGACCTGGAAAGACTCCGGATGGGAGGGTAGGATGCTGGTCATCACCACAGAGTCCGAAGTCGTGTTTATCGCTGCGATTCCTCCCGACCCATACCCGACGTAAAGGAGCCTGGTGCTGGTGACATAACGCATATTATCAGCATCTCCGGGCAGGTCGATTTTTCCAACCAACGCGTACGAATTTCCATCGAAGATGTCGACAGTCCCATTTCCAGCGTTGCTGACGAATAATCGCCCCGCATCAGGAATGTATGCCACTCCTTGTGGGCCGTTGAGACCGCCGATTGAGCGGACCAGGTGACCTGATTTGAGGTCGACAATGCCCACCGTGTTGTTTCCATAACCAGCCACGAACAGCAATCCCCGGCTCAAGTCGACTGACATGTGATCTATTCGCCCCTGGGTCATCCCCAGAGGTATCTTTCCCGAAAGCGCGAGCAAGGGACTCGGGGTTGCGCCTGAGCTCGGCTTCGAGGAAGTCTGACCAGGGGAACTCCCACCCGAAGACTGACTCGAGAAGGTCTGAGCGGAGAAACCCCCACCGAAAGACTGCCTGTTCTGATAATACGCCAGCGCCGAGACCATTAACAACAGTCCGATGGCGATGGTCAGTCCAACTCTCAAGCGACTGCGACGCGACTGAGCCTCAAGCATTATTCATTGATGACCTTCTGGTTTTCTGCGCCGAAACGCGTTACTCGCGCCGTTACGCTGGATAGTTTGGTACGTAGGGGCGTAGTTGAGAACGGGAGGGAGAATCCCAATGATCCTATGAGTCCTCTCATCCGACGATGACCACTCCAGAGGCGGTCGGGGTCCCAGTCAAGGTCACCTGATAGGGATACGTACCTGGTTTGTCGAATGCGTGTGACCACACATCGTTCAGGAACATCGTAGGTGAAGCTGCTGAGCCGTCCACAAGCGCCACGTTTGCGACGACCGGGTCGCCGGCTTGGTTCCCCATGAGATTCAGCCAGGTAACCTCTTGCCCCACGCTTACGTGCAGAGTCGGTGGCGTCACCCCTCCAAAGGGCAGAACGACGACGAGGTCTGTGTCCAAGACGAAGTCGAACGCCGAACTTGCATTGCCGTTCGCGGTGCTCGCGACGATCTTGACCGGCAGATTCGTCGAGTTCACCGTGGGGGCGACCGAGATTCCGACGCTGACGGTTTCCTGGGTTCCAGAGAAGGTGAATTCTTTTGGGCTCACTGTCAAAGTGACTCCCGGGACTGCCGATGTCGTTGAGAGGGTGACGTTGACGGGGCCTGCCGGCGTGTCGAGCAGGCTGACCGTGGCTGTATAATTCAGGGTAACGCTCGGTGTGGCAAATAGCGAGCTGTAGACTTCACTAAATCCTATGATGATGTAGACCCCTCCGCGTGAACTCGAGCTGGACGTGGATTTCTGTTGTGTCAAAGACGTGCTGGCGCTCGAGCTAGTTGCGCTCGAGCTAGTGATGCTTGACCCGACTGGCGAACTTGTCCTCCCGCCAATCTGGATTAGCACTGCGCCAAAAAGAACCAGAATCCCTATGGCTACAATGACCAAAGTTGAGCGTTTCTTGACCAGATTAGTCATGACTTGTTCTCTCCGGTCCTTCTCCCCGCTATGCGGAGATAAAGGAAGAGACCCAGTCGCGAATCGTTGCACTCTCAATCGTCGCAGTCGCGACAGCGAATCTGAACCCTAGAGAACCTGCGTATCTCCGCAACTTCGTATTGCTCTTCAAAGCGACCTCCAAGTAGCTATTCTACTTAGATAGCATCTCTACGCATATAAGGCTATCATCTAGGGTTCAACGCGGTCTACCATGTCGAAAATTATGCCCCGCGGGATGAAGGTGGGGGCAGTGTCTTTGTGGCTTCTCATCGTGCTTTCTGAGAGACCCATGTATGGATACGAAGTCATTAGGGAGTTGGAGAAGAGGTTCTCGGGTTATTGGAAGCCGAAGACGGGGACCATCTACCCCGCAATACAGAAGCTCGAGCAGAATGGGCTCGTGACAAGTCACGTAGATTTTCCAGACGAACTGCCAGATCGTAAGCACTACGCCCTTACCGACAAAGGGCATGAAGAGCTTTCTAAGTCGATGACCTACTGGACAAAGATGTCAGAGGTCTTGGAAAACTATCGAGAAGTCCACGAATCGATAACTCGTTACAAAGCTCAAACGGACGGGAAAGAACTGTCGAAGACTCTCACAGGGTTGGGCTCCGGATTCAAGGACGGAAGGATTGACCTCTCGAAATTCTTCTTATTGGAGAAAAATACGATAATAGAGCCCACCGAGCCGTTGAAGTTCAAGTTCCTCTATGCCAAAGAGAACCAAAAGTTGGAGATTCATATGGAGATCGAATGGCTGCCGAAAGTATCTATCCCCGCAGTCGAAACGGAGTCCCCTGACCTGAAAACTCAATTGTCGCCACTGCACGCCCAGCGTACGGATTCTACGTGATCATGAAACTTAGCGCTAGAGAATTTGCTTCAGAGCGCGTCCTACACTCATGCCAGGCCTCAGCATTCCTGAGAAAAGGCGAAGCAGCAACCGCAGCCCGAGAAACCCTAAGGCGCTAAGGATTCTCCTGGAATTCGACGACTTCATAAGAACGCTCGCCCGACGGTGGTGGTTGCCCAAGCCGAGACCCGCCAAGGTCGTAGCAATCGGTCTCCTACTCCTTCTGTTGCTTTCGTCTTCGGATGCGGTGGCACTCACGCTCCCGAACCCGCCAGACAGGAACGCGCCCGCGAACAATCAGAGTGGGCCGCTCCCGACTTCGAACACGCAGTCGTTCACAGGCGGAGTCTCTCTTGTGAAGGACGGAAGCTCCGACCTGAACGTGACCACGAACGAGTTCATCGTCCAGTTCTTCTGCGCAACCTCATCCGCCAACGTCGCGAAGCAGTACAGGTCCGAGATCGCGGAGAGCATCAGCGGCCCCATCTCTACCGACCAGGCTTCAGGCATCGTCGACGCAATAGACTCTGTCAGGCCGCCGGCTACCGTGAGCCTTCCCTTGTCGTTGACCGGGACCTACGGGGGGAATCTCACCTACCAGCTCACTGGGATAACCTACAACGTGACCACGTATTCGGTTTGGGTCACGACCGAGCCGTCCCCGGCTGAGCAGAGGTTGGGCTACATCGTCGTTAGCGTCCCGACGAAACTGCAAGTGGGGAGGACTTTTGAGGACTTGGCCGGCGCCTTCTGCCCAGCCATCGGCGACGTCAGATTAGGGGCCGGGTTCGGGCCGAGCTCCGGGTCATGGCTCGCTCCCCCGGATGGCGGACCCGCGCCTATCTTGTCTTATGGGAAAGTTAGGGTCCTTTCGGGAGGCGGTGTCGCCGCTGCAGCGGACGTGAGACCAGGCGAGAACGCCACGTTCCTCCTCCCGCCCGGCACCTATTCGGCAGTGGCGGACGTGGTGCTTTTTGGCATCCCCTTCAGCGTGGGAAGCGGGAGTTACTCTTCTCCGGCAGGCGCGACTACGGCGCAATTCACCGTCTCGCTGCCCTCCACCGTCGAGGACCTATGGTATGGTCTCGTAGCCGCGACAGTCATAATTATCGTAGCCGTGTTCTTGGTCATCGCCAGAAAGATACGTCTGTGGGGGCATGCCGTTCGGGCTTCGATAGGCGTTTCCCGTGTGCTACGGTCGGCGTGGGGCGCGCTCGTGCGCAGATTCCAGAGGGAGTTGCCCGCCCAGGCAAACACTTTAATCGGGTTGCGCTTCGGGCGGTCAGAACAAGGTCGCGAAATTGGCTGAAAAGAAGATAGTCTCGGTTCTCGTGATGGGCGGTGAGGCCAGCGCGGGAGCGCCCCTGGGCCCGCAGCTCGGACCGCTCGGCGTGAACGTGCTGGGCATCGTGAACGAGATCAACAAGGTGACCAGCGACTTCAAGGGGATGCGCGTCCCTGTGAAGATCGAGGTCGACCCTGAGACGAAGGCCTTCTCGGTCTCAGTGGGGACTCCGACGACGTCAGCCCTCGTGGTCAAGGAAGCCGGGGTACCGAGAGGCTCGGGCAAGCCGAACACAGACCTGGTCGGGAACGTGACGTTCGAGAAGGTCCTCAACATCGCAAAGATCAAGATCGGCGACTCCTACGCAAAGTCGATCAAGTCCGCGGTGAAGGAGGTCGTCGGCAGCTGCGTGAGCATGGGGATCAAGGTCGAGAACACCGACCCCCGCCAGTTCATGAAGGAGATAGAGAGCGGCAAGTGGGACTCGCCGATCTCCGCCTTCGAAGCGAAGTAGCCGCAAGCCCTTCGGAAGAGCGCCCTGAACAGTCAATCGAAAAGTGAGTCGATAATCTAGTCCGTTTGAGTCGGGTGCGGTTAGGGTGTATCCTCTCGCCAGTCACCCATGATATTCGACTTCGATAGGCTACCCGGCAAGAGGATACGCGATGTACAGACCGCAGTCAAGGCAAATTCGCTCGCGTTGGAGTTGTTTGACAAACACGTTAGGCTCCCTTCAGCTCCCAACGTGCACTACGGCGCAGATGCGCTCTACACGGGCCTGATGCACCTCTCCATGAACGGAGGGTACGCCGAGTCCACGATGGACGACCTCGCGCTGAGGTACGGCATGGAAGTGCCCTGCGGAGGGGCGTTCCTCTACAGGCTGAAGAAGGTCGGCTATGATGGATGGCGCTCGAGACTCACAGACGTCAACGACGCGGTCCTCTCCATCGCCGAGAGGCTCGGCCTGCTCGACAGGCCCGTCGTCTGCGCCATCGACTACACCAAGGTCCCGTACTACGGGAGGTTCAACAGGTACGTGGTGAGGTCCAAGCACGAGGACGGGACGGAGAAGTTCTACGAGTACGCGACGATATCGATCGTCCAGGACGGGCTGAGGCTCTGCGTCTACTCGATGTCTGTGACCCTCCTGGACGTCAAGGTCGACGTGGTGAGGAAGCTGATCCAAGAAGCGGAGAAGAGGAGCGTGAAGGTCAAGCTCCTCCTCATGGACAGGGCGTTCTTCACCGTGGAGTGCATCAACCTGCTGAAGGGTCTCGGCGTCAGGTTCATCACGCCGTGCGTCTGCAACGAGAGGGTCCAGCGGGCGGTCGAGTCTCTCGGGAGGGAGGGGAGGCTCCCATTCTCCATCCGCGACAGCCACCAGGTCGAGGAGGCCTCATTCACCATGGTCGTCTGCTGGAGCAAGAGGCAGAAGAAGCTCGTGCCGTTCGCGACGAACGTCGAGGAGGGAGACGCGAGGAGGCTCGTGAGGAAGATACCGAGGGAGTATCGGCGACGCTGGGGCATCGAGACGTCCTTCAGGAAGGTGAAGGAGGTCTACGGGAGGACGCTATCACCCTCGCCCGCGATAAGGCTGGCATACTTCATGACCGCGATGATACTCTACAACCTCTGGCAGGCGGTCAACCTCACGCTGACCGCGGGGAGGCATCCCCATCGGAGGAAGACGAGCGGCTATCGGATCACCATGCCCTTCATGGTGACGATATTCTGCGCCCACCTCAACGGCAGGGTCTGACTGGGACTATGCCGAGAGGGAGGTGATGCGACTCACTTTTCGATTGACTGCTGAACCCGAAACTCTTTTAAGAACAATCCTGAGGCTCGTCTCGATTCCGGGGATAGAGGTTTGCTTTCGAACGTCCAAATAGCAGAATTGGTCAAGAAGGGGAAAGACTCGAAGGAGAGGAAGTTCCCCGAGTCAGTGGAGGCCTTCTTGACATTCAGGGACGTCGACCCTAAGAAGACTGACCTGAACATCAACGAGACGGTGTATCTCCCGCATCCGGGGTCCCACCGCGCCTCGGTCTGCTTCGTGGGCTCCGGCGACCTGCTCCTGAGGGCCAAGAACGCCAAGGTCGATGGGGCCATCGAACCATCCCAGCTCGAGAGCTACGCTGGGAACAAGAAGGAGGCGAAGAGCCTTGCGAGGCAGTACGACTTCTTCCTGGCTGACACCGCCCTGATGCCGAGGATCGGAAGGATCCTTGGCCAGTACCTAGGTCCGCGGGGAAAGATCCCGACCGCGGTCCCTCCGAACGCTCAGATCGAGACGATGATCAACAGGACGAGGGGCGCCATCCGTGTCAGGAGCAGAGGATCGCTCGGCGTGAGCGGCCTGGTCGGCGACAAGAAGCTCTCCGACCCCGAGATTGCTGATAACATCCTAGCCATGATCCAGGCCGTCCAGAAGAAGCTCCCCAACGGCGACAAGAACATCAGGACGGTGGCCGTGAAGACGAGCATGGGGAAGCTCTCGAAAGTGAAGGTCGAGGAGAGTTGAGCCAGCAGGTCCAGGTCCACAAGCGGGAGCCCAGCGCCGAGAAAAAGGCGATGGTAGAGCGCATAGCAAGGCTCTCGAAGGACTATCCCGTCCTGGCGGTGACGAGACTCTCGAAGGTGAGGTCTGCGCAGCTCATGGCCGTGAGGAAGGTCTTGAGGGGGAACGCCGAGATCGTAGTGGTCAAGAACAAGCTCGCCATACTCGGGCTCAAGCGCGCCGGGCTCAAGAGCGCGGACGAGCTCCTGAAGAACCTCCACGGGCAGAACGCGTTGATATTCTCGAGACAGGACCCGTTCAAGCTCTTCCTTCTCCTGGAGAAGAACAGGGTCAACCTCGCCGCGAGGGCGGGGGACATCGCTCCGGCAAACATCGTCGTCCCCGCCGGGAACACCGGGCAGCAGGCAGGCCCGGTCCTGAGCGAGTTCAGGGAGGCGGGCATCAAGACCAAGATTGAGGCCGGCAGCATCCAGGTCGTGGAGGATACCGTCGTCGCGAAGCCTGGCACCCAGATATCACCGAAGCTGGCCAGTCTCTTGTCCAGGCTGGGGGTCAAGCCAATCCGTGCAGGGCTTGCGATAGCGCTGGCCTACGAGAACGGCCTGATCTACGGCGCAGAGGCAGTGGCGATAGACCTCGACAAGTACCGCGCCGACCTCATCGCGGGGTTCTTCTCCTCCAAGGGGCTCTCAGTCATACTGGGATACGTGACCAAGGAGTCCGGCCCGGAGATAATCGCAAAGGCCTACCGTGAGGCGCTGGCCGTCGCGGTCGAGGCGGGCGAGCTGACGCCAGAGAGCGCCCCGGTGATACTCGCCAAGGCCGAAGCCGAGGCCAACGCGGTGCTGGCCAAGGCCAAAGAGAAAGGCTACGCGTAGACCGTCCGGACAAACCAACCTTGTGGTCAGGATGCGTGCTGGCCCAGAAATCAGGCCCCCTACCGGAAGGGTAGCCTGACCTAGACCTCCCGGTGCCTCTGAAGAAATACCGTAAGAGTTTGGATTCTGCGCGAGTCTAGCCGAAGAGCGAAGCCAAGCCTGCGAGAGCCTCTTCTTCCTTCTTCTCCTCTACCTTGGGCTTCTCTTCAGCCTTTGCTGCCGGGCCTGCAGCTGCTGGTGCCGCTGCTACCGCCATCGTCGCTGCGCTCTTGAGAGCCTCGTCGATGTTGATCTCGCTCAATGCGGAAGCGAGCGCCTTCACCTTGACCGTGTCTACGTCGACGCCGGCCGCCTTTACTACACTCGTGAGGCCTGCCTCGTCGATCTTCTTTCCTGCCTTGTGAAGCGCTAATGCAGCATACATGTACGAATCCGTCATTTCGAAATCAAAACTCGCCATCCATCTACCGCTTTTATAGTTTTTGCTGCGAAACTCACCGCAGTGCTCTGTTTGCCTCACGGACTTTCTTGGATGAGGGTCCGACCGCTCGAATCTGTTTATTACCTTCTCGACGAGGCTGCGAGGCAGAGAGCTAGATGAATAGCCCGAAGGAAGTACTCCAGGAGAGGTTCTCCGGCGAGTACGAGAAGTATTATCGCGTCCAGCTCTTCGAGAGGAAGGGGTTCGTGAGGAAGAAGTGCACGAACTGCGGCAAGCACTTCTGGACCTTGAGGCCTGAGAGGACCATCTGCGACGACTCGACCTGCTCCCCTTACACCTTCATCGGCGACCCGCCCACCAAGAAGAGGCTCGACTACATCTCGTCGTGGAAGGCTGTCGAGAAGTTCTTCGTGAAGAACGGGCACACCAGCGTGCCGCGCTATCCGGTCGTGAGCAGGTGGAGGCCGGACCTCTTCTTCACCGTCGCCTCGATAGTCGACTTCCAGAGGATCGAGGCGGGGAAGGTCGTCTTCGAGCTCCCCTACAACCCGCTGGTGGTCCCGCAGATGTGCCTCCGCTTCAACGACATCCCCAGCGTCGGGGTGAGCGGGAAGCACGGCACCTCGTTCTGCATGATAGGGCAGACGGCGATCGCCAACAAGGAGGGCTACTGGAAGGACAGGTGCATAGACCTGGACTTCGAGATGCTCACCAAGGAGTTCGGGATCCCCGAGGACGAGATCTCTTTTGTCGAGAGCGTCTGGGTGGGCGCGGGCGCGTTCGGCTACTCCCTCGAGTACTTCGTGAGGGGGCTGGAGCTCGGGAACGCCGTCTTCACCGCCTACGAGGGCGACCCATCGAGCTACACGGAGATGGGCGAGAAGGTCGTCGACATGGGAGCTGGCCTCGAGAGGCTCTCGTGGATGACCCAGGGCACGCCCACCTACTACGACACCGCCTTCGCGCCAGTCCTAGCGAAGATGAAGGAGCGCTGCGACATCAGCTACGACGAGGAGCTCTTCGAGAGATACTCTCGGCTGGCGGGCGCGATGAACCTCGACGAGTACCCGACCCTCGCGGAGGCGAGGAAGGTCATCGCGAAGAGCCTCGGGGTCGAGCCGGAGG
>Ga0307372_10006291_pt1 | contig 17433 bp, 12 predicted proteins | sample OX1MG_FD_202533 | JGI IMG/M metagenome (GOLD analysis project Ga0307372, IMG submission 202533) | Soil microbial communities from Risofladan, Vaasa, Finland - OX-1 | ecosystem: Environmental > Terrestrial > Soil > Coastal area > Acid sulfate soil | place: Finland: Risofladan, Vaasa | collected... | reverse complement strand
TGCCGTTCTCCACGACGTCGCCCTGACGCAACCCGCCCGGAGCCAGGATGTAGCGCTTCTCGCCGTCCGCGTAATGCAGCAGCGCGATCCGCGCCGTCCGGTTCGGGTCGTACTCGATGTGCGCGACCTTCGCCGGAACGCCGTCCTTGTCGGCCCGCCTGAAGTCGATCACGCGGTACGCGCGCTTGTGCCCGCCGCCCTGATGCCGTGCGGTGATCCGGCCGTGCACGTTCCTGCCGCCACGTCCGTGCAGCGGCAGGACGAGCGACTTCTCCGGCTCGCTCCGCGTCACCTCGGCGAAGTCCGAGCCGCTCGCGCCCCGCCTGCCCGGGGTGGTCGGCTTGTACCTGCGGATGCCCATGTCTGCTTAAGCTCCTATTCGCCTGCGCCTAGCTGCCCAGGCCGCCGATGTCGATCCGCTCGCCGGCCGCCACGCTGACGATCGCCCGCTTGGTGTCCGGCCGCTTGCCCCAGCCGGTCCGGGTGCGACGCCGCTTGCCCGGCCGGTTGAGTGTGTTGACGCCGGTGACCTTCACGTTGAAGATCGCCTCGACCGCCTGGCGGATCTGCGTCTTGTTGGCATGCGGCGCGACGATGAAGGTGTACTTGTTGAACTCGTCCTGGAGCCCGTAGCTCTTCTCCGAGATCACCGGCCGCAGCAGGATGTCCCGATGGTTGAAGACCTTGCTCACCGTTACTCGCCTTCCTGCTTGGCTGTACCGCCCGACCGGGCCACGAACGACGCGAGCGCGGTCGCGGTGAAGATCACCCGGTCGCTCACGAGCACGTCGTAGGTGTTCAGCTGGCCCGGGTCGATCAGGTGCACGCCGCGCGCGTTGCGCAGGCTCTTCCAAGTGACCTGGTCCGAGGTCTCTGCCACGACGAGCACCGAGCCAGTACCGGACTGAGCGCCGGTGACGACGCTCAGCACCGACAGCGCGTCGCGCGTCCTCGGCTCGCCGCCGTCGACGAAGCCGTCGACGACCTGCACCAGGCCATGCCTGGCCCGGTCGGACAACGCTCCGCGTAGTGCGGCCACCTTCATCTTCTTGGGGGTCTTCTGGGCGTAGGACCGCGGTACCGGCCCGTGCACCACGCCGCCGCCCGCGAACTGCGGAGCGCGGATAGAGCCCTGCCTGGCCCGGCCGGTGCCCTTCTGGCGGTACGGCTTCTTGCCACCACCGCGGACGTCGCCCCTGGTCTTGGTCGCGTGCGTGCCCTGCCTGGCGGCCGCTTGCTGCGCGACGACGACCTGGTGGATCAGCGGCACGTTCACTCTGGCATCGAAGATCTCCGCAGGGAGGTCGGCAGCGACCACTCCGTGGCTCGACGCGGCTGCCGCCTTGGCCTTGGCCTTACTCGCCCCCGGGGCCTTCGCCGGCCTGGCCGGCGCCTGAGCTCCGGCCGCGGAGTCCGCCTTGGCTGCCGTCGCGGACCGGCGCCTGGCCGGCTTGGCTTCCTCGGTGCCCGCAGCCTCGGACCCGGCCTCGGCAATCGGCTCCGAGCCGGACTCCGGCCCGGACTCCGGCTCGGGCGAGGTGTTGTCGTTCGGTTCCTGGCTCATCGCGCCGCACCCGCCTCTCGTGCCCTCGCGCCCGCACCGAGCGGGGATTTGACCGCCGTGCGCACCAGCACCAGGCCGCCGGCCGGGCCAGGGACCGCGCCCTTGATCAGCAGCAGGTCCTTCTCGGCGTCGACCCCGTGCAGGGTCAGGTTCAGTACCGTGGTCCGCTCGCCGCCCATCCGGCCCGCCATCTTCAGGCCCTTGAAGACGTGACCGGGAAACGCGCAGCCACCGATCGACCCTGGCGAGCGGTGCTTGCGCTGCGTGCCGTGCGAGGCGCTCAGGCCGCTGAAGCCGTGCCGCTTCATGACACCGGCGAAGCCCTTGCCCTTGCTGGTAGCGGTGACGTCGACGATCTCGCCCGCCTCGAACGTCTCGACCTTGACCTCCTGGCCGAGCGTGTACTGGTCAGCGTCGTCGGTACGCAGTTCCACTAGATACCTGCGCGGCGTCAGCCCGGCCTTGGCGAACACTCCGGTGGTCGGCTTGTTTACCCGGCGCGGGTCGATGTCTCCGTAACCGAGCTGCACGGCCGAGTACCCGTCAGCGTCACGGCTGCGCACCGCGGTGACGACGCACGGACCCGCGGCCACGACGGTGACCGGAACGATCTTCCCGTCGTCTCCGAAGACCTGGGTCATACCGAGCTTCGTGCCCAGGATTCCTCTGATCTGCTTGGACATGTCCGTGCGTTCCCTAAAGCTTGATCTGGATGTCGACACCAGCAGGAACGTCGAGTCGCATCAGCGCGTCGACGGTCTTGGGCGTCGGGTCGATGATGTCGATCAGCCGCTTGTGCGTGCGCATCTCGAAGTGCTCACGCGAATCCTTGTACTTGTGCGGCGACCGGATTACGCAATACACGTTCTTCTCCGTCGGCAGCGGCACCGGCCCCACGACTTTCGCCCCGGTCCGCATGACGGTGTCGACAATCTTCCGCGCCGAGCTATCAATCACCTCGTGGTCATAGCTCTTGAGCCGAATGCGGATCTTCTCTCCCGCCATCGTGGCCTCGTTATCCCTTACGCTTCGGTGCTGCTGTCTGTTAGGTCATGCCGTGCTGCTGCCGCCGTGAAGCCGCATTCAGCGTGGTGCCGAGGAGTCCCGGCGCGAGCCGTTGCGGCCGCGCCGAGATCTCCCCGGTACCGAGCGACTAGCCGGTACTGCTTACTTCAGAATCTTGGTAACCCGTCCCGCGCCCACAGTCCGGCCGCCCTCGCGGATAGCGAAGCGCAGGCCCTCCTCCATGGCGATCGGCTGGATCAGGTCCACCTTCATCTCGGTGTTGTCACCAGGGAGGACCATCTCGGTGCCCTCCGGCAGGTTGACGACGCCGGTGACGTCGGTGGTGCGGAAGTAGAACTGCGGACGGTAGTTGTTGAAGAACGGCGTGTGCCGACCGCCCTCGTCCTTGGACAGGATGTAGACCTGAGCCTCGAACTGGGTGTGCGGGGTGTTGGTGCCCGGCTTGATGATGACCTGGCCGCGCTCGACATCCTCGCGCTTGACACCTCGGAGCAGCAGGCCCGCGTTGTCGCCGGCCTGGCCCTCGTCGAGGATCTTGTGGAACATCTCAACCCCGGTGACCGTGGACTTGGTCGCCTTCTCCTTGATGCCGATGATCTCGACCTCGTCACCGGTGTGGATGACACCGCGCTCGATCCTGCCGGTCACGACGGTGCCGCGGCCGGTGATCGAGAACACGTCCTCGACCGGCATCAGGAACGGCTTCTCGGTGTCACGGGTCGGCTCGGGGATGGAGTCGTCACAGGCGCTCATCAGCTCGAGCACCTTCTCGCCCCACTCCGCGTCGCCCTCGAGCGCCTTCAGCGCCGAGACCCGGATCACGGGAACGTCGTCGCCGGGGAAGTCATACGAGGACAGCAGTTCGCGGACCTCGAGCTCGACGAGCTCCAGGATCTCCTCGTCGTCGACCATGTCGGCCTTGTTCAGCGCAACCACGATGTAGGGCACGCCGACCTGACGGGCGAGCAGCACGTGCTCGCGGGTCTGCGGCATCGGACCGTCGGTCGCCGCGACCACCAGGATCGCGCCGTCCATCTGCGCCGCGCCGGTGATCATGTTCTTGATGTAGTCAGCGTGACCTGGGCAGTCAACATGCGCGTAGTGGCGCTTCTCGGTCTGGTACTCGACGTGCGAGATCGAGATCGTGATGCCCCGTTCCCGCTCCTCCTTCGCGTTGTCGATCTGGTCGAACGCGCTGGCGGTGTTGACGTCCGGATACCTGTCGTGCAGCACCTTGGTGATCGCCGCGGTCAGAGTGGTCTTCCCGTGGTCGATGTGCCCGATAGTGCCGATGTTGACGTGCGGCTTGGTCCGCTGGAACTTGGCCTTCGCCACTGGTGTCTCCTCGTTGCGATCGTTCCCCACTGTCGTGGGGGTCTGGCGCTCACGCGGGGCGCCGGTTGCTGATGGCTGCGGTTGCTTGCTGGGTGGTGCTGGTTACTCGCCTCGTGCCTTGGCGATAATTTCCTTGGCGATGCTGGGCGGGACTTCGGCATACGAGTCGAACTGCATGCTGTAGTCCGCCCGGCCCTGCGTCCGGCTGCGCAGGTCTCCCACATAGCCGAACATCTCGGACAGCGGTACGAGGGCGATGACCACCCGTGCCCCAGCCCGTTCCTCCATGGCCTGGATCTGGCCGCGGCGACTGTTCAGGTCGCCGATGACCTCCCCCATGTAATCCTCCGGTGTCCTGACCTCGACCGCCATCACCGGCTCGAGCAGGACAGGGTCGGCCCGGCCCGCAGCCTTCTTGAACGCCATCGATCCGGCGATCTTGAAGGCGAGCTCGGAGGAGTCAACCTCGTGATAGGCGCCGTCGGTGAGGGTGACCTTGACGTCCACCATCGGGTAGCCAGCGAGTACGCCGAACTCGGCGGCCTCCTGGCATCCGGCGTCCACCGACGGGATGTACTCGCGCGGGATCCGCCCGCCGGTGACCTTGTTCTCGAACTCGTAGCCGCCGCCGTCGCCGCCGGTCGGCTCCAGGTTGATGATCACCCGGCCGAACTGGCCGGAGCCACCCGTCTGCTTCTTGTGGGTGTACTCGACCTTCTCGACCTTCCTGCGGATGGTCTCGCGGTACGCGACCTGCGGCCGGCCGATGTTCGCCTCGACCTTGAACTCGCGCCGCATCCGGTCGACCAGCACCTCGAGGTGCAGCTCGCCCATGCCCGCGATGATCGTCTGGCCGGTCTCCTCGTCGGTCCTGACCTGGAAGGTCGGGTCCTCCTCCGCCAGCCGCTGGATCGCGGTGCCCAGCTTGTCCTGGTCACCCTTGGTCTTCGGCTCGATCGCCACGTTGATCACCGGAGCGGGGAACGTCATCGACTCCAGGATCACCGGCTTGGCCTGGTCGCACAGCGTGTCGCCGGTCGTGGTGTCCTTCAGGCCCATCACCGCGACGATATGACCAGCCAGTGCCGTCGGGCGCTCTTCACGCTTGTTGGCGTGCATCTGGTAGATCTTGCCGATCCGCTCCTTGCGCCCCTTCGTGGAGTTCAGCACCGAGGTGCCCGACTCCAGGGTGCCGGAGTAGATCCGAAGGTAGGTCAGCTTGCCCAGGTGCTGGTCGGACATGATCTTGAAGGCCAGCGCGGAGAACGGCTCGGCCGGGTCGGCGTGCCGCTCGATGTCGGTCGCGTCCGGGCCCACCGAGTGCCCGTGGATCGCGGGGATGTCCACCGGGCTGGGCAGGAACTCCACGATCGCGTCCAGCATCGGCTGCACGCCCTTGTTCTTGAACGCGCTGCCGCAGAGCACGGGCGTCAGGGCGCTCGCGATGGTGGCCCGCCGGATCGCGGCGATCAGTTGCTCCTCGTTCGGCTCGGTGCCCTCGAGGTAGAGCTCCATCATCTCCTCGTCGTTCTCGGAGATGGTCTCGAGCAGGTTGTCCCGCCACTCCCTGGCTGCCTCGACATGGTCGGCCGGGATGTCCACGACATCGTAGGCCTCGCCCTTGCCCTCGCCATGCCAGATCAGCGCGCGCATCCTGATCAGGTCGATCACGCCGCGGAAGTCGGATTCCACGCCCCACGGCAGCTGGACGACCAGCGGGGTAGCGCCGAGCCGGTCGGTGATCATGTCCACGCAGCGGTGGAACTCCGCGCCGACCCGGTCCATCTTGTTGACGAAGCACACCCGCGGCACGCCGTACCTGTCGGCCTGCCGCCAGACCGTCTCCGACTGCGGCTCGACTCCGGCCACGCCGTCGAACACGGCGACCGCGCCGTCGAGCACCCGGAGCGAGCGCTCGACCTCGACGGTGAAGTCGACATGACCAGGGGTGTCGATGATGTTGATGGTGTGATCACGCCAGCTGCAGGTCGTCGCGGCTGACGTGATCGTGATGCCGCGCTCCTGCTCCTGCTCCATCCAGTCCATGGTGGCTGCGCCCTCATGAACCTCACCGATCTTGTAGTTGATGCCGGTATAGAAAAGGATCCGCTCGGTAGTCGTCGTCTTGCCCGCGTCGATATGAGCCATGATCCCGATGTTGCGGACCTTGGCCAGCTCCGTGGCGGTAACTGTGGCGGCCACTGTAATGATCCTCGTTCCCCTGCTCGTATACGTGTTCTCGGCCCGCTACCAGCGGTAGTGGGCGAATGCCTTGTTGGACTCGGCCATCTTGTGGGTGTCCTCGCGGCGCTTGACGCTCGCCCCCAGGCCGTTGCTCGCGTCCAGCAGCTCGTTCATCAGCCGCTCGGTCATCGTCTTCTCGCGGCGCGACCTGGAGTAGGAGACCAGCCAGCGCAGGGCGAGGGTGGTGCTGCGGGAGGCACGGACCTCGACCGGCACCTGGTAGGTCGCGCCGCCGACCCGGCGGCTGCGGACCTCGAGGGTGGGCTTGACGTTGTCGAGTGCGCGCTTGAGCGTCACGACCGGGTCGTTGCCGGTCTTGTCGCGGCAGCCTTCGAGTGCGCCGTAGACGATGTGCTCGGCCAGCGAGCGCTTGCCACTGCGCAGCACCTTGTTCACCAGCGCTGTGACCAGCGGGGATCCGTACACCGGATCGGTGACAAGCGGCCGCTTGGTCGCGGGGCCCTTGCGCGGCATGTCAGCTCTTCTCCTTCTTCGCGCCGTAACGACTGCGTGCCTGCTTGCGGTTGCGCACGCCCTGGGTGTCGAGCGAGCCGCGGATTATCTTGTAGCGGACGCCCGGCAGGTCGCGCACCCGACCGCCCCTGACCAGCACGATCGAGTGCTCCTGCAGGTTGTGCCCGACACCGGGGATGTATGCCGTCACCTCGACGTGGCTGGTCAGCCGGACTCGCGCGACCTTGCGGAGTGCTGAGTTCGGCTTTTTCGGCGTAGTCGTGTAGACGCGCGTGCAGACGCCGCGACGCTGCGGGCTCCCTTTCAGCGCCGGGGTCTTGTTCTTGCCTACCTTGTCCTGGCGGCCCTTGCGGACCAGCTGCTGGATCGTGGGCACCGCGTCTCCGTCTTCTTCTGCTCGGCTCTGCACTGCCACCCCGCGGCCGGCCCCTCAACGCAGGGGCGACCGTCGTTGCTTTTGCGCAGACTGTGTGGTCTGGCTCCGACCCCCGCGTTCGGGCGTGTCGCCCTTCTCACGGCGCATCGGGGCCGCAAATCGGCCCGATGACGGGGAGGGAAGTCGCACACGTCCGGCCCTGCGACCGGCTGCCGATCCGGCTGCCAGATCACGGTTCGCAGACGTGCGTGCCCGTAATCACGGGCACGAAGATTCAGAATACCTAACGCTGACCTCAGTGGTCAAAGCGGGTCGGTTCCCTGTCTTCAGCGAACACTCATCATAGCCCATCGCAGGCCCGCGCACGCCGCATCCACCCGGCTGAGTACACCGACCTGGCGTCGGCGGGCCTTCCGGCCTGGGGCAATTTTTTGTACAGTGTGCGGACCCGTCCATAACGAATCCGTCCTGTCTATCACGTCTCCGCCTATCAAAACCGCCGCCGCGCGGCGCGCGAGCGCCGCCTGGACGAGAGTTCCGAACGAGATAAGGACAACGCACATGAAGACCAAGGCCGCGGTGCTGTGGGGCCTGAACGAGAAATGGCAGATCGAGGAGGTCGAGCTCGACCAGCCGAAGGAGAGCGAAATCCTGGTGAAGCTCACCGCGAGCGGCCTGTGCCACTCCGACGAGCACCTGGTCACCGGTGACATCCCGATGCCATTCCCGGTGGTCGGCGGCCACGAGGGCGCCGGGATCGTGGTCAGCGTCGGCCCGAACGTCAAGCACGTCGCCGAAGGCGACTCCGTCGTCCTCAGCTTCCTGCCCGCCTGCGGCCGCTGCTCGTACTGCGCCCGCGGCATGCAGAACCTCTGCGATCTCGGCGCCTTCCTGATCAATGGCCCGCAACTCGACGGCACCTACCGCTTCCACGGCCGCGGCCAGGGACTCGGCCAGATGTGCCTGCTCGGCACCTTCTCCGAGTACACGGTCGTCCCGGCCGCGTCGGTGGTGAAGGTCGACGACGGCACGGCGCTCGACAAGGCCGCGCTGGTGGGGTGCGGCGTGACGACCGGTTACGGCAGCGCGGTACGGACCGCCGAGGTCAAGGCCGGCGAGACGGTCGTCGTCATGGGCATCGGCGGCATCGGCATCAACGCCGTCCAGGGCGCCAGGATCGCCGGAGCGCGGAACATCATCGCGATCGACCCGGTGGAGTTCAAGCGCGACAAGGCCAAGGAGTTTGGCGCCACGCATACCGCCGCGACGGTCGGGGAAGCTGGCCCGCTGGTCGGGCTGCTGACCCGCGGCCAGATGGCCGACGCGTTCATCATCACCACTGACGTCGTCGAAGGCGACTACGTCGGCCCCGCTCTCGACCTGGTCGCCAAGCGGGGAAAGGTCATCATCACCGCGGTCGGTCACCCGGAACAGACCCAGATGAGCGGTTCGGTGTGGATGCTCACCATGATGGAGAAGCAGATCAGGGGCTCGCTGTTCGGTTCGTCCAATCCTCAGCACGACATCCCCAGGATGCTGGAGCTTTACAACACCGGACAGCTCAAGCTCGACGAGCTCATCACCAAGGAGTATGACCTGGAGGATGTCAACCAGGGCTACGAGGACATGCGCAACGGCGTCAACATCCGCGGGCTAATCCGATACTGAGAACGCCGAAGGGCGCGGCCCCATTTCCTGGGCCGCGCCCTTCGCGTCGGGTCGGTGCGCTCGGCGCGCCGACCCGCTAGCGGTTTACCTGTGGTACGCGCCGAAGTCATACTCCTCGAGCGGCACCGACTCGTTGGACGGCGGGCCGAACGGGTAGTTGACCTCGGTGCTGTAGGTAGCGGCCGGGTAAGCCGCCGCCCTGGCGTCGTCCTTGGGCTCGACGCGCAGCGCACGGTAACGCTGCATGCCGGTGCCCGCGGGGATCAGCTTGCCGATGATCACGTTCTCCTTGAGGCCGACCAGCGAGTCCGACCTGGCGTGGATCGCCGCGTCGGTCAGCACCCTGGTCGTCTCCTGGAACGAGGCGGCCGACAGCCACGATTCCGTGGCCAGCGACGCCTTCGTAATTCCCATCAGCACCGGACGGCCAGCGGCCGACGTGCCGCCGCTTTCCACGACCGAGCGGTTGATCTCCTCGAACCTCGGCCGCTCCACGAGCTCGCCAGGCAGCAGGTCGGTGTCACCCGACTCAAGCACGTTCACCCGCTTGAGCATCTGCCTGATGATGATCTCGATGTGCTTGTCGTGGATCGAGACACCCTGCGACCGGTAGACCTCCTGGACCTCGTGCACCAGGTGCAGCTGCACCTCACGAGAACCGAGGATGCGCAGCACCTCGTGCGGGTTGACCGCACCCGCGATGAGCTGCTGGCCCACCTTGACGCGGTCGCCGTCGGCCACGAGCAGCCGCGAGCGGATCGACACCTGGTAGACGATTTCCTCTGACCCGTCGTCCGGAGTCACGACGATCTTGCGAGCCTTCTCCGGCTCCTCGATCCTGACCCGGCCCTCTACCTCGCTGATCGGTGCCATGCCCTTGGGGATCCTGGCCTCGAACAGCTCCTGGATACGCGGCAGGCCGTGGGTGATGTCCAGGCCCGCCACCCCGCCGGTGTGGAAGGTACGCATCGTGAGCTGGGTGCCTGGCTCGCCGATCGACTGGGCGGCGATGATGCCGACCGCCTCGCCGACGTCGACCCGCTTGCCGGTCGCCAGCGACCGCCCGTAGCACTTGGCACAGACGCCCACCTTGGCCTGGCAGACCAGGACACTGTAGGTCCGCACCGACTCCACGCCGGCCGCGACCGCGGCGTCGATCATGGACTCGGTGATGTCCGACTCGGCGGCGACCACCGTGCTGCCGTCGGATCCGGTCACGTCCTCGGACAGCGTGCGCCCGGTGCCGGTGTTCTCGATGTTGGGCAGCCGCCGCAGGTTGCCGGCCGCGTCCCGCTCCGCGATCCGCATCGGCAGCGACCGGTCCGTTCCGCAGTCCTCCTCACGCACGATCACGTCCTGCGCCACGTCGACGAGCCGCCTGGTCAGGTAGCCCGAGTCCGCGGTACGCAGGGCAGTGTCGGCCAGGCCCTTACGGGCACCGTGCGTGGAGATGAAGTACTCCAGCACGGACAGGCCCTCGCGGAAACTGGACTTGATCGGCCGCGGTATGGTCTCGCCCTTCGGGTTGGAGACCAGGCCGCGCATTCCGGCGATCTGCCTGACCTGCATCTGGTTGCCTCGGGCACCAGAGTTGACCATCATCCAGACCGGGTTGGTCTCGGGGAAGGCCTGCTCCATGTCCTGCGCCACGTCGGCCGTGGCGTGCGTCCAGATCTCGATCAGTTCCTGGCGCCGCTCGTCGTCGGTGATCAGGCCGCGCTCGTACTCGCGCTGCACCTTGTCGGCCCGCTTCTCGTAGGTGTCCAGGATCGCGGCCTTGTTCGGCGGTGCGACCACGTCCTCGATGGCGATAGTGACCCCGGCCCTGGTGGCCCAGTGGAAACCCGCGTCCTTGAGCTTGTCCAGGGCGGCAGCCACCTCGACCTTGGGGTACTTCTCCGCCAGCTCGTTGACGATCACCGAGAGCTGCTTCTTGCCCACCTCGTAGTTGACGAACGGGTAGTCGTCCGGCAGCGTCTCGTTGAACAGGCACCGGCCGAGCGTCGTGGCCAGCCTGAACTGGTCGCCCGGCTGCCATCCTTCCGGCGCGGCGAAGTTCACCGGCGGCGCGGCGCCCCGCAGCCGCACCGTGATCTCGGCCTGCAGGTCGAGGTCACCGCGGTCGTAGGCCATCAGCGCCTCTGGCAGGTTGCCGAACACCCGTCCGGTGCCTGGCGTGTCAGGCGCCAGCCTGGTCAGGCAGTAGATCCCGATGATCATGTCCTGGGTGGGCATGGTCACCGGCTTGCCGTCGGCGGGCTTGAGGATGTTGTTGGTGGACAGCATCAAGATCCGGGCCTCGGCCTGCGCCTCGGCGGACAGCGGCACGTGTACCGCCATCTGGTCGCCGTCGAAGTCCGCGTTGAACGCGGTGCAGACCAGCGGGTGGATCTGGATCGCCTTGCCTTCGACCAGCTGCGGCTCGAACGCCTGGATACCCAGCCGGTGCAGCGTCGGAGCGCGGTTCAGCAGCACCGGGTGCTCACGGATGACCTCTTCGAGCACGTCCCAGACCACCGGCCTGGCCCGCTCGACCATCCGCTTGGCCGACTTGATGTTCTGCGCGTGGTTCAGGTCGACGAGCCGCTTCATCACGAACGGCTTGAACAGCTCGACGGCCATCTCCTTGGGCAGCCCGCACTGGTGCAGCTTGAGCTGCGGTCCGACCACGATGACGCTGCGACCGGAGTAGTCGACTCGCTTGCCGAGCAAGTTCTGCCTGAACCGGCCCTGCTTGCCCTTGAGCATGTCGGACAGCGACTTGAGCGGGCGGTTGCCAGGTCCGGTGACCGGGCGGCCGCGGCGGCCGTTGTCGAACAGTGAGTCGACCGCCTCCTGGAGCATCCGCTTTTCATTGTTAACAATGATCTCCGGCGCGCCGAGGTCCAGCAGCCGCTTGAGCCGGTTGTTCCGGTTGATAACCCGCCGGTACAGGTCGTTCAGGTCCGACGTAGCGAACCTGCCGCCGTCCAGCTGCACCATCGGCCGCAGGTCCGGCGGGATCACCGGGATGCAGTCGAGCACCATGCCGAGCGGGCTGTTGGTGGTGTTGAGGAACGCGGAGACGACCTTGAGCCGCTTGAGCGCCCGCGCCTTGCGCTGGCCCTTGCCGCTCCTGATGGTCTCCCGCAGGTTTGCCGACTCGGCCTCCAGGTCGAAGTTGCCGACCCGCTCCTGGATGGCCTGGGCTCCCATGCCGCCGCGGAAATACCGGCCGAACCGGTCCCGCATCTCCCGGTAGAGCAACTCGTCGCCCTCGAGGTCCTGAACCTTCAGGCCCTTGAACCGGCTCCAGACTTCCTCGATCCGGTCGATCTCGCGCTGCGCCCGGTCGCGGATCTGCTTGCACTCGCGGTCCGAGCCCTCGCGCACCTTGCGCCGCGCGTCGCCCTTGGCGCCCGATGCCTCAAGTTCGGCCAGGTCCTTCTCGAGCTTGGCCTGCCTGGCCTCCACGTCAGCGTCCCTGCGCCGCTCGATCTGGTTCTTCTCGACGGTGATCTTGGCCTCGAGCGAGGGCAGGTCACGGTCGCGAGCCTCGGTGTCCACGTGCGTGATCATGTAAGCGGCGAAGTAGATGACCTTCTCCAGGTCCTTCGGCGCCAGGTCAAGCAGGTAGCCGAGCCGGCTCGGCACACCCTTGAAGTACCAGATGTGGGTCACCGGAGCGGCGAGCTCGATGTGGCCCATCCGCTCGCGCCTGACTTTGGCCCTGGTTACCTCGACGCCGCAGCGCTCGCAGATGATGCCCTTGAACCTGACGCGCTTGTACTTGCCGCAGTAGCACTCCCAGTCCCTGGTCGGACCGAAGATCTTCTCGCAGAAGAGCCCGTCCTTCTCAGGCTTGAGCGTGCGGTAGTTAATCGTCTCTGGCTTCTTGACCTCGCCATGCGACCAGAGCCTGATGTCGTCGGCGGTCGCCAAGCCGATTCGTAGATCGTCGAAGAAGTTGACGTCTAGCACGTTGTTAGTCCCCTAGTCCCCTGGGATGGTTCGAATCAGACCTCTTCGACGCTGCTCGGCTCACGCCGGGACAGGTCGATTCCTAGTTCCTCCGCTGCGCGGAACACGTCCTCGTCCGTGTCGCGCATCTCGATCGCCGCGCCGTCGCTGGACAGCACTTCCACGTTGAGGCAGAGCGACTGCATCTCCTTGATCAGCACCTTGAACGACTCAGGGATGCCTGGCTCGGGGATGTTCTCGCCCTTGACGATGGCCTCGTAGACCTTCACGCGGCCGAGAATGTCGTCGGACTTGATCGTGAGCAGCTCCTGCAGGGCGTATGCGGCGCCGTAGGCCTCGAGCGCCCACACCTCCATCTCGCCGAACCGCTGCCCGCCGAACTGCGCCTTACCACCAAGCGGCTGCTGGGTGATCATCGAGTACGGGCCGGTAGACCTGGCATGGATCTTGTCGTCCACCAGGTGCAGCAGCTTGAGTATGTAGATGTAGCCGACCGAGATCGGGTCCTTGAACGGCTCGCCGGTACGGCCGTCGAAGAGCCTCGCCTTGCCGCTCGCGCCGACTAGCTGGACACCGTCGCGGTTGGGCAGCGCCGAGCCGAGCAGGCCGGTGATCTCCTCCTCGCGCGCTCCGTCGAAGACCGGAGTGGCTACCTTGGTGCCCGGCGTGGAGGCGTCCGCGCCGATCTGGCGCAGCCTGTCCTTCCAGTCAGCGTCGCTGCCTTCGACCTGCCATCCGGTCGCCGCGACCCAGCCCAGGTGCGTCTCGAGTACCTGACCGACGTTCATCCGGCCGGGCACGCCGAGCGGATTGAGCACGATGTCGACAGCGGTGCCGTCCTCAAGGAACGGCATGTCCTCGACGGGCAGGATCTTGGCGATGACGCCCTTGTTCCCGTGCCGGCCGGCCAGCTTGTCGCCATCGGTGATCTTCCGCTTAGCGGCCACGTAGACCCGCACCAGCTCGTTGACTCCTGGCGGGAGCTCGTCGCCTTCCTCGCGGGAGAACACCCGGACGCCGATGATCCGGCCGGACTCGCCGTGCGGCACCTTCAGCGAGGTGTCCCTGACTTCGCGTGCCTTCTCGCCGAAGATCGCGCGCAGCAGCCGCTCCTCCGGCGTCAGCTCCGTCTCGCCCTTGGGCGTGACCTTGCCGACCAGGATGTCACCGGTGACGACTTCGGCTCCGATCCTGATGATGCCGCGGTCGTCGAGGTCGGCGAGCACTTCCTCGGAGACGTTCGGGATGTCCCTGGTGATCTCCTCGGGACCCAGCTTGGTGTCCCGCGCGTCGACTTCGTGCTCCTCGATGTGGATCGAGGACAGCACGTCGTCCTGCACGAGCCGCTGCGACAAGATGATCGCGTCCTCGTAGTTGTGCCCCTCCCAGGGCATGAACGCGACCAGCAGGTTCTTGCCGAGCGCCATCTCGCCCTTGTCGGTACACGGACCGTCCGCGATGACCTGGCCAACCTCGACCCGCTGGCCGCCGGTGACGATCGGCTTCTGGTTGAAGCAGGTGCCTTGGTTGGACCGCTGGAACTTGGCGATCAGATAGGTCCGCCTGGTCCCGTCGTCGTGCATGATCGTGATCTCGTCGGCGCTGACTTCCTCGACCACACCGGCCTTCTCTGCCACGATCACGTCGCCTGCGTCGGTCGCGGCACGGTACTCCATGCCGGTTCCGACCAGCGGGGAGTCGCTGCGCAGCAGCGGTACCGACTGGCGCTGCATGTTGGAACCCATGAGCGCACGGTTAGCGTCGTCGTGTTCGAGGAACGGGATCATGGCCGTGGCCACCGACACCATCTGGCGCGGCGACACGTCGATGTAGTCGACCTCGTCCGGCTTGATGTAGTCGACCTCGCCGCCCTTGCGGCGGACCAGCACACGTTCCCCGACGAAACTGCCGTCGGCCTCGATCGGCTCGTTCGCCTGCGCGATGACGTGCCTGTCTTCCTCATCAGCAGTCAGGTAGTCGACTTGGTCGGTAACCTTGCCGGCCTTGACCTTGCGGTACGGCGTCTCGACGAAGCCGAACGCGTTGACCCGCCCGTAGGACGAGAGCGAGCCGATCAGGCCGATGTTCGGGCCTTCCGGCGTCTCGATCGGGCACATCCGGCCGTAGTGGCTCGGGTGCACGTCGCGGACCTCGAAGCCGGCCCGCTCACGCGACAGACCGCCTGGACCGAGCGCGGAGAGCCGGCGCTTGTGCGTCAGGCCCGCGAGCGGGTTGGTCTGGTCCATGAACTGCGACAGCTGGCTGGTGCCGAAGAACTCCTTGATCGAGGCAACCACCGGCCGGATGTTGATCAGGGTCTGCGGCGTGATCGCCTCGACGTCCTGAGTCGTCATCCGCTCCCTGACCACCCGCTCCATCCGCGCCAGGCCAAGCCTGACCTGGTTCTGGATCAGCTCGCCGACGGTGCGCAGGCGCCGGTTGCCGAAGTGGTCGATGTCGTCGGTCTCGACCGGGATCAGCAGGTCAGCCGCCTTCATCTCGTCCTCGCCGACGTGCAGCCGCACGAGGTACTCGATGGTGGCGACGATGTCCTCTTCAGTCAGCGTGCCCTGCGTGATCGGCTGCGACAGCCCGAGCTTCTTGTTGACCTTGTACCGGCCGACCTTGGCCAGGTCGTAGCGCTTGGGGTTGAAGTACAGATTCTCCAGTAGCGCCTGAGCCGACTCCCTGGTCGGCGGCTCGCCAGGCCGCAGCTTGCGGTAGATGTCGAGCAGCGCGTCGTCCTGGCCCGTGGTGTGATCCTTCTCCAGAGTCGCCCGCATCGACTCGTAACCGCCGAACCGCTCCAAAATCCTGGCCTCGTCCCAGCCGAGCGCCTTGAGCAGGACGGTCACGCTCTGCTTGCGCTTGCGGTCAATCCGGACGCCGACGCTGTCCCGCTTGTCGATCTCGAACTCGAGCCAGGCGCCGCGAGACGGGATCACCTTGCAGCTGTAGATGTCCTTGTCCGACGCCTTGTCTACCTGGCGGTCGAAGTAGACACCTGGCGAGCGGACGAGCTGGCTGACGACCACACGCTCGGTACCGTTGATGATGAAGGTGCCCTTGGGAGACATCAGCGGGAAGTCACCCATGAACACCGTCTGGCTCTTGATCTCGCCCGTCGAGTTGTTGATGAACTCCGCCGTGACGAACATGGGCGCAGAGAAGGTCATGTCCTTCTCCTTGCACTCGTCCGCGGAGTACTTCGGCGGCTCGAAGCGATGATCCCGGAACGAAAGTGACATCGTTCCGGTGAAGTCCTCGATAGGGCTTATCTCCTCGAAGATCTCTTCGAGGCCGGACTGCTCAGGTAGGTCCTTGTGGCCGAGCGAACGCTCGGCTTCGACCCTCCCCCGCCACCGCTCGTTGCCAAGTAGCCAGTCGAACGAATCGGTCTGCAGGGCAAGAAGACTTGGAACTTCAAGCGGTTCCTTGATGCGGGCGAAGGAAATGCGATGTGGACCAGGAGCGATAGCTGAGGCGCTGCGCGAGGCTGCCAACAGGGGTCCTTCCGGGCTCGTGGCTGAACGATTCTTCCGCGCGCACGCAAAGCGCCCTGCGGCTTCGCCGCTGAGGGTTACTATGTTTCCGAAGGACAAGTTGGGTGCAGCGCAAATTGGCAGTGTAGTCGATAGACACACTGCTGGTCAACTCTAAGGCACCCTGATTATTCACGGCTGAAGGCAGCATCGCTCCTGTTCGGCGAAACGTCAAGAGCACAGGGCGCCGTGTCGGCAACTCGATCAATGTGACGAAAATCACATTTTCTCAAACGTTTAGAGGTCCAGCCAACGGGGAATACCACCAGGTTGGGGGAATGCGGTCAGCTCTGCCGATCAGATCCGCCCCCGGCCGCGCCGCCGCCCCGCGCCCGCGCTCCCGATCGTTCCGGCGAGATGAATGTCCGCACTCATTCCGCCTCGCCTCCGCTTCCGACGTACTGCTGCAAGCAACGCCGACGGGCGCCAGGCGGCAGTTGCCGCCTGGCGCCCGTTTCGGGCCGTGAGCCCTGACTACTTGACCGTGACGGTAGCGCCGACGGCCTCCAGAACGGCCTTGGCCTTCTCCGCTGTCTCCTTGTTGACCTTCTCAAGGATCTTCTGCGGCGCCGCGTCGACTACGTCCTTGGCCTCCTTGAGGCCAAGACCAGTCAGCGGCCGAACTTCCTTGATCACCTGGATCTTCTTGTCTCCGGCAGCCTCAAGGATGACGTCGAACTCGTCCTGCTCCTCGACCTCTTCCGCAGCCACGCCACCGCCGCCAGCGCCAGCCGGGCCAGCCACGGCAACCGGGGCGGCCGCCTTGACGTCGAACGTCTCCTCGAACTGCTTCACGAACTCCGACAACTCGATCAGCGTCATCTCCTTGAACGCATCAAGCAGGTCGGTCTGGCTGAGCTTCGCCATAGTGATGTTCCTCCGTTTAGCTCGATCGCGGCTGGCCGTCGGAGCCACCCGCATGTCTTGTTACCGCTGCATGCTCGTGGATGCGCGCCAGCCCTACTCCGCGTCGCCCTCCGGCCCCGTAGCCCCGGCTTGCGGGGCACCGGCGTCCGCCTCGGCCGCGGCGTCGGCTCCAGCACTCGCCGAGGCCTGGGCTGCCTTCTTCTCCTCAAGCGCCGCCATCAAGCGGGCCATCTGGACCGGCAGCGCGGCGAATGTGGCCGCCGCTCCGGACATGGTCGCCTTCACGGCGCCCGCCAGCTTGGCAAGCAGCACATCGCGCGACTCAAGATCCGCGAGCTTTGTGATCTCGCTCGGGGTGACGATCTTCCCGTCGAGGA
>Ga0307372_10006290_pt1 | contig 17434 bp, 17 predicted proteins | sample OX1MG_FD_202533 | JGI IMG/M metagenome (GOLD analysis project Ga0307372, IMG submission 202533) | Soil microbial communities from Risofladan, Vaasa, Finland - OX-1 | ecosystem: Environmental > Terrestrial > Soil > Coastal area > Acid sulfate soil | place: Finland: Risofladan, Vaasa | collected... | reverse complement strand
CAGCCCGACCACGGCCTGGATCTGGAGACAGGTGATTGAAGCCACCGCCTGGGGCCGTCAACCACGACACCTGATCCGTGACCGAGACAAGGTATACGGCGGCGACTTCGGGGCCAAGCTCGCCGGTGCTGGCATCGCCGAGATCCGAACGCCCTACCGGGCGCCGCTGGCGAACTCGGTCGCGGAACGGGTAGTGCGGACCTTTCGCCAAGAGTGCCTTGACCACGTCATCGTGCTGAATGAGCGGCACCTGCTCGCGTTGCTCAGCGAGTTCGGGGGTTACTACAACCACGATCGTCCCCACCGAATGCTTGAGCTGGAGGCGCCGTTGCCAAGTCCGCCGATATCGCGTGGCGACGTCGTTAGCCGACCGATCCTGGGCGGCCTTCACCACGTCTATGCGAGGGCGGCATGAGCGATGCACTTATGCCGCCCTACAACCGATCCTGGTTTCGGCTCAGGATGATGCATTGACCATGTGAGACCGCCGGGTCAACTCCAACTGCCGCTTATCCCCAGATTTCTCCAAACAATCTCAGGAGGTTGCCGCCTAGAATCTTCGAAATCGTCGACTCGGAGAAACCGCGCCGCACCAATTCGATGGTCACGTTTGGCAGTTGTGAAAGACTTGTGAAGCCGTCGGGATAGACAAATGCAAATTCGGGGAGCTGCTTGCTTTTCCAAAGCAGTGCGTACTCGGCATCCGGATAGTTTTCCATCAGGTCTGGCCCAATTGCTACGTGGTCATCGCCCATCACCTCGACCATGTGCTCGATATGGTCAACGAACTCCTCTAGCGTCGGTTGGCCTTCGCGTTCAGACACGAACGCGCCCATCGCATGGACGCCGACGACACCGCCCGTAGCCGCGATCGCGACCAACTGCTCGTCAGACAGATTGCGACGGTGGTTACGCAGCGCGGCGCTGTTTGAATGCGAAGCGTGAATCGGCGCCGTCGACGTCTCGATGACGTCCCAGAATCCGGCTTCATTCAAATGCGATATATCAACGACGATGCCAAGGCGGTTCATCTCCCTTACCGCCTCCCGCCCCAAGGAGGTGAGGCCTCCGGTTCCTCCAGTTCCCAAGCCGTCCGCCAGGAGGTTGCGATGGTCGTGGGTCAATCCGATGATCCGAACACTGAGGCGATGATAGATGTCCAGCAGTGAGGTGTCGTCTTCGATCGGGGACGCGCCTTCGAAGCAAATGACGATCGCAACCTTCCCTTCGGCCTTTGCCCGAACGATTTCATCCACGGTAGTGGCAACTGAGACGTCATTCGGCGAAGCCTGTTGTTCGCGGTAGATCGCCTCCACCCCCTGCAACCCGAACTTCAGGCGGTTGGCGGCGAGCGTGTTGCGAAAGGGGAAATCAATTAGGTACTGAGCGTCGCCGGCGACATGGTCACACACGGCGCTGATTCCGCCCTTGCGTAAGACAGGGGCATGTCGCGCCACAAACGAGCCGGTCTCTCCGCTGCGCTGCCGTTTGGCGACGTCGGGGCAGATATCGGTGTGTCCGGCGATAACAATCGCATCCTGGTGAATCCGAAGGGCCTGGGCGACGACGACTTCCGAAGCAACCGATTGCACTAGCTCACTTCACCTCCACAGTGCCGGAGTGGATATCAAACTCGAGCAGCGGTGCGTGCTGTTGACAGCCATAGACGTCAGAATCGCCGGGGCTGCCACCCGCTATGTGCCGAGGCAATGTAGCCTTGAGCACCCGGAATTCATCCCAGGCAGTTACCCTTACTGCGGCAGCGCTGACTCTGTACAGCTTGGCAAAAACATCCGGCGTGAGCTCCCGTCGGGCTATCTGGAACGTGTTGGGCTCTTCGAACAAGATGTCAAGCGTGATCAGGAAGGGACCCGCATTCTTGCTGCGGCACACCGCCGCGACGTCCCCGAGCCTCATTCGGAATTCTCGCTGACCGTGCGGTACTCGATGTCGAACAGGGCGAGTGGATCCGCAACTCTCATCGAATGCCATACCGAAAACTCAAAAGCTTCTCCGCCATCGAACTCAGACGGAGAGAATGGGAAGGCAAAGTTGCCTTCGGTGCATTGGCGCCCGGCGAAGTCCGTGTGCAACAACAGGCTTCTGTAGGCGGCTGCGCCAGCGGATGCAATCTCCGCTGTCTCGGCAATAACCTCATAAAGGCACGCGACCTCGTGCCCCAGGGTCAGTGAAGCGAACTCCAGTTGCCCAAGAACCCCATTCCGGCCATACGATCGGATGAACAGCTGGCATGCATCTCGGTCAATGCCCATGGCCGCAAGCCGACGCCTCCACCTCTCCTCCACCGTCTCGAGATAAGGGTCCAAGATCGCGACTAACCGCGGATCGCGCGTCGCCGCCAGGCCGAAGAATCTATGACCAACCTTCCGCACGCCTTCGACCTTCACGGTGCTTGCCTTTGCGGGATGGAACACTGCGCCCGATGCCCTGACTCGCCCTAATGCGATCTCGGCTAGTTGCAGGTGCGTGAGGTCGAGTGTCCCGCTGGATTCACGATGCAGGAACGGATCCGCGTTCTCGTGAAGCGACATCTCCATGACGCTCTTGACAGTGCAACGCCTCGCGGGATTGGTAGGGAAGACCGTAAGTTCGCCGCCGGCTAGTTCGGCGACAACGGCATCCGGCCCCGGCGGGGTGGCGCAAGTCGCACCACACTCCAGTAGCTTCCCGGCGTACCAAGCCATCGCTGGGTCCTCGCCGGCAAGGATTGGTCCCGCTGCAAAGATCGCAGCGTCGCTACAGCGTCCCGCGAGGACGACATCGGCGCCTGATCGAAGCGCCGCCATGATCGGCTCTACCCCCATCATGGCGACAAGCCTCTCTGAAGCTCTCACGGTGTCGGTCGAGAGCTCCGGGACACCATCAAGAGGCGTGACAAGGCCCTCCGCCAAGGCCTCCTCCAGCCGATCGGGTCCGAGCTCGGTGCGGATAAGGGCAATCTTGAGGCGGCGTCCCCGCAAGCGCGCATCGTCCCGGACGATGTCGAACAACCAATCGATCTGGGTGTTCGTGCCGCTGCCTCCGCAGGTCCCGATGACAAGTGGCGCCTGGTGCGACGCGGACACGTCTAAGAGAGCGGTCAGGTCTCGCTGCACGGCGGCACGCGAGCCGAACGGCAGCCCGGAGCCGAGGTGATAAGGGCCATTGTCGGTGCTTCCACCGTCGTTGCCGACGAAGGAGAGATCCCCCGTGCGTTCGGGTGTCAGCCACTCGGACTCAAAGCCGTACCCGAGCACTCCGGTGCCGGAGAGCAGCCTCATGAAGGCCCCGTTCCGAGTGAGGTAGCCGCGAGGGCGGTGGCGGCGGCCTCGGATGGAGTCGCCCTCGTACGCAGGTCAAGTAGGCAGATACCCGTCACCCCGACTTCGGCAAGTCGAGCCGCGTGCGCGTGGGCTGAACCAGGCGAACCAGGAATGCAGAAGAGCCTCTCGAACGCGTCTAGCTGTTCGGCCGGTAGATCAGCAACCCGGCTACCAGGCGATGCATGACCATAATCGACCCAACCTTCCCCTTCCGCCAGGGCAACCGGGACACCGTGAGCTGCAAGGAGGTGAGGGTCGCGAAGTGAGTGCATCCGATAGCGAAGATTCAGATGTAGTCGCTTCTCCTCTTCGCTGATATTTGGTGGGATGACATAAACGCTGGTGATGACTTGCCAATCGCCACTGGAACGGCGCGCCTCATCGGCCGAGGCATGTAGTTCGGTGAGGGCAGCCGCTGGTACGGAGGACGACAAGCCAGACTGGATGATTACGCCGTTCGCGCGGGCGCCGGCGATGCGCCATCCTGAGCGACGGTTCGAAGCGACCAAGATCGTTGGCCGGCATGCCGGTTCGAGGCGCGCGGCCAACGACTCAAGGCATTTGTCAAATTCGTCGTAGCTGAGCCGTGCAAGGCCGAATTCCTTGAGTGCGCTGTCACCGATGCCGACCGCGAGTCGAAAGCGATGGCCAAGACGCCAGGCGAGCTGTTGCGACATTCCGGCTAACACCGACCAGTGACGGGTCGAGAAATTGGTCGAGGCGACGGTGTAGACCAATGATGACGCGCGTTGTCGTTCCGCCTCCATTCCGATCGTGACAAACGGATCCGCGGCTACGGCTGGCGTGTCTGGAAGGAACACCCCGCCAAATTCGGCTGCCTCGAGGACCTCAAAGCAGTCACCGTCGTCTCCCACATTGCCCCGCAATGCGAGACGTGTGTGAAACTCCAAGCTATTCGGCACCTGTCACGGAACGACGAGACATCAGGAGTGTCTTTTGGTTTCCAGCGGCTCACGCTGACCGGAAGGCTGCTTTGGCGCAGCGACGAAGTCGCGTTGGATGACGTCACATATCCAGTCCACCGCGCGCGAATACATTTGTTCACCAACCTCGGGCGTGGCGAGGGAGGCGGCGCCGATGTAGCCGTCTGGGGCAACCGAGGCGTAGTCATGGAGAGGTCGGTACAGGCCGCCGCCCGCCAGCGGATACTCGTCATGCGGGATGCGGCGGCGGCTCGGCGGATAGTGCACTCCTGACTTATTGAGTTGCACTAACTCAGGCCTCGTAGCGAGCATCCGCGAAGTCTCAAACTCCCCAGCGTGACCATCTTCACTCGATCTTGATCCGCGTCCTATTTCATGCCGCTGCGCCACAACCCCTGCCTGAAACCAGCCGGCGAGGACACCAGCCACGGCGTCCACATGGCGGGCATTGAATTCTCTGACGGCAGCCATGCACGGCCCCATGTTCTGCTCGTGGTGGAGGATTATCGGTATATAACGAAAGCCGTGGCGATACAGGCTCTCGAGAACATCGTTAAGTGTCATCAGGAACGTCTCTGTGCGTATGGACACGGTGCCCGCGAACGCCATGCCATCCTCTGCTGGCCCAAGGGGTAGAACGAAGCCGCCGGCGACTAGGATGCCTCGTCCTTCAAGGGCGAGGACGGTCCGCCGGATTAGGTCGTCAGCCTGGTAATAGTCCGTGAACAGCGGGAGGTGAGGTCCGTGTTGCTCTATCGAGCCGACCGACATTACGACCGTCGTCGTCAGATTGATCAACTCGCGAACCTCGGGCGACGTCATTTCGACGATTAGCCGAGGTCCGGTTACCGTATATAGCGCCTCACGGCCCAAGTCTGCGTGCTGCCTTTTTCACTAACGTTTTCGATCCAGCTATCCCGGCAACTCGACTGGCGCGGACTGAGATGTGCCTCGGTCGAATGCGGTTGAAGTGCCGTCATCAATCCCGTCGGGAATCACAACGATCTTCCCTGTGACGCGGCGCTCGCTTAATCGTCGATGGATGTCCGGAATGGAATCAAGCCCGCGGAGTAGTTCGACATGAGGTCTTAGCTTCCCGAGCGAGATCAGATTCAAAACAACCACGATATCGGCCCGCGTCTGGCTCCTCGCGCCTCTAAGGACGATCTCGCGACGGAAGAACGGGATTAGGTCGACCCTTACGATCTCACCCGCGTGCCCACCCGCAACAATCATTCGGCCACGGATCGCCATCGCTTGGAGTACCTGCTCGAAGGTGTGGCCGCCAATGTGCTCGACGGCCACATCAACTCCGTAACCATTGGTCGTGTCTAGGAGCGCCTCGGTAAGATCGTACTTGCTGTAATCGATAGCGTGGGCGGCTCCGAATGTCACAGCCAGATCGGCCTTCTCTTTCGATCCGGCCGCAGCGATCACTTTGGCCCCGAGTAGGGAGCCCAGCTGAACGCATGCTGAACCCAAGCCTCCTGCCGCTCCAGTGACCACTAGCCACTCGCCAGGGCTGACTTGAGCCAGGCCTCGCAAGATGTGATGGGCCGTGCCAAAGGAAACTGCTGCCGCGGCACCGTAAGGGAAGCTCACTGTGGCTGGCAACTTCATCACCGCATTTGCAGGCGCGACAGTGAACTCCGCGTATCCCCCGGGATGGCTGATACCAGGTTTACCGGCGTTTGAACAGAGGTTGTCGAACCCCGCACGGCACACATCGCACTGACCGCAGGGTTGGATCGGCAGGACCACTACGCGATCGCCTATATCAACGTCTTGAACTTCAGGGCCGATTTCATCGACAACCCCTACTGACTCTCGTCCAAGCACGAGTGGAAACTCGACCGGGAATCGGGAGGTTCCCTGTCGAATGTCCACGTCGAGGTGATTGATCGCCACCGCATGGACTCGAATTCGAACCTCGGAACCCGTAGCGTGTGGTTCCGGAATTTCGCGGAGCCGCAGCTCTTCAGGACCTCCGAATCGGTCGAGGACTATTGCCTGCATGTTCAGTGACGCTAACATATTTTCCTCGGCATGCGAAGCTATACCGCCCAAGTTCTCGCGCCATTGTTCATTGAGGCTTGACGAGTTAAAGGGTCTCGGAGTAGGCTTCCTTGGATTTGGCTCCGATCACTTGCGAGTGTCGGCCTGTTCCTCCTGGAGTGCAGTCAGCCCGGTGGGTGACCTGTCCAATAGTGGCCATCCTCATCGACGGGGGTGGCTTGGTTGACGTGCGCAGGATCCAGCGTCATGGCGATGATTCGGGTGTCGTTCTTCGTAGGGTTGGATAGCTGATGAGGGATATATGCATCGAACCACATCGCATCTTCGCTTCTCAGGACCTGCTCCTCGAACTCGAGACGAACAGTCAGCTCGCCTTCCGTTACGAGAAGGAAGTCGCGGCCAGAGTGACGGAACCCGTGAGGAGCAGACAACGCTCCGGGCGGATAGTGGATTTCAACTATCCGCGCGCCCGGAAACGGGATGCCAGTCAGGAGTTCCCACTCAACACCGGTTTCCAGGAGCAGGCGTTGCCTGGCTTCGCGCCGCACCACGAGGTGCGTCACCTGAGGCCTTTTCAGAGGGTCTTCCGGCGTCTGGCCACTGTTGAAGAATTCTCCAACTGGCACAGCGAGAGCCCCAGCGAGGGCGAACAAGGTATCCACCGATGGCTTCACCCTTCCCGTCTCGATCTGACTCAACAGGCTCGCCGTCACCCCGGCAGCAGTTGCCAGAGTCCTCAGCGTCGCCTTGCGCTGCTGACGCAAGCGACGCAATGTCTGGGCGAGGTTCATGTAAAGGTCGACGGATCGCGGGTCGTTCACGAGTGCAACTCTTCCAGACTGCGGCAGCAAACGCAAGCGATCTGCAGAGCACATCGCCATCACCGAGTCTGGGAGATTGCATGACTTCGGCAGGGCTTGACGCGCTCATCGACTTCGCATCGGGAATAGACGGTGACCAGATCCCCAACCTCATTAGACGGCGCGCGGCACTTATCCTTCTTGACTTTCTCGGGGTCGCGGCTCTCGGCGCCCGAGATCCGTTTCTTCGCCGCTTACGCGCCGCATTAGCCGGGGATTCTCAGGGACCAGCCACGATTATTGGGACCGGCTACACCGCCAATCCCGGCCTGGCCGCGATGTTCAACGCCGCCACGTGCAGTGTCACCCAAATCGACGAAGGTCATCGAGAAAGCCAATCGCACCCAGGCATTCACGTTCTGCCCGCCGTGATGGCGGTGGCGGAACAGGAGCGGGTTTCCGGCTACGAGATGATAACGGCGCTTGTCGTCGGTTACGAGTTCGGCGCTCGGTTGAGTAAGGCCCTAAGTCCCCTCAAACCTCAGGTTCACCCACACGGCAATCTCGCGACGATCGGCGCAGCTGTTGGGGTTGCGAAGCTTCTTGGAGCGACTCGTCAACAAATTAAGGAGACGGTCGAATCTGCGGCGGCCGTCCTCGTCCACGGACCGGAGAGCAGTACTCGCGCCGGGGCATCTTCGCATCACTTATTCGCCGGCCTTGGGGCTCAGAGCGCGGTAATTGTTGGTAGAGGGGCAATCGCTGGTATGACGGGCACCCCAGGTACCGTCGATAAGCACCTTCTGTCTCTCGACTGTCTCGGTTCAGCAGACGCCATCGTCGCCGGCAAGGGTGAATGGGCCATCGTGGATTCCTATTTCAAGATGATCCCGGCATGCGCCCACCTAGCCACGACCGTTGAGGCTCTCGATTCGATGCTGCCGGGTATCGATACGGCGCAGGTCGTCGGGGTATCAGTGGAGACCTATGCTCAGGCGGCCGCGCTGAACAACTCGGCCCCGGCCTCGGCGCTAGCAGCAAAGTTCAGCATTCCCTTCGCCGTTGCCGCGCGTCTGCGAAGCCCCAACGATTCGTATCTCACGCTTCATTTCACTGATCACCGCGACGGCGACCTCAAAACGCTTATGCAGCGAGTGAGCGTTCGGGAAGACCCGCGCATGTCCCTGCAATACCCGGCGTGCCGGCCAACACGCGTAACAATCGCATTGCAGGACGGGCGCAAGCTATCGGCCACACGTGACATCCCGACCGGCGATGCGCGGCGTCCGGTTACAGAGCGGGATCTCATCGCCAAATTTCTGAGCATCGCGCGGCACGGTTTCGTGTCAACAACTCTCGAGACGATTGCCCAGAGGGCTTTGGACATTGACGTAGAGAGCGACGTTAGCGGGTTCTTTGCCATGCTGAGAGCAGCGGCAATCGAGGAGTCCGCCGCACATGATTGACAGATCCGCACAGCTGCGCCGCGGCACGGAGCGAGACTTTGTCGGATACGGCCGAGCTGTACCGAAGGTTCGCTGGCCAAACGACTCTCGGCTTGCGCTCAATTTGATCGTGAACTACGAGGAAGGTTCGGAAAGGAACTTCCTCGAGGACGGCGTTAACGAGGCTGCCGACATCGGCTACCAACCTGGGGATGAGTACCGAGACCTCAGCACTGAGCACGGGTTCGAGTACGGGAGTCGCGCCGGCGTTTGGCGACTCCTCAACCTCTTCCGTGAGTACGGGGTCCAGACCACCTTCTTCGCCTGTGGCCAGGCCCTGGAGCGCAATCCTGAAGTTGCCAAAGCCCTTGTCGCCGAAGATCACGAGCCGTGCAGCCACGGCTACCGGTGGAGCGAGCAATGGAAGATGACTCGCGACGAGGAGCGGGAGGAGATTCGGCGGGGCGTGGCCTCAATACGCGATACCTGCGGCGAGCGTCCGCTCGGCTGGTATTGCCGGTACGGGCCTAGCATAAACACTCGCGAGCTGCTCGTCGAGGAAGGAGGGTTCCTTTACGACTCAAACGCTTACAACGACGATCTGCCGTATTTCGTGACCATCGGCGAGGTCCAGCATCTCGTTGTCCCGTACACCCACACCTACAACGATGGACGGTTCCAGATCGCTCCGACCTACGGTTCTCCGGCGGCATTTGTCGACAACGTGACGCGGGGCATAAAGGAACTCTGGAGTGAGGGTGCAACGGCTCCCAAGATGATGTCTGTGGGCCTCCACCCGAGAATCGTCGGCCAGGCTAGCCGGCTTAACGCACTGCGCGAGATCATCGAGTATGCACTCGAACTTGGTGACATCTGGATCGCGCGGCGTGATCACATCGCGAGGTGGTGGATCGACAACCACGAGAGCTTCGAGGCGGTGCAGTGAACATCTCAGTCACTGGCATAGATAAGTGCTTCGGCACTGGGGTCAATGAGGTCCGAGTACTCGAAGGCCTCAGCTTCGACGTCCGCGACGAGGAGTTCGTCTGCATCGTCGGCCCGAGCGGGTGTGGGAAGTCGACGCTCCTTGCGGTAATGGCGGGTCTAGAACTTCCGGACAGCGGGACCGTGCGATTCCATGCCGGACGCGCCGCGACGGGTCCAGTCACCACGATCGTCTGGCAGGACTACGCGCTGATTCCATGGCGGACGATAGTCGACAACATTGCTTTCGGCCCGGAGGTTCGTGGGGTTCCCAAGCGTGAGCGCTATGATCGTGCGCGTCATTATCTGCAGGTGATGGGTATCGAAGGATTCGCGATGAAGTACCCACACCAATTGTCCGGTGGCATGCGCCAGCGAGCCGGTATTGCTCGTGCGCTCGCCAACGATCCAGCTGTTCTGTTGATGGACGAGCCCTTCGCGGCCGTTGACGCTCAGACCAGAGTACTGCTGCAAGAAGAGCTTCTGTCGGTTTGGTCTAAGGATAAGAAGACGGTCGTCTTCATTACACACAACATCGAGGAGGCGCTACTCCTAGGGGATCGCGTGCTCGTCCTATCGCAAAGGCCAACTCACGTTATTGAGGAGATCAAAGTGCCGTTTCCGCGGCCAAGAGACTACACGGTCGAGGCGGATCCGCGCTTCGGGGAGTTAAAGCTGCACATCTGGGAGCGTCTCAAGGATGCCATTGTCAGAAACTAGAGGTCACGGCGCTACGCGGAACCGCGCGTCGACGGTTGACGGTAGCGCCTCCGCCGTGGCAGAAGTCTGGGTTGCCCCCGCCCCGCGACGAGTTGGCCGGCGCTCGCCGTTCCGCGCTCTGCTGAGCGGCACTCCAATAGGGACGCTGCTTCCGATCGTTGCGGTCTTAACGCTGTGGGAGATGGCGAGCGACCTAAATCTCATCGATGTCACTTTCTTTCCAGCACCGCACACGATCGCCATAGCAACGTGGACCCTAGCACTTAGCGGCGAAATCTCCCAGAACCTAATGATCACTCTCGAGCGCATTCTCGCTGGGTTCGTCATCGGTGCGACTCCCGCGATTCTCTTGGGACTGCTGATGGGTAGAATCGGTCTTTTCCGAGCGGTGTTCGATCCCCTTATCGCGGTCACCTATCCGATCCCACATATCGCAATTCTTCCGCTGCTACTCGTGATTTTCGGGCTCGGCTCCGCACCGATCATCGCGCTCGCGGCGATCGTGTGCTTCTACCCGGCCGTTGTGAACACATACACCGGTGTGCGGGGCGCTGATGAACGCTTGGTGCGGATGGCGCGGAACATGGGCGCCAACGAGCGGCAGATACTTTGGAAGATTGTGCTGCCGGACGCGCTTCCCAGCGTATTCGCTGGCCTTCGGCTGAGTATTGGCCTCGCGCTTCTGTCGACAGTGGCCGGCGAATTCGTCGCCTCAAGTACGGGCATTGGTGCTCAGACTTGGCTGTACTGGCAGGTTTACCAAATACAGAATATGTACGGTACGTTGGTCGTGGTCGTAGCTCTCGGTTTCACGCTGTCCGTCCTGATGCAATTTGGGCAGCGTCGCTTCTTCGGCTGGGCGACAGCTACTGAAGAGGTCAAGTGATTGTGCCAGCCGCTCGGTTTTGTCAGGATTCTAAGGAGGTAGGATGAAATTCTCCGGTAGATGGTACGTGGCGCTGCTCGCTGCTGTCAGCGTATTCCTCATAATCGCGTGCGGTGGTAGCTCACCGAGCTCGGCGTCCAGTCCGGGCCAGTTGGCTACAGTGAACACAAACTACTTGCCCGTCCTGCCCGTCGCGCCCATCTTCATCGCCGAGGATAAGGGCTTCTTCAAGAAGCACGGAATAGTCAATAACTACACCACCGTCGACATCTACGCGACACTCGCGGTCCAGTCTCAGGGCGGCGTCGACGTGGACATACCCGGTGCCGGCGCGGCGTTGTTCAATGCCATCAACCAGGGTCTCCACTTGAAGGTGGTGGCGAGCCGCCAGCAGTACAACTGCACTTCGGACAACCTATTCGTGGTTCGCACCGACCTCTGGAACAAGGGCATCAGGTCCATGGGCGACCTCAAGGGTAAGAAGATCGCCATCCTGTCAAGGGGATCGACGACGGAGTATTGGATGGACCTCCTTCTGGAAAAGGCCGGCATGACTGAGAAGGATCTCACGATTGTCACCCTCAGCTATCCCGACACCGTCACCGCCCTGAAGACCGGCGCTGTTGATGCCGCCTTTCTCATCGAGCCGCTGGCCTATCAGGACCTTCTGACCGGAAATGTGAAGCGAATCATTTCCATGGGTCAGGTCGCCCCCAACATGGAGCAGGGTCAGATCACCATGTCGGATCAATTTATCCAGAAGGACGGTGGCAAGACGGCGGCCAATTGGATGGCTGCGTGGTTGGAGGCGGTCCGCTACTACCAGGATCCGAAGAACAAGCAAGACGTCATCAACATCATCGCCAAGTGGACGAAGGTGCCAACCGAAACCGTTGCTGGTCTGTACGGTACGGACCAGTGGCCGTACATGAATCCAAACGGTCAACTCAACGTGAAGGACATCGACCAGAACACGGGTCCCTGGCTGATACAGCACAAGTACATCGACCACATGCCGGCAAGTAAGACCTACTACGACCAGAGCGTCATTCAGAAGGCCCTGAAAGAAGTAGGCACCGTTTCTGCTAACCGGGACTGCTCCAACGTTCCGCCGCTTCAGGGTTAGAGGGCTATGAACGTGCGAGAGAACAATACTAGGAAGAAGCTAGAGCGGGGAGAGGTCGTGATCGGCTCTCTGACCCTGCTGCCTGAGCCTGCCATCGGCGAGATGCTAGGGGCGATCGGTTACGACTTCTTGATCTGCGATACCGAGCACACGGCCGTCGATGGCCAGGCATTGCTGCATGAAATCCGTGCCTGTCAGTCGGCTGGCGTTACTCCGATCGTGCGTGTCCGGCATGCGGAGGAGAAAGAGCTCCTATGGACACTCGATGCGGGCGCGGAGGGAGTCCTGATCCCACTAATTGAAGACCAGGCGACTGCGCGCTCGGCCGTACGGCTGTGCAAGTTCCCGCCACTGGGCGACCGCACTCTGTGTTCGGCGACTCGCACTGCAGCGCACGGCGCATACCGGCCGGACCTGAAGCCGTACCTGCGTCACGTCAACGACAACGTCCTCATAACAGGCTTGGTCGAGACGCCTGAGGCCCTCCAGAAGATGGATGAGATCCTCGCGGAGGACATCGATGTCATCATGATCGGTCGAGCCGATCTTTCATTGAAGATGGGCCTCGGCTACGCCCCGAATGACCCTGAAGTCGTGCGTCTGTGCGAGGCCGCGCTCAAGCAAACAATTCAAGCTGGCCGCGTGGCTGGCATCCTCGCATACTCGCCAGAGGAAGCCATCAAGTGGATCGACTTCGGCTGCAGGTTCATCGCCTACAACCAGCCGGAAATGATCCTCACGCTGCATTACCGTGAGGCACTTTCCGCCATCAAGGCGGGAAGAGCTGCCGCTGTCGCGTAGTCCCGAGAGCTTTGATTGCGGACGCTGCCGCGTTGAACCGCATTTGCGTGATGCGGACCTCGCGGTGGCGTAGCGCAGCTCCCATCGAGTTCGGACCGAGTCGGCTTGGACCTACAACTGACAGGTAGATCTGCGCTCGTCACTGGGGCGGCGGGCGGAATTGGGCGAGCGGCGTCCATCGCCCTAGCCCGCGAGGGCGCTGCGGCCGTCGTCGTTCACTTCAACCAGGACGAATCCGGCGCCAACGGTACGGCAGCCGCTGTCCGGAAGGCTGGTGCCCGGCCTCTCGTCTTAAGAGCAGACCTAACGAATGAGGCGGACGTCGAGGCAATGGCCATCGCCGTCATGCGGGAAGTGGGGCCAATTGACGTGCTGGTGAACAATGCTGGTTCGCTGATTCGACGTTGCGAGTTTCTAGACTCGGACATACAACTCTGGAAGGAGTCGATCGACATCAATCTGCTGACCGCCTACCGAATCACGGCGCGCTTCCTACCGGCGATGATCAAAGCGGGCTGGGGCCGGATCATCATGGTTTCGTCGCTCGCGGCCCGCACTGGCGATACCATCCATTACGCCGTCGCAAAGGCGGGTTTGGTTGTTCTGGCCAGGGGACTCAGTTCCGAAGTGGCTCGATTTGGTGTGACTGTCAATGCCGTCGCCCCTGGATACATTGACACACAGATGCACGAACGATTCCACGACGTCGACCGCAGGCGTCGAGTAGTGAGAGTCACCCCCGTTGGCCGGGTCGGCACGCCTGACGAGATAGCGGATTGGATCGTATTTCTAGCGAGTGAGCAAAGCGGCTTCACAACTGGCGAAACCATTTACGTCACCGGCGGCCGGTAGAAGGAAGGCAACATAGTTTTCCTCCTCGAGTGGGACCGCGCGACCGAGTGCGTCGCGCCTGCATGTCCCCCGACGGATGGGGTCGGTACCCGAGATGCTGGTTGGCGAGGACAAGGCCCAAGTGGAAGACGCCCGCCAACTCCTCGGAGGTGAGGATGCCAGCGCCGCCCGGTGCCCGGCGGGACGCCCTGTTGCGCAGGGTGAGCGCCCGATGACTTCGGCCGGGTGGCGGGCTTTCTGCTCTATTCACTGGTGCGCGTGTTGCTAGACGTGATGGCAATCAGCCACCGCGACCAGGCCAAGCTTCAAGCTGAGGTGCTGGTGCTCCGCTGCCAGGTCCAGGTTCTCGAGCGTCAGATCAAGCGTGTGCGTTGGACTCATGGTGATCGGATGGTCGTGGCGGCGCTGCGCGACCGGGTCCCGCAATCGGCATGGGTGGGCTTGCTGGTCAAGCCGGAGACGGTACTTGGCTGGCATCGCGCATTGGTGCACCGAAAGTGGGCGGCTTATCAGGAGCGGCCGCGGCGAGGCCGGCCACCGACCTGGGCAGAGTGCCGCCAGCTGATCTTACGAATGGCGCGCGAGAATCCCCGTTGGGGCTACTTCCGCATTTGCGGAGAGCTCTTGAAGCTCGGCCACAGCGTGGCGGCAACTACGATCCGATCGCTTCTGCGCAGCGCCGGCATCCCGCCGGCCGGTCGCCGGTCTGAGCTGACCTGGAAACAGTTCCTGGCTGCCCATGCCGAGACTCTGCTGGCCGCTGACCTCTTCAGCGTCGACACAATCTTCTTCAAGCGCCTGTACGTCCTTATATATGTGAATCTGGCGACGCGTCGAGTCTTGTCGGCGAGCTGCACCGCACAACCGACCCAGGCCTGGGTGACCCAGCAGGCCCGGAATCTCAGTTGGAAGCTCGAGGAAGAAGGCATCAAGTTGAGTGTTGTGATCCACGATCGCGACAAGAAATTCGCGCCCAAAGCAGACGCCGTGATCAAGTCGGATGGCGCTCGAGTGATCCTGACCCCACTCATGGCGCCGAGGGCGAACGCTTACGCTGAGCGCTGGATCGGAAGTTGTCGCCGGAGAGGGCCTCGACCGGATGCTTGTCCTCAACGAGCGGCACCTCGAGGCGATCCTGCGTGAGTACTGCCTGCACCACAACCATGAGCGACCGCATCGGAGCCGCAACCTGCGCCCACCAGCCTCTCGTTGCGATCCGATCAGTCCGTTTGTGGGCGGCTCGAGCGGAGGACCGGCTTCGGAGGGCTACTCAGTGCGTCCCGCTTTGTTGCGTGACGTCATTTTTCGAACCCCACACGACCTTGCGGAGGCATTCGAGCGAGTCAAACGGCTGTCGGCGGCTCTCCGTGCGCCCGTCGCCCCCCCCCGAAACGGGCAGATGGTGGCTCAAGGTAGCGTCGGCATGAGCCGGGTCGTGGCAGAACTGCGCGAGCTCGCCTCCCTTACCGGCGATGAGTTGGGGGCGCAGCGCCTGTGCTGGACCGACGGGTGGGACCGGGCCCGGCGCTGGCTCAAAGCCAAGTGTACCGAGCTGCCTGTGGAGTTCGAAACCGACGAGGCTGCCAACCAGTGGATCACACTGCCGGGCCACAGCGACGACAAACTCGTCATCGGCGGGCACCTCGACTCGGTCACCAGTGGCGGATGGCTCGACGGCTGCCTCGACGTCCTCGCAGGACTCGAGGTTCTCCGTGGCATCGCCGCGAGTGGGCGACCGCCGATCACGGTTGCCGTCGTGAGCTGGGCTGACGAGGAAGGCGCGCGCTTCGGGCGCAGCCTCTTCGGCTCAAGTGCAGCGGCCGGTGGTCTTGACGTCACGTCGGTTCGCGACTTGCGAGACGCTGCAGGGACGACGCTTCCAGAGGCGCTGGCTCGCTATGGCGTCGATCTCGGCCGAGCTGGGCGGAGCCGTCGGTGGCTCAGCAACGTCAAGGCCTACCTCGAGTTGCACATAGAGCAGGGGCCTGTCCTAGAAGCGCGTGGCCTGCCGCTCGGCGTCGTCCTGGGGACCTGTGGCGTCCGGCGCCACCGGGTTCGCTTCACAGGGCAGGCTGGACATTCCGGATCAACTCCCATGGACGTTCGACGCGACGCGCTCGTGGCGGCGGCCCGGCTCACGCTCGCGGTACGCGACATCGCCGCGCGGAACGGCGGGGTCGGAACCGTCGGCGTCATAAGGGCCGAGCCTGGCCTCCCGACCATCGTGCCGGGGGTCTGCGACTTCGTGATCGATCAGCGCCACCTCGATCTCGCCGAGCTCGATCGGATGCTCATCGAGGCTCAGGCCGCCGCCTCCACGATTGCGGCCGAAGAGCGGGTGGAGGTGGGATGGAGCCTCGTCTACAAAACCGACCCCGTTCGATTCGATCCCGAATTGATCGAGATCTGCGAGGCCGCGGTCGTTGAGGTGTCGAGGTCAAGCCACCGGATGCCAAGCGGCCCTCTCCACGACGCGACGTCGATGGCGCAGGCTGGCATCCCAACCGGCATGATCTTCGTGCGCAGTCTTGGGGGCCTGAGCCATTGCAAGGAGGAGGACTCGGCGCCCGATGACCTGGAGCTGTCCGTTCGTGCGCTGGATCGCGCAGTGCATCGGACGATGGCATGGATCGCCGAACGGAGCCGACCCTGAGTCGCGGCCGCGGTGTTTTGGTCGGGTATGCGGCGCTCGTCACTGGAGCTGGGCGTCAGCTGGGAGCTTGGTGTGCACGCGAGATTCCTGATCCACGATCACGATGACAAGTACGGGGGTGGCTCCGACCTCGTGTTCGAGGGCGACGGTATGGTCGTGATTAAGGAGACCGATCGCGCGAGGTGCGCAGAAAGTCCGTCGCCCGGCTAAGACGATCGATATGAAGGTCGCGCAGACTGACTAGTTAGGAAGAGCGGCGACGGACGATTGGAGCGAGGCGCTAATTGCGGGAACAGGCGACGGTTGGCTTAGGCGGCGCAATGGTCGGACGAATACGTGTGCCCCACAGCCGGGCCTTCGGAATCTCAATCAGGGAGACTCCGCGACCCTCGACGCCGGAGCATGCGCCGCCGTCGGTGATTGCCAGGTGGTCGGTACCTATTTAGACGCGAACGTCACATTCCAGTTGTACACCGAGTCCGAGGTCGACGGTGTGTGGCAGGTCGCAACGCAGCTTGCGCACTTGCAGAAGTTCGATCCCCGTGGAGATCCGTCTTTCTCGACCATCAAGTGCTCCACCATCTCGGATTGCACCGCGACTGGCAGCTACTCAAACTCGGGGACCTTCGCGGCGGTCATGAGCGATGGCATCTGGGCCATCACTGAGGGCGCCTGAGGACTCTGCCGTAAACTCCGGCCCGTCGGTTCAAAGGAAGTAGGGTCTGGACCTCACCCCGCCTCGGTCTCGAACAAGCCGAAATCGCGACAGGCACCAGTCCACCTTGCCCCGAAAGGCGGATCACACAGAATGAGCTGGTGAAAATCGGCTTCAGCATCGACGACCAACAGGAGCTGAGCCAGGCGGATGAGCTGCGCATCGTCCG
>Ga0307372_10006288_pt1 | contig 17435 bp, 14 predicted proteins | sample OX1MG_FD_202533 | JGI IMG/M metagenome (GOLD analysis project Ga0307372, IMG submission 202533) | Soil microbial communities from Risofladan, Vaasa, Finland - OX-1 | ecosystem: Environmental > Terrestrial > Soil > Coastal area > Acid sulfate soil | place: Finland: Risofladan, Vaasa | collected... | reverse complement strand
TACTCGCGCTCGTTGTAGTCGCGGTGGTAGCGCTCCAGGCGCTCCACCTCGGTGCGCGAGCCGAAAATGAGCGGCGTGCGCTGGTGCAGGTCCGCGGGCGCCACCTCGAGCAGGGCGCCCTCGCCGGTGCTCGCGCGGCCGCCGGCCCGCTCCATCAGGAAGGCGAGCGGATTGGCCTCGAACAGCAGCTCGTGGCGCCCGGCGCGCTGCGGCTCGCTGCTCTCGCGTGGCGACAGGAACACCCCGCCGTGCAGCAGAATGCGGTGCGCATCGGCCACCAGCGAGGCCGCCCAGCGCATCCTGAAGTCCTTGCCGCGCGGGCCGCTGCGCCCGGCGAGGCACTCGTCGACGTAGCGCTTCACCGCGGGCTCCCAGAAGCGCGCGTTGGAGGAGTCGATCGCGAACTCGCTCGTGTCCTGCGGAACGCCGATCGCAGGATGCGTGAGCATGAACTCGCCGATCTCGCGATCGAGGGTGAAGCCGTTGACCCCGCTCTCCAGCGCGAGCACCAGCATCATGGTCGGCCCGTAGATCGCGTAGCCGGCGCACACCTGGCGCGCGCCGGGCTGCAGGAAGTCCTTCTCCTCGGGCGGCTGCGCGCCCTCCGCGGCGCGCAGCACCGAGAACAGGCTGCCCGCCACCGCGTTCACCTCGAGGCCGGAGGCGCCGCACAGCGGGTCGAACGCGAGCAGGTAACGCCCCCGCGGGTAGGCCGTCGGGATGTGGTGCAGCCCCGCGTGCGCTTCCGAGGCGAGCGCCGCCAGGTGGCCGCCCCATTCGTTGGTGCGCAGGAAGGTCTCGTTCGCGGCCCGGCGCAGCTCGCCGTCGGAGATGCCGGCAAGCGCGCCCTTGCCGATCACGTTGCCGATGCGCTTGCAGGCGATGCGGATGTCGTTGAGCAGCGCGCTGAAGCCGCCGGTGGCCCCGGGGGACTTGCGCTGCTCGCCGATGATGAACTCGGTGATGGTCTTTGCGTGGCTGTCCATGTCCGGTGCTCCTCAGGCCACGCCGGCGGTGCGTGCGGCGTGCAGCCGTTCGACCTGCGCCACCCCGAGCTGCGGCGCGCCAACCGCCCTGGCGGTCACCGGATCGAGCGGCGCCTGCGGCTCGCCCAGGCTGTAGAGCACGAGGTCGGCCGCGCCGAAGTCCTGGGTCGCGGTCCAGCGCGAAGGCGTGGCGATGGTGTACAGGCCCGCGGCCTTGGCCGCTTGCACGCCGTTCGCCGAATCCTCGAACGCGACGCAGGCCGGCGCCGGCAGGCGCAGCTCCCCGAGCAGGCGCAGATAGAGATCGGGCGCCGGCTTGCGATGGGCCACCTGGTCCACGCTGGCGATGACGCTGAACCAGCCCAGAGCCTCGCGCCCGAGCGAGGCCGAAAGCATCGCCTCGACGTTCGCCGACGTGCTGGTGGCGCCGAGCGCCAGGCGCAGCCCGGCTGCGCGCGCCTCCTTCATCAGGCGCAGCACGCCGGGACGCACCGGAGCGCCGCGCTCGATCAGCTCGCGGTACAGCCGCGTCTTGGTGGCGTGGATCGCCGGCACCAGCCCGCGCAGGCGCGCCCTGTCGTCCTCGGGAATCGCCAGCGACCCGATGTAATGCGCGATGCGCTGCGCGCCGCCGGAGACCCGTAGCAGCTGCATGTACTGCTCGACGCTCCAGTCCCACCACAGCGACAGCTCGATGAAGGCGGCGTTGAACGCCTGGCGATGGATTTCCTCGGTGTCGGCGAGCGTGCCGTCGACGTCGAAGATCAGCCCCTGCAATGCGCTCGTGGTCACGGTTTGTCCTCCTCCCCCTGCGCCGCGGCCGCGAACACGCGGCTCGCGCGCAGGTCCCCGGCCTCGATGGTCATCAGCGCCTCGCGCGTGAGCGGCGCGCCGCGGCGCTCGAACAGGCGCTTGGCCTGGCGCAGCCGCGCGCGGTCGAGCGCATTGCGGATCGAGCGCGCATTGGCAAAGTGCGGTTGCGCCTTCCTGAGCGCAATGTATTCGCGCAGCGCCACCGCCGCATCCGCGCTCAGTCGGTACTGCATCCCCGCGAGCATCAGCTCCGAGATCGCATAGAGCTCGCCGGGGGAGTAGTCCGGGAAATCGATGTGGTGCGCGATGCGCGAGGCCAAGCCCGGGTTGGAGCCGAAGAAGCGCTCCATGCGGTTCTTGTAGCCGGCCAGGATCACCACCAGGTCCTCGCGCTGATTCTCCATCACCTGCAGCAGGATCTCGATCGCCTCCTGGCCGTAGTCGCGCTCGTTCTCCGGGCGATACAGGTAATACGCCTCGTCGATGAACAGCACCCCGCCCATCGCGCGCTTGAGCACTTCCTTGGTCTTGGGCGCGGTGTGGCCGATGTACTGGCCCACCAAATCGTCGCGCGTCACCGCGATCAGGTGGCCCTTGCGCGAGTAGCCCAGCGCGAGCAGGATCGCCGCCATGCGCTGCGCCACGGTGGTCTTGCCGGTCCCCGGGTTGCCCGTGAAGGACATGTGCAGCGACGGGGGCCGCGCTTGCAGGCCCACCGAGCGGCGCAGCTTCTCGACCAGCAGCAGCGCGGCGATCTCGCGCACGCGCGTCTTGACCGGCTCCAGGCCGATCAGCTCGCGATCGAGCGCCTCGAGCGCCGCCGCGACGTTCGAATCGCGGTACAGCACCTCCAGGTCGAGCGCTTCCGGCCCGGCCTGCGGCGGCAGCGTGCGCGCCTCCCCCATGTCCCCCTCCCCCGCCCGCGCGCGGGCTCTAGGTGTAGCGCTCGCCTTCGGGACGCTCGGCCGCGTAGGCGCGAACCGTGTAGCGCTGGGTGCGCCCGGCACCCTCCTCGCGCAGCAGCCCAAAGCCGGGCTCGTTGCGCGGCCGGTTGACGATGAACGACAGGCGCAGCGACTCCCAGCCCGGCGTCGCGTCGAACGCGTTCACCTTGACGTACTGCCCGGGAAAGCTCTTGCGGCAGGCCTCGAGCTCGGCCATGACGCCGGCGGCGTCCTTGAGATCGAACATCGGCATGCCGTACATCTCCCAGTAGGTGTTGCGCGGATGCGGGTCGTCGGTGTACTCGACCGAGATCGCCCAGCCATGGGCGAGGCAGTACTCGATCTGGGCGCGGATCTGCGCGTCGGTCAGGTCCGGAAGGAAAGAGAAGGTGCCTTGCGTGAGCCTCATGTCGGTTCTCCGGCTCAGGCGGTGCTCGCCGTCGGCACGAAATCGGGGGTATCGGTGGAGGCGTAGTCGAAAGTCACGTCCTTCCAGGTCTCGAGCGCCTGCTTGAGCGGCGTGCAGGTGCGCGCCGCCTGCTCGAGGATCTGCGGGCCCTCGTTCCAGATGTCGCGACCTTCGTTGCGCGCCAGCACCATCGCCTCGAGCGCGACGCGGTTGGCGGCGGCGCCCGCGGCGATGCCCATCGGATGCCCGATGGTGCCGCCGCCGAACTGCAGCACCACGTCCTCGCCCAGGTAATGCAGTAGCTGGTGCATCTGTCCCGCGTGGATACCGCCGGACGCGACCGGCATCACCTTCCTCAGCCCCGCCCAGTCCTGCTCGAAGAACAGGCCGCGCTGCAGGTCGACCGGATTGCGTTCCTCGCGCAGCACATTGTAGAAGCCCTGCACCGAGTTGGGATCCCCCTCGAGCTTGCCGACCACCGTGCCGGCGTGGATGTGGTCCACTCCGGCCAGGCGCATCCACTTGGAGATCACCCGGAATGACACGCCGTGGGTCTTCTGCCGCGTGTAGGTCGAGTGCCCGGCGCGGTGCAGGTGCAGGATCATGTCGTTCCTGCGCGCCCACTTGGACATCGACTGGATCGCGGTGTAGCCGATCACCAGGTCAATCATCACGATGCAGCTGCCCAGCTCCTTGGCGAACTCGGCGCGCTCGTACATATCCTCCATAGTGCCGGCGGTGACGTTGAGGTAGGTACCCTTGATCTCGCCGGTGGCGGCCTGGGCGCGGTTCACCGCCTCCATGCAGTACAGGAACCGCTCGCGCCAGTGCATGAACGGCTGCGAGTTGATGTTCTCGTCGTCCTTGGTGAAGTCGAGCCCGCCCTTGAGCGCCTCGTACACCACGCGCCCGTAGTTCTTGCCCGAGAGCCCGAGCTTGGGCTTGACCGTGGCCCCGAGCAGCGGCCGGCCGAACTTGTCCAGCCGCTCGCGCTCGACCACGATGCCGGTCGGCGGCCCGTCAAAGGTCTTCACGTAGGCCACCGGCAGGCGCATGTCCTCCAGGCGCAGCGCCTTAAGCGGCTTGAAGCCGAACACGTTGCCGATGATCGAGGCGGTGAGATTGGCGATCGAGCCGGGCTCGAACAGCGCCAGGTCGTAGGCGATGTAGGCGAAATACTGCCCCGGCGCGCCGGGGACGGGATCGACCCGGTAGGCCTTGGCGCGATAGCGCTCGCAGGCGGTGAGGCGGTCGGTCCAGACCACCGTCCAGGTCGCGCTCGAGGACTCCCCCGCGACGGCGGCGGCGGCCTCCTCGGGGTCGACGCCCTCCTGCGGCGTGATGCGAAACAGCGCGATCACGTCAGTGTCCCCGGGCGCATAGTCCGCGTCCCAGTAGCCCATCTGCGCGTATTTCATGACGCCCGCGCTGTAGCGCTCGCGCGCGCCGCCTGGCCTGCCTGCCTGCTCGAGCTTGCCCATGGCCGCTCCTCCGGCTATGTCGTGGCGGCCACGTTAGCGTGCGCTTGTGATAAGAACTACTTAAATGTTCTAATCGAATGCATAAGATTTTCGAAACACCACCCCGGTCCGACATGCAGCGCGTCACGCTCAGGCAATTGCGCATCTTCGAGGCCGCGGGGCGCCACCTGCACTTCGGCCACGCGGCGCGTGAAATGCACCTCACTCAGCCGGCCGTGTCGATCCAGCTCAAGCAGCTCGAGGAGCATATCGGGCTGCCGCTGTTCGAGCAGATGGGCCGGCGCATGCACCTCACGCGCGCGGGCGAGGAGCTGCTGCGCCACAGCCGCGCCGTGCTGCAGCAGCTGCGTGAGGCCGGGTCGGCGCTCGACGCGCTGAAGGGCAGCGGCGGCGGCGAGCTGCAGATCGCGGTCACCAGCACCGCGAAGTACTTCGCGCCGAAGGTGCTGGCGGAGTTCCGTCGCCGCCATCCGGAGGTGAGGGTGCGCCTGGTCGTGAGCAACCGCGAGGCGGTGATCCACGAGCTGGCCGAGAACAGCTCCGACCTGGTGTTGATGGGCCGCGCGCCACGCGGGCTGGACACCGTGGCGCAGGCCTTCGCGCGCCACCCGCTCGCGATCATCGCCGCGCCCGAGCACCCGCTCGCGCGCCGGCGGCGCCTCGCGCTGACGCAGCTTGCGGCCGAAACCTTCCTCATCCGCGAGCGCGGTTCGGGCACGCGCATCGCCATGGAGCGCTTCTTCGCCGCGCAAGGCTTCGAGCCGGCCGAGACGATCGAGATGAGCTCCAACGAGACCATCAAGCAGGCGGTGATGGCGGGCATGGGCGTGAGCTTTCTGTCGCTGCACACCGTGGGGCTCGAGCTCGCCACCGGTCGCCTCGCGGTGCTGCGCGTGAGGGGTACGCCGGTGATGCGCGAGTGGTTCGTGATCCACCGCGAGCGCAAGCGCCTGTGGCCGGCCGCGGTCGCGTTCAAGGCATTCCTGCTCGAGCGCGGCGCGGAGCTGATCGAACGCGCGCTCGCCTGAGCCCGCGCCTGGCTTAGACTTGCATCCCGTGGCCCACCTACCCTTTCACAGCCCGGAGGGCTTCGCGCAGCCGACGGCGACGGATACGGCCGCCGCCGGCTCGGGCCATTGGCTCGTATTCCGCGGCAACGAGCTGCTGGTCGAAATCGGCCCGCCGAGCGCGGCGCCCACCGACGACCTGCGCGTGGGGGTGCGCCCGAGCTGGGCGCGCGCGCCCAGCGCCGAGAGCGCGCTCGCGCTCGGATTGCAGCCGCTGCTGCGCAGCCTGCACCTGGGTCAGCTGGCCGGAACGCCGTTCTACGCGGCCGAGGTGGCGGCGGACAGCCCGGCGCCCCCCGGCATGGCCTGGCAAGGGCTGCGGGGGCTGTTTTCGGTGCTCGAGGACGCACACTTCGCGCTCGCCGGGCGCGCGTTGCAGCTCATCGACTGGGACCGCACGCACCAGTTCTGCGGCCGCTGCGGGACCGCGACCGCGCCCAAGCGCGAGGAGCGCGTGCGCGTGTGCCCGTCCTGCGGGCTCTCGGCGTACCCGCGGATCGCGCCGGCGGTGATGGCGCTGGTGCGCCGCGGGGACGAGATGCTGCTGGCGCGCGGCCCGCATTTCCCGCCCGGCATGTACAGCGCGCTCGCCGGGTTCGTCGAGCCGGGCGAGTCGCTCGAGCAGTGCCTGGCGCGCGAGGTGGCCGAGGAGGTGGGCGTCGCGGTCGGAAACATCGCCTACTTCGCCAGCCAGCCGTGGCCGTTCCCGCACTCGCTGATGATCGCGTTCACCTGCGACTGGACCGCGGGCCAAATCCGCCCGCAAGCCGGAGAAATCGAGGCCGCGCAGTGGTTCGACGTATTCCAATTACCTAAACTTCCAAGTAAAATCTCGATCGCTCGACGCCTGATCGACGCGGTGGCCGCGCAGATCAGGCGCGCAACTGGAACGGGCGCCTAGCTTCGCGCTGGCGGCTGCGAAACGGCAGCGCGGGGCGGCCCAAGAGGGGTTCTGCACGAATTGAACGAGTCACACGCTTTTCGTTTTTTGGCCGCGAGGCGTAACGAAAGGGCGCAGCCTGGTGAGAGCGCTGGGTTGCGCCTTCGCGTTTTTCGGGGAGAACGAAAATGAACGGTCTGCATCTCATCGGTGACCTGAACGGCTGCCGCTGCGATCCGCAGCTCCTGCTCGACGGCGAGCGCTTTCGCCAGCGATGCGTCGATTTGGTGAACCGGTCCGGCCTGACCGTCCTCGACACCAACTTTCGCCAGTTCGACGGCGGCGGCTTCACCGGCGTGGTCGTGCTCGCCGAATCCCACGTCGCGCTCCATACCTGGCCGGAGCGCCAGGGCCTGACGCTCGATGTCTACGTCTGCAACTACAGCGCCGACAACTCGGCCAAGGCGCGCCAGCTGTTCGACGCCATCGTGGCGCACTTCGAGCCGACCGAGATCGCGCGCCACACCATCGAGCGCGGCGAGCACCTGCTGATTGAGCCGCTCAACGAGTCGACCGGGTTCTACATCAAGGCGAGCCGCATGCTGGGGGAGTGGCAGACCCGGTACCAGAAGATGCAGATCTACGACACGCCGCAGTACGGCAAGCTGTTCCGGCTCGACGGCTTCAACATGACCTCCGAGCGCGACGAGTTCGTCTACCACGAGAACCTGATCCACCCCGCGCTCGCGGCGCACGCGGCGCCGAAGAAGGTGTTGATCATCGGCGGCGGCGACGGCGGCTCCTCCGAGGAGGCGCTCAAGCACCCCTCGGTCGAGCAGGTGACGATGGTCGAGATCGACGAGGACGTGATCAAGGTCGCCAAGGAGCACTTCCACGAGGTGCACCGCGGCGCGTTCGACAACCCCAGGCTGCGCGTGCTGATCGAGGACGGCCTGCGCTTCGTGCGCGAGACCAGCGAGAAGTTCGACCTGATCGCGCTCGACCTGAACGACCCGGTCGGGCCGGCCGAAGCGCTTTACTCGACGGAATTCTTCCAGCACTGCCGCCAGGCGCTCGCCCCCGGGGGGGCGCTGGTGCTGCACATCGGCGCGCCGGTGGCGCGTCCGGACCGGGTCGGGGAGCTCGCGCAGCGCCTGAGCGGCATGTTCCGCATCGTGCGCCCGTACACGATGTTCATCCCGCTGTACGGCTCGCAGTGGGCGATGGCGGTATGCTCGGACAAGCTCGACCCCAAGGCGTTCACCGCCGACGAGATCGACCGCCGCATCGAGCAGCGCAAGCTCTCCGATCTGCGCTTCTACAACGGCGAGACCCACGAGGGCGTCTTCGCGCTGCCCAACTTCGTGCGCGATCTGGTGGCCCCGCCGCGGCTCAAGCAGGCCGCGCGCGGCCGGCGCCTGGGCGTGGTGCGCGCCGCGGCGAAGTAAGGCTCGCGGGACCCGGCGCGGCAGCCGCCGGAGCACCGCGGGCGCCGCATGCTCGAGTCGATCGCCGCGGGCGCCGCACGCTGGCTGCGCGCACGCAGGCAGCCCGCCGCGCCGCCGCGCCGGCCGTTCGCGCAGGGCGCCGGTGTCGCGTTCGTGGTTCAGGTCGACGCGCCCACCCGTGTCAATCCCGACGAAGCCTACGACTCGAATATTGCCTCGACGCGCCTGCGAGTGATTGCCCCGGCGCGCCAGCTTGCGCGGCGCGTACCGGTATGGCTGGTCCCGCTGGAAGAGTTCCTGCGCGACCCCGCTCTGACCGGGCTGGGCGAGGTGGGCGCGGTGGTCCTCGGCAAGCTGCCGACGCAGGAAATGCTCCGCCTGCGCGCGACCCTGGCCGAGCTGCTCGCGCGCATAGGCGCGCGGCGGCCTGGCACCGCGCTGTACGCGGACCTCCCCGACGACCTGGGCGCCCTGGGCAAGGCGATGGGCGCGCCGTTCCTCGCCGAGTACCAGAAGGGCCTGGGCGCCTGCTGCACCTTCATCGCGCCCTGCAGGGCGCTCGCCGAGAGCGTCGCGCGCGACGCGCAGCGCGGCATCGTGGTCGTCGAGGATCCCTACGAGACGCCGCAGCGCGCGGTGCGCGCCACCGCCTCGTCCCCGCTGCGGCTGATGTGGTTCGGCAATCTCGGCCTGGTCAATGCGCCGGCGCTGGAGGTCGAGCTCGCGGCACTTGCCGGAAGGTTCAGGGATACCGCGCTGCATGTCGAGATGGTCGCGCACGAGGACGTAGCGCATCTGGCGCACGCGATGCACGCGCGTCTGCGCGCGGCGCATCCCGGTCTCAAGATCGTCTTCACCGCGTGGTCGCTGCAGGCCACCGACGAGGCGCTGCAGCGCAGCGACTTCGTGCTGATCCCGCAGGAGTTCCGCAGCGAATGGGGCCGAGTCAAGTCGCACAACCGCCTGGTCACCGCGATTCGCGGCGGACGGCTCGCGATCGCCTCGCCGATCCCCGCGTACCGCGAGCTGGCCGATTACGCCCGCATCGGCGCGGACCTCGCCGCCGGGCTGCGCTGGGCGCTTGCCAGGCCGGAGCAGGCCGCCGCGCGGGTGCTTGCCGGACAGCGCCACGTGGCGCAGCGCTTTGCGCCCGAGACCATCGGCCGCAAGTGGGCCGCGGCGCTCGGCATCGACGGCTAGCGCAGCCTCAGGCGATCGACGCCAGAGCTTCGCCCACGATGGCGAACAGCCGGTCGATCTCGTCCTTCTGGATGATAAGCGGCGGGGACAGCGCGATGATATCGCCGGTGACCCGGATCAGCGCCCCGGCTTCGAACGCCTTCACGAAGGCCTCGTAGGCGCGCGCGCCCGGCGCGCCGGGGCGCGGCTCGAGCTCGATGCCGGCCATCAGCCCGATGCTGCGAATGTCCAGGACGTGCGGCGCGCCGCGCAACGCGTGCGCCGCCTGGTCCCAATACCCCGCCAGCTCTCCGGCGCGCGTGAGGAGCCCTTCCTCCTCGTAGGTGTCGAGCGCGGCGATGCCGGCGGCGCAGCCCATCGGGTGGCCCGAGTAGGTGTAGCCGTGGGCCAGCTCGATCGCCCCTTCGGGTCCCTGCATGAAGGCATCGAACACCTTGTCGCTCGCGAATACCGCGCCCATCGGGATGGTGCCGTTGGTGAGGCCCTTGGCGGTCGTGAACAGGTCCGGCGTCACGTCGAAGTACCCCGACGCGAACGGCTTACCCAGTCGGCCGAAGCCAGTGATCACTTCGTCGAAAATGAGCAGGATGCCGTGCCGGTCGCAGATCGCGCGCAGCCGCTCGAGATAACCCCGTGGAGGCAGCAGCACCCCCGTCGAGGCGGCGACGGGCTCGACGATCACCGCCGCGATGCTCGAAGGATCGTGCAGCGCCGCGAGCCGCTCGAGGTCGTCGGCGAGCTCGACGCCGTGCTGCGGCAGACCGCGCGAGAAGGCGTTGCGCGCCGGATCGTGCGTGTGCCGCAGGTGGTCCACGCCCGCCACCCCCGGCCCGAAGCTCTTGCGGTTGCCCGTGATCCCGCCCACCGAGGTGCCGCCGAAGTTCACGCCATGGTAGCCGCGCTCGCGGCCGATCAGGCGAAAGCGCTGTCCCTCGCCGCGCGCGCGGTGGTAGGCAAGCGCGATCTTGAGCGCCGTGTCCACGGATTCGGAGCCCGAGTTGGTGAAGAACACGTGCGAAAGACCCGGCGGCGCGAGGCGCTTCAACCGCTGCGCGAAGTCGAACGCCAGCGGGTGCGCCATCTGAAAGGTCGGCGCGAAGTCCAAGGTCGCGGCCTGGCGGCTGATCGCCTCGACGATCTTCGGCCGGCAGTGGCCGGCGTTCACGCACCACAGCCCGGCGGTGCCGTCGAGCACCTTGCGGCCCTCCGGTGTCCAGTAGTACATGCCCTCGGCGCGCGCGAGCAGGCGCGGGGACTTCTTGAACTGCCGGTTCGCGGTGAACGGCATCCAGAAGGCGCTCTGCTCGAGCGTGGCGGGTAGAGCTGCGCGATCGTTCACGGCCTCGTCTCCTGTACCGCGGCGCGCGCGACGCCCGCGCGCGCCAGCACCGCCCTGAGCAGCACGTCGCATCCGGCGGCAAGATCCTCGGGCGTCGCGCTCTCGATCTCGTTGTGGCTGATGCCGCCGGCGCACGGCACGAACACCATGGCGGTTGGCGCGATGCGCGCCAGGTACACCGCGTCGTGCGCGGCTCCGCTGACGATGTCGCGATGCGCCAGGCCCAGCTCCACGGCCGCGGAGCGCACGCTGCCGACCAGCTCGGGCGAAAACTCGCTCGGCGGAAAATACACCACCTGCTGCATCTCAATGGCCACCCGGCACTCCGCCTCGATCGCCCGGGCACGGCGCCCGAGCTCCTCGAGCATCGCCGAGAGCGTGACGTCCGTGGCGCTGCGCAAGTCGACGCTGAAGCGCACTTCGCCGGGCACCACGTTGCGCGAGTTGGGCTTCACCTGCATCGAGCCCACGGTGCCGCGCGCATAGTCCGGGTGGCTGGTCGCGATGCGGTTCACCTCGAGCACCATGCGGCTCGCTGCGAGCAGCGCGTCCTTGCGCACCTCCATGGGCGTCGGCCCGGCGTGCGCGTCCATCCCGGTCACGATGACGTCGAACCAGCGCTGCCCGAGCGCGCCCTGGACCACGCCGATGGTGCTCCCGGTCTGCTCGAGCACCGGCCCCTGCTCGATGTGCGCCTCGAAGTAGGCGCCGACCGGGTGCGCCCGCGCGCGGCCGGCGTAGCCGATCGCCTCCAGCGCCTCGCGCACCGATACGCCTTCGGCGTCGCGCTGGCCGAGCAGGTCATCGAGCGCATAGACGCCGGCGAACGCCCCGGAGCCCATCAGCGTCGGCACGAAGCGCGAGCCCTCTTCGTTGGTCCAGGACACGACCTCCAGCGGCGCGCGCGTGCGCAGGCCAGCGGCATTCAGGGTGCGCACGACTTCCAGCCCCGCCAATACCCCGTAGGCGCCGTCGAACTTGCCGCCCGAGGGCTGCGAATCAAGGTGGCTGCCCATGAGCACCGGCGGCAGGTCCGGATCGTTGCCGGCGCGCCGCGCGAACAGATTGCCGATGGCGTCGAATTCGACCGTCATGCCGGCTTCTCGCGCCCAGCGCGAGAATAGGTCGCGCCCCTCGCGGTCGAGCTCGGTCAGGGTGAGGCGGCGCACGCCGCCCTTGGGCGTCGCGCCGATTCGCGCCAGCTCCATGAGCGAGTCCCAGAGCCGCCGGCGGTCGATGTGCAGATCGGTCATGGCGGGGGTCGCGAGGACGGAGACGGAGCGTCGAGCCTTACCGCAGCCGCGCACCGGGGGGCAGCGGGTCGCCGGGAGGAAAACGCCCGCGCGTGACGGGTGTTTGGGCCGGCGCGCGGCGCCCGCTCAGCCCGGCCATGCGAGAACCTTCTGCTGCTGCTCGCCCAGGCCCTTGATGCCCAGCGCCATCACGTCGCCCGGCTTGAGGAACACCGGGACAGGCTTCACGCCCAGGCCCACCCCCGGCGGGGTGCCGGTGGTGATCATGTCCCCCGGCAGCAGCGTCATGTATTGACTCACGTACGACACCAGCTTCGCCACCGGGAAGATCATGGTGCGCGTGTTGCCCGTCTGCATGCGCTTGCCGTTGACGTCGAGCCACATGTCGAGCACCTGCGGGTCGGCAATTTCGTCGGTGGTCACCAGCCACGGGCCGATCGGCCCGAAGGTGTCGCAGCCCTTGCCCTTGTCCCACTGCGAGGACTGCATCTGGAAGGCGCGCTCGGACACGTCGTTGACCACGCAGTATCCGGCAACGTGATTCAGGGCCTCGCCCTCGGTCACGTACTGCGCCTTGGTCCCGATCACCACGCCGAGCTCGGCCTCCCAGTCGAGCTTGGTGGAGCCCTTAGGCTGGATCACGTCGTCGTACGGGCCGCTGATGCAGGTGGTGGCCTTCATGAACACGATCGGCTCGCTCGGGATCGCCTGGTTGGCCTCCTTGGCGTGATCGCTGTAGTTCAGGCCGATGGCGACGAACTTGCCGATGCCGACATAGGGCACGCCCAGCCTCGGGTTGCCGTTCACCACCGCCAGCGACTCCGGCTTGATCTTGGACAGCATCTTGAGGCCGCGCGGCGAAAGCTCGTTCGGCCCGATGCTCGCCACCACTTTCGACAGGTCGCGCAGCCGCCCCTCGGCGTCGATCACGCCCGGCTTCTCGAACCCGTTCTTGCCATAGCGACACAGTCTCATGCGTTCCCCCTGATGAACCGCTCTTCCCGAAATAGTAGGGTGCTGCGGCGCAGGAACTACCTGCGCCGCAGCACGGCGTTGTTCTATATCGTCATGCCGCCGTCGATCGAGTATGCATTGCCGGTCGCGAACAGCGACTCCTCCGAGGCGAGGAACACCAGGATCCCGGTGATGTCCTCGACCGTACCCAGCCGCCCCATCGGCTGGCGGGCGATGAAATCCGCCTTGGCCTTGACCGGGTCCTGGAATGCCGCGATGCGCTCGTGCAGCGAGGGAGTATCGACCGTGCCCGGACAGATGGCGTTGCAGCGGATGCCCTGCTTCACGTAATCGGCGGCGATCGCCTTGGTGAACCCGATCACCGCGGCCTTGGTGGCGCCGTAGACGAAGCGGTTCGGCAGTCCGCGGATGCTGGAGGCGATCGACGAGATGTTGATGATCGAACCCCGGCCCTTGTTCAGCATGCCCGGCAGGAATGCCCGCGTCACCAGGTACATCGACTTCACGTTGAGGCTGAAGCTGAAGTCCCAGTCCCTGGGCGTGCACTCGAGGATCGTGCCGTGATGCACGAAGCCTGCGCAATTGAACAGCACATCGAGCGGGCCGACCTCGGCCGCCGCTTTCGTGATCGCCGCCTCGTCGGTGACGTCGAGCACGCGCGTGCGGATGCCGTCCTGGCCCTCGATCCCGGCGAGCGTCCCGGCGTTGACGTCGGTCGCCCAGACCTGCGCGCCCTCACGTGCGAAGGCGAGCGCCGCGCCGCGCCCGATGCCCTGGCCTGCCGCGGTGATGAACGCGACCTTGCCCGCCAGCCTTCCTGCCATGGACAAGCTCTCCGGGTGCTTTTCGAGGGGGGGTCGATTATAGCCCAGCACCTCGCGCGCGCAGCCGGTGGTGCCGCGCACCATCCCTGTGCGGCGCGTAGCCGCCCGCCACTGCCACTTGACCGCTCATCGGGCGCTGGCTACGCTGCCTGCGCCCCCGCGGAGGTTGCCTTTTTCCCCAGCGCTCGTTTCGCGCGCATCCGCCGGCACCGCGCCGCCAAAGGAGCGACATGAACCAACCAACCTTCACAGACCGCAGCGCGATCGTCACCGGGGGCGCGCAAGGCATCGGGCTCGCGATCGCGAAGCGCCTGCTCGCCTCGGGCGCCAAAGTACGCATCTGGGACCGCGACGACAAGCTGCTCGCCGGCGCGCTGGCCACGCTCGGCCGCGACGCGACCGCAGACGCGATCGATGTGACGGACGCCGCGGCGCTCGAACGCGCCACCCGCAGCGCGCTCGAGGTCTTCGGCCGGATCGACGTGCTGGTCAACAACGCCGGCATCGCCGGGCTCAACGCGCCCACGCTCGAGTACCCGATCGAGGAATGGGAGCACGTGCTGCGCGTCAACCTCACCAGCCAGTTTCTCACCTGCCGCGCCGTGGCGCCGCACATGGTGAAGCGGGGCTACGGGCGCATCGTCAACATCGCCTCGGTCGCGGGCAAGGAAGGCAACCCGAACGCGGGGGCCTACAGCGCCTCCAAGGCGGGCGTGATCTCGCTCACCAAATCGCTCGGCAAGGAGCTGGCGCAGACCGGGGTGCTCGTCAACTGCGTCACCCCGGCGGCCGCCAAGACCGCGATCTTCGAGCAGATGACCGAGCAGCACATCAGCTACATGCTCTCGAAGATACCGATGGGCCGCTTCGTGCAGGTGGAGGAGGTGGCCGCCCTGGTGTGCTGGCTCGCCTCCGAGGACTGCTCGTTCTCGACCGGGGCGGTGTTCGACATCTCCGGGGGCCGCGCAACATACTAAGGAACAACGACGTGCTGCAGTGCAGGCCATTCCCGCACTGCAACACCTTACTTTCGGAAAGAGCGGAGCGAGGTACCGATGGCCAAACCGAAAAAGCCGGAGCTGCGCAGCGTGCGGTGGTTCGGGCGCGAGGACATCTACGGTTTCATCTACCGCAGCTGGGTGAAGAACCGCGGCGTGCCGCAGGATCAGTTCGATGGCCGGCCGGTGATCGGCATCTGCAACACCTGGTCGGAGCTCACGCCGTGCAACACGCACTTCCGCGTCCTCGCCGAGCACGTCAAGGCGGGCGTGCTGGAGGCCGGCGGCTTCCCGCTCGAATTCCCGGTGATGTCGCTCGGCGAGACGCTGCTGCGCCCCACCGCCATGCTGTACCGCAACCTCGCCAGCATGGACGTCGAGGAGTCGATCCGCGGCAACCCGCTCGATGGCGTGGTGCTGCTGGTCGGCTGCGACAAGACCACGCCTTCGCTGCTGATGGGCGCGGCGAGCGTCGACATCCCCGCGATCGCGGTTTCGGGCGGCCCGATGCTCTCGGGCAAGTATCGCGGCACCGACATCGGTTCGGGGACCAACGTCTGGTCGATGTCCGAGGACCTGCGCGCGGGCAAGATCACGCTCGAGGAATTTCACGAGGCCGAATCCTGCATGCACCGCTCGCACGGCCACTGCATGACCATGGGCACCGCCTCCACCATGGCCTCGATGGTCGAGGCGTTGGGCGTGGGCATGCCCGGCAATGCCGCGATCCCCGCCGTCGACGCACGCCGCAATGTGCTCGCGCGCATGGCGGGACGGCGCATCGTAGAGATGGTGAAGGACAACGTGCCGCTGTCGAAGATCCTCACCCGCCAGGCGTTCGAAAACGCGATCCGGGTGAACGCCGCGATCGGCGGCTCGACCAACGCGGTGATCCACCTGATCGCGCTCGCGCGGCGCATCGGCGTGGAGCTCAAGCTCGACGACTGGGACAAGTTCGGCCGCGGCGTGCACACGCTCCTGAACCTCATGCCCTCGGGCAAGTACCTGATGGAGGACTTCTATTACGCCGGCGGACTGCCGGCGGTGATCCGCGAGCTGGGCGACAGCGGCCTGCTCAACAAGGACGCGCTGACGGTAAACGGCAAGAGCATCTGGGACAACAACCGGGACGCTCCGTGCTGGAACCGCGACGTGGTGTTCCCGTTCAAGAAACCGTTCAAGAAAAACACCGGCATCGCGGTGCTACGCGGCAACCTGTGCCCCGACGGGGCGATCATCAAGCCTTCCGCCGCGACCCCGAAGCTGATGAAGCACCGCGGGCGCGCGGTGGTGTTCGAGAACATCGAGGACTTCCACAAGCGCATCGACGACCCGAAGCTCGATATCGACGAGAGCTGCGTCATGGTGCTGAAGAACTGCGGGCCCAAGGGCTACCCCGGGATGGCCGAGGTCGGCAACATGCCGCTGCCGCCCAAGCTGCTGAAGAAGGGCGTCACCGACATGGTGCGCATCTCGGATGCACGCATGAGCGGCACCGCGTATGGCACGGTGGTGCTGCACGTCGCGCCGGAAGCGGCCGCAGGCGGGCCGCTCGCGCTGGTCGAGAACGGCGACACGATCGAGCTCGACGTCGCCCGACGCCGGCTGCAGCTCATGGTCTCGGACCAGGTGCTCGCGCGCCGGCGCGCAAAATGGAAGCCGCCCAAGCCGCCGCTTGAGCGCGGCTACTGGAAGCTCTACGTCGACCACGTGCTGCAGGCGAGCGACGGCGCGGACCTCGACTTTCTGGTCGGCAAGAGCGGGCCGATGGTGCCGCGCGATAATCACTGAGGGGACAACTCGGTGCCGCGGCGCGGGTCATTCCTGCGCCGCGGGATCGCACTTTCTGCAAAAGCGAGGCTGAAAATGCTGCAGGCCGCTGAACTCACCATCCGGCTCAACCCGGCCGACGACGTCGTCATCGCGCGGGTGGAGATCCCCGCCGGGACCGTGCTGCTCAAGGAGAACGGGGTGCGCACCGCGGTCACCGTGCCGGCCGGCCACAAGGTCGCGGTGCGCGCGCTGCAGCGCGGCGCGCCGGTGCGCCGCTACAACCAGATCATCGGCTTCGCCACCCAGGACATCCGCGCCGGGGAGCACGTGCACGTGCACAACCTAGGCATGGCGGACTTCGAGCGCGATTACGCCTTCTGCGCCGACGCGCGGGCGACCGAATACGTCGCGCAGCCGGCGACCTTCGAAGGCATCGTGCGCGACGACGGACGTATCGCGACGCGCAACTACATCGGCATCCTCACCAGCGTGAACTGCTCGGCGACGGTGGCGCGCATGATCGCCGAGCATTTCCGCAACCGGCTCGATGACTACCCCAACGTGGACGGCGTGGTCGCGCTCACCCACAAGACGGGCTGCGGCATGGCGAGCGAAGGCGAGGGCATGGACCTGCTGCGCCGCACGATGGCCGGCTACGCGCGCCATCCGAATTTCTTCGCGGTGCAGGTGGTGGGCCTGGGCTGCGAGGCCAACCAGATCAACGACCTGCTCTCGGCGCACCGGCTCAAGCGCGCCGACAGGCTCGGCGCCTTCACGATCCAGGAAAAGGGCGGCACGATGAAGGCGGTGCGCGAAGGCATCGCGCGCATCGAGGCCGTGCTGCCGCAGGCGAACCAGGTGGAGCGCCGCACGGTTGCGGCCGGCCACCTGGTGCTCGGCCTGCAGTGCGGCGGCTCCGACGGCTACTCGGGCATCAGCGCCAACCCGGCGCTCGGCGCGGCGGTGGACCTGCTGGTGCGCCACGGCGGCAGCGCGATCCTGTCGGAGACCCCGGAGATCTACGGCGCCGAGCACCTGCTCACGC
>Ga0307372_10006286_pt1 | contig 17436 bp, 15 predicted proteins | sample OX1MG_FD_202533 | JGI IMG/M metagenome (GOLD analysis project Ga0307372, IMG submission 202533) | Soil microbial communities from Risofladan, Vaasa, Finland - OX-1 | ecosystem: Environmental > Terrestrial > Soil > Coastal area > Acid sulfate soil | place: Finland: Risofladan, Vaasa | collected... | reverse complement strand
TGCCGTCCGCACCGTAACGCGTCGCGAGCGACGTCGTGAGCTGCATCACGCCGGCTTTGGTGACGTTATAGAGAAAGGTGCTCTTGCCCTCCATTTCCTGGCCGACGAACGATGAGATCGAGGCGAGGTTGACGATCGCGCCCGCGCGCTGCCGCAGCATGATCGGAATGATCGCGCGCGACACCAGAAACATGCTGGTGAGGTTCACGCCGATGACCCGGTTCCACTCCTCGAGTGAGGTTTCGGTGATGTCGGCGACATGATGGATCCCGGCGTCGTTGACCAGGATATCGACGCGCCCGAACTGGCTGCTCGCAGTACCCGCGATCTTGGCCGCGGTCTCCTCGCGCGAGACGTCGCCGGGCGCGGGCGCCACTTTAACGCCGTGCTGTTTGACGATCTGTTGCGCGATCTCGTCGAGCGTCTTCGGGTTCAGATCATTCAGCACCAGGCTCGCGCCTTCGGCGGCCAGGCGACTCGCTGTGGCGCGCCCGATTCCGCTGCCGGCGCCAGTTACGATTGCTATCTTGCCGTCGAGCCGCATAGCCGTGCCTCCTTATCTGCGAGTGCGAATCGTTACCGCGGGATCCTCGGGGCGCAGCGAAGGCGCCTGGTCGAGGTCGAGCCCCATGCTCATCAGGCCGATCGCGCCCGAGCAGGCGTCGGCCGCCGGCGGCATGATCGGTCCGGTCATCGCGTCGCGAATCATCCGTTCGAGTTCGCGCGCACGCATCAGCGAGTTCACGCCGCAGGCGATGGTGACGTTGTTGATGATCCGCTGCAGTGCGCTGCCGACCGCGAGCTTGGCGCGCAGGAACCAGTCGAAGGCCGCGAGCGTCGGGCCGTGCGCGTCATGCTCCCAGGCCGCGCGATAGACCATCGCCCGCGCCGCCTCGATATCGGTCACCATGTCGCCCATGCGATGAGCGACGTCGGGATGGTAGCCCATCACCTGCGCGTAGCCGCGCGGTTGGCGATGGCTCAGGAACTCCTGCGCCCACTTGACGATCCCCAGTCCGACGCCGAGATAGCAGGCCGCGAAGCCGCCGAACGCCCAGGTCGATTCCTCGATAATAAAGCCGCGGGTGAAATCGCCGATCTCGTACAGCACCAGCTCGTCGGGCACGAAGGCGCCGTCGAAGTCGGCCTGATTGCTGCGCGTCGCGCGCATCCCGAGCGTGTCCCAGATGTCGGTGATCGCAACCTCTTTCTGCCTGGACGCGACTAGCACCGCCACCAACTGAGTGGGATTCGGATGGTCTTGCGGATGCGCGAACAGGTAGCAATAGTCGCTCGCCTCGACCATCGAGCAGAAGGTCTTGCGGCCGTAAAGCCGCAGGCCGCCGGGGACCTTGCGCGCCTCGATCGAGAAGACGTTGGAGTTCGGCAGCAGGCTCGAGGTGCCCGGCTCGGTCGCCGAGGTGCACATCAGCTTGCCGTCTTTGATCGCGAGGTCGGCGGCGCGCTGGCGCACCGCGATCGGAATGCGCTGGCGATCGGAAATTCCGCCGGTCGCGTTCATGTGCATGTTGAAGGCGAGCGCGGTCGCGCCGCAGCCCTGCGCCAGCTCCTCGGCCACCGCCACCCATCCGATCGCGCCGACTCCCAGGCCGCCGAGTTCCTTGGGGATCGCGATGGCGAACATGCCGGCCTCGCGCAGCGCCGCATAGTTCTCGACCGGCGCGCTGCGCTCGCGATCGTGCTGGGCGGCGCGGCGGGCAAAATCCACCGCCAGCTCGCGCGCGACGCCCTTGAGACGCTGCTGCTCGGGACTGAGATCGAAATCCATCGCTGCCTGTTCTCCCCGCCAGAAGTCAGCTCAAGCTTCTGTCTTTTCGCACAGAAGGGTCGTGCGCGGAAAGCGCCGGGAGTCGCTATTTCGCGGCGACGATCATCACGTTGCGCACCCCGAGGTGACTCCACAGGATCGGGATACGCAGCGCGGACATCGCCGACTCCATCGCGACCTTGAACTGTGTGCCGACCATCGGCGCGCCCTTCATCAGCGGCGACTGAAACGATCGGAAGCCCGCCGCCAGCATCCGCGCCCGCAGCTCGCGATGCGACATCATGCAGAGATGAAACGGCCGGTCCTTGTGATGGCCGAGGCGGTTGGGACACCAGACCAGGTAGCGGCCCGACGGCTTCAGCACGCGCCAGACTTCGCGCAGATGGCGATCGACGTCGTCGGGATGAAGATGCTCGATCATCGAGGTGCTGACGGCGAAGTCGAAGCTGGCCTCGGCGAGCTCGAGCCGGACCGCGTTCATCCGCAGAAATTCGATGCGCCCGGTGAGCTCGGGGTAGCGCGCGGCACGCAGTTGCGCGAGCTTGAGTTCGCGCGAGGAAAGATCGATCGCCACCACGCGCGGCGTGTCGCGGGCCAGCGCGCAGGTCAGATCGCCCGTGCCGCAGCCGATTTCGAGCACCGCGCGCGCCTCGGCGCCCATCACCCGCCGGTAGAGCTTGAGCCGCCGCCGCCGCCGCGCGTTCCATTCCGGAATCGCCGCCGGGTCCGGCGCAGCGTCGCCGGCGCCGCGATTATAGGCCTGCTCGTAAAGCTGCTCGCGCTCGAGCGGGTCGGCATTCTGAAGCTGCAGATAGGGGTTTTTTTCCAAAGCTCGGCTTCCCGGTGACTCCTAACCTTACGGCATGATCCGCGCGACTTGAAGCTGGCGCTTTCCCGGCTAACTCAGGGGAGGCCGACGGCAGGCTCGCCGCCGGTGCGATGAAATTATATCCGGCTGATAGACTTCAGTTACCTTACCATCCGATAAGCATCCTTGATGCCCCCCTTCTGCGCGATTGATTGACTTGTGGCGAATTGCCACAATCCCATGCGTGAGGGGAAAAACTTCGGGGGGAGCCTACGAGGGTTCCTGGTGGAGGTTACGTAAATGCGTTTCATAGGACGATCTTCTTTAGCGATGGCGATCGGGTTCGCCGGTATGCTTGCCCTGGCGACCACCGGGGCGGCGGCCGTGCATCATTCCAGGAGCCATCGCGGCGAGGCGCATCCCTGGGAAGGCGACGGGGGTGAAGGGACTTTTACGTCCGCAGACTTCAACGGCATCTACATCAACAGCTTTCAGGGCAATGTCGGCAATGGAGTGTGGGTGACGGGCAACGGATTGCTCACCGCGACGCCGACCGATGCCGGCGACGGCACGATCACCGGCAGTGAGACGGTCAACGATTCGGCGGGTAATTTCTGTCCCGGTACCGTCAGTGGAACCTACACGGTTGCCGGCGACGGCAGCGGCGGCCTGAGCGTGACCTTCACGCCGAATGCGACCGGCACGGTCGGAACCTGCAGCACGCTGATGGAGACGGCGTCGATCGTAATCGTGTCCGACAAGAACGTCAGTGTGGTCCAGACCAACACCGGGATGTCGGTGCTCGGCAACCTGGTCAAGCAGGGTGAGGCGGAAGGCGGCTACGGCGGCGGCGACTAACAACGACTGACATCGATTTCCGAAGATCGAAGCGGGCGGCTTCACGCCGCCCGCTTTTTTTCGTCCACAATCACCATCGCCCGGCGCGTTGACCCGAGGTGGCGATGCGCTCCAGCCGCCGCTTTGTCGCCCGCAAAAATCGGTTCAGTCCAGGTCCGCGCTCTCCTTCCATCGCGGCATCAGGCGGTTCGCCGGCAGCGACTGATCGAGCATCTTGCGCGCGCTCTCCACGCCTGCGACCGGGAGCTTTCCCGCCTCGAGCAGCCCGGCCTGCACCAGCACGCTCGCCTGATCCCAGTAGATGTGCTCGTTGTAAACCTTGCCGCCGCGGAACTGCACGATTGCCACCAGCGGGACTTCGATATAGCGGCCGGTGGGCGGAACCCCGGGCAGTAGCCAGTCGATCTCGACGTCGTGGGTGAAGCAGGCCACGGTCTCCTCAACCAGCCGATCGCCCATCATGGTGCGCGAGATATGCTTGCTGGTCATATCTCGCGGCGTGCCCGGGATGAAGTGATGTTTGTAGAAGCGACGGAGGTCCTTGAAACCATAGCCGCCGGTCATGGTCGGCACATGATTCACGTACGGCTCCGGCACCATGGTCTTCATGGTTTCATCGGCATCTTTGGCGACGAACTCCCAATGCAGATGGTTTTCCCATAGCGCCGCCAGGTCATAGTGCGGCCCGATCGCGCGGCGCACGAACTCGAGCGTCCGGCTATGGGCGAAGGTCGCGGCGAAGCGATCGAAAGCGGTTTCGTCGTCGCGATTATTGAAGCCATGGCGAACCCGCGGATAGACGTAACTCTCGACCAGCGCGTTGCCGGCCATCGCGGCGCGAATCCTCTCACGCGTCGGCTCGGGGCACAGCTGATCCTCGGCGGCGAAATGAAACAGCGCCGGGCGGCGTATCGATGGGGCCTGGTCGAGCAGCGTTTCGAGCCCGAGCGGATAATAGCCGACCGCCACCTGCACCTCGCATCGCGCCGCCGCCATCCAGGCGAGCCGGCCGCCCATCCCGAAACCAAGCGCGCCGACCTTGCCATTGCATTCGGGCCGCGCGCGCAGCGTCGCGATAGCCGCGGCGAGGTCATCGAGACCACGCTCGAAATCGAAGCGAGCGAGATAATCGAGGCCCTGGCGGCGACCGGCGTCGGAAGCCGTCAGCTCCACGCCCGGCTCGATCCGCCAGAACAGGTCCGGCGCGAGCGTAACGAAGCCCTCCTCGGCGTAAAAGTCGGCGAGCGATCGCAGATGCGCGGTGACGCCGAAGATCTCCTGCAGCAGGACGATTGCGGGACCGGAACCGGACGGCGGCAGCGCCAGGTAGCCGGAGAAGCTGCCGCCGTCCGCGGCGGCGATCGCGAGACGTTGCCCAGCCATCGAAGCCTCCCTGCCATCCGCCGGGTTTCCCCGGCGGGCGCGTCAAGCTAGCTGAGACCTGCCTACCCCCGACGGGTGACGGCACGCAAGCCGGATTGCGAATTATCGAAGAACGGATGCGGCGGCGAGTCTGCGGCGCGGCCGCGGGCCGGGCGCGTCAGTTTCCGGTATCGGCGTTGGAATCGGACGAATCGGACGAATCGGAATCGTTCCCCGAGTCGTTGGATGACTGATCGTCGCTGGCGTCGCCCGCGTCCGACTGGTCGTCACCGGCTTGCATCGACTGTTCGGATTGATCCGATTGATCCGATTGATCGTTGGAGTCGCTCGCCGAGCTGTCGTTGTCGTCCGATGAGTCCGAATCCGACGCGGCGCCCTCGTCATTCGAATCGTTCTGCGCCAGCAGCCGGGTTTGCGCGTCGCGCGGACCGAAAGCCATCAGCGATTGCCGAACCGCGAGCCCCGCGACCAACAGAAAAGCGGCGGCGATTGCCAGCAACACGGTGGATCTTTTTGAACTCATGTGACGACTCTTTGGCGCTCAGGCGATATAACTTGAGTATACTGCAAATGCTCGAGCCGTCGCTACCGGGAGCGAACCGGCGATGCCGATGGAGCCGGTCGCACCGGATCGCTAGAATAGCAACGATGATCGATTCCAACCGCATGGTGACGCTGTTCGACGTCGACAACACGCTGTTGGACAACGACCGCGTGATCGCCGATCTGATGCGCTACCTCGATCGCGAGGTCGGCCACGAGCGCCAGCAGCGGTACTGGACGATCTTCGAAGAGCTGCGCTCGGAACTCGGCTACGCCGACTACCTGGGCGCGCTGCAGCGCTACCGGGTGGAGAATCCGCGCGATCCGCATCTGCTGACCGTGTCGTGGTTCCTGGTCAATTATCCGTTCGCCAATCGGCTGTTTCCCGAGTCGCTCGACGTGGTGGACAGTGCCAAAGGATGGAGCACGCCGGTGGTCTTTTCCGACGGCGACGTGGTCTTCCAGCCGCGCAAGGTCGAGCGCTCCGGTCTGGCCGACGAGTTCGAGCAGCGCGTGCTGATCTACGTGCACAAGGAGACCGAGCTCGACGACGTGCGCAGCCGTTATCCCGCCGACCATTACGTGGTGGTCGACGACAAGCTGCGGATCCTGAACGCGATCAAACGGGCCTGGGGCTCGCAGGTGACGACCATCTTTCCGCGCCAGGGCCATTATGCGAATGATCGCGCGGCGATCGCCAAACTTTCGCCCGCCGACATCTCGATCGATCGGATCGGGATGCTGCTCGACTACGGCCGCGACGCGATCCTCGCCGCCGGCCGCGCCCGCAAGGGCTGATACGAGAGCGATGGGGCGGGCGCGCTGTTCGCAGCGCGCCCGCCATGATTTGGAATAACCCGATCAGCGGTTAAGGAATACTATTCGCGTGAACCTTCGTCGCCGTGCTGCTGTCGGTGTCAATGGCGCAAACTTCGGTGCCGGGGCTGATAAGGCTGCACGGGTTGGCGTTGGTAGGTGTGTAACCTTGACCGGAGATGTTGTTGTTGATCAGCTTGTCGTTAACGCCGCTGTCGAGGATACCGGCCTGATAGCCCGCCGGGGAGCCATTGCCGCTCACATTAACGATCTCGGCATTGACGAGCGTGTTGTTGATCACCTTGTTGTTGGTCGCCGTGCTCGGCGCAGTCATGCACGTTGGGTCATAGTTGGCCAGCGCGATTCCGATGTCGTTGCCATCGGTAAGAGTGGAACTGCCGATCGTGTTCTTCACGATCTGCACACCGGTGGTCAGCGCGTAGCCGCAGCCCCCGAACACCAGGATCCCGATCGACGAGGCACCATTCGTTCCGATGTACGAGTTGCCGGTGACAGTGTTGCGCATCACCTGCCCGCTCGCGCCATAATCGATTTCGATTCCGTTCTGGGCAATGTAATCCACTGGCGTTTGGCCGGTTACGGTATTGCCGCTGATCGTGGCCCCAGCACCGGGCCCAAGGGCAACAATTCCGCCCTTTTGGTAGTTGTAGACAGCGTTGCCCGAGACAGTCCCGGTCGCGCTGGCGCCCACACCGAAGGCGTAGTACGCGATCGCGTCACCGTGCTGAGTGCCATTCAACGGGCTCTCACCGATGTCGTGGACGCTGCTATTCGTGATATCCACCGAAGTCGCCCCCACGGTCGCGCACGAAGGGGCACTCACGCCGCAATCACCCGCCACGAGGATGCCGAAGTAGTTGGCGCCTGACACGGCCACGCTATCCACGGTTCCGCTGGTTCCCGGTCCGTAATAGATGCCGATGTTACAGCCGGTTGCGTCCACCGTGTTGCCGGAGAGATCGGTCTCGCCCGGCTGCGCGACCATCGCGGCGGTAAGGTTGATACCGTCCTTGTAAAATCCCGTCGCCGTGCAGGTGGCGGCGTACGGGCTAGAGGCGGCAAGCGCTACCATCGCCAATGCGCCCAGGAATCCCGTAAGAATCTTGTCCCTCAGCATTGTACCCTTTCTCCTCACCGTTAAGTTAGAGTCGCCCAACACGCGCACCCTTCCAGAGGTAATATCTCCCCTAGGTAGCTTTAAGATGGTTTAAAAACCAGGAAGGTCTGTGGAGATATGCCACAGTCGTAATCTGAGAAGTTTTATTTCGTCAAGGGTTATAGAGAGTTTTAAGATGAAAACTAGTCTTCAAGAGACACATCGGTTCTTTTCGAGACGAAAAGCGGGTTTTGATGAACTTAACGGAACACTGAAAGGCTGATTTCAATCTGGACTCGGAGCACCTCGCGAACCTTGTGTTGCGCGGGGAACTGCCGGAATATTGCCGCAACGTCGGCTGGGGAACAGAATCTTAAAGATGAAATACGTCGGGACAGCGGTTGCGGGTCTGAAGAGCAGGAGATTGGTTGCCGGGCGCGGGCAGTATATCAGCGATCTGAAAATGGACGGGATGCTGCACGTCGCGTTTGTGCGCAGTCCTTACGCCCACGCGCGCATCCTGCGAATCGACACCGGCGAGGCGGCGGCCGTGCCGGGCGTGGCCGCAATCGTCACCGGCGAGGAGATCAAGCAACACACCAACCTGCTCGCGATGCCGCTCGATCCCGCGGCGATTGGGCTGCATGGGGCGAAGCTCTATGCGTTGTCGGTGGATCGCGTGCGCTACGTCGGCGAGCCGGTGGCGGTGGTCGTCGCCGAGGACAAATACACCGCGCGCCGGGCCGCCGACCTGGTCGAGGTCGATTATGAGGAGCTGCCGGTAATCGTCGATTGCGAAGCGGCGCTGAAGCCCGACAGTCCGCTGGTCGAACCCGAATGGGGCACCAACGCGATGGCCGCCCAGGAGTTTCGCACCGGCGACGTCGATCGCGCCTTGGCCGAGGCCGACGGCACGGTCAGCGGCGTGGTCAAGACCCAACGCTACACCGGCACGCCGATCGAGCCGCGCGGCCATCTGGCGACCTACGATTCATTCCGCGATCTCACGACCCTGTGGGCTGCGACCCAGCAACCGCACGTGCTCAAAACCATCCTGGCCGAGACCCTGGGTATCCCCGAGTCCGGCATCCGGGTAATCCAGACCGACGTCGGCGGCGCCTTCGGTCTCAAGATGCCGACCTCGCAGGAAGACATCCTGATACCCTACCTGGCGCGCAAGCTGGGCCGCCCGGTGCGCTGGATCGAGGAGCGCTCGGAGAGTTTCCTGGTCGGCGGCCATGCCCGCGAGAACCGCCTCTATTTCGAGGCCGCCTATCGCAAGGACGGGACCGTCACCGGTCTGCGCGCCCGGGTGATTTCCGATATCGGCGCACCCTCGGGTCTGCAGGGCTGGGGGATGGCGATGGTCACCGCGGCGTGTATCCCGACCGTCTTCAAAATCCCCAACTGCCATATCCAGGTGCATGCGGTCGTAACCAACAAGTGCTCGTGGAGCGCCTATCGCGGTTTCGGCAAAGAGGCGGCGTCACTCCTGATGGATCGCGTGATGGACCGGGTGGCCGAGGCGGTCGGTCTGGATCGTTCGGCGGTGCGCCTGAAGAACTTCATCCAGCCCGAGGAGTTTCCGTTCCATCAGGTCAGCGGCGTGATCCTGGACAGCGGCAATTATCCGGCGGCGATGCGCAAGCTGCTCGACGCAATCGATTATGAGAATTTTCCCAGGCTCCAGGCCGAGGCGCTCAAGCAGGGCCGCCATATCGGGATCGGAATCGGGCACGAGTTGATGCCCGAGGGCGGCGCGGCGCCGAACGCGCTCATCAGCTCGTGGGACGGCGCGACGGTGCGGGTCAGCCCGTCCGGCGACGTCAAGGTGCTGACCGGCGTGACTTCACCGGGGACCGGCAACGAAACCGGAATCGCGCAGATCGTGGCCGACACGCTGGGCGCCGATCTCGACGGCGTTACCGTCGTGCAGGGCGATACCGACTCGTGCCCGTTCGGACTCGGCAACTACAGCTCGCGCAGTATCCTGATCGGCGGCGTGGCCGCCAGCCAGGCGGCCACCGAGATTCGCGGCAAGATGTTCAAGGTCGCCTCCAGCATGCTCGAAGTGCTGGCGCCCGATCTCGACGCCGAGTCGAGCCGCATCTTCGTCAAAGACACGCCCGCCCATTCGGTCACCTTCAAGGAGGTGGCGAGCGCCGTCTATCGCGATTCCTACGGCCAGCACGCGCTCGATCTCGAACCCGGACTCGAAACCACTCGCTACTTCCGCCACGCCAACGTCTACACCCGCCCCGAGATGCATCCCTTCGGCGGCATCAACACCTATCCGTCGTGGCCGAGCGGGATGGCGGCGTGCATCGTCGAGGTCGATCCCGAAACCGGCGTCGTCAAGGTGCTGCGCTACTGCTTCGTTCACGACTCGGGACGGATCGTCAATCCGATGCTGGCCGAGGGCAACATGCACGGCGGCTTTGCCCAGGGTCTGGGCGGCGCGCTCTACGAATGCCTGGCCTACAACGAAGCCGGGCAGTTGATGACCACCACTTTCTATGACTACACGATTCCGACCGCCGTCGACCTGCCGAGCTTCGAGATTCAGCATCAGGAGACGCTGTCGCCGTTCAATCCGCTCGGATGCAAGGGCGTGGGCGAGGCCGGATGCGGCGCGCCGCTGGGCGCGATCTGCAGCGCGGTTGAGAACGCGATTCCGGGCCTGCGCGTCGCCGAGATGCCGCTGACGCCGGCCAACGTCTGGAATGCGATCCGGAATGCGCGCCCGGCCTAGCCCCCGCACGGACCGGCTGCGCGGCTCGTGGAGCCGCTTGGAGGATTAATCGATGGCAGGCAGCGGCGTCCCGCTCGATCTCGATAAAGCCCGGCGTATCGCCCAGGCGGTGGTCGGCGATGCGGCCGCGGCGATGCACTCCGCGCTTTGCTATATCGGCGATCGGCTCGGAATCTTCAAGGCGATGAAAGACGCCGGCGCGCTGACCGTCGAACAACTGGCGACGCGCACCGGCCTCAACCCGCGCTACCTGCGCGAATGGCTGGGCGCGATGGCGGCGGCGGGCTACGTCGACTACGACCGCGCCGCGCAAAGCTTCGCACTCGGTCCCGAATATGCCGCAGCGCTGGCCGACGAGGACTCGCCGTTCTTCGTCGCCAGCTACTTCCAACTGGCCCAGGCCGCGATGACGATTGCGCCGCGGGTCGCCGAGGAGTTCGCAACCGGCGGCGGCGTCACTCAGGCGGAGTATCCGCCGTGGCTGTTCGAAGCTTTCGAGCGCAACTCGGGCACCCGTTACAAGCATAAGCTGCTGCGCAAATGGCTGCCGCAGATGCCGCAGGTGGTGGCCGCGCTCGAAGCCGGCGGCACGATGGCGGACGTCGGCTGCGGCGGCGGCCGCGCCGCGATCATGATCGCGCAGGCTTTCGCCAAGGCGCGGGTCGTCGGCCTCGATCTTCATCGCGAATCGATCGAGCGGGCGCGGCGGCTGGCCGGCAAATCCGGGCTCGCGGAGCGCGTTACCTTCGAGGTCGGCGATGGCAGTGGCCTGGAGGCGGAAAAATTCGATTTCATCTCGACCTTCGACGTGATCCACGACGCCGCCGATCCTGCCGCTCTGCTGCGCTCGATCCGCCGCGCGCTCAAGCGCGATGGCACCTGCCTGGTGCAGGAAATAAATGTCTCGCACGAGCTCAGTGAGAATTTGAGTCAGCTCGGCAAGATGGCCTATTCGATCAGCACGCTCTATTGTCTGACCACCTCGCTTGCCCATCATGGCGCCGGAATCGGGATCGCGATGGGCGAGCCGAAGGCGCGCGAGCTGGCGAGCGCCGCCGGCTTCTCGCGCTTTCAGCGTCTGCCGATCAAGGACGACGTGGTGGTGCTGTTCGAGTTGCGGCCGTGACGGGCGGCTGACACCGCCGGGGGAAACGATGCTGGGAGCGACCAAAGACAAGCCGCTGGCGACCGCCGTGACGGGCTCGTTTCCGCGCCCGTCGTGGTTCACCGAAAGCCTGCGCGGGCGGCCGTTTCGGATCGCGATGGGCGATTCGCTTTATCGCGAGCAGTATATCGATGCGCTGGCGTCATACCTCAACGAACAGGAACGCGCCGGGCTCGATATCCTGAGCGACGGCGACGCGCGCTTCGATCTCGAAGTCGGCGGCCGCTCGTGGTTCTTCTATGCGCTGGAGCGAATCGGCGGAATCGAGGGCTTCCGTGAGGCTTCCGAGTTTCTGAAATTTCCCGGCGTCAGGCCGGGGCGCATCCTGTACGAGATCAACGAGGCCTACAATCCACCGGCCGTCACCGGGAAGGTCAGCCGCGGACCGCTGCAATATGCGGCGCTGTGGAAGACCGCGCAGAAGATGAGCCGCAAGCCGGTCAAGTTCGGCACTATCAGCGCGACCTGTATGCCCGCGGTGCTGCAGAACGAGCATTACCGCGACGATCACGAGCTGATAATGGACCTCGCCGCGGTGCAGAATGAGGAACTGAAAGAGCTCGTCGCGGCCGGATGCCCGGTGATCCAGATCGAGGAACCGCATCATCATTATTCGTGCCTGGCCGACCCGCCACCTTCCGAACAGGAGATCGATTTCTACACGCGGGCGGTGAATCGCGAGGTCGCCGGCGTCAACTCGGAAATCTGGGTCCATACCTGCTGGGGTAATCCGAACCAGCAAAGCATCTTCTGGGATCGCCCCAGCTACGAACGCTCATTGCCCTACCTGCTGCAACTCGATTGCGACGTGCTGACGCTCGAATGCGCCAGCACCGGAGGTCGCGACCTGCCGCTGCTCGGCCGCTACCGGACCGACAAGAAGATCGCTATCGGCGTGATCAACCATACGCAGACGACAGTGGAACCGCCCGAGGTCGTCGCGCGGCTGATTCGTAAGGCGCTGGAATATGTGCCGGCCGAACGCTTGGTGATTACGACTGATTGCGGCTTCGGGCGCGAGGGACTGTCGCGGCGCATCGCGCACTACAAGTGCGTGGCGCTGGTCGAGGGCACTAACATCGTGCGCCGCGAACTCGGCCTGCCCGAGGAGCCGGTACGCGCCGCCGATCCCCGCTTCGCGCTGCGCTCGCTGTGACGATCAGCGGTCGATGTTCTTCATCACCCCCGGGGCGTAACGCTCGCCGACCGCCGCGCCGCGCGGTGCGATCTGGTCGAGCCGCCGCAGCTCCTGCGCGTCGAGCGTGACCTCGGCCGCAGCGACGTTTTCCTCCAGGTACTTGCGCCGCTTGGTGCCCGGAATCGGCACGATATCCTCGCCCTGCGCCATCACCCACGCCAGCGCAAGTTGTCCGGGCGTGACGCCCTTGGCAGCGGCCATCCGCTTGAGCTCGTTCACGATCGGCAGGTTCTTGCTGAAATTATCGCTCTCGAAGCGCGGCGCATGGCGGCGGAAGTCGGATTCCTCGAGCGCGTCGGGCGAGGTGATGCGACCGGTCAGAAATCCCCGTCCGAGCGGGCTGTAGGCGACAAAACCGATTCCCAGTTCGCGTAGCGTGGCAAAGATTTCCTCTTCCGGCTCGCGGCTCCATAGCGAGTACTCGGTCTGCAGCGCGGTTATCGGATGAACCGCGTGCGCGCGCCGGATGGTGCGCGGCGAAGCTTCGGAGAGGCCGAGGTAGCGCACCTTGCCCTGGCGCACCAGCTCCGCCATCGCGCCGACGGTCTCCTCGATGGGCGTCTTCTTGTCGACGCGATGCTGATAATAGAGGTCGATGCAATCGACGCCGAGGCGCTTGAGCGAGGCCTCGCAGGCTTCGCGCACATACTCGGGACGTCCGTCCGGATCGATCGGCCGGCCGTCGGGCCCGCGCCGATTGCCGAACTTGGTGGCGATTATCGCCTGCCCGCGCGCCCGCTTGAGCGCCTTGCCGACCAACTGCTCGTTGGTGAACGGTCCGTAGACGTCAGCAGTGTCGAAAAAGTTGACGCCCAGCTCGAGCGCGCGATCGATCGTCGCCAGCGCCTCGGCTTCGTCGACGGTGCCGTAGGCCCACGACATCCCCATGCATCCGAGTCCGATCGCCGAGACCCGCAAATCGCTCTTTCCCAGCTGCCGTGTTTTCATAGCCACACCTTTTCGCTTGCCGGATGAATCGTTCAAAGATACCGGGCTCGCCTCACAGCATGATCGATTGTCCGCCGTCGACTATGATATCGACGCCGTTGACATAGGCCGAGTCGTCGGAGGCCAGGAACAGCGCCACCTTCGCGATATCTTCCGGGTAGCCGATGCGGCCGAGCGGATTTTGGCTCGCCTTGCGGGCGAATCCCGAGCTCGGATCGTCGACGTAGACCTGGGTGGCGGGCGAAGCGATCAGACCGGGGCTGATCGAATTGGCGCGGATTCGATGCGGCGCGCCGGCGCTCGCAAACTGCATGGTGAGGGCCAGCACTCCGCCCTTGGTCGCGCTATGCGCCGACTGCGGCAGAAACGCCATCCCGCGCTGACCCGCGATTGATGCGGTGTTGACGATCACGCCGCCGCCGCGAGCGATAAGATGCGGCCACGCGGCGCGCGTGACGAAGAACACGATGTCGAGTTCGTTGCGGACCGTGAAGTGCCAATCCTCGGCGGTCGCCGTTTCGAACGGTCCGATTACCGGCCACGATGCATTGTTGTAGAGAATATCGACTCCGCCGAAGGCTGCCACGGCGTCCTTGACCCAGCCCTCGGCGCCGGTCTCGGTAGAGATGTCGATCGGCGCCATCGAGACCATCTCGCCGCCGTGGTCGTGTACTATCGCCAGCGTTTCCTTGGCGCCCTCCGCCTTGAGGTCGCAGCCGACCACCTTCGCCCCTTCGCGTGCGAACAGCACGGCCGCGGCGCGACCCTGTCCCCCGCCGGTACCGGTTATCAATGCAATCTTGCCGTCGAGTCGTCCCATCGAAGCTGCCTCCTTTCCGATGCCCTGTCATAAGTATCGCGATGCGAGCGAAATGAAAAATGTAAAGCGCGGGTACGCCGCCTTGCTTTTTCGCAGCGAACAACGATAGCGATCTGTCGACGCGCCGCCGAGGAGGTTCGAGATGGATTTGCGTGGCTATCTGTCGATGATGGTCGAGGAAGGGCTGGTTACGAAAATCGAGGATCCGGTCGATTGGAACCTCGAGGCCGGCGCGATTATGCGCTATGCCGCCGGCCGTCAATCTCCCGCCCCGTGGCTGATGAACGTCAAGGATTCGATGAAAGGCTCGAGCCTGCTCGGCAGCCTGTTCGCCACCTACGAACGGCTGGCGGTAATCTTCGGACTGCCGCGCGATACCGGCTATCACGAGCTGGTCAGCTTTTACGAAGAGAATTTCAGCAAGCGGATGAAGCCGATGGTCGTGCCGACCGGCGTCTGCCAGCAGAACGTGATGCTGGGCGACGACATCGACATCCTCAAATTCCCGGTGCCGCAGCTCCATCCGCAGGACGGCGGGCGTTACATCGGCACCTTGAACGTCGGCGTCTGCCAGGACCTCGATTCGGACTGGGTCAACTGGGGAACCTATCGCGGGATGGTTCACGATCGGCGCACGACCGGAATCTGGCTCGGCGCGCTCAATCACGGCGGCTACATCCTGAGCAAGTATCGGCAGGCCAAGCGCGTGATGGAGTATGCGCAGTTCTACGGCAGCGACCCGCTGTGCAATATCGTGGCGGCCTCGGGAATTCCGTTCGGAGTCTCCGAGGTCGAGGTGGTCGGCGGCATCCGCAATCGCCCAGTCGAGCTGGTCAAATGCAAGACCGTCGATCTTTACGTTCCGGCCGACGCCGAAATTGTGCTCGAGGGAACCATCGATCCGGCCGAGGGGCGCGACGAAGGGCCCTTCGGCGAGTATCCCGGCTACGTGGTGGCGGGTGTTATCGAGCGTCCGATCTTTCGGCTGACCGCGGTTACCCATCGCGATAATCCGATTCTGCCATCGACCTGCCTGGGCGTTCCGATCGACGAGCTGCTGTGGGGACTGTCGGTTGCCGGCAATGTCAAGACGGCTCTGGGAGCCGCCGGCATCCCATTCAGCCGGGTATGCGTACCGGAGCAGGCGGCCTGGCATGCGGCCATCGTGTCGACCCGCACGCCGTTCGCCGGCATCCCGCAGCTAATCGCGTCGACGGTCTGGATGGATCGCAATGGCCGTTACTTCCCCTACGTGATCGTGGTCGACGACGACATCGATCCCGCCAATCTCGAGGAGGTCTTCCACGCCATCTGCACCAAGTGCAACCCGGTCAAAGGCATTCATCTCTACCCCGGGCATATCAATAGTCCGCTCGCGCCCTACCTGGCGCGCAGCGAGTCCAAGGAACTGGGGCACGGCGGCGGCAACGTCCTGCTCGACTGCACCTGGCCGGTGACCTGGAAGCGCGACGAGGTCCCCGAGCGGCTGGCCTTCGACGACATCTATCCGCCCGCCATCAAGGAGCGGATTATCGCCAACGGTAAGCGCTGGGGACTTTAGGATCTCATCAGGTCAGGGTTTCGGGCGCGAACAGCTCTTCGGGCTGGAAGCGGCGCTTCGAAAGCCCGTGCTCGTAATGGTAGCGCAGGAAGGTGTCCAGCGGCTTTCGATTGCGCTCCAATCCGTACGGCCACGGATCGTCGCCCATCAGCGCGCGTTCTCCTCGAGATGCGCTGAGAGCCACGGGATCATGAAGAGCCGGTGCATATGTTGCGCCTGGAATCGGTAGAGCTCTTCGGCCCGGCGTTTGGCTTCGGCGAAAGCCTCGTAGAGCGCCCGCGCGACCCACGGATTGGCGCGATAGACGTCCCTGCGGATCGCGACGATGTGCATGATCGGGAAGGTCGCGGTCTTTCTGAAGTAGTCGCGGCCGGCCGCCTCGTGATCCTCGAACAGGTAGCGGATCCGCTTGGAACCCGCCACCAGCGAGGGCGGCACCATCGCCGAATACAGCGCGTCGATCTCGCCGGCTTCGAGCAGACCGTTGAGCGTCTGGTCGGGACCAATCTGATTAACCTGCACATCGGACGGCGGCTGGAACGGCACCCAATCCCAGCGCGGGCTGGGACGGTCCAGCCCTCCGACCGCAAAACTCACACCGCGCGCCGGCACGCCGTACTCGTCGCTCAGGATGCCTTTCACCCAGGTGCCCGCATCGTGGCCATAGATGAACAGCTCGCCGAGCCGCTTACCGATCAGGTCGCGCGGTTCTTTGATGCCACTGTTGACGTTCACAAAGATCGCTGATTGCACGAAAAATCGAATCGGGTAGACCGGAATCGCGATAAACGGCGGGTCCGGTTGCGCCAGCGTGCCGAGATAGAAGGTGAGGCCGAGTTCGGAGACTTCGAACTCGCGGTCCCTGATCATGCGTGGGAAGGTCTCGGCAGGAAAAGACAGGACATATTCGAGCTCGATACCTTCCGGTTGCAGGCTCCCGTCCATCAACGCCCGCGTGCGATCGTAATTACCGCAGGCCAGCTTCAGCTTGAGCTTCGCCATCGCGAGTCGCCTCTCAATAGCCAATCATTACAGTCATTCGTAAGCTGACTTCAGGCGCGAACGAAATATAGTCAGCTCCGGCGCGAGAAAACGGCCGCCGCCAGCAGGTCGACCTGTTCGAGGGTCGCGACTCCCGGTATCAGCAGCAGCTCGTCGCATCCCGCCTGCTGCAGGCCGGCGATGCGCTCGGCGATCTCGGCGTTGCTGGAAAGGACGCTGTTGGCGACCTGCTCCGCATAGGGGCCTGCAAACCGGTAATAGTCGCGAAGATTGTCTTTCGCCGTCGCCGCGGCCTGCGCCCCGATGGCGAAATAGTTCAGCGCGAGCAGCCGGGGTTTCTCTTTCCGTCCCTGCGCCGCCCATGCCGCGTTGAGGCCGGCGGCCGCTTTTTTGAAACCATCCGGGGTGGCGCCGCCGCCCATAATCCAGCCGTCGGCCAGCCGAGCGGCGCGCTTTAGCGCCGGCTCGGTATGACCACCCATGATGATCATGGGCGCGCGCGCGGGCGTGGGGCCGATCGCGCCGGCTGTGCCGCGCGACTCGCCGGCCCAGATTTTACGCATCTCGGCGATCTGCTGATCGAGTATCTTGCCGCGACCCTTGAAAGTCGCGCCGCTCGCGGTGAAGTCATCTTCGCGTCCGCCCGCCGCGATCCCCAGCACCACGCGGCCGTTGG
>Ga0307372_10006285_pt1 | contig 17436 bp, 19 predicted proteins | sample OX1MG_FD_202533 | JGI IMG/M metagenome (GOLD analysis project Ga0307372, IMG submission 202533) | Soil microbial communities from Risofladan, Vaasa, Finland - OX-1 | ecosystem: Environmental > Terrestrial > Soil > Coastal area > Acid sulfate soil | place: Finland: Risofladan, Vaasa | collected... | reverse complement strand
GCGAGGAAGGGCTTTCCCATGCCATACCAGAGCGCACGCAGGAGGAGTACGACATACAAAGAGTTGTGTCTTTGACAAAAACTCAGTTCACCCATTCAAGTTGAGTGACGGACGTGTATCGATACTATCATACGAAATGTGTGCAATTCTGTCAATGCAGTGTTGCCTGATTGCCTTTCAAGCCAATTACATCCTCTCCGCGCTGCTCCGCGATCTGTTTGGCAGCCCATCGCATCAATGCATCCCGATAATTCCAACTGCGCTAACAGGGCGGGAATAGTCGTAATCTCATTGGATTTCTCACTCACCCCTGGCAGCAACTCCACAGGCTTTGTCGTCCATTAAACAATGCGTATCTTGCACAGCTGAGGATTATCCGGCAGCGTATTTCCCGCGTTGCCAGTGAAGAGAACGTCAGCAATACCCGGCACTCTCAGCAAGATCGCTCGGGCGTTCTGCTGTGATTTTCCAGCAATGAGTGGGAGATCGCGGCGCAATGTCTGAGGATTCAGTCCGTACACCCAGCGTCCCTGGACAAGCAACGAAAGAGTGAGCGTGCCAGTGTGCGCATCTTGCTGCACGATCTGCTTGAGTTCAATAGTGAGCGGTCCTGTGAGCTGATAGGGAGAACCGAATGTGTGTGCGACCTGCTGCTCCATCAGATTTCCCGCCAGGTGTTGCGCAACTCGCTGATTATACACTTCGGCATGACATACTGCCATAATGGTAATGGCAATGTGGTCTGCCAGGCTCCCCGCAGGATGATCCGCTGCGACGTGAGGAGCGCACGCCGTGCCTGGTGCGAGTTGCTCGCCCGGCTGTTCCTGGTTGGGCAATGCTGCTTGTGCTTGCTGGATGGCTTGTGCTACAAACGGAGCGGCCAGCGTGTCGATATCATGCTGTAGCACAATGCTCTGTATGGCTGCATTTTGTCCTCCAGTAAATGGTTGCATATTTTTGGCCCGGATGCCAGGTAAACAGCATTCGGCATCGAGGTCACCTACTGCAATATTGCCTTGCGTTCCCGCCTGTGTCGCCACGGCAGGGACAGTTGCGTTGCCAGCTGTCGCATCCTGACTGGCAGGTATGGAGGTGGAACCGAGGGTGCGAAATTGCATGCCATTCGCCGCTGTCAGCAGCAGATCTGCTGCAACCGTCTGGCTAAAAGGGGCCACATTGAAAAACGTAATGGCTCCGTGAGCGGCCAGCGCTGGTTGTTGCAGTGTTCCTGTCGTTGGTCCCGATGCCTGGGAGAGTGAAGAGGTCGCGCTAATCATTCGTGCCGGGACGTTTGGTTGTGTGACCGGGCCAAGAACCGCCTTCAGCGTGATGAGGCGTTGCTCAGAGAATTTGAGCGGTGTGAGAACGATCGTGACGGGTGCCGACTGCACAGGGTCTTCTACCATCGTGGCAGCGATACCAATCACGACACAGAGAAGCGCCAGCCCACTGATGACGAGCAGACGAATGCGTATCGCCCTCGGCGTAAGGTGAGCAGGAGGGCGGAGTGCATGGATCAGAAAAACCGTCCGGGGACGGTGCGGAACCAGTGCTGTTCCAGGTACTGATAGCGGCACAGCTGTACCATCGTTTGCTTCTGCCACGCCGTCGGTACCTGTCTCTCTTTTCCTGCTCTCGCTGATCACGGTTCTCTTTCCCTTTACGTGTTCACTACTAATTGTGAAGCGGAGGAATAGTTGTTCTAACTACTTCAATAATACCATATACATGCGCAAATTGGAAGAGGATGACAAAGGTTCAGGGCTATGCAGGCGGTGGCACGAGGACCACGGTGATGTGGGCCGGTGTATTTGGGAGCGGCAGCCAGTCGGGAAAGCTCTTGAGGAATACCCGTTGAACCCCCGGCAAATGGAGCAGCAGGCGTGTGGCCTGATCCGGCATCAAGTGCGCCAGCTGAGCTGGAAGCTCCTGCAGAAGGGTCGGAGCAAGGTGGTACATCCAGACTCCTGTTACCTGTATGGAAACGCCGTACCGCTGTGCCTGTCGCACAGCGGCGGGCTGTGTTGTCCAGATGTGCAATGGCACGAGGGAAGTCGATGGATGGTAGTGCGTGAGAAAGAGCGTGATCGCCTTCTGCCGAACGTTCCGCAGGTTATACACCTGAGCAGCACACATAGCTGTGAACAAGGCCTGGGCATGGGAAACGAGACTTCCGACCGCAGGCACAATGTCTGACTGCGTACTGCAAGTGGCGGGAGTAAGGAACTTTTCAGCAGGTACTAACCGTGCCTGTAAGCGTTGCTGAAGCTGCTGAAGCAATGTGGAGCGAACGGGGGCAATCGTGTGGTCAACATCGGCCTGCTGAAGTACAGGCGCTGTCGTCGCGTTCTTGCCGTTGGCAAACGCGGCGAGATTAGTGACGCTGACATTGACCCCGCCACACTGACACAGTGTGTGAATGGCATGAGCTGGCACATTTCCCTGTGGCCCTGTCTGAAGGGCATGGGCCGGACCAGCAGCTTCCCCCAGTGTGGGCGGCTGCCCGGCAGGAATGGTGACCGCCGTATCGGTCATTATGGAAAGGTAAGAGGAGATGGTGATGAGCGTTCCTGCTGGAAGTGTGACTGCGCTTGCATTCAGGTTATACCAGGTCAATATGCCCCTGGCAGACATTGCCTGCTGGAAGACGGTGCCTGTAGCTTTGACGGCAACCTGCAAGGTCTGTGTCACACGCAGGACCTGGGTCTGGCTCTCGGAAGAATTTTCCGGCATGGTTGTCGCGATGATTGTTTCCGTCGCCTGACGGTGCATAATCGTTGGCTCAATGGACACCGTCACTTTGACCTGTATCCACCAGAGGTAGCCGATCACCGGCATCAGCACGAAGATACTTCCACACGCAAGCAACAGCAAACAGCGCACAACGGTGTGTGGACGAACACACGTCCGGTATCTGTGGGTCTGTCTGGAACAAGTACGTGAGACAAGTGACTGTTGACTCTCCGGGTCGGCCAGGGTGGATTCGACAATGATGTGTCCATCTTCAAACATCGTAGGTGGCTGTTTTTTATGCATGGTAACCTGCTTTCTCTGGGTTCCTCTGCTCTGCAGCAACCAGAGCAAGAGATGAGGCGTCACCTCAGCAGTCATACGTACCGAAGTGGAACGGTGGAGTACACTGTGCGGAGCCAGACACGTCGGGAATTGGTACGTAATGGCTCTGGCACTGAAAAGGTCTTTCCACAGGATCATGTTTCGTTAGCGTACTCGCATCCGGAGCAGTGGAGGAATACTGAGGACCGAACACAGCAACGCCAGTACCCAGACGAAGACAGTGAGCGGATCGGGCATGGCACTGTACGTCCGGAGGACCAGGAGGCCATCTCCGGTTCCTTCCAGTGTGAGGATAAGGAGGATGTTTGACAGGCTATGCAGATGGGGAAAGACTGGAAGCAGTTTGCGAGCTTCAGTCTGCAAGGCGTCAGTCACTGCAATACCCTGATCCTCAAGAATCTGCCTTTCGAGTGGTGACAGGCATGTGCCACTCCAGAGGACACGCCGTGTTATTTCCCAGGGAGAATAGAGGATGCGCTTGAGATAAAACGCAAGCTGCCCGGTTCGAAGGTCATGGGCACCGATTTTCAGTGCAACCGAAAAACCGAGCAGGGGCAGCAGACAGGCTGTCAAACCGGAAATGGACGGTTGCAGGGCCAAACCGACAATCAGCAGTCCCGTTGAAAGCAGCGCCAGGTAGAGTGGTTGCTGCAGTTTGATCTGCTCGATAATTTCTTCGCGCAACAGCCCGGACTCTTCCAGCTTTTTGATAGAGGTCGGCTTGCTATCTCTCTCCAGGAATGTATCTTCGTGTGGCATGAATGTCTCCCTTTACGATCGCGTAAACCACCTCTGTGAGATGGCTTCTGATAGTTATTGCTATGTGGAACGAAGTACCGGTGCTGGTTGTGTTCTCACGACGCATCTTAGCGAATAGATCATAGGCGCCAAAACTGTATCCTATCAATTCCCTGTGCGCTGGTTACTCCGCACAGGCAGGTGTCATCTGGTGACCACGCGAGCAACTTGACAGAAGGTTGCGGGAAACTGGTCCACTGACTCACGGAAGGCTTACTCCCGGTGGGAAGGCACCAGGTGCGAATGCTGGCGTCATATCCCGCTGTCGCGAGCATCTGTCCACCGGAAGAAAAAGCTATGGTTCCTCCTCTCCCTTCATGTCCCTGCCAGATACCTTGTATCTGGAGTTCCTCGCAGTGAGAGGTGTCAGAGGTGAGAACTGCCAGAGACACCGCGTTTTCCATCGCCAGCGCAATCATTGTTCCATCAGGCGACCACTGTGCGCGATAGAGCCACGGTGTGGATTGTTTTGGGTCATGGGGGCCACCATAGACGATGAGCGGCTTGCCTGTAGCCCGTTGCCAGACATGGAGCCAGAACGGTGTATAGGAAAGGATGCGTTCACCAACCGGTGTGGCAAGTGCCTCTCGCAAAGCTTCTGTATGCTGGCGATAGGCGAAACATGGGCGGTAGCGGCCACGTTGCCATTCCCACAGCAGAACCATCTTATCTGCTCCAGCTGTAACCAGTAAGGCATTCACCGGTATATAGGTAACCGAGTAGACATTACCTGCATGACCATCACAAAAGTCCAGTCTCTGCCCGGTGATGCTCCAGATGCTTACGCCAGATGCGGATGCTACTGCTAGCTGGCTTCCATCCGGTGAACAGGCGACGTTGTATGCAGTTTCCCCTACCCATGCGTGCCAGAGCAAATTTCTTGTTGGTAGAGTAAGGACAAGGACACTTTGTTCAACTGCCAGGATGAGATGCTTCCCATCGGGGGCGTACACCAGGTCATTCACCCTCCCCGCAACAAACACGGTATATTCTAACATCACCACAGCTCCTTCTTATCCTGGACGATGATACACAAACTCAATACCACCACTTCCTGCCGCTCGTTCCTGGCGCAAGAGGTAGCCTCGTTCCCACAGGTACTTGAGCTTATTGCTAGCGTTAGGCACTTGCAGATCCAATGCTTGAGCGGCCTCGATGGTCGATACACTCTCCCTATGAAGAATGTAGGAGAAGAGTGTGCGCGTACCTCTTGAGGGGAGCGGCCCCAGGAGACGATACATCAATGGCTGCTCCCGGAGGAGCAGGGGTTGTTCAATTGCGTTCGCCGCGGCCTCAATGTTTTCCTGGATATCATTGTCGCAGTATTCGAGACAGATGCCTCGTTGTTGGCGGTAGCTTTTTGCCAGTTCGAGTACCGCTCCTCGTGCGAAGGAGACATCCAATCGCGTGACTCCGTCGAGAGAGAGCCAGACAATCCCTTGCAGGGAATCTGCTTCGATCATCTGTCTGAGACGGTCCTGCACTGTTTTGCCCTGAGCATACCCCCATCCGTCAGATGTAGCCATGAGGCTGCGTAATCGAATATGCATTGTTCGTTCTCCTTCAGTATTGAACCCTTCTTAGCGGAAGGCCGCTTGCCGCTTCCTCCTTGCAGGCAGCGGAGGGTGTATCCGCCTGTTCTGCTCGAAGTGCTGCAAGAACTTGCTGAATAGTAAACGGTTTGGTCAGGTATTCGCTTGCACCAGCGATCCGCATACAGAGTCGTTCAAGCGCACTATCGCGACCGGTGAGGACCACAAACGTGGTGTGTGCGTATGCCGGACATTTGCGTAACGCCCGAAGAACCTGGGAGCCGTCCATTCCCGGTAATCCAATGTCAACGATGACACAAACAGGGATGACGTGCTCAGCGTGCGGTGAGAGGAGCGCGTGCAAAGCCTGAAGTCCGTCGGAGAAACCGGAGACGGTATATCCGTGATGTGAAAGTGCCGTCGTGAGGAGAGAGCGAACGACGGCAGAATCGTCAATAACTATGACGTGCCGATCCATACCTGATTCCTGTAACCTTTCTTTATCTGGCCTCATTCCACCCTTTATCTTCTTCTAGCGATGAGAGTTCTCTTTCCTTGCCCCGTGCTGTTTCAACATCTGCCTGCAACGCGGTAGTCTGAACTGTTCGGTGGTGTGACTGATCTGCTTGAGATTTCATAGATTCGCTATCTCTCCTTTCGCTGTCTAAGCGCGAACGAGACGAGTATGCTACCATGAATGGTACTCGTGGGTCTCTCCGCGCCTCGCCAGGCTGCCCGGATGCACCTGTTCAGCCTGGTGTCCATAGCTGCGATACGACCTACTTACTGTCGTTCCCCGTCATGCATCTCCTTGCGCCGCTCCAGATTAGCAAGAGCGCAGCGGAGGCAGAGACAACAGGACCGGAACTGGATGAGGGCCAGCCGTTTCTTCCCGCGCAAAGCACAGGATGCACATATCCTGCGCCGTGCTGGCGGCGAGTGGGGTTGCGTTGCCATGACAGTCTCCTTTGAGAAGCGAGGGGAAGACATGCGTGAAGGTTTACAGAGCTTTTGTAGGTGGTGCCTCCCCGGTGTGTGAGACCGCGAGGCGAGAATCTCCGCCTGGACCGCAGAAATATCCTGTAGCCAGGCGGAGGAAAAGGACACATCAGGAGAAGGCGTACAGCAGGTGCAACTGGCGATTCCGCCGCAGCCGCTCCTGGGCATTCCTCTTGATGCGGTAGACATCGTCTACTGACGGGAACAGGCGAGCATGCTTTTCGCGAATCTCACCTGGCTTCATCTCCAGGATAGAGGTGAGGTACAGCACGATCCGCTCCTTTTCGTTGAGTTCCTGTTGAATCACCTGCCAGAGTCTGGATGCGGAGACAAGGGCAAGAACGTCGTCTGCCGGATCGGCAGCGGCGAGTTCGTACCTTTCAATGGCATCGAGCTGTTCCTCGTACTGGTGTGCGTGCCGGTGCCACGCACGTACCTCATCAGCAATGACGCTATGAGCGCACAGCTTGAAATATTTCAAAATGGCAGCGAGCGAGTTGAAGTTCTCGATTTTCGTCGGCGTGAGCGCCAGCGAGAACTTGGCGAAGACAGCATTGACGAGAGACCGACTGCTTCCATCATACCGCAGGAGCGGATCTGCTCCGGGATGCTGCGTCACCCAGGTGAGGACGAGCGGCTCGTACTGTTGATAGAGACAGGACCAGGCTTCCTGATTGCGTTGAGCTGCTGCCAGCGTGAAGAGCGCCAGCCCGATCAGATCATCAGATGTCTGCCGTTTGAGAAACTGCTGCGTTTCTCTCGCCAGTGCAGCGGCTAATTCCTGCACCGGCTGCTGCATCAGCATCTCTAAGCGTTCGCGCTGTTGCCGTGAAGGCGTATGCGGTTGCATCGTGTGCCTCCTACTGGGTCAGCGCATTACTTTCTTCCCACCAGGTCTTCCACTCCTCATCCTGAGCCTGCTCAACCAGGGGGTGCGCAAGAGCATACACTTGCTCGCACACGGCGGAAAGGGCATCTTCGATGGTTTCCCCCAGGGCGTTCAGGAAGAATGGACGGGGAGACCAGAGAAATGGGCCGACGGTGGCGATAGCGTAGCCGTTGGCAGTCCAGAATAGCGCCCCCTCGCCGGTCCACGCCTCAAGGAGCTGCTGATACTCCTTGACCCTGTCGGAGTAGGGGAAATTTTCTTGCCAGCGCATCACACGCTCGATGCCTCCTTCGTACCTCACCTCTGCGAGAACCTCCTCCCAGCAGTACGCAATGGCGGCGAGGTAGGTGGGGAACTTCAGGGAGACGGCTGGATCAGTGACCAGGGGAATGAAGCGCACGGCAGTAGTGTCATGGTTCAATCGTTGCGGGTAGTAGGAGCCATCTGCCAGCACTGCTACACTGTATCCTTCCGGCGGAAGAGAGTGCCTCTCGCTAGCGCAAAACGGCTCGTTTACGGGCGGTGGCGTGTGAACAGCATCTGGGTGCCGAAGAAAATCGGACGATGTGTTGGGGAAACGTGGGTAGGTCATCATAGTCGTGTTCTTTCTACTAATGAAACAAATGAAGGGCGATTGTGAGGCGTTACTTTTCATCCGCTTGAGTGTGTGTGAGCCAGATCGCGGGCGAGTTCGCCGTGGTCGGGACGCTGTATGGACGGGTAGGTGAGATATTCTCTTTAGCGTAAGGCGGTAAGTCCGGTCGGCCTATCTGAGCGTCCTTACGCGGTGGGCGGTTCCCGTGTATTGGAGCCGGGATGTCTTGCATCGGGCGGCGTTTTCCAGGTGTGCGCGGTGTTGCGTTTCGGTGCAACGCGGCAGAACACGCATCATTGAGTACTGCTCGATAGAGCTTGCGCTGCTTTTTCCCGGAGAGCGGCAGGCCATCAGCGTTACAGAAGTCATTGGGTGCGACGTATACCCCATCAAGAGGGTCTTCGAGAGGCTGACCGCGCCCGATCAGGGCTTGAACACGGTTCATCTCTCGTAGATACATCTCGTTGGTAGGTGGTGGCGGGTGATTGGGAATATGTTCCCAGACCATTCTCCATACGTAACACCCGAACAGGAGCCGCCGGTTTTCTAATGAGAGCGGTGCGCCACCCTTGCCAACGATCTGCTCTGGTCGCAGAAACTGGATGTGGGCCGGGTCCAACAGGCGCAGTCCGGCTGGAGCACGCATATAGGCACTCACCGCTGCAAAGCCGTCAGGAGCGATCTGCTTATTATGCGTGAGGAAGGAAGCCTGCGTGGCACGCCCTTTACCCGCACGCTGTTGATGCTCAGGAGTAAAATGTGCGCCTCTCATAACCGTCCTCCTGCTAAATAGCGATCCCAGCGCTGCGCCGCCTCTGTCTGGGAGGCAGGTGTGATGGTGCCTCTGCTGGCCGTCCAGACCAGATGAAACATGCAGCACCCATCAACCTGCACCGGCGGTATCACATCTGGATGTGCCGCATACCAGCAGGCAGTGCAGGTCGATGGAAAGGGAGGAGACGCAGCTGGAATGGCGCGGACGTTTGATGGGAGAGAGCTAGGCGTACTGGTCATCGCGTCTTCCCTTTCCTATGCCTCTGGTCGGACGATGACCGCGAACCCGCCCCACCAGTACAGAAACTGCGCGTGGGTCAGCGCATGGCGATTGTAGAGCGAGGAGTCCACCAGATAGACGTAGCGTGCATCGCCGCCGGTCACGACGAGCAGGTGACCACCTGGATATTTCGCGGGAGGGAAACCGACAATGACCGGTGTGCCTGTATTGGCGACGTTGATAACATCATTGAGCGTCTCGTCGTGCATGTAGGTCGTTTTGAAGCCGAAGTGCGCGACTGTCGCTCCAATACCAGGCCCTTCCAGGAGTCCGAGTTGCGGTGTGATTGCGCCGATGTGTGCTTCAACTTGCAACACATCGGCGATGCGATAGTGACGCCCGTAGGCGTTCATCACCTCGGTCATCGCAGCCGTCGAACAGGCCGAATATGCCCAGGTGGTGAAATCTGCCTGGCTCGTATATTGCGTTGGGTCGAGTTGCCCGATGCGTACCAGCGTCAGCCTGCGTGTTACGGGGGCAGCATGCGATGGCAGCGTGCCAGTCGTCGGAGCGATGATGGTATTGCTGAGCGCCATGAACAAGAATACAGCGAACAGTACCAGGCCAATCCAGAGAACAGGTGAGGTGGATGAGGTGCTTTTCATGAAGTGTGCCTCCGATACGTGGGGTCTTCAGATTCTGTTATGGGTATCTCCATAAAAACGTCACAATTGCTACCGACTACAGAAGCTATTGGGGCCATACATGACGAACATCAATCATGTTGGGGTGTTCATGCACGTATTTTTCCTGTTCAGCTGTCAAGTGTTCGGGTGTCCACACGTCTACAATTCCGCCTACCCGTTGCCCGTCCACGATGATGTGCTGGACCACGCCGGGTCTTGATAGTCCGTCATAAAAAGGACTATCTTCCTTGCCCATTGCAGAAGCAATATCGTGAGGATTTGTCCCTGCTACGGTGATGTGATGAACGCCTGTGGTTTTCATTGCAAAATCCTTTCCGTACTTGTTGTTACACTGTTCGTGTTGAACCATTCACAAAATCCGAAGAGCCGATAAGTGCCAGGGAGCAAAAGACCGGGCGAGACGTTACCTGCACAAACATGAGCGATTGTGCTCTACTGCCGCTATGGTCTTCTTGACCCCTGGAGTGCGTATCTCTGTTGTAGTTGGTCGCTGCGTGGAGATATGCGCTTCTGCGTTTTTAGGAAACGATGGTGGTCTTCCGCGGGTCGTGACAGGGGGACAGGGAAGATTCTCATGGCTTCACACGACAATTTGCCCTGCCCTCCAGACCGCCACCGCGTGGGTGAGGGCCGCTTCGTAGGCTGTCACGTCATTGTGGTCGCCTGAGGGTGCGTACGTGGGAATGATCTGCTCGATGGTGACGAGTCCCCATGCATCGACGTACAGATTGCGGAGAAGCCGGCAATAGACGGTAAAGCCATCCTGCCACGAGGCAAACCAGGCGTAGCCATCCTGACAGCGAAATCCCGCAATGCAGCGCAGATTGCCGGGACTGAGACTTGAACGCGCCTCTCCCGCTGTCCCGAAGCTTGACTCGTGCATGAAAAAGGCTAAGGTAAAGACCGGGTCTATGCCACAGCGCGTACTGGCGTCAAAAAGCGTCTGCCCCAGGCCCTGTGCCGGAGAGTGGTCGTAGGACAGGACGGAATCGATGAATGTCGTTGAGATAGACGGCGGACCGATGACACTTTCAGAATTGCCAGTCGCAGCAGGGATGCTGCGTGGACAGGGAACGTCCCACGTTCCTGGTACAGCCAGCGTCGTATCGGGTGCGATACTGGTCTGCATGTGGGAAACGCTTGCTGCATGCTGGGAGAGAGCGAAGCCACTGAGTAAGATTCCTCCCAAACCGATGATCGTGACTAGCAGGACCCACACGACGATGCCGGGGGCATGCCTCTGAGGTGTTTCCCGTTGCGAAACCAGAGAGGACGGCGGCAACCGGGAAAGCGCAGGTGGGTATGCTGCACGCACGGAAGGACGAGGGTGGGGAATAGGTGGTAGAGCGTGCAGGGGAACCGTGCGCGGATAAGTTCGTGCCCACGATGCCGCCGCTCGCTGTGCCTGTCGTGTAATCGTAATCGTAGGCAAATGAGGTGGTTGTCCCTGTCTGGGAGGAGGCCATTGAGAGACCATAGAACGTTCCTTTCTGTTTTGTAATGCGCCAATCGAGCCCTCTCGACGGAGTGCAAGAGTGAAAGCGATCTGTAGGATCGCTGCTCAGCAACCAGAGGAATCCGGACAAACGCTGATCGTTTTCAGAGGTCCCGGATGAGGTGTCTCCAACCTGGAAGGTGGAGTTGTCCTGGTCGTTGCTTGAAGCTGTGGCAGAGAGTCATCAGCTCCTTGCTCCCCTGGAGGTACCGCCATATCCTCGTGGTGATGCGCCGATGCGACCGCGTGAAAACTATGCGGTCGCTTCCCCTGTCTGAGATGGTATCTCTTCCTCAGCCTGGGTTCCCTGCTGCACACGCACCGACCGTTTCTTGCCGTTGCCTGGATCAGGGCCGACAATCCCCTGTCCTTCCAGGCGAGTCATCATGTCGAGGGACCGTGCGTGTCCAATATGAAAGACGCGCCGAATCTCAGAGATGGAAACCTCTTCTTCGTTCCGCGCCCATGCCTCAACAAAGCGAGCGAGCTGATCATTGCTTTTCAAGCTGGGTCGTGCATCGCTCATTCGGGTGGAGTCGCCGAAGGTAAACGGCAGTTCTTCCCCTTTGAGAAACTGCTGTATGTACAGTTCCACCTGTTCAGGTGGAATGGCTCCAGTTTTCGTGAGGGGTGTCCTGGCTCCTCTCGCTCCTGGAGTTGCTGTTGGTGTCCACTGTGCGTCCAACGGTGGTTGTGTGACGGGAACTGCAGTTGAAGCTTTGCGCAGTGGTAATGCTATGACATTCGTGGGCGGTATCCCCTGCGACTGCTGGATCCAGAACTGCGCGATAGCCTCCACTTCTGTGGAGTTCAGGAATGGACCTTGCATTCTGTCCGGTATACCGGCATCAGCAGACAGGAAAAGCATGTCGCCACTCCCCAGGAGTTCCTCCGCTCCTGGCATATCCAGAATCGTCTGACTGTCATGATGAGAGAGGACCTTGCAGGCAGCCCTGGTCGGGAGGTTGGCCTTGATCTGACCGGTGACGACTTCCACCGCCGGTCGCTGGGTCGCGACAATCAGGTGGATGCCTGCCGCTCGCGAGAGCTGAGCTATCTTACAAATAGCTTTCTCCACCTCATCTGGAGCCGTCATCATCAAGTGCTGCAATTCGTCGATAAGTATGACGATATAGGGTAATCGCTCTTTCAGGGAGTAATCTCCCTGAGCGACCAGTGCCGCTTGCTTCCGGTGATAGTCGTCGATGTTGCGTACACGCGCACCCGCCAACACGCGATTGCGCCGGTCGGTTTCCTCCACTGCCCACTCCAGGACCGAGGCGGCCTCCTCCGGGTCGGTGACAATCGGCCGCAACAGATGAGGAATGCCCTCGTAGACGACGAGTTCCGTTTGTTTGGGATCGATGATGAGCAGGCGCACGTCTTCCGGGCTGGCCTGCATCAGAATGCCGGTCGTGATCGTATGCAGCAGAATGCTTTTTCCGCTGCCGGTCATCCCGGCGATCAGTGCATGGGGCATTTTTGGAATGCAGATGACACGCACGGCATTGGTCATGTCCTTGCCCAGCGCAACGACCAGTTTGGAAGAACGGGCCTCCTGCTTGAAAGTGGGACTTTCCAGAAGTTCACGCAACGTGATGTTCATCGGATAGGGGTTGGGAATCTCTATTCCGACGTAGTGGTGGCCCGCCACAGGCGTCTCCATGCGTAGCGTCTTTGCTCCCAGATGCAACTTGAAGTCGTCGTGCAGTTTCTTGATCTGATCGACGCGGGTGAGCTTGCCGTCGGCACCGGTGGTCGGTCGGACCCCAATGCGCAGCGTGCGTGCGCCAATGCTGATATCCGACGGACGCACCTCCGCGTTGACCCGGTGGCTGGAGAGGACCTTGCTCACGATACCAGCTAGAGCGACAAGCTCATCTTCTGAAATGGATGGGGTCGGTTGTGGAGCGGCGAGCAACCTCGGTGGGGGTAGGCGCCAGAACGTTGGTGCTGAACGGCCCGGCGCTGTCACTCCCTGCTCCCTGGGGGGGTCACCGTCAGAGCCGGTGGCCCCCCCCCGTTGAGCGAGTCGCTGACGCACGGGAGCAGCGTGCCCGGCACGCTCCTGTGCGCTCATGGCGAGAATCGTATCCAGTAACGTCTTGGCTCGTGACCCTCGCATGAGATCTGTTCCTTCGACGAACTGCAGCCCTGCTGCTCGTACAGCTGTCACCATCTCCGCTCGCGGTCGGCGAATCGCAGCTTGCGTGAGGCGTCCGGTGGCATAGAGGTAGCTGGCAAAAGCCAGTTCCTCTGCGGTGAACCGCGTATTCGGCTCGTTTGCTGATTGTGGCGGTGGCGGTGGCGACATCACTATGGTGGCTTGATCAGCAAGTGGTCGGGCAGTTGCGGCAGGTTTGCGGGGTTGGGCGCTCACTCCTTTTGGGGGCGCGAGCAGGAGAGAACTCCGCCGTGGCTGGAAAGAGAAAGGTACTGCCTGCGGATCGGAGAGATCGGAAAGCAGCGACTGACCACTTCTCAGCATCGCATACTGCGAGGCCGGTCGGCCGGTGTAGATGCAAATGCGGCTGATTTCCGCGGTATCAGCCGTGTTGACAATCAGCAGACGACTCTGGTCAAGTGCCTCTGCCTCAATTCCTGCCAGCGTAGAGGTGATGAGATACACCGCCCGGTTCGGGACGTGTCCGGCCTGCTCGATCGCCTCGAGCAGCTGGTCATTGACCTCCTGCGCGAGGTCAGCGTCCTTGATCCGTGCGTCTTCTACGTACTCTGGTAGCAGTTCACCGGCATGGAGGACAAACAGCGCCACGGGCTTGTCGCCAACGGGTGCCTGAGCTATTCCCTGTAAGAGGGCTAAGAGCATCGTGCCGGCCGCAACGGTATCGTTTTCAAATGATGACCAGTCGTAGACGACCTGTAGCCCGCTGGACACGATCCCGCGCCCGACCATGGCGGCTTCTCTCTGTTGCGCGAGGGGAAAGTAGCGCCCTTGCAGCGCAGGGGGGAGTTTTTCCTGGTTGGCGTGCAAACTGCTGCCAGCCAGAAACCCGAAACCGGGCGCGAGGTTCGCCACAATGCTTGCACAGCGCTGATCCATATCGATGATGAGCATCCCGAAGCCGAACCGGAGAAAGTCTTCCAGAAAAAGAGGGAGGACTTCCCCACCTGGGACCGCTAATTCGTCGATGATGGCGCTCGTCAGAGCCACTCCGAGTGGCATCTCGATGCCCTGGCCGAGGACGACCCGTGAGGGCGGCCGGGTGGGCGTGGTATAGGTGGTGCGAAATGGAAAAGGCGCTACCGGTGGCGTCACCGTGCGGGGCGGCTCTGAGGTGCGCGTTGCACCAGCTGACAGGACTGTGTGTGTCTGCTGGTGCTGGACCCGCTGAGCGATGCGCATGGGGGGCGGCGTATAATCAGTGACCTGCGTCTGCCCTTGAGTCAGGCGCTGTCTGTGGACAGCCGCGATTTCCGGTGTGCGCAGAGGCGTCGGAGTCAGCATAAAGCGAGCGCCGGAAACGGCCCGCTTCTTGCTGAAGAGCGAGAGAAAGCGTGGCCCAAAGATACGCAGAATGGCTATGACGATAATAGCGCCAAAGACCGCCTTAGCGATGCTCTCCGGGTCGCCATAGCCGATCTGCGTCATGCCGTAGACGACGCCGGAGAGCAGTACAATGATGAGAAAGAATGGGAGGCCCTTATGCATAGGATGAACTCCTTTCTGAGAACGACGCGTGAGTTGATGGAAGGGGCGTGCCAATTTACTGTCCGGCGGCATACTGCTGCTGCTGGTATTCGGCGGCTTGCTGCTCAGCCATGGCATCGAAGGCCCGCTTGAGGGCACTTCGCCACAGGAGCCAGCTCTCAAGAGCCGACCAGCCCGCCCAGAGCCATTCGACGCTCTTCACCAGCGCCCAGGTGCTAAAACCCGAAAGCAGGATGCCCCAGAAGATCATTAAGATGATGTTGGCGTCGTAGAGCGTGATGAACGTGTAGTCTGAAATTGCGCACGCCACGACGCTGACCAGACCGATGATCTCTCCGATGTCGGCACTCGTGACGATCTCGGCTAGCGCTTGCCGCCGCTCTGCGTGTTCGAGGACGACCTTCTGCTTCCACTGTTTTGAAATCATCTGTGATGAAATGATCATGCCGATCTGCGCGAGGACCGCGATCACCCCCGCGATGATGACGTGGGGGAGGTGATCGCGTACGACCACCAGCGATCCTTGCCCGAAGCCATACTTTTTCAAGATATCGTTGTCCTGCATACCGATGTATGCGGTAAACGACGTGAAACCCTGGATGATATTGCTGCCAACACTGGCGACCAGGGCCAGGAAGCCAATGAGAAACAAGTAGAAGGGTGAGGTGAGCGATGGATCGTACTCTTCACCTTGCTGGACAGCAGACGTGTTCCCACTGGCGTCGATAGTGTACTGATCCGCCGAGAGCGGTGTCGTTGTTGGCTCACGGTTGGTCGTGACGACCAGTGGGTTGCCGGTCGTCGCTCGTGTCATAGCGGTTTGTCGTTTTTTCATAACGGAGATCCTTTCTTGTCTTACCTGAAGACGATAGGAGGGCGCGTGTCAATACGAAGTCGAGGCCCTGATAGTAGTGAGAACCTCGTGGACGACCGCCATCGATGGCGGTCGTTGTACAGGGTCATTGCGTGTCATCCACCGAAGAAGTTGCGCGATGGGAGGTGGAAATACACGCGCCTGCGTGAGGACCGGGAAGCTGCTTTCAGGAAGCTTCCCGCTTATCAAGCGGTACAGTGTTGCTCCCAACCCGTAGATATCAGCCTGGGGCGTGATGGCGTGACCTCCCTCCTGTTCAGGAGCTGCAAACCCCTGGGTCCCGCAAAAAAAGTGGTCGGGAGGTGCAAGGGCCTCACATGCCGTGCCAAAATCAAGCAGGAAGATACGCCCTTGCCGATACAGAATATTGGTTGGCTTGATATCTCGATGAACGATCGGAGTTGCTGCATGAAGGACCGCTAGGATGCTAGTCAGCGCCAGCCCTACAGCAAGGCCTTCAGCGGCAGAAAAGGCAGCGGAGCGCCGTTGTGCCAGAAGAGCTTCGAGCGTCTGACCTGGGAGATATTCCATGACGATAGTCCACCACTGCTGGTCCGAGCGTAACTCGTACACCTGTGGAATGGCAAGCGACGGACAGCGTGCTTTGAGCAACTGCATGATCTGCACTTCGCGCAGAACCACACTGAAAGGTATACTCATTCTGCTCAATCGCTTCAGGACGACCTGCTGTGCTGGCTGCTGGCAGTCATCGGCCAGGATGATGGTCGATCCGCCGGTCTGCGCGAGTTGCCGGGTGGCACGATAGCGAAGGGAACAGGGAGCGGCTTGAGGAAACTGATCTGGCATAGAGGTACCCTTCCGTTCCCTAAATGACGGCGAACTGCGACATAATAGCGGCGAGCGAGGGACGCCGCTGAGGTTGCCTGGAACACATCGCGGTGAGCAAGGTGCCAATGCGCCTGGCTTGTGGAGTGGGTAGGCGGCGAAATGCTTCACGGGTTGCTCTGGCTTCGATACCACCCGTGAGCAGTTGCGTGAGGACAATTCCCAGGCTGTAGATATCTGACGCGGTGGTGGTGCAAGTACGCCCGAATCGGTCGGGATGCTGCTCCGGGGCTGCGTAGCCGCATGTCCCCTGTGCGAAGGTATTCTCTTGCCCCATCGGTCCTGCCAGGCCAAAATCGATCAGAAAGATGGTTCCGTCTGAACTGAGCAGGATGTTCGCTGGTTTCAGATCACGATGCAAGAAGGGTCGTTCACGTTGATGCAGAAAAGAGAGGATAGCGCAGAGTTGCAACCCGATAGCACAGACCCGTTTCAGTGACAGCGTTCCCCCACCTCCAGAACGAGCAAGAACACGGTCAAGAGGCTCGCCTTCAAGATAGTCGAGAACGAGGTACCACGGAATGCCCGTCGTGGACTGGTCGTAGAGGCGGGGAATCCGGGGATGGTGGAGCCCGGTAAGTGCGCGTGCCTCCTGCAAGAAGCAGGCACGCGCTGCGGCTTGTTCGGCGGGATGCAGCCCATACTGATGCAGTTGTTTGATGACGACCTGTTTGTCGGTTGAAAGGTCTCGTCCCAGGTACACGCGGCTGCTCCCTCCTCTGCCGATTTCCTTCAGACACACATAGCGCGAATGATAGACGAGCGGGCGCTGCGTATTGGGCAGCGGTCCTGACGCAGATAGGGGGTTGCTGAGCAAAGGAGGATGAATCATATAGTTCTCCGTTCAGTGACTGGAAAGATGGGTTGTTTCTGAATTCGTGAAGAAACAGTCCCGATGAGAAGCGGCTCTTTGCCTGTGTTGACGAAGCTTCCAGCGTGAATATCTGACAAAAGCCGTTGGA
>Ga0307372_10006284_pt1 | contig 17440 bp, 13 predicted proteins | sample OX1MG_FD_202533 | JGI IMG/M metagenome (GOLD analysis project Ga0307372, IMG submission 202533) | Soil microbial communities from Risofladan, Vaasa, Finland - OX-1 | ecosystem: Environmental > Terrestrial > Soil > Coastal area > Acid sulfate soil | place: Finland: Risofladan, Vaasa | collected... | reverse complement strand
CGCCCTCGGCCCCGATGACGACTGCGGGATGAGCGCCGGCACCCGCCGGCTCGTACACGAGGACGGACATGGTCCCTCCGGTGACGCCGAGCTCCACCTGGCGCGACCACACGTCGACGTACTCCTCGAGCTCGGGCTCGGGGAATTCCATCTCCCCTCCTCCCCCACGACCGCATCTCCGCACGGACGGCGATCCGATGCCCCGAGCGGACTACCAGAGCCCGCCTTCAACAGGGAGCCTGCCAGTTCGGCGGTGACGACACAACTCTCGAGGGGGGGCCGATGACCCTGCCCGGTCGTTCGCCTGCCGGTCCACCCGATGGCAGTGGTCTCCACCGGACACCGTGGCCACCGCGGTGGCGGTGGTCGTGATGTCCGGGGTGATGCTCCTCTTCGCCATCAGATCGTCGTTGCTCGTCCTCGTCGGGGTCGCGCTCCTGATCCTCGGTGGCCGGCATTTCGGGAACGGCCGGCCGGGGACCGGGGGTCATCCCTGAGCCCACGAGGGCCTCGTCCCCGGGGGAGTGGCCGCCTTCACCTGGGCGTCGACCCTGGCGGTCTCCTCGTACCGGGCGCATCCGGGTGCCCTGCTCTCGTTTCCTCCGGCCGAGATCGCCTGGATGCTCATCAGGACCGAGGGGCCTGTTCCATGCCGGTGCCATCGACGTCGCCGGGCTCGTCATGATGACCGTGGCGTGGGCGGTTGCCCAACGGGCCGCACACCGGGCACGAGCTCGAGCGCCTGAACGCGTATGCGCACCAACAGGCGGCTTCTGATTGACCGCGGGCTCGCGGCCTCTCAGGTCCGTCCCGGGACCGGGTGCCCGAGAGCCGTCGTCATTGGGCGGACGCCAGCTGCAAGGCCACCACCGCTGCCTCGCCCGGATCCTCCATCGGCACGATCCCCGTGTCCACCTCACCGCCGGGCCGGGTCAGGGACCATGTGCCGATGCCGATCACAGGGGTGCCAGAGCGGAGAGCCAAGGCGATCTCGGAGAGGGTGCCGTATTCTCCGTCCAGAGCGACCACGGCGGCGGCGGAACCGACGACGAGGGAATTACGCGCCTCGCCGAGGCCGGTGGCGATGACCACGTCGACCCAAGGGTTCGCGACCGAGGGGTCCCGTCCCGGCAGGAGCCCCACCGTCAGCCCGCCTGCCGACTTGGCGCCGCGGCAGGCTGCGGCCATGACCCCTCCGAGCCCACCGCAGACGACGATCGCTCCGGCCGATGCGAGGGCGGCACCGACTGCCTCCGCCGCAGCGATCACCGGTGCCGTCGCCTCGGAACCACCGACGACTGCTATCTGGGTTGCCATAGTCGACCCAGCGTAGGCCGCCGACCCGGTCGGCGGCCGGTGAGACAGCCGGGGCAACACGGCGCCGCAATCGGCGCGCAGACCAGTCCGGGGACAATCCGGGGGAGGTCGGCCCTAACCTGACGTCGGAGCAAATACGGTGAAGAAGAACCAGGCCTTGCAGGGATTGGCCGCCTACGGCCCACCGCCCAGGCGGGTACGCCCGTGGCTGATGGTGGCCGCCGTGCTCCTCGTCCTGGCCGCGGGGGCCGGGAGTTGGTATGCGGCCGGGAGGGGAAGCCCCTCGGCATCGGTCAGCCGGCACTCCGACGGGGGCCCGAGGCCGGCGAGGCCGTTCACCGTCGCCGCCACCTCACCGGCCGGCGGCGCGACGGGCGTGGCGTCCGACACGCCGATCACCGTCCGCTTCTCGGCGCCGCTCCCAAAGGTGCTCGGAGCCGATGCACCCGTGCCCACGCTCGATCCCCCGGTCGCCGGCTCGTGGCGCCGCTCGAACCGCTTCACCCTCGAGTTCCGCCCGTCGGCGTCGTTCATCCCCTCGACCACCGAGACGCTGAACATCCCGGGCGGTCCGGCAGGAGTGCGGAGCGCTGCCGGGAAGGCACTTGGCAGCACCGACACGGTGTCGTTCACGATCGCCCTGGGCAGCGAGGAGCGGCTGCAACAACTCCTTGCACTCACCGGCTACATCCCGCTCACCTTCACCCCGAGCGGGCCGGCTCGGACCCCGGCACAGGCGGCCATGCCACAGGCGGGTACCTTCGACTGGCGCTGGCCGGGCCTCCCGGGGTCGCTCACCTCGCTGTGGGTTGAGGGCGAGTCGAGCGCCATCACCGAGGGAGCGGTCATGACGCTCGAGAGCCAGAGCGGCCTGGCGGTGGACGCCACCGCCGGGCCCAAGGTCTGGGTCCTCCTGCTCGACGACGTGGCGAAGGGGGTCACGAACCAGGCTCCCTCCACTTACGTCGACGTGTCGAAGGTCCTGCCCGAGTCGTTGACGCTCTGGGTGAACGGCGTCCCGAAATTTCAGGACATCCCGGTCAACACCGGCGCGCCGGGGGCCGACACGACCGCCGGGACGTACGAGGTCTTCGAGCACGTCACCGCCTCGGAGATGAAGGGCACGAACCCCGACGGCACGACCTACGACGACCCGAACGTCCCGTGGGCGAGCTACTTCAACGGGGGGGACGCGCTGCACGGCTTCGTGCGTGCCGCCTACGGCTCTCCCCAGAGCAACGGCTGCGTCGAGATGTCGGTCGCGAATGCGGGAGCCACCTGGCCATTTACCCCGATCGGTACCCTTGTCACCGTTGAGGGCCCAACCGTCGGCTAGGTGTGATTCCCGCGGACGGACCGTCGGTGATGGCCGACGAGGTCGGCAGTCAGGACCCGACCGTCCTGGCTACGATGCCGCGATGGACCTCGAGTCACTGATCGATCCGGATATCCGTCCCCTCCTCGCCGAGTTCGGGGACTTCCGGCTGACGCCGGACAACCTGGCGGCGATGCGGTCTCGACCGATCGTGCAACCGGTGCCGCTGTCCGACGAGGTCGAACGGGTCGACCACGTCGTGCCCGGCCCGAAGGGCGCGCCGGATGTCGTGGTACGGGTCCATCGGCCGAGAGGTGCCACAGGGCCCCTCCCCTGCGTCTACTCCATTCACGGTGGCGGCTACGTGATGGGCTCGTACACGGGGGACGACGTCCGATTCGACTCCTGGTGCCTACGCCATCGCTGCATCGGCGTGTCGGTGGAGTACCGCCTGGCGCCCGAGACCCCCTATCCTGGTCCGCTCGAGGATTGCTACGCCGGCCTGGCCTGGGTGCACGAGCACACGGAAGAGCTCGGGGTGGACCCGGCTCGCACCGGCATCATGGGGGCGAGCGCCGGTGGCGGCCTCGCCGCGGGCCTCGCGCTGCTCGCCCGCGACCGAGGGGTGCTGCCCGTCGCCTTTCAGCTCCTCATCTACCCGATGCTCGACGACCGTCAGACAAGCCCATCGAGCCGCGTAGAGGCACCGATCTGGAACCCCGCTGCGAACGAATTCGGATGGCGTTCGTACCTCGGCCCGCTCTACGGGACCGACGACACACCGCCCTATGCCGCCGCCAGCCGAGCGACCGATCTGAGCGGCTTGCCGCCTGGCTACGTGATGGTGGGAACGATCGACGGATTCCACGACGAGGACGTCGACTACGCCTTGCGGCTCAATCAGGCAGGTGTCCCAACCGAGCTCCACGTGTACGCGGGCGCGCCGCACGGTTTCGACAACATGATGACCGGAGCGCCCGTGGCCAAGCGGGCCCGGCGGGCGATGAACGAGTGGCTCGAGCGGCGATTGCACGCTACCGACGCGGCACCGCCCTCGACGATGCGCTCACGGTGATCGTCGACACCGGACATGCCCTCGGCGTGGGGGGGGGTCGATCGCACATACCTGTTCACCGTATTGCATTGATTGCATTGCCCCCGTCCTCCTCGACGCCCGACCGCGGCCCGGCTGCAGCGTGAAGGTCAACATCGGCATCTGATGGTCACCGTCGATCCCCTTGCTGGCGCTTGCAGTCCCATGGCCCGAGGATGAGGCTTGACTCATGACACCCCGGCGATTCCAAGGTCTGGTCAACGTCGACATCCGCGACTCGGTCCCGGACTGGGGGCCGTTCGACGCCCCTCGGGCACCTCGGGGGGCTCCGAACGTCGTCTACATCGTTCTGGACGACGTCGGGTTCTCGGCGATGAGCTGCTATGGCGGGCCGATCCCCACGCCCAACATCGATCGCATCGCGGACGCGGGGCTCCGCTATACCCAGTGGCATACGACGGCCCTCTGCTCGCCCACCCGCGCCTGTCTCCTCACCGGTCGAAACCACACCCGCAACTCCATGGCGTGCATCACGGAGGCCGCCATCGGCTTCCCCAATGCGAGCGGGGTGATCCCACCCGAGAACGGCACCATCGCCGAGATCCTTGACGAACAAGGGTGGAACACCTACATGGTCGGCAAGTGGCACCTGTGCCCGGAGGCCGAGATGAACGTGGCTTCGACCCGGCGGAACTGGCCGCTCGGTCGTGGGTTCCAGCGATTTTACGGCTTCCTCGGGGCCGAGAGCAATCAGTGGTATCCCGACCTCGTTTACGATAACCACCCGGTCGACCAGCCCAGGTCGCCCGAAGAGGGGTATCACCTCACCGAGGACATCACCGACAAGGCTCTCGAGTTCATAATGGACGCGAAGGTGATCGCGCCGGAGAAGCCCTTTTTCCTCTACTACGCGCCTGGCGCCTGCCACGCGCCGCACCACGCCCCTCGCGAGTGGATCGAGAGGTTCAGGGGCCGATTCGACATGGGGTACGAGGCATTGCGCCACGAGACGCTAGCCCGGCAGAAGGCGTTGGGGATCCTCCCGTCGGACACCGGATTGTCCCCCCTGAACCCCATCGGCACTCCCGAGACCCGGAGCGGTCCGAACGGCAAGCCCTTCCCCGTCCTCGACACCGTGCGGCCATGGGACTCGCTGTCTGCAGACGAGCGGCGGCTGTTCTCCCGGATGGCCGAGGTCTTCGCCGGCTTTCTGGCCCACACCGACGACCAGATCGGCCGGCTCCTCAACCATCTCGAAGAGAGCGGTGAGCGCGACAACACCCTTGTGATCCTGGTGTCGGACAACGGGGCGAGCGGCGAGGGCGGTCCCAACGGGTCGGTCAACGAATGCAAGTTCTTCAACGGCATTCCCGACGACCTTGCCGCGAACCTCGCCCAGCTCGACGAGCTGGGAAGCCCGGCGACCTACAATCACTACCCCACGGGGTGGGCGATGGCGTTCAACACGCCCTTCAAACTGTGGAAGCGCTACGAGTACAACGGGGGAACGAGCGACTCCTGCATAGTCTCGTGGCCGAAGGGGGTGAAGGCGCGCGGTGAGATGCGTACCCAGTACCACCACGCGGTCGACCTGGTCCCGACCATCTTGGACGTGCTCGGGGCTGACGCACCGGAGTCCATGAACGGCCACGTCCAGAGCCCGTTCGACGGCGTGAGCATGAGGTACAGCTTCGAGTCCCCAGACGCCCCGACCACAAGGAGCACGCAGTTCTATTCGATGCTCGGCTCGCGTAGCGTCTGGCACGACGGGTGGAAGGCGGTCACCACCCATCCGACGATCTCCGGCTGGGGCAACTTCGACTCGGACACGTGGGAGCTCTTCCACACCGACGTCGACCGGTCCGAGCTGCACGACCTGGCGGCAAAGGAGCCGGAGCGGCTTCAGAAGCTCATCAACCTCTGGTTTGCCGAGGCCGGTGCCAACGGCGCCTTCCCCCTCGACGACCGTTCCGCGATCGAGATCATCCTCACTCCGCGACCCGTCCTGACGCCGGACCGGAACCGCTATGTCTACTATCCCGACGTCGCGGAGGTTCCCGAGTCACAGGCGGTCAACATCCGCAACCGCTCGTACAGCATCGGTGCCCTCGTGGACATCCCCGCCCCGGGAGCGAGGGGCGTACTCTTCGCCCACGGCGCCCGGTTCGGCGGCCATACGCTCTACATCAGGGACGATCGACTCCACTACGTGTACGACTTCGTCGGCATGCTCGTGCAGAAGGTCGTGGCGGACGCCGACGTTCCGGTAGGGGACAACCTCATCCTGTCGGCGTCGTTCGACAAGGACGGGGAGGACCCGCCGGGCGTGGCCACCGGTACCCTCTCGCTCTATTACGGCGAGACCAAGGTCGGCGAGGGCCGCATCCGGACGCAGCCGGGCAAGTTCGCCATCGGGGGCGAGGGTCTGTGCGTGGGACGGGACGGCGGCGAGGCGGTGACCGACGACTACCCCGGTGAGATGCCCTGGCACTTCACCGGCGGGACGATCAAGCGCGTCGCGGTCGACGTGAGCGGCGAGCCGTACGCCGACCTCGAGCGCGAGGCCGTCGCCATGCTGTCGCGAGAATAGGAGCAGCCCGGCCCGGATCCGCCGGCATCGCCCGGATACCGGCGGATCCCCATCTGCCCGGTGGGCTGTGGACGTTGCCCGGTGGGCTGTGGACGTCAGCGCCTGCCCGGTGCGCCTCGGGGCCCCTGGGGTCGGGACCCCGTTAGGCTCCTCGGGATGCCGTTCGACTCGATGACCAGCCAGGAAGTGATGGCCTTCCTCAATTCCGCTCCGGCCCGCACGGGGATCGTGGCGACCACCCGTGAAGACGGATCCCCTCACGCGGCACCTGTCTGGTACGTCGTCGACGAGGACGGCTCCGTCCTGTTCAACACCGGCGCCCGATCGGTGAAGGGCCGCAACCTCCGGCGCGAGGGACGCGCCGCTCTCTGTGTCGACGACGAGACTCCGCCGTACGCCTTCGTGACGATCGAAGGACCGGTCGCCATCACGGAGGAACTCGACGAGGTCCGGCGCTGGGCGACGACCATCGGCGCCCGCTACATGGGTGCCGACCGGGCCGACGAGTTCGGTGCCCGTAACGGCGTCCCGGGTGAGCTGCTCGTGCGCCTGATCCCCGAGAGGGTGATCGCCGTCAGGGACCTCGCGGACTGACCCCGGGGATTCGCGGCGGACAGCAGCACCTGCCGTGGACACGGGAGGTGGACATCGTTCTGGTTGGAGACGGACGATCCGGATCGGACCGCGCTCACCACCGCCTGCTCTCCACCTGACCGAGCCGGGGAATCGCCGGCGCGATCGTCTCCTCGAGCCACCGGGCCGGCTCGTCACCCACGGCGCCGAGCATGACGGCGTTCACGCCAACCTCGGCGAACGACTCGGCCTGTCGCACCACCGCGTCCGTGTCGGCTCCCGGAGCGACGGCGCCGAGCATGGCGGTCACCTCGATCTCCCCGGGGTCCCGGCCCACCGCGTCGCAGTGACGCCGGAGCACATCGACCTTGTGCGCCACGACCTCGGGAGGTCCGAATATGTTGCAGGCGTCGGCGTAGGTTGCCACCAGTCGCAAGGTCTTGCGCTCGCCGCTCCCACCGATGAGGATACGCGGGCGCGGCGCACTGATCGGCGCCGGGATGCACAGCGTCTCGTCGAGCTGGTAATGCTTTCCCCGGTACGACCCGTTGTTCTCGCTCCACATCTGCAGGCAGATCTGAATCGCCTCCTCGAGTCGCTCGAAGCGTTCGGCGAGTGGCGGGAACGGGGCACCGAGCCCGCGGTGCTCCCGCTCGTACCAGGCCGCGCCGATTCCCAACTCGGCACGCCCGCCCGACAGCACGTCGAGGGTCGTGATCGTCTTGGCCAGCAGTCCGGGGTGACGATAGGTGACGCCCGTCACGAGAAGCCGCAGCCGGAGGCTCTCGGTCCGGCCGGCGACGAACCCGAGGGCGGTGTACCCCTCGAGCATCGGATCCTCGGCGGGAGCGACGAGGTCCATCTGAAACCAATGGTCCATGAAGGAGAGCGTGCGGACGCCGATGCCCTCCGCGGTACGGGCCAACGCGCTGATGCCCGGGCCGATCCCGTTGCTCGCTCCGGCCCAGTCGAATCGTGAAACATGAAGGTCGATGTCCACCCGGGGGTTCTACCACCGGGAATGGCCGGCCGCTACCGGCACCCGAGCGGGCCGAGGGTGACGACCCACGGATTGGTCGGCCCGGGACGCCCGGTTGATCAGGATCGACCCTTCCCCTCGTTCCGCGGACGTCTGCGGTCCTTCCCTCGCCCCGATTCCTCCGGTCGGATGATGACGATCGGGCAGCGGGCGTGGTGCGCACACTGTTGGCTCACCGAGCCGAGCGTCAGCCCTTCGAACCCGCCCAGTCCCCTCGAACCGACCACCAGCAGATCCGCGCCGTCGCTGGCTTCGACCAGAGCCTTCGGTGCCGGAGGGTCGACGGCGATCCCGACGACCTCTATCGTCGGCTCGAGCTCCTCGGCCCGGGCGACGGCCTCGTCGAGGACGCGGCTCTCCAATCGCTCCACCTCGGGGTAGAGGTTGAGGAAGTCTCGCCGAAAGGTCATCGCGTACACCACCTGAAGGACGCCGCCCCGGAGGCGCGCCTCCCGGGCGGCCCAACCGAGTGCGTCGAGAGCGGCGGCCGACCCGTCGACGCCGACCACGATCCGAGCGGGCTCCGGCGAGTCGGGATCGGGTCCCTGGTGCTCTGTCATCGGGTCGCTCCTCGGGTCGGGTGCACCCAGCCTGCCCGAAGAGCCAGACCGGCAACAGGGCACTTCGTCACCACCCTCTCCTTCGGCTCTCGCCGCTCACGGGGTCTCGTGACCCTCACCGGGCGTCCGGAGCCCGCCTGCCAGACTGTGTGTGGGATCGACCTCCGTCCTACAAGGAGGACGTTTGGACGTGGGACCCATGGACGATCGGCACAGAGCGTCACCGCAGCACCGGCCCGCCACCGGCCCCGCCGCCACCGACGGGCACGGCGACATCGCCGGCACCCCCGAGCGCCCCGGCACCAACGACGCCGGTCTCACGGCCCGCGAGGTGGCGGAGCAGGTCGCATCGGGCCGGGCGAACGTCTCGGACGAGCAGAGCGCTCGGTCCCTCGGCCAGATACTGAGGGCCAACGTTCTCACCCGGTTCAATGCCATCCTGACGTCCCTGCTCGTCGTGGTCGTCTTCGTGGGCCCACCCCAAGATGGCCTCTTCGGAGTGGTCCTGGCCGTGAACACGGTGATCGGGGTGGCGCAGGAGCTGAGGGCCAAGTCGACGCTCGACCGCCTCGCCGTGCTCAGCGCGCCCAGCGCCCACGCAATTCGCGACGGGCAGCCCGTCGAGCTCGCCGTCGCCTCGGTCGTGCTCGACGACCTCCTCGAACTGCGACCGGGGGACCAGATCGTCGTCGACGGCCGGATCGTCTCCTCCGACGGGATGGAGGTCGACGAGTCGCTGCTCAGTGGCGAGATCGTGCCCGTGGCCAAGGGCGTCGACGACGAGGTCCTCTCCGGGAGCTTCGTCGTCTCGGGGACCGGCCGTATCCGGGCCATCCGGGTCGGGAGGGACGCCTTCGCCCAGCGCCTGCAGGGCGACGCCCGCCGGTTCAGCCTGGTCAGATCGGAGCTGCAACAGGGCACGAACCGCATCCTGCAGATGGTGACCTGGGTGATGGTCCCCGCAGGGATCCTGCTGGTCACCAGCCAGCTCCTCCGCTCCGGGCAGTCGGTCGGGGACGCGCTGCGGGGATCGGTCGCCGGGGTAGGGGCCATGGTCCCCGAAGGGCTCGTGCTCCTGACGACGCTCGCCTTCGCCATGGGCGCCATCCGGCTCGCCCGCCGGCGGGTCCTCGTTCAGGAGCTGGCGGCGATAGAGGGTCTGGCCCGGGTGGACGTCCTCTGCATCGACAAGACCGGAACCCTGACCGAGCCGGGTATGAAACTCGGGTCCGTCGAGCTCCTCAGGCCCGCCGACGCGCTCGGTGGCGTCCCGGCCGAGGAGGCACTGGGCGCGCTGGTGGGCGCCGACCCATCGCCCAACGCCACCATGCTGGCCATCGCCGACGCCTTGCCCGCTCCCCCGAGTTGGAAGGCGGAGGCTCGGATCCCCTTCTCCTCCGCTCGGAAGTGGAGCGCCGTGGAGTTCGCCGGCCGTGGCACGTGGGTCCTCGGCGCCCCGGAGCTCGTCCTGCCGGATCCCGGGTCCCTCACGTCCATCTCCGACCGCATCGACCTGTTCGCCGCCCGAGGCGACCGCGTCCTCCTCCTCGCCCATAGCCCCTTGCCCTTCCGGGGGGAGGCTCGTCCCGAAGCGCTCGAGCCGGAGTGCCTCGTCGTCCTTCACGAACGGATCCGCGCCGATGCGCCCGCCACCATCGGCTACCTGCTCGGGCAGGGCGTGGAGGTGAAGGTCCTCTCGGGCGACGACCCTCGGACCGTGAGCTCGATCGCCCGGCTGGTCGGCATTCCCGACAGCGGCCCCGTGGACGCGCGCGACCTGCCCGAGGACCCCGACGCCCTCGCCCGGGCCGTCGACGGACGTTCGGTCTTCGGTCGCGTGCTCCCCGCCCAGAAGAAGGCAATCGTGTCGGCACTTCAGGCCGGTGGTCGGACCGTGGCCATGACCGGCGACGGGGTGAACGACGTCCTCGCCCTCAAGCAGGCCGACCTCGGGATCGCCATGGGATCGGGAAGCCAGGCGACCCGGGCCGTCGGCCGCATCGTCCTGCTCGACAGCTCCTTCGCCGCGGTGCCGGGGATCCTCTCCGAGGGACGTCGGGTCATCGCCAACATCGAACGAGTGGCGAACCTCTTCGTCACCAAGACGGTCTACGCGGCGATCCTCGCCGTCGTCGTCGGGGTGACCGCGGTCCCCTTCCCCTTCTATCCCCGGCACCTCACCATCGTGAGCTCGCTCACGATCGGGATCCCGGGGTTCTTCCTCGCCCTCTCGGCCGGCGACCCCATCGCACGGCCCGGTTTCGTCCGACGCGTCCTGGCGTTCACGGTCCCCGCCGGCCTCGTGTCCGCGGGCGTCACCCTGACGACCTATCTGGTCGCCCGCGGCCCTCTCCACGCGACCATCGGCCAGGCACGCACGGCGGCAACGCTGGCGCTGCTGGCAATCGGTCTCGCCGTGCTGGCCCTCGTCGCCCAGCCGATGAACGCCCTGAGGTTGGGCCTCGTCGCGACCATGGCCGGTGGAGCAGCCCTCTTGTGGGCGGTCCCATTCTCACGGCAACTGTTCAGCCTGGAGCAGCCCCCGGCGACCGCCCTGTGGGCCACCCTCGGCTTCGTCCTCATCGCGTTGCCTGCGCTGTGGGTCCTGACCCGGCTCGGCGCCCAGCTCCTACTCCGGACCGATCACCGATCGCGCGCGGATCCAGAATCTTCTACGCTTGGTGCACCATAGGGAACGGGTGCCTGCCGTGCAGGTGCCTGTCGGGACCGGTGCCTGCCGTGCAGGTGCCTGTCGGGACTGCGAGGGGGAGCGATGGTCGAGGTGAGGATCCCGACTCCTGGTGACCTTCCGGGCTACATGGCCACCCCGCCAGGCCAAGGCCCGTGGCCGGGGGTCATCGTCATCCACGACGCGATGGGCATGAGCCAGGACGTGAAGAACCAGGCCAACTGGCTGGCGGGCGAGGGTTACCTGGCGCTCGCACCCGACCTCCTCCACTGGGGCAGGAAGCTGACCTGCCTGCGCTCCATATTCCGGGACCTGAAGGCGCGGGAGGGAAGGGCCTTCGACGAGGTGGAGGCCGCGCGTGCCTGGCTGGCCACTCGGGACGACTGCACGGGCAAGATCGGGGTCATCGGCTATTGCATGGGTGGCGGGTTCGCCCTCCTCCTTGCCCCCGGCCACGGTTTTTCGGTGTCGAGCGTCAACTACGGCCCGATCCCCAAGGACGCCGACAGCTTCCTGACCGGAGCCTGCCCCATCGTCGGGAGCTTCGGCGGCAAGGACCGGACGCTGCGCGGCGCCGCCGACCGGCTCGAGCATGCCCTCGCGGCGGTAGGCGTCGACCACGACGTGAAGGAGTACCCCGATGCCGGCCACTCGTTCCTCAACGATCACGACAGCACCCTGTTCGCGGTGATGGGGAGCATCATCGGGGGTGGCTACCACGAGCCTTCCGCCCAGGACGCCCGCCGGCGCATCGTCTCGTTCTTCGACGCACACCTCGAGTCGTAGGGGAGAACGGCGCGCTCCCCGACCCGACCGTCCCGACCCCGATCGCCGGTCAGCCTTCTTCGGCGGCTCCGGGTGCCCGCATCTTCTCGTCGATCATGTTGACGATGGTCGGGTCCAGCAGGGTGGTGACGTCCCCGAGCTCCCGGTTCTCGGCCACGTCGCGCAGCAATCGGCGCATGATCTTGCCGCTGCGGGTCTTCGGGAGGTCCGGCGTCAGCAGGATCTGGCGCGGCTTGGCGATCGGGCCGATGGTCTTGGCCACGGTGTTACGGAGCTCCTCCACCAGCTTTGCTCCGTCCTCGTCGCTCTGGGCCGCGTCACCCTTCACCGTGACAAAGGCCACGATGGCCTGACCGGTGGTCGGGTCCGACGCGCCCACTACCGCCGCCTCGGCCACCCTCGAGTCGCCGACCAGAGCGTGCTCGATCTCCGTCGTCGAGATCCGGTGCCCCGAGATGTTCATCACGTCGTCGACGCGCCCGAGCAGCCAGATGTCGCCGTCCTCGTCCTTCTTCGCACCGTCGCCAGCGAAGTAGGTCCCGGGGAAGCGGGACCAGTAGGTCTCGCGGTAGCGCTCGGGATCGCCCCAGATCCCCCGGAGCATCCCGGGCCACGGCTGGGTGATGACCAGGTAACCGCCCTCTCCGTTGCCCACCGAGTTGCCGTCGTTGTCGACGATGTCGGCACTGATGCCGGGGAACGGCGTCATCGCGGCACCGGGCTTGGTCGAGGTGATCCCGGGCAGCGGGGTGATCAGGATCCCTCCCGTCTCGGTCTGCCACCAGGTGTCGACGATCGGGCAACGATCGCGGCCGACGTTCTTCCGGTACCACATCCACGCCTCGGGGTTGATGGGTTCCCCGACCGACCCGAGCAGCCGCAGGCTGGACAGATCGTGGGCCGCCGGGTGCTCCTCACCCCACTTCATCAGCGTCCGGATCGTCGTCGGCGCCGTATAGAGGATCGACACCTTCAGGTCCTCGACGATCCTCCACCAGCGGTCCCTCCCACCGGCGTCGGGGGTCCCCTCGTACATGACCGACGTGGTTCCGTTGGTGAGCGGCCCGTACACGATGTAGCTGTGGCCGGTCACCCATCCGACATCGGCAGCGGTCCAGAAGACGTCCTCGTCAGGCTTCAGATCGAAGATCAGCCGGTGGGTGGCGGCGCAGTGGACCAGGTACCCGCCCGTGGTGTGCAGGATCCCCTTGGGCTGGGCCGTGGTCCCGCTCGTGTACATGATGTACAGGGGATGCTCGGCGTCGAACGACTCGGCCTCGTGCTCGATCGACTGGCGGTCGACGACATCGTGCCACCAGACGTCCCGACCTTCGCTCCACTGCACCTCCTGACCGGTCCGCCGGACCACCAGCACGTTCCGGACGTCGGGACACAGGGCCACCGCGTCGTCGACGTTCGGCTTGAGCGGGGAGATCGCGCCACGCCGGAAGCCGCCGTCGGCGGTGATCACCATCCGGGCATCGGCGTCGAGGATCCGTCCCGCGAGCGCCTCGGCCGAGAACCCGCCGAAGATGACCGAGTGGGGCGCACCGAGGCGGGCGCAGGCCAGCATGGCGACGACCGTCTCGGGGATCATCGGCATGTAGATGGCCACCCGGTCCCCGGACCTCACCCCGAGCTCGGTCAACGCGTTCGCCGCCTGGCACACCATCCGGAGCAGGTCGGCATAGGTGATGGTCCGGGACTCGCCCTCGGGCTCACCCACCCAGTGGTAGGCGACCTTGGCACCCCGCCCGGCAGCCACGTGCCGGTCGACGCAGTTCACCGCCGCGTTCAGCTTGCCCCCGACGAACCACTTCGCGAACGGGAGGTTCCAATCGAGCACCGTGTCGAAATGGCGGTCCCACTGCAGGCTCTCAGCTTGCTCGGCCCACCAGGCCTGAGGATCCTTTGCCGCTTCCGCGTAAATGCCGGGCTGGGCATTGGCCTGGGCGGCGAAGCCCGGAGGGGGATCGAACCGCCTCGACTCGTGAAGGAGCGCAGAAAGTGTCCCTCCGTCACCCGGCGGGTGCAGTACGTCGCTCATGGTGCTTCCTTTCCCCGTGCTTTGGAGTCCTCCTGTGCCTTCCCGGGGCCGGCGCCCCGGTCAGCGCGGCGCCAGGGGAAGGGTGGGGAGCACCGTCTTCTTGAACGTCTCATTCAACACCCCGGCGAACGAGGCATACCAGGCGGCTGCCGCGGTTGCCACGCCGGCCCAGCCACCGGCCTTGGTGATGTTGGGTTGGGTCTGAAAGGCACCGATGGTGAGCAGCACGAAGGTGACCGTCAGCAGGACGAAGACCGCCACGACGGCACCGGACACCCGGAACGAGGCGATCATCATGTAGGCGGTGAAGATGGTCCAACCGAGCAGGAACACGCCGACGGCGACCGGCAGGTCCCTCACCCTCACCCCGGGCAGCACGAACTTCACCAGCACGTAGTAGCCGATCCAGAATGCGCCGTACGAGCTGAAGGCCAGAGCCCCGAAGGTGTTCTTGCGCACGAACTCCCACATGCCCGCGAACAGCTGCGCGGCCCCCCCGTACACGAGGGCCAGTGCCAGGGCGGCGCTCGCTCCTGCGCCCCAGACGTTCGTATTGGCGATGCTGAGGGCGAACGTCGTCATGGCGAACGCTCCCAGACCGAGCGGAGCCGGGTCCGCCACGGAGTGGATCGCCGGAAGCCGGGTTGCGGCTCCCTCGAGTGGTTCGGACAGCCCCGATGTGCCGATGGACATGATCTACCCCCTAGTGGATCAGTACCGCTTCCCCAGTATCTTGCCTGAACAATCGAAGAGAAGCACGAAATTTCTCTCGGCGGCCGACATTTCGACCCCGATTGGCTGTTCGCCGTGCCTGGGAGCGGCCGTCCCCGCCGAGCACACGACGAGCCATTTCCGGCCGGGGGCGGGTACGGCGGGCCGGCATGCAAGACTTTGGGTGGCCCTGGTGAGGGTCGAGCCGGTCTGGAAGACCAGGTCGTAGTACGAGGTATACAGCGGGACCGCATCGTGGAACGAGCATCACTCGGATCGGAGGACTACCGGCGCCTGCTCGCCTTCCGGACTGGTCTGCGCCGGTTCCTCCACTGGAGCGAGGAACAGGCCCGGGCGGTGGGGCTCGCTCCGAGCCAGCACCAGCTCCTTCTGGCCATCCGCGGGCACGAGGACCCCCGGGGGCCGACGATCGGCGACGTGGCGGGCTATCTCCTCCTCCGACACCACAGCGCGGTCGAGCTCGCCCAGCGCGCCGAGGCGCTGGGGCTCTTGACCCGCCGGACCGACCCGTCGGACCGCCGGGTGGTGCGCTTGGCGCTCACCCGCAAGGGAACGACGACCCTCAACCGGCTGTCCGCCCGCCACATCGAGGAGCTGGCACGCGTGGCCGACGATCGCCGGCCCCTGTGGGATGGGCTCGACCCCGTCGCGCCGCCCGAGGCCCCGTCCGAGGCCCTTCCCCCAACGGCAACCGTCCGGCGGGGATCCGGTTAGGACGGACCGTCCTGTTCGCGCAGGAACCGCTCCAGCTCGGCGGCCAGCGCATCTCCCGAGGGCAGGTTGTCGAGCTCGACGGAGAGCTCGTTCTCGTCTGCACGCCCTTCGAGCTGCAGCACGTAGCCCGCAATGTCGTCGTCGGCGGCGACGACCTCGCTCACCTGGCGCTCGTACGCCGCCGAGGCGATCTCGAGGTCGGTGGTGGGCACGTGGGTGGCCAGCAGGTCACAGACTCGCTCGACGATGGCCAGCGTCGCTTTGGGCGACGGCGTGCTCGGGATGTAGTGAGGCACTTGCGCCATGAGCGAGGCGACCGGGATGTCCGCCTGGGCGAAGGCATCCTGCAGAACCCCGACGATGCCCGTGGGGCCCTGGTATTGCGGTCGTCGCAATCCGAGGCGGTCCGCCATGCGGGGATCGGCCGTCGAACCTCGGACCGGGACGGTCCGCGTATGGGCCACATCGGCCAGCATGGCGCCCAACGTGAAGACCGATCGGACACCGAGCTCCGTCGCGACGTCGGTCACGCATCGGCAGAATGCCCGCCACCGCAAGTGGGGCTCCGTCCCGATCAGCAGGATGACATCGTGAGGCCCCGGGAGCGACGCCGCCAGGAAGCGGTTGAGCGGCCACACGATCTCGCGGGTGAGGTCGTCGCGGAGCCGCACCTGCGGGCGGACGCCCGTGAAATCGTAAAATTCCTCCGCCTCGATGTTCGCGAACGGGTGTGCACCCCATCTTTCCGCCAGGTAGGCGGCGGCGCCCGACGCAGCCGATCCCGCGTCCGTCCACCCTTCGAACGCAGCGAGCATGACCGGCTCGCGGAGCCGGGGCCTGCTCAGCCAATCGAGCATGTCCATCTGGTCAACGCTACCCCCACCGGGCTCGACGCCGTTCAGTCCCCGGTCGGGTGGGCCGGTCGGGGAATTAGGATCTCCCCGGCCTGATGCCTGGGCGGACATGACAATCGGCGCGTGCCGGTGGAAGGTGGTCGGAAGACACGGTGGCTGTGAACCAGGCCGAACAGCTGGGGCGATCGGGCGGGGAGCCGCTCGCCAGCGCACGCGCCAATCCCACGTGGACGCTGGTGACGGTGGCGCTCGGCGTCGTGATGGTGGGGCTCGACGCGACCGTCGTCGCCATCGCGAACCCCTTCATCGCCTCGAGCCTGCACGCTTCCCTGGCCGACCTTCAGTGGATAACCAATTCCTACCTGCTCGTCCTGGCCGTGCTGCTCATCGTCGGGGGTCGCCTGGGCGACCGCTACGGGAGGCGGATCGTCTTCCTCATCGGTGTGGTCGGGTTCGCCGCGGCATCGGTCGGCGTCGGGATCATCGGGTCCATAACCGGCGTCATCGTCATGCGGGGCCTTCAGGGGGCGTTCGGAGCCCTCCTGATGCCGAACACACTGGCGCTGCTCCGCGTCGCCTACCCCGAGGAACGCCTGAACCGGGCCATCGGCATCTGGAGCTCCACCTCCGCCCTGGCCATCGCCGGCGCTCCGATCCTGGGGGGCCTGCTGGTCGAGCGTGTCTCGTGGCAGAGCGTCTTCTACCTGAACGTCCCGATTGCCGTGCTGACCGTCGCGATCGGCGTCGCCGTCCTTCCCGAAAGCCGTGAGGCGGTGCGCCAGCGGATGGACCTCGCCGGCGTGGTGATCCTCGCCTCCTCCCTGTTCGCCCTGGTCGTCGGGGTCGTGGAGGCGCAGTCGTGGGGCTGGGGGAGCTCCCGGGTGCTCGGCCTGATCCTCGCCGGCGCCGTCCTCCTCGTCGTGTTCACCCTCGTGGAGCTGCGGACGAGCTCACCCCTGGTCCCCCCGAGGCTCTTCCGGATCCGATCGGTCTCGCTCGGGGTCGTCACCGTCATCCTGAGCTTCTTCGCCCTCTTCGCCGTACTGTTCTTCGTCAGCCTGTACCTCCAGAACGTCCACGGGTTCGACCCGATCGCCGCGGCGGTCAGGACGCTCCCGCTCACGCTCCTGTTCGCGGCGACCAGCCTGGTCGCCGCCAGGCTCACGACTC
>Ga0307372_10006281_pt1 | contig 17451 bp, 18 predicted proteins | sample OX1MG_FD_202533 | JGI IMG/M metagenome (GOLD analysis project Ga0307372, IMG submission 202533) | Soil microbial communities from Risofladan, Vaasa, Finland - OX-1 | ecosystem: Environmental > Terrestrial > Soil > Coastal area > Acid sulfate soil | place: Finland: Risofladan, Vaasa | collected... | reverse complement strand
ACCTCCCATCCGTGCCCGAAGGAATGCCGGATGTCGCCTTCGGAGACACGGCGAGGTCCCCAATCGCCCGGCTGGCGGTCGCTGAAGCAGCAGAGGAAGAAGCGTCCACCCGGCTCGACGACTGCGCCCAGGGCCTCGACGTACTTCGCCCTGCTTTCGTCATCGAAGACATGGAAGAGCCCGCTGTCGAGAACGGTGTCGAAGTGCTCACCCAGTTCGTCCAGTCGGAGCGCGTCCCAGACGAGAAATCGGGCGCCCAGTCCCCGCTCTTCCGCCTTTCGCTCCGCGGCTGCGATCGCTGTCGGCGCGGCGTCGACGCCGGTCGCCTGGAAGCCCAGCTTCGCTGCCAGCAGGACGTGTTCACCCGTGCCACAACCGGCATCGAGAACCGTTCCTCGGAGCAATCCGGCCTCCGCCAGGCCAAGGAACACGGGCTGCGGACGTCCGATGTCCCACGGTGGCGTTCCCTGGTAGCTGGCGTCGAAGTCGTCGGTGGATTGCGTCGACGATGGACGAGGTGCCTCCCCGGATCCGGCGTTACTCATGAGGACCGTTGATAGCACGGCGGGGGCGGACGGGCTCAGTCGAAGAGCAGTCCCCGCACGTACGCCGCCTGCCCTGCATGCTGCAGGCTGTCGTCGGCGATGCTCACGAGCCGGACGCCAAGGGTGACGGGGGGATCCCAGCGCTCGTCCACCACCCGGTCGAGGTCGGCGGGTGCGAGGCCTTCGAGCATGGCGGTGGTCCGGCGCTGCACCTCGTCCAGATAGGCGAGCAAGACCTCGGAGTCCTCGGGCCGCACGGAAGCAACCTCCTCGTCGCTGTGGCCGTAGCCTGTATTGGAGGGATCGGGCTCGAGCCCGGTACGGCGGGCCCAGTCGCCACCGACCCACACCTGGTCGGTACCCAGCAACTCTGCGACGTGGTGGTCCTGTACTCGGGCCAGGTGCCACACAAGCCATGCGACCGTGTTGGCCCCCTCTTCAGGGGCCGTGCACAACTCTTTGGCGTCGAGACCATCGACCGCCCGGGCCGCCAGCGGCGGGATCCGGCCGTACAACTCGAGAAGGAGCGAGGCAGTGTCCATGGCCCGCACCTTATGCAACGGGTGCCCAAGGCCGGACCTTCGCTCCGTCGAACGCGAAGCGGGGCCGACACCGCGGCATCATGGGAACGACGGCTCAAGTACCCCCGGCAACCTCGATGTCGGGCGACTGGATGTCGTAACGGGCCACCGCCGTGTAGGCGACCAGGATCACGACGACGGATGTCAACACAAGCGCCGTCTGCCAGTCCCCGAAATTGGCGCCGCTGAGGTCATGACCCTTGCTGAGGTAGTCGGCAAAGGACGCGCCGACTGGGCGGGTGATGACGTAGGCAAACCAGAAGGCGAAGATGCTGTTCCACCTGAGAAGCCGCCAGCCGGCCCACGGGATGAGGATGACACCACAGAAGAGGGCGGCCGACGCGAGGTAGCCCAACCCGAGCGTGGTGGCCGCGAAGTCACCGACGGCGGTTCCGAGAGCGAAGGTGGCGAAGACGACGCACCAGTAGTACTTCTCGCGCCGGCTCGTCGTGATGCTGTGGATGTCAAGCGTGTGCTCGCTCCAGTTCCAGAGGAAGAAGACCACCCCGAGAACGACCAGCCAGAACAACGACGTGACGGCATAGGGCATCCCGAAGACCAGGTGCATCGTGTCGGCAACACCGGTGCCCGCCGTGGCAATGGCCAGCGCGAGGAACCAATATGTGATCGCCGAGTAGCGTCTCGAAGCGAACTGCAGTACGAGCGCGAGGCAGAACGCGGACACCTCAACGACGAAACCGAGCTGCTTTCTCGTGACGAACATGTCCGAGATGGCTTCGCCGGCCGCGGTCGTCGAGATCTTGATCGCCCAGAAAAGAACGGTGACCTCGGGCACCTTCGCCGCCAGTGGCTGCTGGGTGAATATTCTGCGCAACGCGCGCACGATCGGGTCATCTCCTTGTTTCGTTGGTCGCTCCGACTGGGAGCGTCGAGCGGGCCGGGCACCGTCGCCGCTTCGGCTCATGGTAGCGAGTCCGTCCAGCCGTCCCCGGACGACCGGCCCGGAACGTTCTCCCAGTTCATTGGGCCCTTTCGACGAGGCGCCTCCGACTTCAGGATGAGGCGCCCCTGCGCCGAAATCATCCTCGAGTCGAGGACACGCCGATGGGTGCTCCCCCGCCTGCGGCCGAGCGGTACGCGGCGTCGACCAGCCGGTGCGCCTCCAGGGCGGCATCGAGCCCGGGTGTGGGCGGGCGACCGGCCGTCACCGCATCGATGAAGGCGCGGTCAGCTTCGACGTAGGCGCGCACCGCCAGGCCCACCTCGTCGTCCGCCAGCGGGAGGTCGTCCACCCAGGGGGGCGACGGGCACGCTCGCACCTCCGTGTCGTCGCTGGTTTGTATGTGGAGGGGTCCCCGGAATTCGTCGTCCAGCCACACCATGCCCTCTCGGCAGAAGACCTCCAACCGGCGCGTCGAGCCCCGGCTCAGAATGTCGTGCCAGACACTCGTGAGCTGCGCCTCGAAACCCGAGGCAAAGGAGAGGGTCACGGCGGCCAGATCCTCAATGCCTTGGTGGCCGGCATGGTTCGCCGTCCGGGCGACGACCGAATCGACTTCGCCGAAGCAGAACCGCAGGATGTCGAGATCGTGGATGGAGTGCTCAATCAGGCAGCCGCCCCCGGCCTGGGAAGCATCTGCCCGCCACTGCGACGCGTAGGTCCCCTGAATGGGGAAGTACTGGTCGTCCCGGAACACCGCCGCCATCGGCGCACCCAGCGTTCCGCCCTGCACGAGATCACGGAGCTCCCGGAAGACGGGCGCGCTGCGCAGCACCAATCCGCTCTGGCTGGCAATGCCGGAAGCGGCGACGGCCTCGACGAGGCCTGTGGCATGCGCCAGGTCGACGTCGAGCGGCTTCTCGCAGAACACCGCCCGTCCAGCGGCGAGAGCCTCGTCCACCGCGCTCCTGTGGGCCGACGTCGGCGTGCAGACCCAGACGGCATCGCAGCGCCGGGCCACCTCGGCTGCGCCGGACGCCACGTCACCACCCAGGACATCGGCAAAGCCGCGGGCGCGCTTTTCTCGCTGGTCGTGGACGGCCACGATCTCCGCCTCGATGATACCGCCGTCAATGAGGGCCTTGAGGCTCAGGCCGTGGGCCCATGCGATGAGTCCGGTCCCGATGAAGCCGACGCGCAGCATGCCTGGACATTAGGCGGCGGTCCGTGCACCGTCAGTTCTGTCGGCCGGTGCCATTGTGAAAGGTGGTTACCCGCTCGCCGGTGCAGCGATGACCCTGCCGGCCAGCGCGTCCATGAAGCGCGACGCCACCATGACGAGCAGGGCGATCTCCTGGCGCTCCCGGCGCCTGATAGGAGCAGGACGCCCTCCACAGATGGTGTAGCCCGTGTCGGGGACGGTCTCAATGAACACGCCGGACCCGGTGGTGTCGTTGGCCGGGTCGGAACCGCTGCGTGACCCTTCGGCGAAGGCGGCGACCCACTGCACGGTGGGCACGTCGCCATACACCTCCGCGAAACTGGTCAGCTCGCCGTCCGCCAGCGCCAGCCAGGTCAGGTCGAACAGCGCAATGAGGTGACCGGTCAAGGCGTTCATGGCCGCGGTGGGCGTGGCGGCCTGGAGGATGCCCGCCGCCGCGGCGAGGACGGTGTCCTCCCGGTCCTTCGCCTCGACCATCAGCTCCGTGACTTCCTCCACGCCGGCCCCGGGCACGTTGCGCACACCGCGGCAGGCGGCGTCGACCGCGCCGGGACCGTCGGGCAGCTCGACGACGAGCTCGTCGATCGCCACCCCGGCTTCGCGCTCGAGCACCTCCAGGCCGATGACGTTGCCGTGCACGGCACCGATCTCCGCCGCCACCGCACCGAGCGCGCCCGGCGCATCAGGCAACCAGATCCGCATTCTGGTCAGCACGACTTCACCACCCGCCTTCAGGGTCAGTCCCGGTCCACCACGCTCAGTGGACCCGGGCCATGCGAACGGCCACCCGCATGGTGTTCTCCGCATTGCCGGCGTAAATGCCCTTGACCGGCGGCACATCGCCATAGTCACGCCCGCGACCGACCGCCACGTGGCGCTCGCCGACCGGGCAGTCGTTCGTCGGGTCGTAGGCCCACCACCGACCCGTCCACACCTCCACCCAGGCGTGGCTTTCCCCCGTGATCTCCTCGCCGATGGAGGCGTCCGGGTCAGGATGGAAGTACCCCGAGACGTAGCGCGATGGCAGACCGGCGGACTTGGTGAGAGCCAAGGCCAGGTGGGCGAAATCCTGGCAGACGCCGGCGCCGTCCGCGTAGGCATCGTTGGCGGACGTGTGAACCGAAGTGACGCCGCGCACGTAGCGCAACGCGTCGTGCGTCGTCGCCATGATCCGACGTGCCGTCTCGAGCGGGCGTCCCGTGCGCAGGCCCTGCGCCATCTCGGAAAGGTCGGTACCGGGCGCCGTGTAGAGGTTGTGCGCCAAGTAGTCCGCCATCGTCATGGAGGCGTCGGACACGTCCTCCCACGTGCAGTCCTCGGGGTCGCTGGAATGCTGCGTGTCGACCAGCGAATTCCCGGTGATCGTGAGCACCTCGTGGCCGCGGTCGACGTTGAAGGCCACCACGTGCGTGCCCCAGTAGTCGAGATACGAATACTGCGGTGCCGGTGGCAGGGTCACCACCCTCGTCTCGAGGGTGGTCTGTCGGAGCTCCGATCGCGGCGTGAGCCGGAGCTCGTTGTACGAGGCCCGCGCCGGGGCGTCGTAGTCGAACCTTGTCTCGTGGGAGACGCGCAGGCGCCAACCGTCCGTGCGGCTCACCCGCCTCCACCCCCCTGCCGCCATTGCATCGGGAGATCCTGGGCGAAATAGCGCCTCGTCACGGCGTCACTCACCGAGGAGATCGATGCCTGCAGGCGCTCGAGCCGGGTCTCGAGGCCGCGGGACAAGGTGGCCGGAGCCGAGTACTCGAGCTCGGCCCGGGCCAGGCCGATCAGGCCACGCGCGTCGTCCCAGGTGCCCTCGCGCCCGGCGTTGATCTGATCGAGACACTCTTCGGCCAGTGTGAGGGAGGCGAAGGCGGAGCGCGGGAAGAGCCGGTCGCGCAGCAGGAAGTCGAGGACGCGTCCAGGTTCCACCACGCCCTGCGACAGACGCAAGTAGGGCTCGTAGCCTCCGCAGGAACGCAGCAGCATGACGAGGCCGCTGTCGAAGACCTCGTCGAAGGCCACGGTGGCCAGCTGCCGGGCAACCACGTCGGTGCGCTCGAGGCACCGGCCGAGAGTGAAGAAGAGCCACGTCTGGTCCCGGCTCATCATGGTGTCAGCCAGACCCATCATGCCGGCGCACTGCGTCTTCACGAAGGAGAGGTAGAAGGCGGGACCGGCGCGCCGGCCGGTCTCCCAGCGCAGCGGGAGCTCGGCCCAGGTCGCGTTGATGTGCTCCCAGAACTCGACCGGGACCACGTGCCGGACGGCGCGTGTGTTCTCCCGCGCCGCGGCCAGCGCTCCTGCGATGGACGACCGGCTCGTGGAGTCGGTGGCGAGCCGCTCGGTCGCCTGCCAGAGGGTCTCGGTCCCCGAATCGGGCAGGCCCATGACGGCCAGAAGCCGTCGGGCGGCGTGCGAGCCCTCGACGTCGCTCTGCTCGAGCGCCTGGTACACCGAGACGTCGAGAATGCGGGCCGTGCCCTCGGCCCGCTCCACGTAGCGACCGACCCAGAAGATGGACTCCGCCACCCGGCTGAGAAGCGCCCGCGTCACGGGCACGACTCCCCCGCCTGTTGCGACTGCTGCTGCTGTTGTTGTTGTTGTTGTTGTTGTTGTTGTTGTTGTTGTTGTTGTTGTTGGACGCCAAGCTCGCCATCCGATGCCGGCCCGACGTCCATCGGCGGCCCCGCCTGGAAGGGCGCCACCTGGCGCGGCGGGAGCACGGGCATGGAGAGCCCGCCACCGACCACCCAGGTGTCCTTGGAGCCGCCGCCCTGGCTGGAGTTCACCACCAGGCTGCCCTCGCCGAGGGCGACCCGTGTCAGGCCACCGGGGAGCACCCAGACGTCCTCGCCGTCGTTGACTGCGAAGGGGCGCAGGTCGACGTGCCGGCGCACCATGTTGTTGTCCACCCAGGTGGGCGACGTGGAGAGCGCGACCACACGCTGGGCGATCCAGTGCCTCGGATCGGCTTCCACCTCGAGAGCCAGCTCGTCGAGCTCGGCACCGGTCGCCGAAGGGCCGATGACCAGCCCCTTGCCGCCTGAGCCGTCGACCCGCTTGAAGACCAGGTCCCCTCGCCGCGCCAGCGCGTCCTTGCGCACGGCGTTGTCGACCAGGTGCATGGTCTCGACGTTGTGCAGGATGGGATCCTCACCCAGGTAGTAGCGGATCATGGCCGGCACGTACGTGTAGACGAGCTTGTCGTCGGCCACGCCGTTGCCCACTCCGTTGGCGATCGTGACCCGACCGGCCCGCGCCGCGTTGATGGCGCCCGGGCAGCCCACCAGTGACTCGGGGCGGAACTGCAGGGGGTCGAGATAATCGTCGTCGATCCGCCGGTAGATCACGTGCACCGGGACCTCGCCCTCGGTGGTCCGCAGGAAGACGTCGGTCCCGTGGCAGACGAGGTCGCGGCCCTCGACCAGATGCACGCCCATGAGGCGGGCCAACAGCGCGTGCTCGTAGAAGGCCGAGTTGTGCACGCCCGGCGTCAGCACGACCACCGTTGGGTCCTGCACCGCTGCCGGTGCGGAGCGGCGGAGCGCATTGATGAGGCGCGCCGGGTAGTCGGTGACCATCTGAATCGGCTGGCCCCAGAAGAGCTCGGGCAGCACGCGCGCCATGGCGGCGCGGTTGGCCAGCACGTAGCTCACGCCAGACGGGCTGCGGAGATTGTCCTCAAGCACGCGGAACTCGCCATCTTCGTCGCGGATGACATCGATGCCCGCCACGTGAATGCGTACGCCGTTGGAGGGCGAGAACCCGTAGGCGGCGCGTACGAAGCCAGGAGAGCTGGTGATCACATCGTGGGGGATGAGCCCGTCACTCACGATGCGAGCTGCGCCGTAAATGTCGTCCAGGAAGAGCTCGAGCGCGCGGACACGCTGGGCCACGCCCGCCGCCACCTTGGACCACTCGGCGCCGGTGAATATCCGGGGCACCACGTCGAGGGGGAACGGCCGCTCCTCGCCGTCGAGGTCGAAGGTCACGCCCTGGTCCATGAAGGCCCGGGCCAGCCGGGAACCGCGGGCCGAGACGTCCTCGGGCCCCATCTGGGCCAGCGAGGAGGCGACGGCCGCATAGGGCTCCCGGGCCGAGCCGTCCAGGGCGACCATCTCATCAAAGGCGGCCTCGGTCAGCCCACGGGCGGACGAGCCGTAGCCGTCAAAGAGGTCTCCCACGGACCTCAGGGTGCCAGCCATGTGTTTCGCTGGGGTTTCATGGTCGCGAACAGCCGGTGACGACAGGCCGGCCAACGAGGCAGGTGGGTGGGATCAAGCCCGCCATCGTACCGGGGGTGTTACCCGATGAGGCCCAGCTCCTTGACGTCATTGCGCTCCGCTAGCAGTTCGTCGGTAGTCACCCCGATGCGCTCGGTGGCGAAATCGTCGTGAGCGAAGGCCTCGACCACGGACCATCCCCCCTTGCCGTCCGCCTGGACCGGGAAACCGAACTGCAGACCCTCGGGCGCCCCGTACTGGCCCTCACTGGCGACTGCGACCGAGAAGCAGTCCCCCTTGGCCGTCTCCGTGCGCAGGCTCACCACGGTGTCGATCGCCGCAGCGGCCGCGCTGGCCGCCGAGGACGATCCCCGGGCGTCGATGATGGCGGCGCCCCGCTTCTGCACCGTCGTGATGAAGTCGCCCCGCAGCCACTCGGCGTCGGCGATCACCTCGGCCGCCGGCTTGCCACCGATCCGAGCATTGGCGAAGTCGGGGAACTGCGTCGCGGAGTGGTTGCCCCAGATGGCGACGTTGGTGACGTCGGCCACGGGGGCGTTCGCCTTGGCGGCCAGCTGAGCCTTGGCCCGGTTCTCGTCGAGCCGGGTCATCGCGAACCAGCGGTCGGCCGGCACCTCGGGCGCGTTGGAGCGCGCGATGAGGCAGTTGGTGTTGCAGGGGTTTCCGACGACGAGGATGCGCACATCCGAGTCAGCGTTCTCGGCGATGGCCCGACCCTGGGGCTTGAAGATCCCACCGTTGACACTCAGGAGGTCACCGCGCTCCATGCCCGCCTTGCGCGGGATGGAGCCGACGAGGAGGGCCCACGAGGTCCCGTCGAACGCCGTCTTCAAGTCGGCCGTGGCGACGATGTCGTGCACGAGCGGGAAAGCGCAGTCGTCGATCTCCATCACCACACCCTCGAGCACGCGCATGGCGGGCTCGATCTCGAGCAGGCGCAGCACGATCGGCTGGTCGGCACCGAGGAGCTGGCCCGAGGCGATCCGAAACAGGATGGAGTAGCCGATCTGGCCACCGGCACCGGTGACGGTCACGTGGACGGGGGGCTTGGCCATGGAGAAGGTGGTCCTTTCCGACAGTTTCTCTTGTGGTGCTGATCCGACGGTGGTTCTGAGGTCTGGCTCTCTTTACAGGCGGTCGACTATGGCCGAGGCGAACTCGGAGCACTTGACCTCGGTGGCGCCCTCCATCAAGCGGGCGAAGTCGTAGGTCACGATCTTGTCGGCGATGGTGGCCTCGAGCGCCTGGACGATGTCTGCCGCCGCGTTGTTCCAGCCGATGTGCTCGAACATCAGCACGCCCGAGAGCAACACCGAGCCCGGATTCACCTTGTCCTGGCCGGCGTACTTGGGGGCCGTGCCGTGCGTGGCCTCGAAGATGCCGTGGCCACTCACGTAGTTGATGTTCGCCCCGGGCGCGATCCCGATCCCACCGACCTGGGCGGCCAGCGCGTCGGAGATGTAGTCGCCGTTGAGGTTCGTGGTCGCGATGACGTCGAAGTCCGACGGACGGGTCAACACCTGCTGCAGCGTGATGTCGGCGATGGTGTCCTTGACGAGGAGCTTGTCACCCGGCTTGCCGTCGCAGTCGTCCCACCCGACCGCCACGTCGGAGAACTCCTCGCGCACGAGGTCGTAACCCCACTCGCGGAACGCACCCTCGGTGAACTTCTGGATGTTGCCCTTGTGCACCATCGTCACGGACTCGCGCTTGTGGTCGAGTGCGTACTGAATGGCGGCCCGGATGAGTCGCTTGGATCCCATGGGCGAGATCGGCTTGATGCCGATGCCCGAGAGCTCGCGGATGGGCCAGCCCATCTCCTGGCGCAGGTAGTCGGCCAACCTCTCCGCCTCGGGAGTGCCGGACTGCACCTCGTAGCCGGCGTAGACGTCTTCGGTGTTCTCCCGGAAGATGACCATGTCGACCAGCTCGGGGTGCACGACCGGCGAGGGCACGCCGGTGAACCAGCGGACGGGCCGCAGGCACACGTAGAGGTCGAGAATTTGGCGCAGCGCGACGTTGAGCGACCGGATGCCGCCGCCGACGGGCGTCGTCAGTGGCCCCTTGATCCCGATGAGGTGCGAGCGGAAGGTGTCGACCGTCTCGTCGGGGAGCCAGTTCCCCGTCTCGTCGAACGCCTTCTGGCCGGCCAGGACTTCTTTCCAGGCGACCTTGTGGCCGTGCCTGGCGGCGGCGGCATCGAGGACCAGCTTGGCGGCGGGCCAGATGTCGACCCCCGTTCCGTCGCCCTCGATGAAAGGAATAATGGGCTCGTCGGGGACCTGGAGTGTGCCGTCGTCGCCCATGCGGATGAGATCTGCCATGGACCGGATGCTACGGGGCGGGGCGGGAGCGTCCCAATCGGCCACTTCTCAAGGCCACTGTCGCCGGCCCGGCCGGCAACAGTTCGCGCAGGCGGGCGTACTGCTCGGACTGCGGACCAAGTATGTCGCCGACCCAGCCGAGCGTGCGGGCGGCGTGGACCTGGGTCCCCCAGCGCAGCATCTCCTCGATGTCCAGCCAGTCCTTGGGGCGGTCGAACACGGCCTTGCAGATGATGAGGTCTTCGGGCGAGAGGATCGGAATGTCTACGGCGCCGAAGCGGACCACGCGGGCGTGTTCGGCCATCTCGAAGTGCAGGCCCAGGGTGGCGAAGAAGACATCGAGGTAGGAACCGCTCCAGTCCAGCCGAGCCTGCCCGTCAGCCGCGATGCGCATCCGATCCTCGGCGGCGACCGTGACACCGATCCGGGCCAGCATCTGCAGGATGGGCTCGACGGCATCGGGAGGCAGAGTCAGGTTGATGTCGATGCCGGTGGTGGCCCGGGGGTTCCGGTACCAGGCGAGGGCGATGGCCCCTCCGAACTGGTGGGGCACCCCGACCGAGTCCAGCATCTCGTGGACAGAAACGATCTTTGGGACCAGGTTGGGGTACTGGCCTGTGCTCAGCGCGACACCTCGGCCGTCCGCTGTGCCCGCAGGAGGGCCAGGGACGGGAACTGCCGAGGCTCGGGACGACGCGGACCCTTGAAGACGGGGATCTGGGCGGTGAGGTACAAGAGATCGATGAGCGCGTCCCCGGGGTCCAGCGCCGAGCCGGCCGGCGGCGGCCGCGACTCGAGGGAGGCGGCCATCCGGCGGGAGGACTCGACGAACCGGCGCATCTGGGCCGGTGGTGACGTGGCGGCAACGCCCGAAGCCACCTGAGCCGCACGTCGGGCATCCGCCGTCTTCACGGCCTTGCGGGCCGAGGCCCGCACTGCGTCGGGGTCGAACGGGCGGCTGGCCCGCTGTTGCGCCGTGGCGATGACTTTGTTGGTCAGCTGCTCGAAGTTCGCCAGAGTGCGGGCTCGAGGACCCTTGGGAGTGTGGAAGGACTCCCGGATTTCGAAACGGCCTCTGGGTCGTGCCACCACGTACGCCATTATCGCCAGTATAGACCCACTAGATACCCACTAGACCCACTAGGTGTCGAACAGCCCTAGCCCGAGGCGGCCACCGTCGGCCCCAGCCCCAGCGCGGCGTAGATCTCACGCGTCGCACTCGAGGTGTTGAACGTATAGAAGTGCAGTCCCGGCACGCCGGAATCGAGGAGGTCGGAACAGAGCTCGGTGGCCAGCTCCACCCCTTCCTTGCGGACCGCGTCGGCGCCACCCCGCTCGTCGGCGGCACGGAGCCGGTCCTGCACGAAGTCGGGGGCGGCAGCACCCATGGCGCCCAGCCGGCCCATGGTCGAGAGCGAGGTCACTGGCAGGATGCCGGGCAGGACGGGCGTGTCGACGCCCCGTTCGCCGAGGTCGCTGACCAGGCTCTCGTAGTCGGACGCCTCGAAGAAGAACTGCGTGACCCCGAAGTCGGCCAGGGCGAGCTTGGCGGCGAGGTAGTCGCGGTCGCTCGGCAGGTCGGGTGACCGCGGATGACCGGCCGGGTGGGCGGCCACCCCGACGGAGAAGCCACCGATGACGCGGGCCAGTTCGACGAGCTCCGCCGCGTAGGCGAGTTCGCCCGGACCCGCGTCGGGGTCCTCCGGCGGGTCGCCGCCCAGCGCCATGAGGTTCTCGACCCCGGCTTTGCGGAGCGACACGAGAATGTCGGCCAGCTCCAGGCGGGTGTGCGCCACGCAGATGATGTGGGCCATCGGGTTGAGGTTGGTCGTATGGAGCATGCCGGACACCAGGTCGACGGTGCGCTGGCGTGACTCGGCACCACCGCGATAGGTCACCGAGACGAACGACGGCTCCAGAGGCTGCAGTTCGCCGATCGTGCGGGCGAGGGTGGCGAGCTCCTTGTCGTTCTTGGGCGGGAAGAACTCGAACGAGTAGGTCGGACCGGCTGCCAGCAGGTCCGCGATGCGCGTCACGACGACGCTCGCCCGAAGTCGTCCTCGAGCCGCACGATGTCGTCCTCGCCGAAGTACGTCCCCCGCTGCACCTCAATGAAGACGACGTCAGTATCACCCTCGTTGGCGATGCGGTGCGCGCTCTCCAGCGGGATGTCGATGGCCTCGCCTGCGGGGACCTGGCTGACGGTCCCGTCCAGGGTTACCGTCGCAGTGCCCGACACGATGAACCAGTGCTCCGCCCGCTGGGAATGGCGCTGGTAGCTGAGCCGTTTGCCGGGGTGCACCACGATGCGCTTGACCTTGTGATCGGGTTCGTCATCACAGAGAACCGCGTAATTGCCCCACGGGCGTTCGGAGTATTCCCGCTCACTCACCGGCTGGCCTCCCTGGGTGTGGTTGCGGCGGTGGCCCGGCCTGCGGCCGCAGGCTCATCGGGCCGCGATCTCCGCAGCCCGCACCGCGTTGCGCAACAGCATGGCACGGGTCATGGGCCCCACCCCGCCGAGCCGGGGCGTGATCCAACCGGCGACCTCGGCCACGTCCGGATGAGCGTCGGGAATGAGCTTTCTACCTTCGAAGCTGGTGCCGGCGGATACGACGGCCGCGCCGGGCTTCACCATGTCCGGCGTGAGCAGGTGGGGCCGCCCAGCCGCCGCCACGACGACGTCGGCCGAGCGCACGAGCACCTTCAGGTCGGCGGGGTCGACGCCGGTGTGGACCACTGTCACCGCCGCATTGCAACCCGGGCGCTTCAAGGTCAGGAGATTGGCCAACGGCCGTCCGATCGTCACGCCGCGCCCGATAATGGCGACGTGGCGGCCTTCGACGGGGACGTCGTAGGCGTGCAGGAGTTCGACGATCCCGGCGGGGGTGCAGGGCAACGGGCCCGGCGTGCCGAGCACCAGACGGCCCAGGTTCACGGGATGCAGGCCGTCGACGTCCTTGGCCGGGTCCACAGCCAGGAGGGCCTGCTCCTCGTCGAGCCCGGCGGGGAGGGGCAGCTGCACCAAGAAGGCGCTGATGGCGGGGTCGGCGTTGAAACGGGCAATGACGTCGAGCACCTCGGCCTGGGTGGCCGTGGCTGGCAGGTGCTCGCCCACCGAGTGCATGCCGATGCCGGCGCAGTCCTCGTGCTTCAGCGCCACGTAACGTTCGCTCGGCACGTCGTCGCCGACCAGCACGGTGCCCAGGCCGGCGCTGAACCCCTCGCTGCGCAGCCGCTGGATGCGGTCGGCCACCTCGGCCCGGATCCGGGCGGCAACCGACTCGCCGTCGAGCAGGATGGCGCCCATCAGTGGCGGAAGTGCCGCTCGCCGGTCAGGACCATCGCCAGACCGGCCCCGTCGGCGGCGGCGATCACTTCCTCGTCCTTCACCGAGCCGCCCGGCTGAACGATGGCGGTGACGCCGGCGTCGGCCAACACGAGCAGCCCGTCGGGAAAGGGGAAGAAGGCATCGCTGGCGCCCGCGCCGCCCTTGGCACGCTCCCCGGCCTTCTGGACGGCGATCTCGGCGGCGACGACACGGGACTGCTGGCCCGCACCGACACCTACCGCCTGCCCGCCCGTGACGACGGCGATCGCATTGGAGGTGGTGCGGCCGCACACGCGCCAAGCCAGGACGAGGTCACGCCACTCGTCTTCGGACGGTGCGCGCTTGGTGACGGCCCGCCACTGCGAGCGGGGCGAGACGAAGGCATCGATGTCCTGCACCAGCACGCTCGTCCCGAGGCTCCGCAACTGGCGGAGGGCCTGCTCAGGCGCGGGGCCCGACAGGAGGCGGGTGGCCTTGCGCCGGCCCTTCAACCTCTCCAGTGCGTCGGGCGCGTAGGAGGAGGCGATGATCACGTCGGCCTGCGGCCCAGCGGCGATGGCATCGGCCACCTCGGCGGTGACGTCGCCACCGATGGCCACCACGCCACCGAATGCGCTCTGCACGTCGCACTCGAGCGCGCGCTCGTAAGCGGTCACGAGGTTGGCGGCGACGGCTGCGCCGCAGGGATTGGCATGCTTGATGATGGCGACAGCGGCCTGTCCGGCGCCGGCGTCTGCGGCGAGCTCGTGCACGAGGCGCCACGCCGCGTCACCGTCGAAGAGGTTGAGGTACGACAACGGGTTCCCGCCGTGCTGCACCATGGCGTCCCACCAACTGGCGGTGCCGGCGATGCGGTAGCGCGAGCCGCGTTGGTGCGGGTTCTCGCCGTACCGCAACACCTCGGTGCGCTCGAGCGTGAGGTGCAGGGTCGGCGGAAGGACGGCGGACAGCTTCGATTCCTCGACGTCGTCGGTCGTGGCGCCGTCGAGATCGCCGATCGGCGTCGGGCCTCCGGCATCGAGCCAGGCGACGATAGCGGCGTCGTAGGCGGCGGTGTGCGCGAACGCGGCGCGGGCGAGGCGACGTCGCGTTGCTGGTGACAGCGTGCCCGACGTCCGCAGCTCTTCGAGGACGACGGGGTAGTCCGCCGGTGAAGTGACGATGCCGACGTGCTCGTGGTTCTTGGCGGCAGCACGCACCATGGTGGGACCACCGACGTCGATCAGCTCAATGGAGGGGTCGGACGAGAACGGGTAGAGGTTCGACACGACGAGGTCGATGGCCTCGATCCCGTTGGCCGACAGGTCGTCGCGGTGCTCGGGCTTCGAGCGGTCGGCGAGGATGCCGCCGTGGATCTTCGGGTGCAGCGTCTTGACGCGGCCGCCGAGCATTTCGGGCGAGCCGGTCACGTCCGCCACCTCGAGGTGCGCGATGCCGGCCTCGCTCAGCCTGGCCGACGTGTTCCCACTGGCGACGATCTCCCAGCCGAGATCCGAGAGCCCTTGGGCCAACTCGACCAGACCCTCCTTGTCGTACACGGACAGCAGGGCTCTCACGACTTCATCTCCGGGTCTGCTCCTTGTCTTCCATCTCTGTCCTCAGATAGTGCCCCGACCACGGCCTGCACCCCCTGCCGAGCCGGACCGACGATGGCACGGCCGGCCTCCAACTCGTCCAGCGCCCACGCCACGGTGTCGGGATACAGCATGCGCTCGGCCACTTTGATCCGCTCGTGCAGCGAGGCCTCGGTGTCGCCCGCCAGGACCGGCACGACCTCTTGGGCCAGGATCGGCCCGGCGTCCAGCTCGACCGTGGCGAGGTGCACCGTGCAGCCACTCTCGGAGACCCCGGCGGCCAACGCGTCCCGCACGCCGTGCCAGCCGGGGAAGGCGGGCAACAGGCTCGGGTGCGTGTTGAGGATACGGCCCGGGAAGGCCTTGTGGACGGCCTCGGTCATGACGGTCCCGAAGCCGGCCATGGCCACGAGGTCGACCTGGTGGGCCACCAACGTGGTCGCCACCGCGGAGGTGAATCCGGCCCGGTCGAACTCGGGTCCGAAGCCGCCGAACGGCGCCCGGTCGACCAATTCGGCTGCCACCGAGTGCTCGGCGGCCAGATCGAGGCCCGTGCAGGGTCGGTCGGACAAGACGGTGGTGACGGGGAGTCCCGCCTCGAACATGGCTTGCAGGATCGTCCCGGAACCCGAGACAAGGACTGCGAGGCGCACCCCGTCAATGTAGTGGGAACGCATGCTCTCTCCATGGCCCGCTGTCTCGTTCGTGGCGCACCACCGTGGACCCCCGCAGGCTCGGGGGTGTTAACAGCAGGTCAGCGCGGTGTCGGTGTTCGTGGGGGCTTGCTAGTCGCTGGGCGCCGGGCGTCCGGAAAGGATCCAGCGGGCACAGGCGAATCCATGACTGAGGGGCGGGCTGGCGGAGAACGGAGTGTTAACACCGCCGGTCGGGAGACGGCCCAGGCATTGACGCGCTGCGTGCCGCACGGTGGCAGGAATCGCCCTGGGCGGATCATGGCCCGGCGGGAGCGGACTGTCGCCGGAGAGGCGGATCTGGCCACCGCCCGGCTGCGTGTCGCCTGCTTCGTCGGAGGCGGGCTCCGGTGGGAACGCACCCGTAAGCCATTCGTTCGGCTCGCCCGTGTTAACACTCTCTTCCGAGTCATCTTCTTGGAATGCGAACTGCTCCCCGTGAAACAATTTCACTACAGCGGCGCAACGCAGTGCGGTGAACCGGCACAGGCTATTCAATGCGTCGCGCGCCAAATTGTCGGAAAGGGGCCGTCCCATGCACTGGGACCGCGACACCGAAACCGACACCGACACCGACACCGACACCGAAATGCATCAGGAGGACGGGCAGGGCATGGACCACCACATCACCACGACGCCCCGGGTTTTTCGCCCGCGTCCTACACACCGACGCCGGCAACTTGCTCGGCACGCAGACAGGGGTAGTGCCGGGCGCCGTCCCGGTGGGCCATCGGATCTCCGAGGGACCCATGATCAACTTCGCGACGGCCGATCCGAACCTCTCGTATCTCGACAACGTGGCAGCCCTCGAGGTGTACTCCTTCGTCAGCGTTCCGGCGCACGAGTACGTCATCACTCGCAAGTCGTCCGGTGACTGCGCCGACCCCGCCTTCGTCTTCGTCCGCGCCGCGGGCTGATCCCGCCGCTACGACTTCTCGCCGGCGGCAGTCGGGGTGATCCGGCTGCGCGCCGCGTTGAAGATGAGGCGGACGGCGGCGCCGATGATGGCGAGGTCGAGCAGCATCTGGGCCGAGACGACCAGGCGCGCCGTGTCGGTCCTGGGCGTGATGTCCCCGAAGCCGACCGTCGAGAAGACGGTGATCGTGAAGTAGAGGGCCTGCGTGTGGTCGAGTGCGTGGGTGAAGGTGGTGGGCGACTCGTGCGACATCGCCAGGTAGATGCCGGAGAAGAGAACGAGAAACAAGGCGATCACGATGCCGAGGGCCTCGATCGCCCGCAGCTCGGGCAACGCGGCAACCGAGATGCGTCGGATCTGCCAACCGAAGACGGCACCGACGAGGGCGACGTCGAGACCAAGGCGGACGAAGGCGCGCAGACCGGACTCGTGGCCGATCGGAATGACATAGAACGCGCCGATGAGGAGTACCCAGCAGAGCAGCACGGTCGCCCCACATCGAAGGATGGCGCGCCGACGGACGGTCGACGGAAGTGCAGCCAGACGCAGAGGTTCGGAAGCACCACGGTCACCGCGACTCAACCACGCGCGCGGGTTCGAGCCCGTAGGGGGATCACCTGGCTCCATTGCAACAAGACGCTAACGAGGCCGGGGTCCGAGGTGGGGTATCCGGCTCGGGCAAGGGGGTACGAACCCCCGGTTCCGGGTAGTGGGAACCACCTTTCGCGTCGAACCGCTCGAGCGCGCCATGGTGTCAGGAGGGTGCGGGCGAGCGCCTCCTTGCGTCGCCGGTGTCATCGTGGCGGGCAGCAGCTACGAGAGCACGCTGATCCTCACCGCACACAACCACCAGTTCTCGGTGGCGCACTTCGTCAACTTCTCCAACCGGAACGACGAGCTGCTCCCCCTCGCCGGCATGGTCATCCTTACCCTGTGGACCGGCCTGGGCATTCTGCTCAATCGTGGCAGCGCGCCCTTCCCCGCTCGCTCGGCTGGGTATTCCGTCTTGGTGGCGGCCGTGGGCGCCGCCGACCCGTTGAGCTTCGCGGCCCTGCTCTTCGGCCTGCCCACCTGGCCGGAGACCAACGGCGTCATGATCGCGGTCAAGCAGACCCGGGGGTCACTCGACCCTG
>Ga0307372_10006280_pt1 | contig 17453 bp, 18 predicted proteins | sample OX1MG_FD_202533 | JGI IMG/M metagenome (GOLD analysis project Ga0307372, IMG submission 202533) | Soil microbial communities from Risofladan, Vaasa, Finland - OX-1 | ecosystem: Environmental > Terrestrial > Soil > Coastal area > Acid sulfate soil | place: Finland: Risofladan, Vaasa | collected... | reverse complement strand
GCGAAGTTCGCCAGTATTACCAGATGAACTGGCGCCAGCTTGGCCAATATATAGCGAGCCTGCGCCAGGCCGGTTTCGACACGGCGCGACTCTCTGTGCAGTGGCACAAGAAATTTGCGTTCCCTTTAATCGCCGCGATCATTGTCCTGCTCGGCGCACCGTTTGCGTTTCTGGTCGGAACGCGAGGTGCCATAGGCGGGCTTGCTCTGGCCGTGGGAGTGGGCATCGTGTATTGGGCCACGGCGGCGCTGTTTGAAGCGATGGGCTCGGTCGGGCAGTTACCGCCGATTGTCGCAGGATGGGCTCCCGACGCTATCTTCGGATTTCTCGCGGTTTACTTCTTTCTGCGCATGCCTACTTAGTGTGTCGGACCTGTCGCGCGATCATGCTCTCGCTTAACTCTAATTTCTGAGCCAGGCGCTACAATCCAAGGTTGCACCGCTCCATGACAATCTGTTCCTGAACACTGAGGCAGTGTGAACTAAATTGGCGGATCACAACTCGGTTTGCAACTGAAATAAAAGGTGCGCTTTGAGGTTTACCTCGCAGCGCCCATGGTTGAGGGGGGCCCGCAACCATCCGAATTGGTTGGTACTACCCTTTCGTTTTGAATTGATACGGAAAGCCGCCTAAGGTGCATATACGCCTGCCTTCGGCGCACTGAAATCGACTCCAGTAGCCCCCTCTCTTACTTCTAACTGCTGACGTTTTCGACTAATCGGGAAATCTGTTTTCCGCTCAAAGCTATCTTGAGCAGCATTAAAATATTGGATTCGTGTACAGTTGGTGCAAAGTCGGAGCCCTCCTCCTAGTCTCTTCGGACTAGAGAGTTCGCTCACTTCCATTGAGTTGAGAAGCCGCCTTGGCGACATTAAAGGCGAAGGAAATAATTGCTGACAAGCAGATACTCGCAATATAGAATTCCACTTTGAATCGCGCACCTCTCGGGGTGGCTCGTGACTCGCGCTGCGTTTTTCGCTTTATGCCTCCTTTCGTTCCTGACCTTCCGTCCCGGGTTACCCTTCGCGCGCGCAAGATAACTTAAGTCCGGCAAACTCTCACTCCGCTGCCGTGACTAGTTCGCATCCAACCCAAACCGCAAAGTCCACGTATATGGGCGCAGAAGTTTGCAAAACCTGCCACGCAGAAATCTACAACGATTGGGCCAAGACCCCTCACTGGAAGACCACGCTTGACACGCGAGATGGCCCTTCGCATCAAGGATGCGAATCCTGTCACGGTCCTGGGTCTGCCCATGTGGCAGGCGGGGGCGACATTACGAAAATCTTCACATTCAAGAATGCATCGACCAAGGAAATCAACGACCGATGTATGACCTGCCACGCGGGCAGCAGCGAGCACATGAACGCTCTGAATTCCGTGCATACCCAAAACGGCGTGAGCTGCATTGCCTGCCACTCGCCGCACCACGCCGCGACGAAGGAATTCCTGCTGACCAAATCGCAGCCTGACCTTTGCTACGGATGCCATCTGGCGAAGAAGGCTGAATTCCAAATGCCCTTTCACCACCGCGTCAACGAAGGCTTGATCCAGTGCACGGACTGCCACAATCCACACGGTACTGAAGGCCCCAAGCAAGTGCGGATGGCTGCGACGCAGGATGAAGTCTGCTTCAAGTGAACGGTGAACAGAATTTCCCCGTGCTCATCGACGTAATTATATTCAGCTTCCGGCTCGGCTCGCACCCCGAGAATGTCTCTCGCTCCAGTAATCTCCGCAATGTTCTTGTACGCTTCTGCCTGTGAGCACCTCGATACTCGCATCTCGAATTCAACAAGGCAGCCACTAATATCACAGCGGTGGCATTTCCAAACACCGCCTTGCAGATTCAGCGACAATGATGGTTTTGTGTCGGGATGGAATGAGCACAATGCGGAGCGTTGATCGCGGAATTCATCATCCGGCAGATTGAGCCTCGCGCCAAAATATTTTGCTTTCTCGTCTCTCGAAAGATCGCTGATCTTGCGATAGGACTGGAATATCGCAGAATCGGTATGATCTTTTCTCGGCGGTCGGTCTTGAAGCGGCTTTCGAGTTTCGGGATCGAGCATTGTGTAACGATAGCCTTCGCGGGGATCTTCTAGCGGAACTGCCTCGATGACTCCCCAGCGCATGAGTTCCTGCCGAGCGCTCCTGACACTATTCAGAGACAGCCCCGCCAGCTCTGCAACTTCGCTGGCTGACAATTCGGGAGATATTGTTGAGTACCGTTGTGCGCGCCGCCACAACGCGAAGTAGAATTTTGTCGCGCTCGCTGACCATTGTTGGACCATTCCAAGGTCGAAAACAGCGCTGGGTACTTGGAAGTGCTTGAGTGTGCGATTGTATTTTCCGATGAGGTTAGCCACTTTGTTCTTCTTTCATGTATCCTGTAGTGGTTCTTGCTGACGGAATTCCCGCCGAGCGAATCCTAATAGCCCCCCACAGTGCGCATTCCCGACGTTTTGACCAACGTTTGGCGAACGCTACGGCTTGAATCGACGCTAACCAGCTAAGCGACACATCTAGCGGCTCTAGCCCTGTGCAATTGCTCACGGCGTTGCTCGCGGCGCTGCCGGTCTTGGATGTTTATGGCAGCCGGAACACCGGAATCTTGCGTCACACTCTGATCGTCTGGCCGTGGCTCATTGTAGGTGACGCGGTGGCCACATTCAGGACACGGCTCTCATAGAATTCCACATCTGCCGTAGACACGGTTACCAACCCACGGGCACACTTGGCACTTCACACATCTGGTAAACATTTGAGGCTCCTGGCGTGAATACAGTGGAAGGCGACCGAAACAGGCAGGAGAAACCGGCGGGCTTGATCGAAATCGAACCGAATCACGTTCTAATTTTTTGCATGGTGACCTCCAAAACCACGATACCACATACTTAAATGCAGCATGTATCGAGAGAACTTGTTAGTAAAATAGATTGGCAGCGCGTGGTTAATTGCTGCAAGCCTCCGGATTCTCAAGGAAGCCAAGCGTGGAAGGAAATAAGAAACTTGTTGGAAGACTGCTGCGTTCGAGGCGAACTTCCGCGTTTGATCGCACAGTGTGCGGACGATAGCTAGCCTGATAAGTTAACAATGTCGGTTAGCGCCTACGCAATTGCATACTTTGTGTCTTCTAGGCCCTACTACACATGCCGTAAATGATAGGCCCTCACGCGGCAATAACACATTGGCTCAGACAACGACGCGAGAACTAGTAAAAACAAGCCAAAACCTAGCGAAATCTAGACAACTCTAGAGGCTTCTAGAGAGACGTCTGGCCAATCTAGACCAAAACTAGCAATTCTGACCGATGCCAAGTCGATTCATTGACGAGACCGTAGTCTATTCCTAGTGATATTAGTATTTATATTTTCCCATGAAAGTACTTGACTTATACTGTAACATAATGTAAGATGATTCTAGCTTTTAAGAATTGCAGGTCAACGATAAAAACATGCTCTGATTAGCGTCCTCGGTCTTACGCAGTCCACGCCGCCTAAACCCTTACTTGAATTAGTCGCACCGTCTGCTACCGTTCTGAACCGAATCCGGCAGGGCCATGACCTTACCAAAGGAAAGGACATGGCTCGAACGCGGTATCAGTACGGAGAAATAGTGATTAAACGCGGCAGAGCGCACGATAGCTACATGGGACGCTGGAAAAAAGACTTTGGCTGCCTAATGGCTCAATCGTTCGCAGAAAGCGTTCCAGAGTGCTGGGCATCGTTGGACGGATAACCCAAAAGCAAGCAAAACGGCAGCTAGACGCAATCCTTACTCGCGTGAATGATCCCGGCTACCTGCCAGAGTCTTGCACCACGTTTCAGGTTTTAGCCCAAGAATGGAGCGATCAAGCGTTTCCAGAGATGAAGCGGTCAACAGTTCTCAACATGACCGGCCATCTCAGGAATTACTTGCTGCCGTTTTTCGGTAAAAAGCAGGTTCGTGAGATTACCACTAGAGATATAGACCTGTTTCTGTCCAAGCTCACCGTCAGCCGTAAGACTAAAAAGAACATCTTCGGCACGCTGAAACTGATTTTGAAGCAGGGCATGGGGCAACGTGCGCGAGAACGTTTGGGAAGGAGTCAAGAAAGTAGGAGGGAAGTCGGCAACAGAAGTTCGTGCCTATTCAGATGCCGAAGTGGAAAACATTCTCAGCAGGTCGGACGGTGCAAAGCGGCTGTTCTACTGGTTGGCCGTTGAAAGCGGACTGCGCAAGGGTGAAATCTGCGGATTGCGTGTTTGTGACGTTGATCCGTTCAAAAAACTCGTTCGCGTCCGGCAGGCTGTGTGGCGTGGCAAGGTTCAGACTCCGAAAACAAAGAACGCAATCCGAGATATTCCGATTCCTGTTGAAATAGTGGACGGTTTGCGCGTTCACATTGGCAGCAGGGCGGAAGGATTCGTTTTTACCACTGAGAACGGCACACCGTTGGAACGCGGACCTGCTGTTAAAACGGCATCTTCGCGGCAAGCTGAAAGTGAACGGTCATTTGCACATGTTTCGGCATACGTTCGCCACACGCCAGCTAAACGCGGGAGTGCCGATTGCTGTCGTATCTAAGATTTTTGGGGCATGGCAGCATATCAACGACTCTAAACATTTACGCTCACGTCATGGCTGAGCACATGGAGCAGTTTGAACGTCAGCGTGCTCGAATTCTGGGCACTTATCGGGCACCTGAAGTGGGTGCGGTTGCAGAAGAGCAGCAAGTCGCGTAGTATCTATGACGCGGGGTGGAGCAGCCTGGTAGCTCGTCGGGCTCATAACCCGGAGGTCGTTGGTTCAAATCCAACCCCCGCAACCATGGGCGCTGAGAGGAAAAACCTCGAAGTGCCCTTTTTATTTTCGGTTACAAGCCAACCTGTACGAGCTCACTTCTCTAATTGATTGCCGCCGAGTTGCTCCTGTTCCCCAAACTGGGAACAACTGGGAACAGATCGCCATAAATCGCCCGTTCTATAGCGAGCGCGGCCTCGCGTTCCGATTCCGCGGAGCTGTGCGTATAAACCTCTGCGGTCATATCGATGTTGGAGTGTCCCAACAGTTTTTGTGCAAGTTTCAGATTCCCGGTCCGCTCGTTCAGAATGCTGGCGGCCGAATGCCTGAAAGTGTGAAAACCGGAAGTCCCAGCACTGCGAGCAATCCCCAGCTTGTCGAGAACGCAGTAAAGGACATCCTTGCGGAGGACATCGGGATGTAAAGGAGAGCCATCCTTTTTGCAGAATACAAAGTCGTCCGGCCCACGAAATACTGCATGTTGGAAATGTTCCGTTAATGCATTTGAAAGTGCATTTCCGAAATAGATCGTCCGCACACTCCCCTGGGTTTTTGGTGGAACAAGTTTTCCGTGCCAGAGACTTTGCTCAATCCGCAATTTTCGACTCGCGAGGTCAATATGCTTCCATTGCAGACCCAGTAGTTCCCCAAGGCCGAAGACCGGTCAATCCCGCACAACAGAAGAACGCACGATACGACTCAGGAGCAGCCTGAATAATCGCCAGAACCTGCGTTGGCGACCAGATGGGCTTCTCGCGCCGGCGGTATACCGGCTTGCGGCTCTTCCGTATCGGTGATTTGACGATCAAGTCGTTGTCCACTGCAAGCGAGAATATCCCCTGCAAGACCAAGAGCAAATTGCGGACGGTCCTAGCTGAAAGACCATCCTGCGATTTGGCCTGCGTGAACGTCTCGATGTGCATTGGTGCAACATCCCTGATTCGATAGTCGCCAAAGATAGGCAAGATATGACGCTTCAACGCAGAATCGTAGGGCTCACTTGTTGAAGCCTTTAGACCCTTGCGGTCCAGAGACGACGCCCAGTAGCTTTCCACGAAGTCCCGAAGCGTTAAATCGTTCGCTTCAAGTTTCGTCGAGGTGGAGTCTCCAATGCGCCGATCCAAGACCTCGCGTGCAGCCTTCTTACCTGTCACGTTATAAAGAGTCTCCGATCGCTGTTTCCAACCTCCTGCTGCCGTTCGCACGCGATAGCGGATCTTGAATGCGATACCGTGCCGTGTGCGAATGGGATTTGAGACAAAACCACGTTGATACGATGATTGACGAGTCACTATTCATTTTCTCCTTTCGTTCGTGACCCGCCTTTGCCTTTCAATCGAATGTATGCGGCGGCTCCCTTTCGAAGTATTGCGGCGACCGGTTCCTCCAGCTTGCGCGATGCCTGTTCTAATTCAGCCATCTCGCCGGGCGTTAGCCGGAGGAAAAACCGCTCACTTCGTCGCAAATGCTTCAGTTTGGGTGGCCTCCCCATGCAGGAGGTATTTGTACAGTCAAAAACTGGATTTGTCAATCTGTTCCCGGTCTGTTCCTTGGCCATTCTAAGCCCCCGCTTTTGTCTCATTTGGGACAGGTCGTTGGGTTGGAAGCCCAACGTCTAGACAGCCAATTCCCCCTCTATCCAGCCTTTCCATGACTCGCGACAACGCAAATCGCAAATACTTCCCCAGTCGATAAGCTCCCAGTTCGTCGGCGTGTTCGTAAACCCAACTGGGCTTCAATCGGAGATGGTTGGCAATCTCTTGCACGGTCAATAGAGTCTCTGGCAACTTCAGATCTCCTGTATTTAGTCGTATGGCAGAGGTCCTCATCTGATCCTCTTTGGGGAAGGACAGCCAAAGTCCCGGTTGCTTGCACGCGTGGACGCTTCTGGAACTTTGGCCGCTGCATTCCCGCTACCGAGCGCGTTCATTTGATCCACTCCTTGAACTGGGGGCAATCTTGTCAGCGGAGTGGGCCCGCACACCAGACAGTGAATGGACGGCACGAGTGAAAACCTCTGATTGGTCAATCGTTATGCGGGTTTAGACCGGGAGAAGTTTTACTCGCGGGACGCGAGTTGCGCGAGTAGAACGGTGGACCCGGAGCAATTGCGATCAACAGGCCGTTGTGGTGCCTCAACCCTCATCGTGCTCCCTACGTCGCACTTAAACAGCCCCTTTCGTTCCTGTTCCGATGTAGCATCCTTTGCGGTTGCAGAGCTAAACACCTCAACATCACGGAGCCTGTCATGGGTCACACGCGGCTGGGCACAGTTCCCAAAACGCGTAAGTGGAATGAACTTGTTAAGCAGATTGTCGGGCGGGGTCTGACGAGCGATATCGTCACTGCCGCAGGCAACATAGGCGCGATTGCAGTACGGACGCTGGATGCGGCCCAGAGGGGCTTGGATAAGGCTGTAGATGATCCTGGTGTACGTTACACATTTTACCTCCTAACGCAGGGCAATGGAGGTCGCGCCCCGTGCGGGCGCGTGGATTGAAACAGGGCCGCAATCGTAAAAGCCAATCAGACGCCTTGTCGCGCCCCGTGCGGGCGCGTGGATTGAAACGTCTCGGGCGCGAGCACCGCATCGGTGACAATCATCAGCTTCCAAGAACTATCTTTAGGCCTCCCTCACTTCATACTTAAGAACAGCTTCCCTTATATGTACCGTATATGGTACACTCGTTTGGTGGGTAAGAAACCGAAATCCCCGACGGGCATACGTACCCAGCCTGAGGCGCTCGAAAGACAAGGGAAACGCGTTCCGGCAATTTTCTTTAGGACAGAGGCGGGCGGAGAACCCGTGCGGGACTGGTTGAGGAGGCTGCCTTCACCCGAAGACCGGAAACGCATCGGGGAGGACATCAAGACCGTGGAGTTTGGCTGGCCAGTCGGAATGCCCGTTTGCAAACCCTTAGGCAATGGCATTTACGAGGTGCGGACGAGCCTGGCCCAGAACCGAATCGCGCGGGTGCTTTTCTACATCGACAAGAGAGCCCGGATGGTCCTGCTCCACGGATTCATTAAGAAAACTCGGAAGACGCCGGACGAGGACTTAGAACTGGCAAGAAACAACAAAGGTAAGCATCAGAGGGGACTCCAATGAACGTTAGGAAAAATCGCCAAAGAACTGACCACAGTGGTTCGACTTTCGACAGCTTTCTCGAAGAAGAAAGAATCCGGGAAGAAGTTGAGGCAGTCGCCATCAAGCGGGTGCTGGCGTGGCAACTGGAACAGGCCATGCAGGAACAGCAAAAAACAAAGCAGGCGATGGCGAAGCAGCTTCATACCAGTCGGTCACAACTGGATCGCCTGCTTGACCCTAGCAACGTGTCGGTGACGCTCGATACTATCACTCGGGCAGCGAGTGCGCTCGGCAAGCGCGTAATCATTCGCGTAGCAGACGTGAAGGCCAAGCGCGCGTAGTGAGTCTCTCTCCGCGATTCGGAGGTGCGCACGCTCGCCGATGTGGGCAAATTTCGCGTCGTGCCGACCGAGGATCTGGCCCGGTTCGGATACCAAGGAGATCAGGCTCGCATGGAAGCCGACATCAGGAATCTGCGGAAGCACCGGCTAGTCGAACAGCGGGCGATTGAAGGTCATTCCTCATATTCGACAAGGGTCCTGACGCTAACGAAGGAAGGTCACGGGCTGCTTAGACGCACCCAGTGCGTCTCCGATCCGCGAGCACGGCGAATGTTGTTGACCTTCAACGTTGCCGGAATCGGGGAACACGTCCGGGAACAAACTGGGAACAGAACAACCCGGAACAGGCCCGATCAGGGCCTAACAAGCACCACGTAAGTCATTGAAAGGCAAAGACGGGGTAAATGTTTGTGCGGCTCATAACCCGGAGGTCGTTGGTTCAAATCCAACCCCCGCAACCACTCTTTTATTCGTCTTCCCCAATAAAACCAGCGTGCCATTGATACCCTACATAAATTGTACGAGGATTTGTACGAACCGACGCGGAGGTACCTGTGGCTAAGAAGACCCTGAAACAAGCCGTTGACCGGTTTAAAACGAAGACTCGGCGGAAATCCGCGTCGAAAAGCCCACAACCTTCTCTCTGGACGAGCCCAGATGTGTTTTTCGGAGATCATGCGCCGGGCCACCCTGATTCGGTGGGCAGAACGGGAGGAAACATTTCGGTGATGCGGCGAATGGTTATAGAGAAGTTTGATGCTCAGCTAAAATGACGTCAAAATTGCTCTTACGGTTTGGTAAACGGGAGGCTATATGATACGGAAGTTTAAAGACGCTGTGGCTACAGGTGAGACAGACTCTACCGTCGAATTTCTGTACTGCCGTTTCATGTGTTGCTTTTTGCGCGCTTGTGCAATTCTGGTCTGTTTGGCGCTGGGCGGGGAGTGGCCAGAAAAAATCAAGAGGGTTCAAAGATGACCGGCGGTGAAGACTCGAAACCCGAGGAGAATTCGGTCACCTGGGAAGTCGTGCTGACTCACAATAGCATCCATGATGGATACCGAATCAAAATGTCCTGTCGCCGGCAAGCGCAAGTACGCAACCGAAGGTGAAGCTTTAGCGACAGCCGCACACCAGATCGCAACCGCTAACGCGCCGAAGAACCTTCGAGCCTACATATGTTCATGGTGCGATGCGTGGCATTTGACGAAAAATGCGGGCAGGGCCGCGCAGCGTCGAAGATGATGCGTAACGAAGCAACCGGAGTCTACCAGATCAAAAGAACACCGCGTCGGGTAGAGCTGAAATGCCGCTAGCGCGAAGAATGAATTCGCGTAGCCAAGTGCAATAGCTTATCTTCTCGTCGCCGCTTCCGAAGTTTTGGAGCCGAACTCATCCGCGGTTAGTTGTTCAGCAACATCGCCACATGGGATGAATCCCCGATAGCGGTGGGACTTATCTGGATATGCACGAGAAGAATTTCAATCTCATTTGTTCAGTTGCGTTGGCCCATCGATCCCAAGATGTCATAAGCCGATTTGTCATTTCGAAGCCTACGATTAGGAACCCAAGACATGCGACCTCTGAGAACTTCAACGGGCAAACGTTGGAGTTAATCGGACTGATGATTGAGTCGGTAGTTAACCCTTTTCAATATGGCCGGGCGACCTGATCCAATTTCCGCACCGCTCATACTACGACATCCGGGTTACGTGCTTGAACCATCACATAGTTCAGCCACCAAAAAGGAAAAGCCCCACTCTGAAACGCGAGTGGGGCAGACAAAATCACGGATCGGTATCGACGTTCAGGAACGCGACATGCGCGTACGACTAATCCCTGCGATGCCCAGAAGACCGGAACCTAGGAGTAACACAGTGGCCGGTTCTGGTGTGGACGTCGGAGGACCAGTTTCGTCAAAGCCTGTAAGGCCTGTGTTGGTGTTAATCACATGAGCGGCGAAATCCGTTACCTGGGTCACGGACGTGCAGCCACCTATACATGTTAATGTCAAAAGAAAGCGATGAAACCGCTCCAGACGCTGGAGGACCATCTAGGCTGACGGCGAAGCTGCCGTAGCCGTCGAAAGTCCCACCCCCCGAACCGGAAAACAAGCTAGAGGAAATGTCCGTGACACCGGACAACCCCGTACCGTTCCAACCGATCGCGCCATTACCCGCTCCGTTACCGAAAATCCCGAAGGGCGAAATCATCTTGACAGTGGCATCGATCATTTCACTGACACCAGACCCCGAGATAAGCAGACACCATGAGTCGGACGAGAAAGTTTCTGATAATGTTAGGCGCAATTACGAGTTTTTTGATGACTGGAGGGGTGGGAGTTGCAAAGGCGGATTCCGCAACCTTGCAACTGACCCAGTGCAACACGGTCGGTCTCTGCGATGCAGGGAGCATTGTCTCCCTTGTGCTCCCTTACTTACACTTACGCCGGCGACGAAGAGCGGGCACTTTAGTCACCAAACGACCGGCGTGCTGGAAATTAAATAACTGCTGTGTTCTCAACAGAAAAACACAGAGAGATGAAATTCGTCTCTCCGTACTGGCCAGCGACCTGTGAAAAAGTCTTCACTTTCATCGCAACCCTTTTACCGTTGTCAACTTGAGGCACGAGGTGGGCGACAGACTTGCATGGATTCGAGAATTCGCGCACTGCCGAACTGGGAATCGAGTGGATCGCTGCCCAGAGTCCGCAAGCGAAGGGACGGATCGCGTATGACAATTCCCATTTTGTCCGAGAACTCAGCTTGCTGCTTCTGAGGGCCTCCCCAAGTCGACCAGCGGCAAGCGGGTCATTACGACCGTTCCTTGTCCACTTCCCGGAGACTCAATTTCCAAGATACCGCCCAATTGCCGGATTCTTTCTCGCATCCCTCGGATACCGACTCCAGGCGTGGCCCCTGATGTCATCTCATGGAGCTTTTCGGACGGTACGCCTTTACCGTGATCCTCTACTTCGACACAAACATCATTTTCGGAACGAGTGATGCGAATCTTGGCGGTCACGCTTTCCGAATGGCGATGGATGTTGGTAAGACATTCTTGCACGACCCGAAAAATGGCGACTTCCGAATCCCGCGAGAGCCGCCCCAAATCATCAGGAAGCTCCAGATCAACCTTGATCTTGCTGCGCTCCGCAAATCCTTCGGCGTACCAGGGAATGGCAAACGAAAGTCCTTTTTCATCCAACAGCGGCGGATGGAGTAAGTATGAAATAGTGCGAATGTTTGTACTCATTTCGCGAACTAGCTCCCGACTATCCTTCACGATGTTGATCGCCTTCATCAAGCGTTCGATTTCGGCCTCCACCGAAGACAAATTTATTCCCAATGACGCCAACGTCTGTCCGATGCTATCGTGCAAATCACGGGCAATGCGTCGTCGCTCATCATCTTGTGACTGAAGCAGCGTGCCGTTAGTTCGCTGAGACTTTGATTGGCCTTGTCGAGTTCTGCCGTGCGCTGTGTCACCTTGTCTTCCAGCTCTCCTTGCGCTGCGAGCAATCTTTCATTCTCTCGGCGACTTGCTTCTCTAATCGCTACGATGAAACCAGAGGCTAGCAACAAGGCAAGAAGGTCCGTCACTTGCTTAATTCCGAGGATACGAAGCGAGTGTATCGGTGGAATGAACCAGTACTTCGCACCAAGAAGGGCAATGGCAACCGTCGTGAGTGACGGCCCAAGTCCACAGTACCAAGCGGCAAAAGCGACTGCCGGGAGAATCGTCACGTATGGCGCGGGATCGCCGAGAACGGGTTTCAGCCCACGTGCTGCGAACAATGTGACTGCCGTAGCCAAAAGAGCCGCAGCATAACGTCCGTACTGGTTCCTTAAACTTCGCCGGGACAACAGCGAACCGGACATTGGCTGTTCCTCTTGTACAAGAAGAGGGTGGCGTCTGGCATCGTAGGTCGCTCGGAGCCGATAAGTCAAGAGAACGTCTGCGTCGCCAAGGACGGCTCGACTGATTTTCTGTTTTTGTTTTTACCCCGGCGCAAACGTGAATGCAGTTTCATCGAAGCGTCTCCTCTCACTTTGATGCGCTGAGCGGCAACGTAGCTCCGTTCATTTGCTTTTGGAAAACGCAGTTCTATAATTATTAGAAATGAGACAGCCGGGTAGGGAAACCACCCTCATCACCCCAAAAATCCTACCCGGCAAATCGCTCAATTCAAGCTCCATTTTTGTTGGTCCGGCTGGATGGTCCTACCCAGATTGGAAGGGGATTGTTTACCCTTCGCAGAAGCCTCGCGGTTTCCACGAAGCCACCTACCTTGCACAGTACTTCGACACCATCGAGATCAACACATCCTTCTACCAACCGCTGAAACCAGAGCATTGCAGGCAATGGCTCGAAAGAGTCGCGGCAAACCCGCGCTTTCTTTTTACGGCGAAGCTTTGGCAAAAATTCACTCACGAATCAGGAGCCAATCTGGAGGACGAACAGTCTGTTCGCGCTGGCTTTGACGTTTTGAAGGATGCCGGGAAGCTGGGTGCGGTTTTGTTGCAATTCCCGTTCTCGTTTCACCGAACTCAGGAGAACACCTCTTATCTGAAACAGCTTATCGAGCGATTCGGAAGTTATCCACTCGTGGTAGAAGTTCGGCACGGTTCCTGGAACGAGAGAGATTTCTACGAAATGCTGCACGAACTTGGAGTCGGCTTCTGCAATATCGATCAGCCGGTGATTGGCCGCTCTCTGAAGCCGTCCAAAGTGGCGACCGCGACGGTTGGTTACGTTCGTCTTCACGGGCGACGTTACGACACATGGTTCAGCGATGATCCCGAAACTCCCTCTTTTGAGCGTTACAACTATCTCTATTCGGAAAGTGAACTGGAACCGTGGGCTGAGCGCATCCGCAAACTGAACGACCACACGGGCACAACATTCGTCATCACGAACAATCACTACGAGGGTAAGGGCATTGTGAATGCGCTCCAGCTCATCCATCTCTTGATCGGCGCTAAGGTCAAGGTGCCGGAAACACTGCGTCATCACTACCCGGACCTTGAGAAGATTGCCAGCGAACCGTCCAAAGAACCTACCTTGTTTGACTGTTGACGCCCTTCTTGACATTCGCTTTATATTCGCCTACGCTTTGCTCTGATCTCGGAATGAACACGACCGAACGTCATGTCATTAGACTCCATCCCGGCGCAGGCCGTCGCACCCTCGTCGCCCAAAATCTGGGCTCTGCCGGAACGTGGATTGGCCGTATTTCACGGTCATTCAGACGCGCCGCGACTATTTCACTATTTCCTTCCTGGGTTGATCGCACAAGGAAAGTCCATCCTGTGTCTTGACGGTGCAAATCGCTTTGATCCTCTGCTGATCGCGAGGTTTGCCCGCGAGTGCCGCCAGGAAGCATCGGTCTTTAATCAGCGGTTGCGTGTGGCACGAGCTTTTACCTGCTTTCAATTGACGGAATTACTTGTACGTGTGCCGCGACTGCTCGAAAAGTTTCCTGCGGACGCGTTGGTCGTCACGGCTTTACCAGATTTGTATTTCGATGAGGATGTTCGCGAGCATGAGGCAACAGCCTCGTTTCAGCGGGCACTGGAGGCGCTGCGTGTGCTTCAACAATCGGCGCTCGCGACCTCTGTTTTCTCCGATGCGACATCATTCCAGACGCCACGGCGAACATTCTTCGCACACCTTGTGGCTCAGGCCGATTGTGTTTCACGATTTGCCGAGGAAGATGGAAGGCTCGTCCTTGTAGAGGAAAAAGATCGTACCCCCGCTCTGCTCGACTCAAGTGGATCACGAGACTAGACATGGGCCGAACTGTCCCTACTTTCGTTCAATTGATTCAGGATGCCGCAGATCACTGGAAGAAATTCCGGCGCGCTCTTCGGCGAGAGGACCAGGAGCATTTTGACAGGCTCTTTCACCGGGTTCGCTTTTACACGCAAGCGGCCACCTATCAATGCAATGACAACCCGATGGAGGCCATCCTTCTCTCGATTGCCCTCGACCATGAAAAGCGGCTCGACGCCGTAGAGAAAGCTCTCAGAAACGCGGGGGTGCTTTGTGAATTTGCACCAAGGATGGATTCTCGACCTCTACCCGACTCAGCGGGGGATGACGCTTTGGCTGATCGACCGGAACCAATCCCACTACCATTTGACCGATAGTTTTGCGCCAGCCTTTTATGTTTCGGGAGATCACGACAGTCTCATCCGTTTACAGGAAGCCGCAAGGAAACAAACCACGGAGCTGCGCACACGATTTACCGAACGCACCGACCTGTGGCTGAATGCACCGCGTCCTGTCCTCGAAGTATCCGTGCTGTGCCCGTCCGATTTCATGGGATGGGGGCGATGGGTCCATAAGCTCGACTCGCGGTTACAGCTTTACAACAGCGACCTCATGGTCGCCTCCCTCTACTGTTGGGAGAAGCGGATTTTCCCGCTCGCTTATGTCGAAGTCGAAGCGGATGAAGAAGGCCAAATCCAGTCTATCGAGTGTCGGGATGACGAATGGACACTCGACTATGAAATGCCGCCGCTCAAGACGATGCACATTCGGCTGGCAGGGCTCACACACATTGATCCCACGCACGGTCACCGCGCCGCGCTCGAAATCGAAATGGATGGAACCTGTTGGGAACTCGACGAAGCGGGCGAGCCTCCAGCTTGGGGATTCGCGCGATTGCTCAAGAGGGAAGACCCGGACGTAATTCTTTCTGAATGGGGCGATTCCACCATCCTGCCTTTGCTTCGCCAGCAGGCGGACCGCTTGAAGTTTTCTTTGCCCTTGAATCGCGACGACTCGGCCTCTGTTCACCAGTCCCAAGGACGTAGCTATACGAGTTATGGAAGGATTCTATTCAAGGCGAGCGCTACCACTCTTTTCGGGCGCATCCATGTGGATAAGCAGAACTCATTCATTTCCGAGAAGTGCGACTTCGCAGGTCTTTGGGAACTTGCCCGTGTGACCAAACTGCCGGTGCAATATGCCGCACGCACAACCACCGGAACGGGAATCTCCTATATGCAGATGGAGCTGGCCTACCGCGATGGAGTACTCATCCCAGAACAAAAGGCCGAGCCGGAAGACCCGAAGCAGCCGGATGAAATACTGTGTGCCGACCGTGGAGGATTGGTGTTCGTTCCGAAGATTGGATTTACAGCAAACGTCGCTGAGCTGGATTTTGTCAGCGAATATCCGAGCATCATGGCACGGTTCAACATCTCACCCGAAACCGTGAACTGTCGCTGCTGTCCCGATGGAGAACGTATTCCCGAACTAGGCTATCGCATCTGCCAAAAGAGGCGCGGTATCACAAGTCGAGTGGTTGAACGGCTGATCGCCAAGCGAACCGAACTCAAGAAATTGCAGAAGGTATCGCCATCGGACGGTGCGCTGCGTTTCAAATTGCAGCGGGATTCATTGAAATGGCTTCTCGTCTGTTGTTTCGGCTACACAGGTTACAAGAACGCTCGCTTCGGCAAGATCGAGGCCCATGAAGCCATCAATGCTGTTGCACGCGAGACGCTACTCGTAGCAAAAGAAATGGCCGAGAGCCAAGGTTTCGAGTTGATCCACGCGTTGGTAGATTCACTCTACGTCTGGAAAGATGGGGCAAGCCGCGAAGACTACGAACAATTGGCACAAGAAATCGAGCAGCGAACACAGCTTCCTTTGGCCATCGAGGCTGTTTATAGCTATGTGGTGTTCCTGCCTTCCAAACAATCTCACGACATCCCGGTCCCTAATCGTTTTTTCGCAGTCAACGAGGATGGTGAACTGAAAGTCAGGGGGCTCGAATGCCGTCGTCACGATACGCCGCCGCTGGTGGCGCAAATGCAGTACGAGGTTCTGAAAGTCTTATCGGAAGCCCACGATTACGATAGCTACGTCAAGAAGCTTGAAGATGCACGCACGATTTTCCGTCGTTATGAAGAACGCCTGACGACGGGAGACGTTGCCATTGAAGACCTCATCGTAAGCAAGCGGATGACGCGGGAACCACGCGAGTATCAGAAAGCTGGCGTCACGGCAATCGCGGCGCAGCAGCTATACGGCAACGGTGTGAAGCTAAGGCCCGGTCAGAGTGTGGAATACGTGATTACTGACAGCCGATCAAAGGTGCCCAATGACCGGGTTCGTGCCTATGCACTCTGGGAGGGATGGCACTCCTACGATAGAGAAAAATATCTCGAAATGTTGAGGGAAGCTTTTGACCAATTCGTGATCGTGCCTGGACACTCATCTACACCCCAGGCAAATCGAAATCCAAGGCCATCAGGTGAAGCTGACGTATTGCATACCAAGTGTGCGCTCCAAGGCTCCGATTTTACGTTGAAATCACAAGATTCCCACAGAATTAAACCAGTGTAGTTATCAAATACGGTAAACCGCGTATTGCCATAAATTCGCTGGCAGCATTGCGAGTATCTAACAGGCAACTCCTACAGGATTTTACCTATAGAAACACATCTTCGCTTGTTGGTACAACCATCTTTCACACAGCCTTAAAACACGCGGTTCTATCGGTGTCATGGGAAGATAATCGATTCGAATAACCTTTATGCCCCGCTGGGTTTGCATGCTGGTCTGCATTTTGGTGATAGTGTGCGTCGCGGGTGTTCTGATTGCCCCGACCGTGGATTTGCCCGACACAAATCTGAAATCCATTCGTGCGGCACATGCGCTTGTGGCATGTCTCAGCTTAATAGGAATTTTGTGGCTCGTTGGGTTCTTTAATCTCACGTCTTTGATAAGTTCGTACTTCACGCCAAGTACCGATCCCGACTACATACGCGTCTGCACGATTCAATTCTCCTCCGCCTTTCTCTGCTAATCCAAAAACGATAGGCGCTGTTTTCGTTTTGGGCCATTTTCCACCTCGAAGACCGCGTTGAATCTCTGCACGTCTTTCATTTGTCACACAAATTATGGGCAACACTTATCCACGAGAGGAAGGGACAAATTTGAAGTCACATACTCCCAAGCGGGCCTTGGTCTGGAAAGAAAAGCACTGGGCTGTTGGATGTAGCCGATGCGCTTGGTTCTTCACAGACGAAATGAAGAAAAAACATCCATCTTCACTTTTGAAACTTTTTGAAGAGCACTCGTGCGAAGACAACCCCATTCAACCACATGGTGCCATGCAGAACTGCTGATTCTCGCATAATATAGGGTCATTCCGACCACAAGGAAGCCTGTTTCCAGAAGGCGGTAATGAGGGTGGGGCGGCGGCGCATGTTGCGAAGTGC
>Ga0307372_10006277_pt1 | contig 17458 bp, 19 predicted proteins | sample OX1MG_FD_202533 | JGI IMG/M metagenome (GOLD analysis project Ga0307372, IMG submission 202533) | Soil microbial communities from Risofladan, Vaasa, Finland - OX-1 | ecosystem: Environmental > Terrestrial > Soil > Coastal area > Acid sulfate soil | place: Finland: Risofladan, Vaasa | collected... | reverse complement strand
CCGTGCCAGGGCGCGGGACAACGACTTCCTCGGCCCGGCGCGGGCTCGACGACGGTGCGCGGCGCCTTCATCCTCTGGCTGCCGCGTCCTCTGGCTGCGGCGACCTCTGGCTGCCGCGTCCTCTGGCTGCCGCGTCCTCTGGCTGCCGCGTCCTCTGGCTGCCGCGTCCTCTGGCTGCCGCGTCCTCTGGCTGCCGCGTCCCAAAATTGAGGAATAGCACGCGCAGTCACCATCGAGGCCGCCGCCACCGGCACGGAGCGTGCCGGCGGACACACGTCGCGCCGTGGTTGTCGAAGACGGGTATGAGAAAGCTCTCATGCACCGCGCCGGTGCTTGACGGGTCCCCGTTCCCGGGTGACGATGCCGCTGCCTGCTCAACGGCGGCGAGGGCGGCCGCACGGCGGGGAGACGGCGACGGGTACGGGGTTACAACGAGCGTCGAGGGGGTCGTCATGCAGGGCATCGGGATCAGGTCGGGTTGGCGCGTCGCGGTGGGGGTGGCGTCGCTGGCGGTCGCAGGGTCGTTGGGCGTGGGCGCACCCGCCGCCCTGGCCAGGAGCAAGCCGGCGAAGCCCGTCGTCATGCACGGGCACGTCTGCACGGTGGTCGCCACCAAGCACCACCGCAAGGTCGTCGGCCGCGCCGGTGCCGTCGTGTGCGGCGTCTCCGGCAACGACGTGCTCCGTGCCGTCGGCCCCGGTGCGGTGACCCTGATCGCCGGTCCCGGCAAGGACAAGCTGATCGCGTCGTCCAGCCCGAGCAGCCAGGACACGCTCATCGGCGGCACCGGTGACGACACGCTCGACGCCGGGTCGAGCGGCAGCGACGTCATCGACGCGAGCTCCGGCAGCGACACCATCAACTGCGGCACCGGCAGCGCGCAGGTCACCGTGGTCGGTGCCGGTCAGGACGACCAGGAGAACGCGGACTGCCAGGGGGGCAACGTGAGCGATGCCACCCTCGAGCTCCAGGGCACGGTCAACACCACCGACGGGTCGACCACGATGAACATCACCTACAACGACGTCAACGACGCCGCGCAGGCGTGGCTCGACGCCAACGGTGACCCGACCTCGCTCGACATCTCGCTCGTGGGCGCATCCATCGAGAACGACGGGGGCGGGGCCCTGGTGGCCGGCGAGGACGTCGAGGTGGCCGCCAACGCCAGCGGCTCGAGTCTCGTGGCCGTCGACGTGCAGGCGCAGGCGGCGGACGGCTAACCGCCGGGCGCGCCCGCCCGCCCGCCGGGGCGGGCGGCGCGCCCCTCGGCGGTGTCGTAGAGCGCCTGCAGGTCGGTGCGCAGCTGCTCGGTGAGGGCGTGGACCTGGGTGCGCGGCACGCGCCCGCGTGCCGAGCGCTCCGGGGCGGCGAGCGGCGCGCCCACCACGAGGTGGACCTTCACGGGCCGGACGAACTTCGATCCTTTGGGCATGGCCTGGGCCGTGCCGCCGACACCGATGGGGACGATGACCGCCCCCGTGCGCGCCGCGAGGAAGGCCGCCCCCTCGTGCAGGTCCTGCACCACGGGACCGGCGCGGCGCGTCCCCTCGGGGAAGAGGATGAGCACGTCGCCGCGTTCGAGCACGTCCTGGGCGCGGTCGAGCGCCAGCCGATCGGCGCCCTCGCGGTGCACCGGGAACGCGCCCACGGCGTCGAGGAACGAGCCCAACAGGGGCGTTCTCCACATCTCGTCCTTGGTCATGTAGAAGATCTTGCGCTTCGTCACCTCGGAGACGGCGAAGAAGTCCATGAAGCTGCGGTGCACGGGGGCCAGGATCACGGGACCCGTGGCGGGCACGTGGGCGGCGCCGTCGACCTCCACCCGCCAGTAGGCGCGGTTGATGAGATGCGCCAGCAGCCGCAGGAACCGGTAGACGAACGGCGGGAAGCCGATGCCGGTGCCCCGCGAGGGCGCGCCGGTGTCGTATCTCACAGGCATGCGAGTACCTCCTCCAGCACGGCCCGGGCGGACTTCCCGGTCGAGTCGATCACCCTGGCGTCGTCGGCGACGTCCTCGGGTGACGGCAGCGGCGACGTGGGGCGCGTGGAGTCGAGGCGGTCGCGCCGCACGAGGGCCCGGTGGACGTCGTCGACGCTGCGCCCGTCGGCCCGCTCGCGGGACCGCCGCTCCGCCCGGGTCTCGCTCGACGCCGTCAGGTAGACCTTGAGATCGGCGTCGGGGAGCACGACGGTCCCGATGTCACGACCCTCCACCACGCCGCGGCCGCGCGCCGCCACCCACGCCCGCTGGCGCGCCACCAACTCGGCTCGGACCTCGGGGTTGGCGGCCACCGCCGAGACCGCCGCGTCCACCTCGGCCGACCGGATGGCGTCGGTGGCGTCCTCGCCGTCGACGATCACCTCCTCGGCCGCCTCGATGTGGATGGCCCGTGCCAGGCGGGCGACGGCCTCGGTGTCGGCCGGGTCGACGCCGTGGCGCAGGGCCGACCAGGCCACCGCCCGGTACATGGCCCCACTGTCGAGCCGCTCGACACCGAGGTGGGCGGCCACCGCCTCGGCCAGGGTCGACTTGCCCGCGCCGGCGGGCCCGTCGATGGCCACCACGCGCACCGCCGCAGGCATCACGGGGACGTCCCCGTGAGCAGGAGGGCCAGGTGCTCGGCGAAGCGCGGGTAGCTGGTGGCGACGGCGTCCCACCCCGTCACGCGCGTGGGCCCGCCCGGGGCCGCCAGGCCCGCCACCGCCGCGGCCATGGCCATGCGGTGGTCGCCGCGGGCGTCGACGTCGCCGGGCGCCAGGCGGCCCGAACCGTGGACCACGAGGTCGTCGCCGTCGACGTCGGCGCGGGCGCCGAAGGCGCGCACCAGCGCGGCCACCCCGGCCAGGCGGTCGGACTCCTTCACCCGCAACTCCCCCACCGCCTCGAACACGGTGTCGCCCTGCGCGCAGGCGGCCGCCACGGCCAACGCGGGCACCTCGTCGAGCCCGGTGATCTCCGAGGCGTGGACGGCGGTGCCGTGCAGGGGGCCGGCGCGGGCCACGAGGTCGGCGCTGTCGGCCAGGTCGCCGGCGCCCGTGGCGGGGACCTCGTCGAGGTCCGCCCCCATCCGGACGAGCACGTCGAGATAGCCGCGCCGGCCGCGCCCGACGTAGACGCGTTCGACGGTGACCTCGCTGCGGGGCACCACGCAGGCCGCCACGATCCAGAACGCCGCCTGCGAGGGGTCACCGGGGACGTCCAGCTCGAAGGGCGACAGTGCCGAGGGGCTGAGGCGCACCACGTGGCCGTCGGGCCCCTCCTCCTCGGTGATGCGGGCGCCGCAGCGGGCCAGCAGCTCCTCGGTGTGCAGCCGGGTGAGCACCGGCTCGCGCACCACGGTGTCACCCTCGGCCCCGAGGCCGGCCAGCAGGACGCACGACTTCACCTGGGCGCTCGCCACCGGGGTCGTGAAGTCGATCCCCCGCAGCGACCCGCCCCGGATGGTGAGGGGCGGCAGGCAGCGTTCCCCCCGTCCTTCCACCACCGCGCCCATGCGGCGCAGTGGCTCGGCCACGCGGTCCATGGGGCGCGCCGACAGCGAGGGGTCGCCGGTGAGGGTGGTGGTCCAGGGGCGGCCCGCCACCACGCCGGCGAGCAGCCGCATGGTGGTGCCCGAGTTGCCCAGGTCCAGGGGGACGGACGCGGCGTGCAGCCCGTCGGGCCCTCCGGACACCCGGTCGCCCTCGACGCGCCCGCCGAGGGTGCGCACGGCGGCGGCGGTGCGGGCCACGTCGTCCCCGTCGGACAGGCCCCGCACGGCGGACTCGCCGTGGGCCATGGCCCCGAGCAGCAGGGCGCGGTGCGACACCGACTTGTCGCCCGGCACCCGGAGGCGCCCGACGAGGGGGCGGCCTCCCTCGACCGTGAACACGGCGCGGCGCGAGCCGGCGGCGGCGGCGGCGGTGCTCATCCGAGGGCCCGTGTCGTGGGGCGGTAGCCGCGTCCGGCGATGGCGTCACGCAGGCGGTCGGCGGCGTCGGCGTCGACCACCAGCACCAGCACGCCGCGGTCACCCTCGGCGCTGTGGGCGATCTCGATGTCGACGATGTCCACACCGAGGTCGCCGGCGAGCGTGGTGATCTCGGCCAGCACGCCGAGGCGGTCGGGGACCGGCACCCGGAGCTCCGCCAGGCGCTCGGGGCGCACGACGCGCGCCGGGAGCGAGCGCCGTGCCACCGCAGCGTGCTCGAGGTCGCCCAGCAGGCCGCCGCGGTCGCCCGCCGCCACGCGGTCGCGCATGGCCGACAGGTCCTGCAGCAGGATGTCGAAGGCGGCCACGATGGCGACGGCGTTGTCGGTACACACGTCGGGCCAGATCCCGGGCTGGCCGGCCGCGATCCTGGTCATGTCGCGAAATCCCCCGGCCGCCAACCGCAGCAGGGCGCCGTGCTCGGCGGCCAGGCGGTCGGCCAGGTTCATGAGCGTGGCCGCGGTCAGATGCGGGACGTGGGACACCACCGCCACGAGGGTGTCGTGCTGCTCGGGGGCGAGGGCCACGACCTCGGCGCCCAGGCTCGTGACCACGGCGCGCAGGCTCGAGTAGGCGTCGGCGTCGGTGGTCGCCGTGGGCGTGAGGACCCAGGTGGCCCCGACGAAGAGGTCGGCGTCGGCGCCCTCCACGCCCACCTGCTCGGAGCCCGCCATGGGGTGGCCGCCGACGAAATTGGGATGGGGCAGGCGGGCGGCGATGGAGGCCTTGACGCCGGCCACGTCGGTGACCACGGCGTCGCCGCGGGCGGCGCGCCGCAGGGCGGCCTCGGCCTCGGCCACCACGGCGCCCACGGGCGTGGCCACGAAGACCACCTCGGCCTCGGGGTCGTCGCCCACGGCGTCGAGGGCGCCGAGGGCCAGGGCCCGGGCCGCGCTGGCCGGGTCGGCGTCGCGGCCGGTGACCCACCACCCGCGTGCCCGCAGGGCGAGCCCGACCGAGCCCCCGATGAGCCCGGTGCCGATGACCGCGGCGCGGCGCTGCCCCGGCGCCGGCCCGGGGCCGTCCTCACTCGGGGAGGTCATCGCGCAACCCGCGGGCCCCTTCGAGGTAGACGTGGTGGAGCTCCCGGCGCGACCGCGCCGTGTTGACGTGGACCAGCACCCGCAGGCACCGGGGGGTGGACCCGACCACGTCGAGCTCCCGGGCACACAGCAGCGGCACGTCGCCGAGGCCCATGGCCCGGGCGGCGGCCGCCGGGAACATCGACACCACGTCGCTCGTGGCCGTGAACACGATGCTGATGAGGTCGTCGCGGTCGACGCCGTTGCGCTCGAGCAGCGCGTCGAGGAGGGCCTGCACGCGCGTCGTGACCTGCTCGGGGGTGTCCGCGTCGACGGTCGTGGCGCCGCGCAGGGCGCGGACGGAGGGCATGGCCCCGCATGCTACCCAGGCCGACCCGGGCGCCCCGGCGGCCGCCGGGCCCGGCCCGGCCCTGGTCGGGGCACCGCGGCGCGTGCCAGTGCCCGCACCTCGTCCCCCGTGAGCGGGCGCCACCGCCCCGGCGCCAGGCGGGCGTCGGTGAGCGGGCCGATGCGGGTGCGCACCAGGCGGCGCACGGGGAACCCGACGGCCTCGCACATCCGGCGGACCTGGCGGTTGCGCCCTTCGTGGACGACGATGCGCAGCACGCCGGGGGCCACCACCCCGACCCGGGCGGGGGCGGTGGTGCCGTCGTCGAGGTCGACGCCCTGGCGCAGGCGCCGCAGCGCGCCGGGGGTGGGCACCCCCATGGTCTCCACCAGGTACTCCTTCTCGACGCCGAAGGAGGGGTGGGCCAGGCGATGGGCGAGGTCGCCGTCGTTGGTCAGGACGAGCAGGCCCTCGCTGTCGGCGTCGAGCCGCCCCACCGGGAACACCCGGGGCTCGTCGGGCACGAGCTGCACGACCGTCGGGCGGCCCTGGGGGTCCTCGGCCGTGGTGACCACGCCCGCCGGTTTGTGCAGCAGGTAGTGGACCAGGCCGGGCAGCACGGGCAGGGGGACGCCGTCGAGCGCCACCGCGTCACGCCCCACGTCGACGCGCCGCCCGAGGGTGGCGGGCTCGCCGTTGACGCTCACCCGGCCCTCGGCGATGAGCTCTTCGCAGGCCCGGCGGCTGCCCAGGCCCACGCGGGCGAGGACCTTCTGGAGCCGCTCCCCCTGCGGTCCTGCGCCGCCGAGTGCGGCGTCGGGGCCTTCCCGGGGTGCCGCGCCGGGGCCGGGACCGGCGGCGCCGTCAGCCTGGGGGTCGGGGTCGGGGTCCTGTCGGGGCGGCCGGCGGCGGCCGTCAGGCATCGGCGCCGGGGCGCAGGCGCTCCTCGAGCTGCTCGACCGCCTCGGGTCCGGGGAGGAGGTCCTCGACCGGCGGGAGCTCTTCGAGGCCGTAGACACCGAGCTTCTCGAGGAAGGCCGCCGTCGTGCCGTACAGCACGGGCGCGCCCGGTCCCGGAGCGTGGCCCACGGCGCTGATGTACCCGCGCTGCTCGAGCAGCCGCACGACGCCGTCCACGTTCACGCCGCGCAGCGCGGCGATCTGGGCGCGCGACACGGGCTGGCGGTAGGCGACGATGGCCAGCGTCTCGAGCGCGGCCGACGACAGGCGCGACGACACGCCCTCCATGGCGTAGCGCTCCACGAACGGCGCCATGTCGGGATGGGTCTGGTAGCGGTAGCCGCCCGCCACCTTCGCCAGCACGAAACCGCGGCCCTGCTCCTCGTAACCCGCCGCCAGCTCGGCGCACGCGGCCTCGACGCGCTCGATGGGCATCTCGAGGAGCTCGGCCAGCATGTTGGGAGGGACGGGCTCGACCGCCGACAGCAGCACGGCCTCGATGGCGCGGTGTTCTTCGGGGATGCCCACCGACAGCGGCCTCAGCCGTCGTATTCCTCGACCGACTCGCCACCACCGACGGTGGAGAGCACGGACGAGCCGGCGACCCACACGACGACGAGGTCGCCGAAGGTCTCGCCCTGGTCCAGGCTGACCAGTCCCCGCTTGCACAGCTCGAGCAGGGCGAGGAAGCGGACGATGATCTGCATGCGCGTGGTGCAGTGCGCGGTGATCTCGCGGAACGTGGCGCGCCCCTCGCCCGGGAGGCGCTCCTCGAGCTCGGCCACCGCCTCGGACACGGTCACCGCCTCCACCGTGACGTGCGACAGGTCGAGCACGAGCTCGGGCCGCGGCGCCGTCCCCACCACGAAGGCGGCCGCCAGGCGTTCGGGTGTGATCCCGGCGAGCAGGTCGGGGGCGAGGTCCCGGAAGCGCTCCTCGAGCCCGGCGATCCGGGGCAGCGAGCGCCGGGCACGGTCGATCAGCACGGTGAAGGCGTCGGCCGCCGCCGCGTAGGCCTGGAGCTCGAGCAGCCGGGCGAGCAGGCGGTCGCGCTCCTCGAAGCCCGACAGCTCCTCGTCGTCCTCGACGTCGTCGGCACCGGGGAGGAGCTTCTTGGACTTGAGCTCCACCAGGATGGCGGCGATGACCAGGAACTCGCTGGCGGTGTGCAGGTCGAAGGGCTGCCGGGCCGCCATCTCGGCGATGAAGGCGTCCACCACCTCGGCGATCTTGATGTCGTAGACGTCCACCTTGTGGTCCGTCACGAGCGCCAGCAGCACGTCGAAGGGGCCCTCGAAGACGGGTGTCGAGACCTGCGCCACCACACCGTCGACCCTACCGGCTCCCCCGCCGCCCCCTGTGCATGCCCGCTGACCAGGACCGACGGCCGCGGGCCGGGTGTCACCGCAGCGCCGCGGGGTCACCGGGGGGTCACCGGGAGCGCGCCCGGGCGTCCCGTACCATGGCACGCCATGGCCAGGGTGCTGTCCGGGGTGCAACCGAGCGGCGACCTCCACCTGGGCAATTACCTGGGCGCCTTCCGCAACTGGGTCCTCGACCAGCACGGCCACGACGCCCTGTTCTGCGTGGTGGACCTGCACGCCATGACCCTCGACTACGACCCCGCCCTCCTGGCCGGGCGCACCCTCGAGACGGCCACCAGCCTGCTGGCCGTGGGCCTCGACCCGGCGGTGTGCACGCTGTTCGTGCAGAGCCACGTCCCCGAGCACCCCCGGCTGACGTGGCTGCTCGAGTGCACGGCGACCTTCGGGGAGCTGCGGCGGATGACGCAGTTCAAGGACAAGGGCGGCGAGCAGGAGGCCGTCCGGGCCGGGCTGTTCACCTACCCGGTGCTCATGGCGGCCGACATCCTGCTCTACGACGCCGACCGGGTCCCGGTGGGCGAGGACCAGCGCCAGCACCTGGAGCTCACCCGCGACGTGGCCATGCGCTTCAACAACCGCTACGGCGCCACCTTCGTGGTGCCCGAGGCGGCCCTGCCCACGCTGGGGGCGCGCGTCATGGACCTGCAGGAGCCCACCCGCAAGATGTCGAAGTCGGTGAGCTCGCCGCTCGGCACCGTCCTCGTCCTCGACCCGCCCGAGGAGATCGACCGCAAGGTGCGCAAGGCCGTCACCGACACCGAGACCGAGGTCCGCTACGACCCTGAGGCCAAGCCCGGGGTGTCCAACCTGCTCGAGCTGCTGGCGGCGTCGGTGGGCGGCGACCCCGCCGAGCTGGCGACGCGCTACGCCAGCTACGGGCAGTTGAAGGCCGACGTGGCCGGCGGGCTCGTGGAGATGCTGCGCCCGGTGCGCGCGCGCTACGCCGAGCTGCGCTCGGAGCGCGGTGCGGTGGAGGCACTGCTCGTCGAGGGGGCCGCCAAGGCCCGCGCCCTGGCCGGCCCGACGCTCGACCGTGCCATGCGCGCCGTCGGGCTGCTCGCACCCCCGGGCGGGTTCCACGCCTGAGGGGTGCCGGGTGACGAATGCCCGGGCGCCTTGACAGCCGATCCCTACAGGGGATCCCCTTCAGCCGATCCCTGCAGGGGATCAGACGACGGCGTCGGCCCAGTGGTTGGCGACCCATTGGAAGAAGCTGTTGAACGCGGCCGGGTCGAGCACGATCAGGATCAGCGGGATGAACATGGTGAAGGGCCGGATCCGGTAGTAGCCGGGCAGCAGGCTCCTGGGCAGGAAGCGCTCCAGCACCGCCGAGCCGTCCAGCGGCGGCAGTGGGATGAGATTGAACGCCGCCAGGATCAGGTTGACGTAGCCGCCGATGAACAGCAGCTGCACCCAGATCGGCCCGGTGTCGAAGAGCGGTAGCGGACGATCAGCAGCGGAGACGAAGCTCTTGTAGGCGAGGCCGCAGATCACGGCGAGCACGATGTTCACCGCCGGGCCCACGAGCGACACGAGCACGCTCTCGTTGCGGGGATGGCGCAGGCGCGACACGTTCACGGGTACGGGCTTGGCATACCCCAGGGCGCCGTGGCCGCTCAGGAGGAGCAGGACGGGCAGGATGACGGTCCCGAACGGGTCGATGTGGTGCACCGGGTTGAGCGTCAAGCGGTGGGCGCGTTTGGCCGTGTCGTCACCGAACACCAGCGCCATGGCGCCGTGCGACACCTCGTGCAGGATCACCGAGGGGACGAGGGCGCAGAAGAAGAGGACCTCGAAGGTCGTGATCTTGTGCGAGCGCACGAGCACCACGGCCAGGGCGATGCCGGCGATGATCCAGATGGTGGTGCGGGGGTCGAGGCCCCGTCGGGGCGGGGGTGGTCCCGGTGCCGCCGCGCCCCAGGGGTTGCTCACCGCCGGGTCCGGATCAGTGCTTCGCGGCGCAGTCGATGCAGTACCGCGCGGCGGGCTTCGCCTCCAGGCGCAGCGGGTCGATCGGCTGCCCGCAGTCCTCGCACACGCCGTAGCTCCCGTCGGTCAGCTTGGCCAGCGCCCGCTCGACGTCCGCGAGGGTCTCCCGGAGCGACGCCCCCAGCGCCTCCACTTCGCCACGCTCCGCGGTCACCTGGCTGGAGTCGGCGAAGTTGGAGTCGTAGGTCAGGCTCGCGCCGGACAGCCCGAGCTCGTCGAGCTTGGCCAGGAGGTCCGCACGCTCCTCCTCGAGCAGGGCGCGGTGATCGACGGTGGAGGCCTCATTGGGCACGGACACGAGATTACTGCCCAGACCCCCGTCCGGCGCGCGGATGTGCCTGTTCATAGGCCTGGCGGAGGTGCTCGGGTGACACCCGGGTGTACAGCTGCGTCGTGGCGATCGACGCGTGGCCGAGCAGCTCCTGCACCACGCGGATGTCGGCGCCGTGGGCCAGCATGTGCGTGGCGCACGAGTGGCGCAGGACGTGCGGGTGGAGCTTGCCCTCGATCCCCGCGGCGCGCGCCCGCTTCTTCAACACGCCCCACACGCCCTGGCGCGTCAGACGGCCGCCCCGGGCGTTCAGGAACACGGCCTCGGCATCGCCGCGCCGCGCCCAGCGCCGCGGCTCGAGCTCCGGTCGGCCCCACGGGCCGAGCCAGTCGTCGAGGGCGTCGCGCGCACAGCTGCCCATGGGGACGAGCCGCTCCTTGTCGCCCTTGCCGAGCACGCGCACGAGCCCGGTGTCCGACCCGAGGTCGCCGAGTGACAACCCGGCCAGCTCGGAGACGCGCATCCCCGTGCCGTAGAGCACCTCCAGGATGGCCCGGTCCCGGATCGACGCGGGGTCGTCGTCGGTCGTCGTGGCGAGCAGCCGCTCGACCTCGTCCTCGTCGATGGCCTTGGGGAGCCGGCGCGGCGGGCGGACCGGGCGGACGTCCGCGGTCGGGTCGGCCGTGGCGCCACCCTCCTCGATGAGGAAGTGGTGCAGGCCGCGCAGGGCCGCCAGGGCACGCGCCACCGATGCCGGCCCGAGGCCGGCGGCGCGCCGGGCAGCCAGGTGCTCCTCCACGCTGGCCAGATCCGCGTCCCCCACCGACCGCCCGCGCCCGGCCAGGAAGGCTTCGTAGGAACGCAGGTCGCGCCGATAGGCGGCCACGGTGTTGCGGGCCCGGCCCTGCTCGACGGTCAGCCACGTCAGGAACTCCTCGGCCTCGCGGCTGAGCAGGCGCGTCCCGTCGGCGATGTCGTCGACGCCGGCGGTGTCGTGCGTGCCGGCGGTGTCGTGCGTGCCGGCGGTGTCGTGCGTGCCGGGCGGTCCCGGTCGGGCGACCGTGTCGCGCCGGGCGGGCGGGGCGGGCCGGGCGGGTGTGGACGGGGCCGAGCCGACGGCGCGTGGGGCCACGGTGGTCAGGGGCGCGGCCGCGCCAGCGCATGGCGCGCCAGCAGGAGGCCGAGCACGGTCTGCGCGTCGACGAGCGCGCCCGACGCCGTCATGGCATCGACGTCGGCCAGTGCCACTTCGACGACCTCGATGAAGCGCTCTTCGTGGCCATGGCGCGCCGCCGTGCCGGGCACGAGCCCGCCCGCCATGTAGAGGAGCGTCTCCTCGTCACAGAACCCCGGCGTGTTGAACACGGTGCCGAGCAGCTGCATGGTGCCGGCGCGCACGCCGACCTCCTCCTCGAGCTCCCGGCGCGCCGTCTCCTCGGGTGGCTCACCGGCGACGTCGCGTGTCCCCGCGGGGATCTCGAGCAGCTCGCGGTCGATGGGCCCGCGGTACTGACGGACGAGGAGGACGGTGCCGCGGTCGGTGACGGGCACGACGGCCACCGCGCCGGGATGGCGCACGACGTCGCGTGTGAAGCGCGTGCCGTCGGGAGCCTCGAACTCGGCGCTCACCAGTGAGATCCGCCAGCCCTCGACGCGCACGTCGTCACCGAGGTGGCGGAACCCGGCGGCGGGAGTGGTGTCGGTGAGCGGGGAGCGGCCCGGCGGGGACCCGCCGTCAGGAGGCGGCACCGACGTCGGCGTCGATGGCGATCAGTCGCGGCAGGCGACCCTCGGCGCGGGCCAGGGCTGCGGCCAGGAGCTCCCGGAACAGCGGGTGGGGCCGGTCCGGTCGGCTCTTGAACTCCGGGTGGGCCTGCGTCCCCACCCAGAAGGGGTGCCCGGGGAGCTCCACGAACTCGACCAGCATGCCGTCGGCGGAGGTGCCCGAGCACAGCAGGCCGGCCTCCTCGAGCTTGGGGCGCCAGCGGGGGTTCACCTCGTAGCGGTGCCGGTGCCGCTCCGACACCACCGTGGCCTCGTAGGCCGCCGCCACCATCGAGCCCGGTTCGAGCTGCGCGAAGTAGGACCCGAGGCGCATGGTGCCGCCCATGTCCACCACGTTGTGCTGGTCGTCCATGAGGTCGATGACAGGGTACGGCGTGACCGTGTCGAATTCTCGCGAGTTGGCGCCCTCGAGGCCGGCGAGGTGCCGGGCGACGTCGATGACCATCACCTGGAGGCCCAGGCACAGCCCGAGGCACGGGATCTCGCGCTCGCGTGCGAACCGGGCGGCGAGGATCTTCCCCTCGATGCCGCGCTCGCCGAAGCCGCCGGGGATGACCATGCCGTCGAGCTGGAGCATGCGCTCGGTGCCGAGGAGATCGGGGACCTTCTCGGCCTGGATCCAGTCGACCTCGACCTTGGCGCCGTGGTGGAACCCGGCGTGGCGCAGCGCCTCCCCCACCGACAGGTAGGCGTCGGGGAGGTTGACGTACTTGCCGACGACGCCGATGCGCACCGGCCGCTCCGACGCGGAGACCTGGTTGACGACCTTCTCCCATCCCGACAGGTCGACGGGGTGCAGCGCGCTGTCGATGGCGAGCATCTGGCACACCACGCGGTCGAAGCCCTCGTCGTGCAGGACGAGGGGGATCTCGTAGATGCTCGGCGCGTCGACCGCCGAGATCACCCCTTCGCTGGGCACGTCGCACAGCAGGGAGATCTTGCGCTTCAACCCGTCGGAGATGGGTTGGTCCGAGCGGCACACGATGATGTCGGGTTGGATGCCCCGACTGCGCAGCTCGGTCACGGAGTGCTGGGTGGGCTTGGTCTTCTGCTCCCCCGACGGCGCCAGGTACGGCACCAGGGTGAGGTGCACGTAGCAGACGTTGTCGCGCCCCACGTCGTGGCGGAACTGGCGGATGGCCTCGAGGAAGGGGACGATCTCGATGTCGCCCACGGTCCCACCCACCTCGACGATGACGACGTCGATCTCCTCGGAGGCGAGCCGTTGGATGCGCTCCTTGATCTCGTCGGTGACGTGCGGGATCACCTGGACGGTCTTGCCCAGGTAGTCGCCGCGGCGCTCCTTGTCGATCACCGCCTGGTAGATGGACCCCGTGGTGGCGTTGGAGGTCTGGCGCAGCTCGACGTCGATGAAGCGCTCGTAGTGCCCGAGGTCGAGGTCGGTCTCGCCGCCGTCGTGGGTGACGAACACCTCACCGTGCTCGAAGGGGTTCATCGTGCCCGGGTCCACGTTGATGTACGGGTCGAGCTTGATCATCGTCACCCGCAGGCCGCGGCACTTGAGCAGCCGGCCGAGCGAGGAGGCGGTGAGGCCCTTGCCGAGTGAGGAGGAGACGCCACCGGTGACGAAGACGTACTTGGTCACGCTCGGTGCCTCCCGGGCATCGCTCCACGGTAGACCACGGATGCAGGCTACCGGTGGAGGCCCCGGGCGCGGGCCGGGGGCGCCAGGAGCTCCTCGGCGTGGCGCCGGGCGGTGGCCGAGCCGGGCCGGCCCGACAGCATGCGGGCCAGCTCGACGACGCGGTCCTCGCCCTCGAGCGGCGTCGTGCGGGCGACGGTGCGCCCGGCCTCGACCTCCTTGCGCACGCCGAGCTGCTGCCGGGCGCACGCGGCCACCTGGGCCAGGTGGGTGACCACGAGGACCTGGTGGTGCTCGGCCACCTCGGCCAGGGCCCGGCCCACCGCCCGGGCGGCTTCGCCACCGACGCCCGCGTCCACCTCGTCGAACACCATGGTCGGTGGCGCCTCGGTGAGCACCAGCCGCAGGGCGAGCATGGCCCGGGCCAGCTCGCCCCCCGAGGCCACTTTGGCCAGGGGCAGCACGGCCTCCCCGGGGTTGGCGCCGAGGAGGAAGGACACGTCGTCGCCGGGGTCGTCCCCGTCGACGGTCACCTCGATCCGGGCGTGGGGCATGGCCAGCCCCCGGAGGCGCTCCTCGACGGCGTCGGCCAGCCGAGGTGCCGCGGCGCGGCGGGCCGTGCCCACGGCGGCCTCGGCCGACCGGACCTCGGCCTCGACCCCGTCGATCGCCGCCTGCAGGGCCGTGGCCCGCTCCTCCACGGCGTCGAGCTCGGCCAGCCGGTGGCGCGCCTCCTCGGCGAAGGCCAGGATCCCGGCGGGGCCCTCCCCGTACTTGCGCGTCAGCTCGCGCAGCTGCTGGCGTCGTGTGCGCACCTCCTCCAGGCGCGCCGGGTCGGCGTCCCAGGTCTCCACCACGTGGCGCAGGTCGGAGGCGGTGTCGGCGGCGTCGGCCTGCAGGGCGGCCAGGCGCTGGGCGAGCGGCGCCAGGGGGTCGCGGCCGTCGAGGGCGGCCCGGGCCGTGCCGATGAGGTCGACGGCCGCGGCGCGTCCCCCCTCGCCGGCGTCGAGGGCGGCGAGCGCGTCGGCGGCGGCCTGGCGGTGCGACGTCGCCTGCGCCAGGCGGTCCTCCTCCTCGGCCAGCTCGTCGTCCTCGAGCGGGCCCGACAGGGCGGCCCCGTCGATCTCCTCGAGCTGGTAGCGCAGGAGGTCGGTCTCACGGGCCCGGGCGCGCTCGTCGCCGCCGAGGCCGTCGAGCTCGTGGTGCAGCGCCCGCCGCCGGGCGCGGGCGGCCTCGAGCGGCCCGAGGTCGGTGCCGGCGAAGGCGTCGAGGGCGCGGCGCTGGGCGGCCGCGTCGAGCAGCGACTGGTGGGCGTGCTGGCCGTGGAGCTCGAGGAGGCGCCCACCGGCTTCGGCCAACGCCGCCACCGGCGCCATGCGGCCGTCGACCCAGGCACGCGACCGCCCCTGTGCGGGGACGGCGCGAGCGAGGATCACCTCCTCGTCGTCGACGACGAAGCGTCCCTCGACGAGCGCCTCGGCGGCCCCGGGGCGCACCAGGCCCGGGTCGGCGCGCCCGCCCACGAGGAGCTCGAGCGCTTCGACGAGGAGCGTCTTGCCCGCACCGGTCTCGCCCGTGAGCGCGGTCATGCCGGTCCCGAGGTCGAGGGCGACCGATTCGATCACCCCCAGATCGCGCACCCGCAGTTCGACGAGCACCGGCGCCCCGACGTCGATCAGCGGTCCGCCAGGTGGAACCTGGCTCGCAGGATGGAGAAGAAGTCGCGCGGCCCGAAGGTGACCAGGCGCGCCGGGGAGGGGCCCATGCGGCACACCACGGCGTCGCCGGGTCGGAGCGAGTCCACGCTCTGCCCGTCGAGGACGAGCACGGCGGGTCGCGGGGCGACCAGCTCGAGGCGCACCCACTGCTCGGGGTCGAGGACGAGCGGGCGGTCGAAGAGCATGTGCGGCGACACCGGCGTGAGGACGAGGGCCCGCAGCCCCGGGCTCAGGATCGGCCCGTGCGCCGAGAGGTTGTACGCCGTGGAGCCCGTGGGCGTCGCCACGAGCAGCCCGTCGGCGGCATAGGTGACGAACGGCCGTCCCGCGATCGACGCCGTCACCCTGATGGTATGGCCGGGCACGGTCTTCTCGACGACGGCCTCGTTGAGCACGACGGTGGCGCCATGGCGCGGCGGCCCACCTCCAGCCGGCTCGAGCGCGACCTCGAGGGTCATGCGCTCCTCCACGCTGTAGTCGCCGGCCAGGAACCGCTCGAGCGCGCCTTCGAGGCCGTGCGGCTCGATCTCGGTGAGGTAGCCGAGGCGGCCCAGGTTCACGCCCAGGACGGGGACACCCGCCGTGCACGCGAGCGCCACGGTCCGCAGCATCGTGCCGTCGCCCCCGAGGCTCACGGCCAGGTCGACCGAGTCCTCGAGCGACGGGCCCGCCGCGCCGCCGGCGGGCCGGATGTCGGCGCCCTCCCCGTCGCCGTCCTCGGAGACGTCCGACCCGGGGGGCGCCACGTCGTCGAGCTGCACGACGGTGTGCCCACGTTCGGTCAGCCACGCGCCGGCGCGCGACGCGATCGAGGCCGCCTCGGGGCGGAAGGGGTGAACGACGAACGCCACGGTGGCCACGGCGTCCCTACCCTTCCCCGGGCCCGGGGCCCGTCGGCGTGCGGGGGGTGGCGTCTGCATCGGCGTCGGGTGCCGCCACCACCGCGGCGTCGAGCATGGCCGCCACGGCGGGGTCCGACGGTGTCGAAAGCCCGGGGGGCGCCTCGTGGGCCCGGGCGTGCAGGAAGAACTCCGCGTTGCCGGCCGGGCCGAGCAGGGGCGATGCCATGGCCCCCATGATGGTGGCTCCCTGCGACGCGAGGGCGGAGGCCACCTGGTCGAGGGCCCGGCGGCGCACGGCGGGGTCGCGGATCACGCCCTTCCCCCGGCTGGCCTGGGCGCGTCCCGCCTCGAACTGGGGCTTGACCAGGACGACGATGGCGGCGCCCGGCGCGGCCATCTCGCCGGCAAGCACCGGCGCCACGGTGGCAAGGGAGATGAAGGACAGATCGGCCACGACGACCTCGAAGGGCGCCTCCCCGGCGTCCTCCCTCGTCAGGGCGCGCACGTTGGTCCGTTCCCGCACGGTCACCCGGGCGTCGTGGCGCAACGCCGGGGCGAGCTGGCCGTAGCCGACGTCCACGGCCACGACCGAGGCCGCGTCCCGCCGCAGCAGGCAGTCGGTGAACCCGCCCGTCGACGCGCCGGCGTCGAGGCACCGGCACCCGGCCACGTCGACACCGAAGCGCTCGAGGGCGGCATCGAGCTTGTCCCCGCCGCGCGAGACGAAGCGCTTCGAGCGGTCGTCCCCGACGACGACCGGCTCGGACTCGGACACGAGGCGCGCCGACTTGTCGGCGAGCGCACCCGCCACGAGCACGACGCCGGACTCGACGAGGGCACGCGCGCTCTCACGCGAGCCGGCGAGACCCCGCCGCACGAGCTCGGCGTCGAGCCGGCGGCGGACCGGCGCTGGTGTCAGGCGCCCGCCTTCTTCGCCGCCTTCTTGGCGGGAGCCTTCTTCTTCGCCGCCTTGGCGGCCGGCGCCCGGGTGGCGGCCTTCTTGGCCGTCGCCTTCTTGGCGGCCTTGGGACCCTTGGCGCCGCGACCGGTGGCGCTGCGTGCCGCCGCCGAGGAGCGGGCCAGGATGTCGGCCACCTTCTTGGCGAGGTCGTCGACGTTGGTGAAGCCGAGCTCCTTGAGCTGCTGCCTCACTTCACCGCGGACGGTGGCGACGAGCGCCTCGGAGCGTTCGCGACTCGCCTTCACGATGTCCTCGACCCAGTCCTGGGCGCGGTGGCGCTCCACCTCCCCGGTCTTGATCAGCTCGCGCACGAGCTCCTCGGCACGTGCCCGGGTGATCTGCGTGAGCGCCATGCCGGCCTCGACGTAGCGGCGCAGTCCGTCGTTCTCTGTCATGCGGCCACGCTACGGCCCGCCGCGCGCCGCGGCAAGGGCAGGAAGTCCCTTGTGGACCGCACCGTTCCCCCCGGGGGCCGGTGTCGTCGCGGTCGTCGGGCGACGGGGTGTCAGCCGTCGGCCGCCAGGTGGCGCGTCACCAAGGCCGCGAGGTCGTCGGCCTCCTCGTCGGGCTCGACCACCATGGGCTCGCGCCCGTCGCCGGTC
>Ga0307372_10006276_pt1 | contig 17462 bp, 13 predicted proteins | sample OX1MG_FD_202533 | JGI IMG/M metagenome (GOLD analysis project Ga0307372, IMG submission 202533) | Soil microbial communities from Risofladan, Vaasa, Finland - OX-1 | ecosystem: Environmental > Terrestrial > Soil > Coastal area > Acid sulfate soil | place: Finland: Risofladan, Vaasa | collected... | reverse complement strand
ACCGAGCCGGCGGCGGCGCTGGCCCTGGCCGAACGGATCAGCGGGGCAGTCACGGCGGTGAAGGAAGTGCCGGTGACACTCAGCATCGGCGTGAGCGGCCTCGACCGTTCGACGCCCACCACCGAGCAGATGATGGATGACGCCGACTTCGCCCTCTATCAGGTGAAGGGTGCCGGGCGCGACGGTGTCGCCGTCCGTGACACCAGGTCGGCCCGGCCGGACCGACGTCGTCAACTGCAACAGACGCCGGTCACGTCGTGAGGCTGTGAGGGTCGGAGTCCGGCACACACGCCCACCGCTGCCCGCTCAGGGGCCGATCTCGATCTGACGCTCCTCGTTGCGAGCGCGGATCCGCACCAGGCGGTTGACCGCCGCCAGGTAGGCCCGGGACGACGCTTCGACCACGTCGGTCGAGACACCGCGCCCGGAGACCTTCAGCCCGTCGGCCTCCAGCTGCACGACCACATCGCCGAGCGCGTCGATTCCGCCTGTCACCGACGAGACGTTGAATCCGATCAGGCGCGATTCGAAACCGGTGGCGGCACGGATGGCACGACAGGCGGCGTCGATCATGCCGTTGCCCTCGGCGGTGGCCTCCTTCTTGTCCCCCGACCGGCTGACAACGACGCTCGCCCGGGGCATGCCCACCGTCCCACCGGACACCTCCAGGCTCTCGAGTTGGAAACCCTCGAGCACATCGTGGCCCAGCTCTTCGGCCACGATGGCCTCGAGATCGGCTTCGGTGATCTCGACCTTCCGGTCGGCGAATTCCTTGAACCGGGTGAAGGCCTGATTCAGCCCGTCACCCTGGACGTGGATGCCCATCTTCTCGAGCGTGTCGGCAAAGGCGTGGCGCCCTGAGTGCTTACCCAGAACGATCTGCCGGCCGACCTGGCCGACACTGGCGGCCTCGATGATCTCGTAGGTGGACCGATCGGCCAGAACACCGTGCTGATGGATACCCGATTCATGGGCGAAGGCATTGCGGCCCACGATGGCCTTGTTGTACTGCACCGGGTAACCGGTCAACCGGGCCACCAGGCGCGAGGCGCGGGCCAGCTCCTCGGTGCGGACCGTGGTGGCCACGTCGGGGAATTGATCGGGCCGGATCCGGATGGCCATGACCACCTCTTCGAGCGCCGCATTGCCGGCGCGCTCGCCCAGGCCGTTCACGCAGACTTCGACCTGACGGGCTCCGGCCTGGACGCCGGCCAGGGTGTTGGCCGTGGCCAGTCCCAGGTCGTTGTGGCAGTGGGTGGACAGGATGTAGTCACCGGCCACCTCCTTGCGGACGTGTTGGATGAGGGCCCCGAAGTCCCAGGGGATGCCGTATCCGACGGTGTCGGGGATGTTCAGCGTGGTGGCCCCGGCCTCGACGGCGGCCGCCAGGACCTCGAGCATGAAGTCGAGGGGGGTCCTGGTGGCGTCCTGCGGACTGAACTCGACGTCGTCGGTGTGTTGGCGGGCCCGGGCCACACCCCCACGCGTCTCGGCCAGAACCTGCGCCTGGGTCATCTTGAGCATGTGCTCCATGTGCTGCGGACTGGTCGAGATGAAAACGTGGATGCGGGCCCGATCGGCGTCGCGCAGCGCTTCCCAGCAGCGGTCGACGTCGGACAGCTGCGTCCGCGACAGCCCGCAGATGGCCGGGGCGTCGGGGCCGGCGCCGACGGAACGGGCGATGGCCTGGACGGCCTCGAAGTCGCCCTGGCTGGCCACGGGAAAGCCCGCCTCGATGTAGTCGACCCCGACACGGGCCAGCTGTTCGGCGATCTCGAGCTTCTCGGCCACGTCGAGGGAGATGCCCGGCGACTGCTCGCCGTCGCGCAGGGTCGTGTCGAAGACGACGAGGTGTCCTCCACCCGCCGCCGTCCGACCGGCCGGTGTGGCCGTCGAGCTCTTCGGTGTCTTCCCGGCGCTGTCCTTCATGGCCATTCGTCCTCGCTCTTCGTCGTCGCTGCCCGTGCCCACCCGACCTGCTGCGTCACTGTCTCACTTCTTCACGGTCGCACTTCCGTCACTTCGCCGTCTGCCGGATTCTCCTGACCCGGTGCACCGGCATCGGCCCAAGAAGAAACCCCCTGGCCTTTCGGCTCAGGGGGCGTATCGGCGAGCGCGATGTGGCGCTCGCCGTCAGGTAAGAAGCAGGTTGGAAAGGAACACGTGCCCACGCATGATCGCCAATGCTTGCAAACAACGGCCCTCGGGTCAAGGCCATTGTCCACCGCACGCCGAGAATGCTCCCCCGCCGTTGCTACGCTCGCCTTCGGCGCCGGGAATGGAGCGACGCCACCCCGAGCTCCGGCCGGGACAGACCCCCAGGAAGGGTGACGAGGTGCGGCAATTCGTGCGCAGGACGGTCCGTCTGGTCGTCGGCTCCATCGTGCTCGGCACCGCTCTGCGCATCGGCGGTGAGTTTCTCCGTCGTCGGGCCACGACTCCCGGGGCGCCCCCGATCCGTGTCGGGAGCTTCGACTCCTGGCCCGCCGTGCCTGTCGCTCCCGGTCGCCAGGCCACCGGGGCCTGAGGCCGGCTCCCGGAGCCGCCCCGACGGCTCCCCACGAATCGGCCGTTGTCGGCGTCGTCCGCCGCCCTGGCCGGCTTCGCCGCTCTCGGCGCCACATGGCGGCCGCCGTGATCGCCGCCCCCCGGAACTCACCCGGTCCCGTCGTCGTCCAAGACGGGGAGCCGGCGCCTCGCCGGCCGCTGGAAAGGACACCGGGAGGCACCCATGCACGGGACCCGCACAAAGCTCATCGTGGCCGTCGCGGCCGTGGCCGTCCTGATCGGGGCCGTGGCCGGCGGACGCCATCTCATCGCCGGGAACTCGGCGAAGACCGCCGCCGCCGTGGCCGGCCACCCCGACGCCGCACCGTTGGGGGCGACGCAGACGACGGCCGCGGCCGCGCAGAAGCCGGTGGCGGGCCACGGGGCGCCGACCGCCGTCCCCGTCTTCGCCACGCCACCCCAGGTGGTACATACGGCCACCATCGACATGGGTGTCGGCCAGGGAAAGTTGAATGCGGCATTGCACACGATGGCCTCCCTGGCCGGGGCCGACGGTGGCTACGTGGACAGTTCCTCTCTGTCGGGAGGAACGGCCCGTCGGTCGCCGACCGCCGGCACCATCGTGTTCCGGGTCCTCGACTCTGACTTCGCCGACGCCATCACCGCCGTGTCCGGACTGGGCACCGTCAACGGCCAACAGATCAAGGGCAAGGACGTCACCGTCCAACTGGCCCAGAACGCGGCGTCGATCTTCGTGCTCCAAGACGAGGTCGCCCTGCTCGAAAAGAAGCTGGGCCAGGCGTCCGACATCGGAACCTTCCTCCAGATCCAGAACCAGCTCTTCCCGGTGGAACAGCAGCTCCAGAGGCTCCAGGCGGCCCAGGCCGTCCTCCAGAACTCGGCCGCTCTGGCCACCATCACCGTCAGCCTGACGGCGCCCGGGGCATCCCTGGCCGGGCCTCCTGTACCGGTTGCCCGCGCCGATGCCACCACCGTGGCCTGGCGCTACCTCCGGCACAACACCCTGGCCGTCCTCGACGGATTGACCATTGCCGGCGGCTGGTCCCTTCCCGCCGTCATCGTGTTGGCTCTGATCGGCCTGCCCGCATTCCGTATCTTCCGCCGGCGCCGGCACGCCGTCACCCCGGCATGACCACGCCGTCATGCCGGCGCGTCAGAACGTCGTCCGCGCCAGTGTCCGGCAATCGGAGCGGGCGACCACCAGGGCCAGGTATCGGGTCGTCGTGCTCGACGTCGTCGTCGGGCCGGTGACGGCGACGACCACCGCCAGCGCCGCCGTGCCGCGATAGGTGAGGGTGGCCACGACCGCCACGGTGTGCCCGGACCCCGCCTCCTGGTGCGCCGTGGCCACACACGAGGCGAACGGCGCCGGAATGCCGGCACTCGGGACCGGCGACGGGGCGGCCGAGTCACTCTGTGTCTGTGGGGGGGCCACGAGGCTGGAGGCGCCGAACTCCGGACCGGCTCGTCGTGACTTCAGGATGGGCGCCAGCTGCGATCGCAGCGCCGTCGGCGAGCGGACCTGGCCCAGATCGAGGACGGAAGAGGCTGCGGTGGCCGTCGGTTCCGACGTCGTGGCCGACGCCGGTACCCGGGGGGCGGCGTGGACCGTCTTGGCCGCCGTGGAGGCGGCCGTGGATCCGTGATGGGAGAGGGCGATCGGGATTCCCGCGGCCAAGGCCAGGGCCACGACGGCTGCCGCCACCGCCGTCAGCGGCGCCCGGGGCGGCCGCCTGTCGCCACGCGCCGACGCCATGGGGGCCACCGAGGCGGTCCCGATCCCACCGCCGTTGCCGTTGGTGGTGGTGGTGGTGGTGGTGGCGGTGGTGGTGGCGGCGGTGGTGGTGGCGGTGGCGCTGGGTCCGTGGTCGGCCCAGTCGGGGGTTCGGACCCCGGACAGAGCGGCCCGGACGGCCTCGGCCCGGGCGGAGGGAGCGACAGGGGCGACGGGGCGACGGACCAGGGCACGGGCGTCTTCGATGGCGTCCAGGCGCTGCCGGCACGAGGCGCAGGTTGCGATCGCGGCGGCGTCGGCGGCGGCCGGCGACGGCCTGTCGGGCGCGGCGCTGTCGAGGTAGGCCGACAGATGCTCGTCGCTCAGGTGTTCGTGGCTCATGGCGTGGGGTTTTCCGTCCTGTCTCCTGGTTTGACGTTGGCGACCCCGAGCCGGTTCCCGGCTTCTTCGCCGCCCTCGACTCCGGACCCTTCATCCGACGCGTCGTCCCGGGTACCGGTCATGAGGTCGGCCAGGGCGCCTCGGCCCCGGGCGATACGTGAACGGACCGTTCCGATGGGCACGTCGAGAATGACAGCGATCTCCTCGTAGGTCAGGTCACAGAGGTCACGGAGCACGACCGCGGCACGGTGTTCGGGGGCCAACCGACGCAGAGCGGCGTCGACATCGACGTGGGCCGACGCCTCGTCGGCCGGATCCCGCCCGCTCAGGCCGAAGGTCCGGCCGGTATCGGCGTCGTCCCCGGATTCACCGGGAAGTCCCACCACGGGGCGGCGTCGGCGTCGGCGCAACTCGTCGAGACAGGCATTGGTGGCGATCCGGTAGATCCAGGTCCCGAAGGAGCTCCGACCGTCGAATCGGTCGATGGACCGGACAACCGAGACAAGCGCGTCCTGGGCGGCGTCCACGGCATCGGCCTCGTTGCCGAGCATCCGCCGGCACAGTGCGTGCACCCGGTCGTAGTGATCGGTGAGCAGAGTCTCGAGCGCCCGACGATCGCCCCCTCGGGCGGCGGCGAGGACATCGGGACCATCAGGCGGTGAGGGCGCGGGAGCGTCGGCGATCTCCGAAAGGCTAAACGGCGCGTCGCTCCGGGGGTCAGACAGACGTGATGCGGTGGATGTCCAGAATGCCGTCGGCCGCCTGCAGCCGGGTGAGGGCCTCGTCCGGCACCGAACGGTCGGTCGACAGAACCATGAGGGCGGTGTTGGACGCCTGCGACGGGCCGACGGCCATCGACGAGATGGATACCCCCGCCTCGCCGAGCACCACACCGACGACGCCGATCATGCCCGGACGGTCGTCGTTGCGCACCACCAGCATGTGCTCCGACGGCGGCACCTCCACCGAGTGGTCGTCGACGAGAACGATCCTCGGTTCGGACCGGGGTCCCGACAACGTTCCGGCCAGGGAGTGATCAGTGGACCGCAGGGTGATCAGGTTGACGAAGTCACGGGTCGTCGTCGTCGAGACCTCGCGGATCTCGAGACCTCGTTCCTCGGCCAATTGCGGGGCGTTCACGTAGGAGACCGGCTCCTCGGTGCCGGCGGCGAAGACGCCCTTCAGCACGGCCAAAGTCAGGATCGCCGTGGTCGCGCCGGCCAAGCCTCCCTGGTATTCGACCTCGAGGCGGTCGGGCAATCCGTCGTTCAGGCAGGCGAAGCAGCGTCCCAACTGTTCGGCCAGAGGCAGGAAGGGCCGCACCGACTCGGACACCTCACTAGCGGCGACGTTCACGGCGAAGGGCACGAAGTCGCCGTCCAGAGCGAGGATCACCTGTTCGGCGATGGTCACCCCGGCCTTGTCCTGGGCCTCGGCGGTCGACGCCCCCAGATGCGGGGTGGCCACCACACCGGGCAGGCCGAACAGCGGCGAGTCCGTACAAGGTTCGGTGGCGAAGACGTCGAAGGCGGCACCGCCTACCCGGCCGTCCCTGATGGCTTCGGCCAGCGCCTCTTCGTCGACGATGCCGCCCCGGGCGGCGTTCACGATGCGGACCCCCTGCTTGGCCTTGGACAGCAGATCGCGTCCGAAGAGCCCCGCCGTCTCGGCCGTCTTCGGCAGGTGAATGGTGATGAAGTCCGCCTCGGCCACGAGTTCGTCGAGCGTCAACAGCTCGACGCCCATGTGCCGGGCCCGATCGGCCGAGACGTAGGGGTCGTAGGCGCACAGCCGCATGCCGAAGGCCAGGGCCCGTTGAGCGACGAGCGCCCCGATACGCCCGAGGCCGACGACACCCAACGTCTTGCCATGCAGCTCGACGCCCTCCCACTTCGATCGCTCCCACTTTCCGGCCATCAGCGCCGCGTGTGCCTGGGGAATGTTGCGTGCCTGGGCCAGCAGCAGGGCCATGGCGTGTTCGGCCGCCGACAGGATGTTCGACTGCGGCGCGTTCACCACCATCACGCCCCGACGGGTGGCCGCCTCGACGTCGACATTGTCGAGTCCGATGCCCGCCCGTCCCACCACGGCCAGATCCGTCCCCGCCTCGAGGGCCTCGGCCGTGACCTGGGTGGCCGATCGGACGATCAGGGCGTGCGCGCCCGGCAACACCTGCAGCAGCGCGTCGGGCGTCAGCTCCAGTTGGACGTCGACCTCGTGTCCCGCGTCCGAGAGCAGGCTCAGACCTCGATCGGCCAGCTTTTCCGTAACCAGCACCCGTGCCATCGATCCGTTCCCGTCCTCTCGCATGACGCCGCCGGTTCGTCCCGACTGCCGTCGTTTCTGTCGTGCCTCGCCCGGAGGCGCTTGCTCTCGAACTCCGCGGCCGGACCCGGATGGCGGACCCGGCTGTTGAACTCGGCTGTCGGACCTCGCTGTTCGGCTGTCGCTACTCGACGGTGGCGAACAACTTGGCCAGCCGGGTGACGCCCTCGACGATGCTGTCGTCACCGAGGGCGTAGGACATCCGCAGGTAGCCGGGGGCGCCGAAAGCCTCCCCGGGGACCACGGCCACCTTGGCTTCGTTGATGGCCACCTGGGCCAACTCGTCCGACGTGTGGACGAGGGCGCCGGCCACCCGGCGTCCGAGCAGTGCTCTGACCGACGGGAAGGCGTAGAACGCCCCCTCGGGCTCGACGCAGGTCACCCCCTCGCATTCGTTGAGCATGCGGTGGATCAGCAGGCGACGGCGGTCGAAGACCTGGCGCATTCCGTAGACCGCTTCCAGGTCCCCGGTCAGGGCGGCGAGCGCCGCACACTGGGAGACGTTCGACACGTTGGAGGTGGCGTGCGACTGCAGGTTGGCCGCCGCCTCGGTGACGTCAGCCGGGGCGATCATCCAACCCACGCGCCATCCGGTCATGGCGTAGGTCTTGGCCACACCGTTGATCACGACGCAGCGGTCCGCCAGCTCGGGTACCTCGACCGGTGCCGACGCGAAGGTGCGACCGCCGTACACCAGGTGCTCGTAGATCTCGTCGGTCACCACCCACAACTCGTGTTCTACGGCCCAGCGACCGATGGCGGCGATCTCCTCAGCAGTGGAGACGGCCCCGGTGGGGTTGTTGGGCGACACCAGCAGCACGACCTTGGTGGCGGCCGTCCGGGCGTCCTCGAGCGCCTCCACGGTGAGGTGGAAACCGGACTCCTCCGTGGTGAGGACGTCGACCGGGACCCCCCCGGCGAGGGCAATGGCCTCGGGGTAGGTGGTCCAGTACGGAGCGGGGACGAGCACCTCGTCCCCGGGGTCGCACAAGGTGGCGAAGGCTTCGTAGACGGCCTGCTTGGCCCCGTTGGTGATGAGCACCTGGGAAGGCGCCATCTCGTACCCCGAGTCGCGTCGGGTCTTGGCCACCACCGCCTCTTTCAACGCCGGCAGGCCGCCGGTGGGCGTGTAATGGTGGTTGGCCGGGAGCCGGCAGGCGTCGATGGCCGCCTCCACGATGTGGGCGGGCGTGGGGAAGTCGGGTTCTCCCGCACCGAAGCTGACGACGTCCTCGCCGGCGGCCCGCAGAGCCCTCGCCTTGGCGTCCACGGCCAGGGTGGCGGAGGGGGCGACGGCGGCTACCCGGGCCGAGACCCGGCGCCGGGCCGGGGTGGTTTCGTGAAGCGACGACATGGCTGCCATGCTTACACACGTGCCACAAGCCTCCGACACCCCCGCCTCCGCCGATATCCGGATCCCCGACGGCCTCAAACCGAGCGACGGCCGCTTCGGCAGCGGGCCCTCGAAGGTCCGATCCGCGCAGGTGCAGGCCCTGGCCCAGGCGGCCCCCACCTACATGGGGACGAGCCACCGCCAGAAGGCGGTCAAGTCCGTCGTGGGCCGGCTGCGCAGCGGCCTGAGCCAGCTGTTCGATCTCCCCGACGGCTACGAGGTCGTCCTCGGCAACGGCGGCACCACCTGCTTCTGGGACATCGCCACCTTCTGCCTGATCGAACGCCGGAGCCAGCACCTCTGCTTCGGCGAGTTCTCATCCAAGTTCGCCGCCGCCGCCAAGGCCGCCCCCCATCTCGACGAACCCTGGATCATCGAATCGGCCACGGGGACACATCCCGAAGCGGTGGCCGATCCCGACATCGACCTCTACGCCCTGACCCACAACGAGACGTCGACCGGGGTGGCCATGACCATCAACCGGCCGGCCGGAGCGTCCCCCCCCGCCGACGGCGGTGGCCTGGTGGCCGTGGACGCCACCTCGGGGGCGGGCGGCATGCGGGTCGATCCGTCGCAGTTCGACGCCTACTACTTCGCCCCGCAGAAGTGCTTCGCCGCCGACGGCGGCCTCTGGGTGGCGCTGTTCTCGCCGGCCGGCCTCGACCGGATCGAGAAGCTGGCGGCATCGGACCGGTGGGTACCGGCCTTCTTCGACCTGAAGACCTGCGTCGACAACTCGAAGTTGGACCAGACCTACAACACCCCGGCACTGGCCACTCTTCTCCTCTTCACCGAACAGGTCGAATGGATGCTCGCCGGAGGCGGCCTCGAGTTCTCGGCAGGCCGGTGCGACCGGTCGGCCGAGATCCTCTACAGCTGGGCCGAACAGTCCGACTTCGCCATGCCCTTCGTGGAGAAGCCGTCGGAACGCAGCCACGTGGTCGGCACCATCGACTTCGTCGATGCCGTGGACGCCGCCGCCGTGGCCCGGGTCCTCCGGGCCAACGGCATCGTGGACACCGAGCCCTACCGCAAACTCGGCCGCAATCAGCTCCGCATCGCCATGTTCCCGGCCATCGACCCCGAGGACGTCGCCGCCCTCTGTGGCTGCGTCAATTACGTCGTGGGGGCCCTGGCCCAGTAGACGCGTCGGTCGCCGCCGCGCAACGGTGGCCGGATTCGGGCGCTGAACAGGGCCTGAACAGGGCCTGAACAGGGCCTGAACAGGGCCTGAACAGGGCCGGACGGGACTCGGCGGGGCCGAAACGGATTGGCGTCGGCCAGTCGCTACTCTCGGAAGCGGCGAGCACCGCGCCGCGGATCATGACGGAACCCGGGCCCCTTCCCTCGAGCAGCAGGAGCCATGGCCGAATACAAGATACTGGTAGCCCCGCCGAAGCCGGCCCGCAGGGCCTGGATGGTGGCAATCGGCATCGTCCTCGTTCTCGTCATCGCCGCCGGGGCCTTCGTGATCGTTCGCCATGGCCACCCGTCGGCCAGGGCCAAGAGCCACCGAGGAGGCCCGACGGCGACGAAGGCGGCCACGGTGTTGCTGGTCGGATCCAGCGTGCCGGCCGCCGGCGCCACCGACGTTCCGTCCGATCAGGTTGTCACCGTGCACCTCTCGATCCCGGTGTCCGGCACGGCCGGTATGCCGAACTTCGACCCACCGGTGGCGGGGACGTGGAGAAAGACGGGGGCGACGTCTCTGTCCTTCGAGGCCACGGCACCGTTCATCCCGACGACCAAGGAGAGCTTGACCATCCCCGCCGGACCCGCCGGTCCCCGGGGCACCGGCGGGCAGACGCTCGAGGCTCCGGTGACGATCGCCTTCACGGTGGCCCAGGGAAGTACCGAACGGCTGCAGCAACTGCTGGCCCAACTGGACTATCTGCCTCTGTCGTTCACCCCGAGCAGCCCGTTGAGCTCGCCGCTCAAGGCCACGACGAGGCAGCCGGGGACATTCGCATGGCGCTGGTCCAACTTGCCGACCTCGCTCACCTCGCTCTGGACGGAGGGCTACGAGAATGTGATCACCAAGGGAGCGGTGATGAACTTCGAGAATCAGAACGGGCTGGTGGTGGACGGATTGGCCGGCGCCCAGGTGTGGACGAGACTGCTGGCCGACATCACCGCGGCCAAGGTCAACGCCAATCCCTACAGCTATGTCGTCGTCTCCAAGCAGCTGCCCGAGAACCTCACCCTGATCGCCAACGGGATCCCGGCGCTGATCAACATTCCGGTGAACACCGGAGCCCCGGGCGCCGACACCGCCGACGGGACCTATCCCGTCTTCGAACACATCGTCAGCTCGCGGATGAAGGGCACCAACCCGGACGGCTCCACCTACGACGACCCCGCTGTTCCCTGGGCCGCCTACTTCAACGGAGGCGACGCGCTGCACGGTTTCGTGCGGGCCACCTACGGTTCGCCCCAGAGCAACGGCTGTGTCGAGATGAAGATCGCCGACGCCGCCCGGGTCTGGCCTCTGGCCCCCATCGGCACGTTGGTGACCGTGGTCGGCCCCGCCTCCTAGGCGACGATCTCGCTGCCGACGACGCCGACGTCGCTGCCGATCAGGGTGCCGGAGACGACCGCCTCGGCCAACTCGGGCGCGTCGCTCCAGGCGACACAGCGGCGGCCGGGCTCGATGTCGGCCAGCACGAAGGTCCGGGCCGTGTCCATGCCGGAGTAGCCGACCGTGCAGGTGGCCACCCGGGCCGGACCGTGGTGCGCGTCGACCACCTCCACCTGCCCGGTGGCCGTCGCCGCCTCGGCGGAGAGATCCGACAGCAGCGGGGGCCGGCCGTCGGGCGTGGCCGACCAGACGGCCAGTCCGGGCTTGGTCAGCAGTCCGCAGACGGTGCTCACCAGACCGAGCGCCGCCGGGTCCGTGCGCAGCAGCGGCACCATGGCCGCCGTGGCCTGATAGACGAAGTTGTTGAACGGTCCCCCGGCGAAGGCCATGCCCCCGGTCACCGTGGGAGTCCCGTCGAGAGGCATCGCCAGCTCGCGCTGTTGGATCCGGACGGCCGAGGGGAAGCAGGAGTAGAGCTCGATGTGCTCGACCTCCTCGAGGGGACGCCCGATCTGCGCGGCGGCTGCCCGCCCGAGCACCCCCATCGACGGCCACCGGTGGAGATGCCGTCGGCGGCTCAGGGAGACGGCGAAATTGGCGTCGACGGCGACCAGCGGGAAGAGCCAGCGATCGACGGGAACGTGGTGGGCCCGGGCCGCCTCGACCGAGCACAGGATCAGGGCGGCCGCCTGGTCGACGGTCCATTGACTGGCGTGCCACTTGTTGTAGGGAAAAGCCAGAGGGCGGTTCTTCGCCGACGACGACGCCAATTCGGCGGCGGAGCGTGGCTCCGGGAAGGCGGCATCGGGATTCGAACGGGCGACGGTGTTGAACCGCTCCCAGAGCTCGGCCACCGACGTCCGCTGTTCGGCGAGGCTCTGGCCGAGCGCTGCCCCTAAGGCGTTCTCGATCATGGCGTACTGGAGCACCGGTTGGGTCAGTCGGGCCGCCACTTCGGGCCGGGCCATGAAGTCGTCCTCACGGTTCATGACGACGTCGGGTGCGGCGTCTTGCTGCGCCGTCTCGGTCACCACCGTCCCGGCCATCTCCGCTCGCCTGGCTCTCGCCCGGGCCTCGCCCCCCGTCACCACGGCGACGTCGCAGTGGCCGGTGCTGATGGCCCGCAGGACTTCGTTGACCAGTGTCTGCTGGGAGATTCCCAGTTGGGCCAGGTAGGTGGTGGCGCCGGGTACCCCGATCCGCGCCGCCAGGATGCGGCCCGGGTCCGGGTAGGACCAGGTCCCCTGCGGGACGGCGATGCGTTCGACGGCGCCGAGCAGAGAGGACGATCCGGCGTCGAGAGCGGCCGATTGGAGAGCCTCGGACATGAGGGCCACGGCTTCCTCGTCACCGCCGGCGCGGCCCACGCCGACGAGGACGGGCGTCCGGGGGTCGATGCGACTCATCCGACACTCCCTACCATGGCGAGGAGCAAAGCTCACACTTGGCCCGGTCGACCCGAGCGGGTGTCGACCACAGAAACCGATCGGAGAACGGTGTCGTCAGAACCAGGGGCCATCCGCTACCGCCGGGCGGCGGCATCCGACGCCGATGCCGTGGCCGGCCTTCACGCCGACAGTTGGCGGAGGAATTATCGCGGCGCCTACCGGGACAGCTACCTCGACGGGGACGTCTTCAACGACCGGCTGTCGGTCTGGGGTGACCGACTGGAACACCGCCATCCGCAAGCGCACACCATCGTGGCCGACGACGACGGTACCGTCGTCGGCTTTTCGCACACCATCCTCCGTCACCACCCGACATGGGGCGCGCTGCTCGAGAACCTCCATGTCCGACACGACATGGCGGGCCGGGGAATCGGCAGCCGACTCATGGCCGAGGCGGCCGCGGTGGTCCTGGACGCGCCTCCGGTCACCGCCATCCACCTGACCGTCCTGGCCCAGAACGTCGCCGCCCAGAAGTTCTACCGGGCCCGGGGCGGAACATGGGTCGAGGAGCGCACAGCCGGTCCGTTCCCCGGCGGTGGAACAGCCCCGGCCTACTGCTTCGCCTGGCCCGATCCCACCGCATTGACAATGCCCTGATCGGGGCGCTGATACGAGCACTGGCGGGGGGTTCACCGGCCTCCGGTCTCCAAGGTTAAATCTTGGCAACGCACAGGATGCTCACAGAATCAGATGGTGGAATCTCCCTCATCGGCTTGCCGATCGGACGTCGGTCCGGTGGAGGCCAGCGCAGGATCTGAGCACGTCATGCCAGGCAAGGCAGAGAAGAGCTCTGCGGCAGGGGGCATCATGGACACCGATTGGATGAACCAAGGGAAGTGCAAGGAGATGGATCCCACCTTGTTCTTCCCGAGTGACGGCGTCGGCGTCCAGGCCGCCCAACGGATCTGTGCCGAGTGCCCGGTGAAGGCCGCCTGTCTCGAATACGCCCTTGTCAACCGCGTCGATCACGGCGTCTGGGGCGGCGCGTCCGAGCGCGAGCGCCGGCGCCTTCTCAGCCGCCGCCGGCTGGCCAAGAGGAGCCGTCCCGGCGTCAGCCACTACGAACCGGCGAGCTGAGACAGTCGTCGGTGCCGCCGCCTCGTCCCTCTCGACCTGGGCAGGCGCGGTGCAAGCCTGCCGCTCGGTCGAGCGGCAGGGGTACCGGAGCAAGACGTCGAGGAACCCGTCCCCCCGGGGGCCGAAGCCGCTCCCGTCCGCCGTTGTCCATCACCATCTGTTGTTCGATGTCGCTGTTGTTCGATGTCGCTGTTGTTCGATGTCGCTGTTGTTCGATGTCGCCGGGCACCTTGTGACGATCCCGTTACGACTGCGGTGGTCGACACCCACGGCGGCCGACTGTGGCAGGATCGCCCGACGCCGACGCCTCCGGGCCGGCGCAACAGGGCCGGCCCAGCCGCCGGGCCAGGGCGTGATCGGCGAATCAGTCACAGGGGGAAAGACCATGGAGCTCGCAGTCGTCGGTGCCGGTGTCGGTCGGACGGGAACGCATTCACTCAAGATCGCGCTGGAGCAGCTGCTCGGCGGACCCTGCCACCACATGCTCGAGATTCTCGGCGACCCCGCCCAGGCGCCAGCCTGGATCGATGCCATCGACGGACGACCGGTGGACTGGTCGGCCATGCTCGAGAACTACCGGGCCGTCGTGGACTGGCCCGGCGGGTCATTCTGGCGGGAGCTGTCGCAGGCCAACCCGAAGGCCCTCGTGCTTCTGTCGATCCGTGATCCCGAGTCCTGGTACCGCAGCGCCTCCAACACGATCTTCTTGTCCTTCGACCGGGTGCCACCGGAACTGGCCCCCTGGATGCAGGCCGTCGTGCGGCTCCTGGGCGCCCGGTTCAGCAACCGGTTCGACGACCCGACGGCGATGATGGACGCCTTTGTCCGCCACAACGACGCCGTCCGGGCCGAGATACCGTCGAGCCGTCTGCTCGAGTGGACCCCGGGCGACGGCTGGGAACCGATCTGCGAACGGCTCGGCCTGCCCGTCCCCGCCGAGCCCTTCCCCGTCACCAACACCACGGACGAGTTCCGCGAGATGGTGGGTATCCCCCCTCTCAGCTGAATGGGCTTCCGGCCGGCCTCAGGTGGCCGGGCTGACCGAGCTCATGTTGAAGTCGGCCACCCGCAACGCCGGCATGGCCGTCCGGCTCTTCCATTCGCCCCACTCCCGCGACAGCGCCCTGACCGTCTCACCGGCTTCGGTCGTCCGGGCCAGGACGTCGATCGGGCTCTCGTTGAACCGGAAATTGTTCACGGCACCGACCACCTCGCCGCCTTCGACGAGGTAGACCCCGTCGCGGGTCAGCCCCGTGACGAGAAGGGTCACCGGATCGACCTCCCGGATGTACCAGAGGCAGGTCAGCAGCAGCCCCCGCTCGGTCCGGCCGATCATGTCGTCGAGCGAGTCGGTGGCGCCCGGTAGCTCGAGCAGCAGGTTGTCCCCCGGCGCCGTGGCCACCGTGCCCGAGCGGGCGGCGGCGGCCCGCTGGTACTCGAGGGCGTGGAGCCGTCCGTCCTCCAGCCAGGACGTGGACCCCATGGCCAGTCCGTTGTCGAAGACCGAGATGTCTGTCCCCGACGCCGTGGCCACCACGAAGGGCGCCGACTCGAGCCCGGGCTCGGCCGGGTTGCTACGCAGGCGGAAGGGCAGGCGGGACAGGGTCTCCCCCAGCCTGGTGGTTCCGTCGGGCCCCGAGAAGACCGAGCGGCCGTCCTCGGCGTCGCGGCCCGAGAGTGCCTGGGAGAGCACCACCATCAGGTCAGCGGTGGCGTCGGGAGGAAGCAGAGTCTCGTAGCGGCCGGCGGGAAGCTCCACCCGGCGCTCGGCCCAGGCCAGCCGGCGGACCAGCCGGTCGTGCAGGACGTCGACCTCGACGTCGTCGAACCAGGAGGTCCCCGCCCCGGCCCAGCTCGAGCGGCTGCCGTCACCGCTGCGGGCCACCAGCTGGAGCGATCCCGTGGGCTGCTCGTGGCGGAGCCGGAGGCCGGTCGACGTTCCCAGATAGGTGGTCTCCACCCGGTGCGAGGCGAAGCCGGCCAGCACGTGCCGGGCCTTGCGGGCCCGGCCGAAGGCATCGGCCAGGCACCGGACCACGCCGTCGAGGGCGGACAGGTCGGTCAGCGCCGCTGGCGCCCCGAAGGTCGGCTCCTCACCCCGACCGCGGTCGGGAACGAGGGCCATGGCATCGTCGGCCGGCGAGGCGCCCTCGGCGTCGGCCTCGCTCGCCCGGACCAGCTCGGCCACGTCGACCGCCCCTCCCCGACTGGCCACCCCCACGGCCACGGCCTGATCGGGGCCGGAGGCGACGAAGCTGATGACGGTCACCCGTCGTTGGCGTCGGAGCCCGTTGGTGGTCGTGGTGTTGTTGGCGAAGCGCACGTCGGCCTCGCTGCCATCACCGACGATCACCACGCAGTCATCGCCCCGCGCCAGAGAGAGCGCCTGCTCGATCACCTCCGACGCTGCCGGCAGCCGGTCGCCGTCGCTCATCGCCCCGTTTCCGATCGGGCGTTCAGGACGTTGATGGACCGGAAGAGCGCGCTGGGGCAGCCGTGGCTGACCGGGGCGACCTGCGGCGGCTGGCCCTTGCCGCAGTTGAAGGCGCCGCCGAGCACGTAGGTGGAGGTTCCCCCCACCGCCTCCAGGGATCCCCAGAAGTCGGTGGTGGTGGCCTGGTAGGCCACGTCGCGCAGCTGGCCGGCCAGACGGCCGTGGTCGATCCGGTAGAAGCGTTGGCCGGTGAACTGGAAGTTGTACCGCTGCATGTCGATCGACCAGCTCTTGTCACCGACCACGTAGACGCCGCGCTCGACTCCGGCGATCAACTCGTCGGTGCTCGGGCCCACCCCCGGGGCCGGGGCCAGGCTGACGTTGGCCATCCGCTGGATGGGGGCGTGCAGAGGCGAGTCGGCGAAGGCGCAGCCGTTCGACCGGCCCAGCCCGTTCTCGGCCGCCATCCGCCGGTCGAGCTGGTAGCCCACGAGGACGCCGTCGGTCACGATGTCGAAGGACTGGCCGGCCACCCCCTCGTCGTCGTAGCCGACGGTGGAGAGCCCATGGGCAGTGGTCCGGTCCCCCGTCACCTGCATCACGGCCGAGCCGTAGCGCAGGCTCCCCAGTTGGTCGAAGGTGGCGAACGAGGTTCCGGCGTAGGCCGCTTCGTAGCCGAGGGCCCGGTCGAGCTCGGTGGCATGGCCCACCGACTCGTGGATGGTCAGCCACAGATTGGAGGGGTCGATCACCAGGTCGTAGAGGCCGGACTCGACCGACGGGGCGGCCAGCTTCTCGGCCAAAAGATCCCCCAGCCGGTCGAACTCCGCCTCCCAGTCCCAGGTCGTCCCGGTCAGGTACTCCCAGCCGCGGCCGGCCGGGGGGGCCAGGCTGCGCATCGACTCGAAACGGCCCGAGCCACCGTCGACGCCGTAGACCTCGACCACCGGGTGGATCCGGACCCGCCGTTGGCTGGTGATCCGGCCGTTCAGGTCGGCGAAGTCCTTGTCCTCCACCACGGCCAGCACGTAGGCGGTGACATGGTCCACGGCCCGGTGCTCGAGCAGCCGCCTGCTCCAGTCCTCGAGCAGCGCCGTCTTCTCGGCCATCGGCACCGTGCTCGGGTCGATCTCGTAGTCCGATGACCAGACCACCTCGCCGCCGCCCGGTTCGTCGGCCAGCTCCACCGGCCCCGCCAGCGCCGGGGCCGTCGCCCGGGCCAGCTCGACGGCGGCGTCGGCCACCTCGACCGCCGCCTCGGGGTGCAGTTCCACGGTGGCGGCGAATCCCATCGAGCCCTGCCGGACCACCCGCAGGCCCATCCCGATCTCGGTGTCGTCGACCGTCGTCTGCGGCCGGCCGTCGCGCAGCACCACCACCTGCGACCGGATCCGCTCCACCCGGAGCTCCGCGTGCCGGCAGCCGAGACCGATGGCCCGTTCGAGCGCCGCCGCCCGGACCTCGGTCAACGGCAGCGCGGCGAAGGAGGGGTCGACGGGCACGGACCGACAGTATCTCCGAAGTCCCGGATCTCCGAAGTCCCGGATCTCCGAAGTCCCGGA
>Ga0307372_10006275_pt1 | contig 17463 bp, 14 predicted proteins | sample OX1MG_FD_202533 | JGI IMG/M metagenome (GOLD analysis project Ga0307372, IMG submission 202533) | Soil microbial communities from Risofladan, Vaasa, Finland - OX-1 | ecosystem: Environmental > Terrestrial > Soil > Coastal area > Acid sulfate soil | place: Finland: Risofladan, Vaasa | collected... | reverse complement strand
GCTCCTCGTCGCCCGGCGCGGCGCGCGCGGCTCGTACCTGATCTTCGGCCTCGGCGTCGTCGCGTTCGTGTGGTCCTTCCTCGCCTGGGCGGCGCGCGGCACGGACCTGAACTTCGTCCAGATGCTGGCCGCGACGCTGATCTCGACGACACCGCTCGTCTACGGCTCGCTCTCGGGGATCATGTGCGAGCGCTCGGGCGTCATCAACATCGCGATCGAGGGCCAGTTCCTCGCGGGCGCGTTCCTCGGCGCGATGATCGCGAGCGTCACCGGCGACCTGTGGCTCGGCGTGCTCGCCGGCGCGGTCGCGGGCGCCGCGTTCGGCTGGCTGCTCGCGTTCCTGTCGCTGCGCTACGGGGCGGACCAGATCATCGTCGGCGTCGTGATCGTCGCGTTCTGCACCGGCCTCACGAACTTCCTCACCGCCCAGGTGCTCACGCCGTACCAGACGACGTTGAACAGCCCGCAGACGTTCTCCCCGATCGCGATCCCGCTGCTCGACAAGATCCCGGTCGTCGGACCCGTGCTGTTCGACCAGAACGTCTTCGTCTACCTCGCGGCGGCGCTCGTCGTCGTCGTGAACGTCGGGCTGTTCCGGACCCGCTGGGGGCTGCGCGTGCGGTCCGTCGGCGAGCACCCGCACGCGGCCGAGACCGTCGGCATCCACGTGCTGTCCGTCCGCTACCGCAACGTCGTGCTCGGCGGGCTGATCGCGGGCATCGGCGGTGCCTCGTTCACGATCGGCTCCGTGGGCGAGTTCTCCTCGGAGATGACCGCCGGCCTCGGCTACGTCGCGCTCGCCGCGATGATCTTCGGGCGGTGGCGCCCGTTCGGCGCGCTCGGCGCGGCGCTGCTGTTCGGCTTCTCCGTGTCGCTGCAGAGCTTCCTCGCCGTGCTGAACGTGGGCATCCCGTCCCCGTTCCTCGCGATGGCGCCGTACGTCATCACGGTCGCGGTCGTCTCCGGGCTCGTCGGCAGGGTGCGCCCGCCGGCCGCCGACGGCGTCCCCTACCGGCGAGAGTGACCGACACCCGAACGAGGAGGAGCGCCGAGATGGCCGAGCCCGACCGAACCGCCGCCGCGACCGGCGTCGTCTGCGCCGCGGAGGTCGGCGAGGCGCTCCGCTCCGGCCTCCCGGTCGTCGCGCTCGAGTCGACGATCATCTCGCACGGCCTGCCGCGGCCGGCCAATCTCGCCGTCGCCCGCGAGCTCGAGGCGCTCGTGCGCGACGGCGGCGCGTGCCCTGCGACGATCGCCGTGCTCGACGGCGTCGCGCGCGTCGGGCTCGCGGACGCCCAGCTCGAGCGCGTCGCCGAGGACGCCTCGATGCGAAAGCTCGGCTTTCGTGACCTCGCGCCCTCGCTCGCGACGCGCGCGAGCGGCGCGACGACCGTCTCCGCGACCGCGTTCCTCGCGTCCCGCTGTGGGATCCGGGTGTTCGGGACCGGCGGCCTCGGTGGCGTCCATCGCGGGTACCGGGATTCCTTCGACGAGTCGGCCGACCTCGCGCTGCTCAGCCGGACGCGCGTCACGGTCGTCTCCACCGGCGTGAAGTCGATCCTCGACATCGCCGCGACGCTCCAGCGGCTCGAGACGCTGAACGTCACGGTCGTCGGCTACCGGACGCGGACGTTCCCCGCGTTCTACGTGCACAGCTCGGGGTTCGACCTCGACTGGACGCTCGAGACCCCCGAGCAGGTCGCGCGGACCATGCTCGCCCAGGACGCGCTCGGCGGCCCCGAGAGCGCGCTCCTCGTCGCGAACCCGGTGCCGCGCGAGCACGAGCTCGACCCCGCGCTGCACGACGCGGTGCTCGCCGAGGCGCTCGAGTCCGCGGCGCGCGACGGCGTGAGCGGCCAGGCGATCACGCCCTACCTGCTCGACTTCATGGCGCGCGGCACCGGCGGGGCGTCGCTCGCCGCGAACCTCGCGGCCGTGCGCGCCAACGTGTCGCTCGCGACCGAGATCGCCTGCGCGTACGCGCGCGCCGCGCGCCGCGCGTGAACGAGCCGGCACCGGCCGATTCGCGGGCGGCGGACGGGGCGGCGGCGCGGGCGGTCGGAGGCGTCGCGCGTCTGTGCGCGTTCGGCGACGCGGTGCTCGACGTCGTCGTGGCGCTCGAGCGCGCGACCGTCGTCGACGACGACGTGCCCGCACGGATCACGCTCTCCGCGGGCGGCCAGGCCGCGAACGTCGCGGCGTGGGCCGTCGCGCTCGGGGTGCCCGCGGCCGTCGTCTCGCGCGTCGGCGCGGACGCGTCGGGGCGGCTCCTGCGCGACCTTCTCGTCCTCCAGGGCGTCGAGCTGCTCGCGCCGGGCGACGGCGCGCGGACCGGGGCGGTCACCTCGATCGTGACGCCGGACGGTCGACGGACCATGGCCTCGGACCGGGGCGCGACCGAGTCCTTCCCGGTCGGCGACCTCGATCCCGGGTGGTTCCGCGGGCGCGACTGGCTGCACGTCTCCGGGTACGCGCTGTTCGGTGCCGGGTCGAGCGACGCGGCGCTGCGGGCGGCCGTGCTCGCCCGGAGCGCGGGCGCCCGCGTGAGCGTCGACCTCTCGTCGGTCACGGTGGTCGAGTTGGCCGGGCGCGCCGAGATCCGGCGGCTCGTGGCCGCGGCGGCGGCGAGCGTCGTGTTCGCCAACGCGGCCGAGCACGCGGCCGCCGGCCCGCTCGACGTCGCGACCCTCGTCGTGAAGCACGGCCCGGCCGGCTGCGAGGTCCACGAGGCCGGCGCCGTGCGCGCGCACCCGGCGCCCGAGGCGGTCGTGCTCGACACGACCGGCGCGGGCGACGCGTTCGCCGCCGGCTGGCTCGTGGGTGGACCGCCGCTCGCGCTCGCGGCCGCCCGCTCGTGCGTCGGGCTGCGCGGCGCGATGCCGCCGCCCGGCCGCACGCCGTGAGCCCCCCGCAGGGTCAGGCGTGCGGGTCGACGACGACGCGGCCGCGCACCGACCCCGAGAGGATCTCCTGCGCGAGCGCGTGGATGTCGCTCATCGGTCGCACCTCGGTCACGCGGTCGAGGACCGCGGCGGGAAGGTCGGTCGCGATCCGCGACCACGCGACCGAGCGGAGCGCGTTCGGGCAACGCACGGAGTCGACGCCGAGCAGCGCCACGTTACGGAGGATGAACGGGATCACGTTGGTCGCGAGCTCGCTCCCGCCGGCGAGACCGCACGCGGCGACGGCGCCCCGGTAGCGGACCTGGCCGATCACGCTCGCGAGCGTCGTGCTCCCGACCGTGTCGACCGCACCCGCGTACCGCTCGGGCCCGAGCGGGCGCTCCGGCGCGACCGCGAGCTCGGCGCGGTCGACCACGCGCCCGGCGCCGAGGTCGCGCAGGTACGGCTCGAGCTCCGTGCGACCGGTCGAGGCGACGACGCGGTGGCCGAGCGCGGACAGGAGCGCGACCGCGATGCTGCCGACACCACCCGCGGCGCCCGTGACGAGCACCTCCTCGCCGGGGTCCGGTCGCAGACCCGCCCCCTCGAGCGCGAGGACGCAGAGCATCGCGGTGAGGCCGGCCGTGCCGACGGCCATCGACCGGCGCAGGTCCAGCCCGGGCGGCGGCGGGAGGAGCCAGCCGGACTCGAGGCGCTCGCGCTGGGTGTAGCCGCCCGGGTGCGTCTCGGACAGCCCCCACCCGGTGACCACGACCTCGTCGCCCGGCCGCCAGCGGTCGACGGCGCTCGAGCGGACGGTCCCCGCGAGGTCGATCCCGCAGACCATCGGGAACGTGCGGGCGATGCGCGCGCGCCCGGTCACCGCGAGGCCGTCTTTGTAGTTGAGCGAGGAGTACGCGACGTCCACGGTCACGTCCCCGTCGGGAAGGTCGGCGTCGGTGAGCGTCACGGTCGACGCCGGTCCGGCGCCCGACGCGACGACCGCCGGGAACCGGTCCGTGCCCACGTCCCGCACGCCCCCCGGCCCCGGTCCCCTCAGCTCCCCGTGTAGTGGCGGTCCGCGACCGACAGCGCCTCGTCGAGGATGGCGAGCCCCTCGCGCGCCTCGTCCTCCGACGTGGTGCACGGCGGGACCACGTGCAGCCGGTTGAAGTTCGTGAACGGGAGGAGCCCGCGCTCGCGGCAGGCGGCCGCGAGCTCGGCCATCGGCGCGTTCGCGCTGCCGCTCGCGTTGTACGGCACGAGCATCTGCCGGCTCGCCCGGTCGCTCACGAGCTCGAGCGCCCAGAAGACGCCGAGCCCGCGCACCTCGCCGACGACCGGGTGCCGCTCGGCGAGCTCGCGAAGGCCCGGTCCGAGGACGCGCGCGCCGAGGTCGAGCGCGTGCTCGACGATCCCCTCGTCGGCCATCGCGCGCATCGTCGCGACGGCCGCAGCGCACGCGAGCGGGTGCCCCGAGTAGGTGAGGCCGCCCGGGAACACGCGCTCGGCGAACGTCTCGAAGATCGCGTCGCTCACGACGACGCCGCCGAGCGGGACGTACCCGGAGTTCACGCCCTTGGCGAACACGACGAGGTCGGGCTCCACGCCGAAGTGGTCGAACGCGAACCACGCCCCGGTGCGCCCGAAGCCGGCCATGACCTCGTCGGCGATGTAGACGATGCCGTAGTCGTCGCAGATCCGCCGCACCCCTTCGAGGTAGCCGGGCGGGGGGACGAGGACGCCCGCGGTGCCGACGACGGACTCGAGCAGGATCGCCGCGACGGTTCCCGGCCCCTCGAGCTCGACGACCTCACGCAGGTGCGCGAGCGCCCGCTCGCACTCCTGCTCCTCGGTCTCGGCCCAGAACGGGGAGCGGTAGAGGTAGGGGCCGAACGTGTGCACGTGGCCCGCCACGCCGACGTCGTTCTGCCAGCGGCGCGGGTCGCCGGTCGCGACGATCGCCGCCGCCGTGTTCCCGTGGTACGAGCGGTAGGTCGAGACGACCTTCTGGCGCCCGGTGTGGATCCGCGCCATGCGGATCGCGTTCTCGATCCCGTCGGCGCCGCCGTTCGTGAAAAAGACGTGGTTCAGCGCGTCGGGGGCCCGCTCGCTGACGAGGCGGGCGGCCTCGGAGCGGACGTCGTTCGCGTACTGGGGCGCGATCGTGCAGAGCCGGTCCGCCTGCTCCTTGACCGCCGCGACGACCTTCGGGTGCTGGTGGCCGATGTTCGTGAACACGAGCTGGGAGGAGAAGTCGAGGTAGCGCCGTCCGTCGTAGTCGAACACGTACGAGCCCGAGGCGCCCGCGATCGCCATCGGGGCGATGAGCCGCTGCGCGGACCAGGAGTGGAACACGTGCGCGCGGTCGAGCGCGGCGACCCGCCGCCCCTCCTCGGGGTCGGCGACCGGTGCGGCCGGTGCGAGGTGCTGGTCGGTCGCGCTCATGACGCTGCGAGCCCCGCGCGGGACACGGCCGGGATCACGTGCTCGCCGTAGGCGGCGAGCGTCGCGTCCTTCGCGTCGTGCTGGAGGTAGAGGGCGAACTGGTCGACCCCGAGGTCCCGCATCGCCGTGAGCCGCTCGACGTGGCGCTCGACCGGGCCGAGCACGCAGAAGCGCTCGACGATCTCGTCGGGGACGAAGTCCGTGTGGGCGCTCCCCGCACGCCCGTGCTCGTTGTAGTCGTAGCCGGTCCGGCCCGTGATGTAGTCCGTCAGTGCTCTCGGCACCGCTCCTCCGTTCTCTCCGTAGCGGGCGACGATGTCCGCGACGTGGTTGCCGACCATCCCGCCGAACCATCGGCACTGGTCGTACTGGTGTGCGAGGTCGTCCCCCACGTACGCGGGCGCCGCGACGCAGACCTTGAGGGCGTCCGGGTCGCGCCCGGCGCCCTCGGCCGCGGCGCGCACGGCCGCGATGCTCCACGCGGTGACGTCCGGGTCCGCCATCTGGAGGATGAACCCGTCGCCGACCTCGCCGGCGAGCGCGAGCGCCTTCGGGCCGTACGCGGCGACCCAGACCTCGAGGCGGCTCGACGGGTTCCACCGGAAGCGGAGCGCCGCGCCGTTGACGGTCACGACCTCGCCGTTGGCGAGACCGCGGATCACCCCGATCGCCTCGCGCAGCGTCGCGAGCGTGGTCGGGCGACCCGCGGTCACGCGCACCGCGGAGTCGCCGCGCCCGATCCCGCAGATCGTCCGGTTCCCGAACATCTCGTTCAACGTCGCGAACAGCGACGCGGTCACGGTCCAGTCGCGCGTGGCCGGGTTCGTGACCATCGGGCCGACGACGATCCGCCGCGTCGTGGACAGGATCTGGCTGTAGATGACGAAGGGCTCCTCCCAGAGCAGGTGGGAGTCGAAGGTCCACGCGTGGCTGAATCCGTGCAGCTCGGCCTGGCGCGCGAGCTCGACGACCCGCCACGCGGGCGGGTCCGTCTGGAGCACGACCCCGAAGTCCACCTCGACCGACCCCCTCGTCCCTCGTCCGCGACCGCTCAGCGCGTCCCGGGGAACCCGAGGTCGATCGTGGAGGCCGCCGGCTCGGGCCAGCGCGACGTCACGACCTTCGTGCGCGTGTAGAAGTCGACGCCGGCCGGGCCGTACATGTGGGCGTCGCCGAAGAGCGACGCCTTCCAGCCGCCGAAGCTGTAGTAGGCGACCGGGACCGGGATCGGCACGTTCACGCCGACCATGCCGCAGTCGACCTCGAACTGGAAGCGGCGCACCGCACCGCCGTCGCGGGTGAAGATCGCGGTGCCGTTCCCGTACGGGTGCGCGTTCACGAGCGCGATCGCCTCGTCGAGGGTGCCCGCACGCACGACGGAGAGGACGGGGCCGAAGATCTCCTCGTCGTAGACGCGCATTCCCGGGCGCACCCCGTCGACGAGCGACGCGCCGAGGTAGAAGCCGCGCGGGTCCGCCGCGTCCATGAGCTCCTGGGTGCGCCCGTCGACGCGCACCGAGGCGCCTTCGTCCGCCGCGACCGTGAGGTAGCTCGCGACCTTGTCCCGGTGCTCGGCGGTCACGAGCGGGCCCATCTCGGCGCTCGGGTCGGACCCGGGCCCGACCCGCAGCTCCGGAAGGCGCTTCGCGATCGCGTCGACGAGCGGGTCCGCGACCGACCCGACCGCGACCACGACCGAGATCGCCATGCACCGCTCGCCGGCGGAGCCGTACGCCGCGCTGACCGCGGCGTCCGCCGCGACGTCGACGTCGGCGTCCGGGAGCACGACCATGTGGTTCTTCGCGCCGCCGAGGGCCTGGACGCGCTTGCCGGCCGCGGTCCCGCGCTCGTAGATGTGGCGGGCGATCGCCGTCGAGCCGACGAAGCTGACCGCGGCGATCCCGGGATCGTCGAGGATCGCGTCGACCGCGACCTTGTCGCCGTGGACGACGTTGAGCACGCCGTCCGGCAGGCCCGCCGCGCTGAACAGCTCGGCGAGGCGCACGCTCGCGGACGGGTCCTTCTCGCTCGGCTTGAGCACGAACGCGTTCCCGCACGCGATCGCGTTCGCGATCATCCACAGCGGGACCATCATCGGGAAGTTGAACGGCGTGATCCCGGCGACGACCCCGAGCGGCTGGCGGATCGAGTAGACGTCGACGCCCGTCGACGCCTGCTCCGTGAAGCCGCCCTTCAGCAGCGGCGCGATGCCGCAGGCGAACTCGACGTTCTCGAGGCCGCGCGCGAGCTCGCCGGCCGCGTCGGACTCGACCTTGCCGTGCTCGGAGCTCACGAGCGCGGCGAGCTCCGAGCGGTGCTCGTGCACGAGCTGGCGGAACGAGAACATGACCTCCGTGCGCCGCGAGAGCGAGACGGCCCGCCACGAGCGCTGTGCCTCGGCTGCGATCCGTACGGCCGCGCCGACCTCCTCGGCCGACGCGAGGTCCACCTCTGCCTGCACCTCGCCGGTCGACGGGTCGTACACCGGGCCGCGACGCCCGGACGTCCCCGGGACGTGCGCGCCGCCGACGTAGTGCTCGATCTTCCGTGTCATCTCGGTGCTCCTGTGGGTCTCGTGTCTCGGTCCGCCGGCTCGGGCACGTTGCGGATCGGGCCGTTCCGCGCGCGCCCGAGCGCTCAGATCAGGTAGTCGGACAGCGAGCGCTTGACGAAGCGGCCGTGCCCGGCGCGCCCGATGTACTCGCCCGCGTCGACGACGACCGTACCGCGCGAGAGCACGGTGTCGACGTGGCCGGCGACTCGCACGCCCTCGTACGCGGAGTAGTCCATGTTCATGTGGTGGGTCCGTGCGGAGATCACGGTCTCACCGTGCGGGTCGTACACGACGATGTCGGCGTCGGAGCCGGGCGCGATCACGCCCTTTCGCGGGTAGCAGCCGAACATCCTCGCGGGCGTGGTCGAGCAGAGCTCGACCCAGCGGGCGAGCCCGATCCTCTTGTCGACCACGCCCTGGAAGATGAGGTCCATGCGGTGCTCGACGCCCCCGATGCCGTTCGGGATCCTCGAGAAGTCGCCGAGCCCGAGCTCCTTCTGCTCCTTGTAGCAGAACGGGCAGTGGTCGGTGCTCACGACCGACAGGTCGTTCGTGCGCAGGTACCGCCAGAGCTCGTCGTGGTGCCCCTCGGCGCGCGACCGCAGCGGGGTCGAGCACACGTACTTCGCCCCTTCGAAGCCCGGGGCGAACAGGTGCTCCTCGAGCGAGAGGTACAGGTACTGCGGGCACGTCTCGCCGAAGACGTTCAGCCCCTCGTCGCGCGCCGCGGCGACGGTCGCGACGGCCTGCTTCGCCGACATGTGGACGACGTACAGCGGTGCGTGCGCGATCCGGGCGAGCATGATCGCCCGGTGCGTCGCCTCCTCCTCGGTCTCCCACGGGCGGGTGAGCCCGTGGTAGCCGGGAGCGGTCTCGCCGCGCGCGAGCGCCTGGGCGACGAGCACGTCGATCGCGATGCCGTTCTCGGCGTGCATCATCACGAGCGCGCCGTTCTCCGCGGCCTTCTGCATGCCGCGCAGTATCTGGCCGTCGTCGGAGTAGAACACGCCCGGATAGCCCATGAACATCTTGAAGCTCGTGACGCCCTCGGCGACGAGCTCGTCCATCGCGCCGACGGCCGCGTCGTCGACGCCCGCGAGGATCTGGTGGAAGCCGTAGTCGATCGCGCACGCGCCGCCGGACTTCGCGTGCCACGCCGCGATCCCGTCGAGCACGGGCTCGCCCGTGTGGTGGACGACGAAGTCGATGATCGTCGTCGTCCCTCCCCACGCGGCGGCGCGCGTCCCGGTCTCGAAGGTGTCGGACGCCTTCGTGCCGCCGAAGGGCATCTCCATGTGCGTGTGCCCGTCGACCCCGCCCGGCACGACGTACCTGCCCGTCGCGTCGATCACGCGGTCCGCGCTGCTCGCGAGGTCGCTCCCGAGCGCGGTCGTCCCGGGCTCGAGCAGCGCGGCCACGCGCTCGCCGTCGACGAGCACGTCCGCGGGCGCGGCACCGGTCGCGGACACGACGGTGCCGCCGTGGATGAAGGTCGTCGTCATCGGGGCCGCACCGCCCCGGCCGCCGCCGCGGTCACGGCTCCGTGAGCTCCGCGTACGCGTCGGGGCGGCGGTCGCGGTAGAAGGCCCAGCGGTCGCGCACCTCGCCGAGCAGCGCGAGGTCGAGGTCGCGCACGACGACCTCCGGCGCGCCGGCGTCCGCGACGTCGCCGACGAACTTTCCCTCGGGGTCGACGAAGTAGCTCGTGCCGTAGAAGTCGTCGTCCCCGAGGGACTCGACGCCGACCCGGTTGATCGCGCCGACGAAGTACTCGTTCGCGACGGCCGCCGCGGGCTGCTCGAGCTTCCAGAGGTAGGAGGAGAGGCCGCGGCTCGTCGCCGAGGGGTTGAACACGATCTCGGCGCCGTTCAGGCCGAGCGCCCGCCAGCCCTCGGGGAAGTGGCGGTCGTAGCAGATGTAGACGCCGATCCTGCCGACCGCGGTCGAGAACACCGGGAAGCCGAGGTTCCCGGGCCGGAAGTAGAACTTCTCCCAGAACCCCGCGACCTGTGGGATGTGGTGCTTTCGGTACTTGCCGAGGTACCGGCCGTCGGCGTCGACGACGGCCGCGGTGTTGTACAGGACGCCGGGCTGCTCCTCCTCGTACATCGGGAGCACCATGACGACCCCGAGCTCGGCGGCGAGCGCCTGGAACCGCTCGGTCGTCGGCCCCGGCACGCTCTCGGCGTAGGAGTAGTAGCTCGGGTCCTGGACCTGGCAGAAGTAGGGCCCGTAGAACAGCTCCTGGAAGCAGACGACCTTCGCGCCGCGTGCCGCCGCGTCGCGGGCGTAGGCCTCGTGCGCCGCGACCATCGACTCCTTGTCCCCGGTCCAGCGGGCCTGGACGAGCGCTGCACGCACCAACGGGGCCATGTGCACCTTCCGAGCGACGGTCGCAGGACCCTGGACGTCCGCGGCGACCGGAGCCCTGGGCGGCCCGGACGGGCCGGGGAGCCACGGGCACGGGTCGCCCGGGCCCCGGGCCGATGTTATCGACGTGCGGCGGCACGCACAACGCCGGGGGCGGGGCGCGGCCGGTGCGCTCTTCCTCGTGCGACAAGGGATCCGCGGGCGCGCGCGACCCACGGCACCGTGGAGCGCGCCACGAGTAACGTGCCGGGGCGTGGCCCCGCCGACCGAGTCGCACGCCGACCGAGCGATCGACTGGGCGGCGCTTCGCGACGAGGCCGTGCGCAGCGCGGCCCGCGCGTACGCGCCCTACTCGGGGCTTCGCGTCGGCGCGGCGGCGCTCTGCGACGACGGCCGGGTCGTGCGCGGCTGCAACGTCGAGAACGCGTCCTACGGGCTGACGCTCTGCGCGGAGTGCGGGCTCGTGTCCGACCTCGCCGCGACGGGCGGCGGGCGCCTCGTCGCGCTGAGCGTCGTCGCGGGCGACGGGAGCCCGCTCGCGCCGTGCGGCCGCTGCCGCCAGCTGCTCGTCGAGCACGGCGACGCGGGGCTGCTCCTCGACGCGGGCCCGGACGCGCCGGCCGTGCGCGTCGCCGACCTGCTCCCGGGGGCGTTCACCGGCGACGAGCTCGCGGCGCGCCGCGAGCGGCGATGAGCGCGCCCGGCGGCCTCGACGCCGTCGACTGCATCCGCGACAAGCGCGACGGGCGCGCGCTGACCGGCGCGCAGATCGACTGGGTCATCCGCGAGTACGTCGAGGGCGCCGTCGCGGACGAGCAGGTCGCGGCGCTCCTCATGGCCGTGTACTGGCGGGGCATGGACCGAGCCGAGCTGTCGCGCTGGACCGACGCGATCATCGCGTCGGGCGAGCGCGTCGAGCTCTCGGGGCTCTCGCGCCCGACGGTCGACAAGCACTCGACCGGCGGCGTCGGCGACAAGATCTCGCTCGTCCTCGCGCCGCTCGTCGCCGCGTGCGGCGCCGCCGTCCCCCAGCTCTCGGGCCGCGGCCTCGGTCACACGGGCGGGACCCTCGACAAGCTCGAGTCGATCGCCGGCTGGCGCTCGGACCTCTCGCCGGACGAGGTGCGCTCCCAGCTCGAGGAGATCGGCTGCGTGATCTGCGCGGCGGGACCCGGCCTCGCACCGGCCGACCGCAAGCTCTACGCGCTTCGCGACGTGACCGCGACCGTCGAGTCGATCCCGCTCATCGCGGCGTCGATCATGTCGAAGAAGATCGCCGAGGGGACCAAGGCGCTCGTGCTCGACGTGAAGGTGGGTTCGGGCGCGTTCATGGCCGACCGGGCGCGCGCCGCCGAGCTCGCGGCGACGATGGTCTCGCTGGGCCGCGACCACGGCCTCGAGACCGTCGCGCTCCTCACGTCGATGGACGTCCCGCTCGGGCGGAGCGCGGGCAACGCGCTCGAGGTCGCGGAGGCCGTCGAGGTCCTCTCGGGCGGCGGCCCGGACGACGTCGTCGAGCTCACGCTCGCGCTCGCGACCGAGATGCTCCGCCTCGCCGGGGTCGACGCGGACCCGGCGGGCGCACTGCGCGACGGCTCCGCGCTCCGGGTCTGGCGCGACATGGTCGCGGCGCAGGGCGGCGACCCGGACGCGCCGCTGCCGCGGGCGTCGCACGTGACGCCCGTCATCGCTCCCCGCTCCGGGTACCTCACCCGCCTCGAGGCCCGGGCGGTCGGAGTCGCGGCGTGGCGCCTCGGCGCCGGCAGGGCGCGAAAGGAGGATCCCGTGAGCGCGACCGCGGGCGTCGTGTGGCGGGTGCGGCCCGGCGAGGAGGTCCGTACGGGGGACCTGCTCCTCGAGCTCCACACGGACGAGCCCGCGCGCGTCGGGCGCGCCCTCGACGCGCTCGAGGGCGCGATCACCGTCGGGGACGAGCCCACCCCGGCCCGGCCGCTCGTGATCGAACGGGTCGACTGAGCGTCCGGCACCGCCGTGCCGGCAGTTACGCTGGCGACGTGCGCGACGCCCCGCCGACGATCGAGCAGATTCGCCGGGCGCCGAAGGTACTCCTCCACGACCACCTCGACGGAGGGCTCCGCCCCGCGACGGTCGTGGACCTCGCCGCGGCGCACGGGTACACGGGGCTGCCGACGACCGACCCGGACGAGCTCGCCAGGTGGTTCGTCGAGGACCGCCCGCGGCACGACCTCGTCCGCTACCTCGCAGGCTTCACGCACACGGTCGCGGTCATGCAGCACGCGGACGCGCTCCGGCGCGTCGCGACCGAGTGCGTCGAGGACCTCGTGGCCGACGGCGTCGTCTACGCGGAGGTCAGGTTCGCGCCGGAGCTCCACACCGAGGCCGGCCTCTCGCTCGACGCCGTCGTCGAGGCGACGCTCCAGGGCTTCGCCGACGGCACGGCGAAGGCGGCGGCCGACGGCAGGCCGGTCGTCGTGCGCGCGCTGCTCACGGCGATGCGGAGCGCGGCGCGCTCGCTCGAGATCGCGGAGCTCGCCGTGCGCTACCGCGACCTCGGCGTCGCCGGGTTCGACGTCGCGGGCCCCGAGGCCGGCTACCCGCCGACGCGTCACCTCGACGCGTTCCAGCTCGTGAAGCAGGAGAACTTCCACGCCACCCTCCACGCCGGGGAGGCGTTCGGCCTCCCGTCGATCTGGGAGGCGCTCCAGTGGTGCAACGCGGAGCGGCTCGGCCACGGCGTGCGGATCGTCGACGACATCGCGAGCGAGGCGGACGGCTCCGTGCGCCTCGGCAGGCTCGCGAACTACGTGCGCGACCGTCGGATCCCGCTCGAGCTCTGCCCGACCTCGAACGTGCACACCGGCGCGGCGCCCTCGCTCGCCGAGCACCCGATCGGCCTGCTGCGCCGCCTGCAGTTCCGGGTCACGCTCAACACGGACAACCGTCTCATGAGCGGCGTCACGCTGTCGTCGGAGATGGAGCGGTGCTGCGAGGCCTTCGGGTGGGAGTGGGGCGACCTCGCGTGGCTGTCGATCAACGCGATGAAGAGCGCGTTCTACCCGTTCGACGACCGCCTCGCGCTCATCAACGGCGTCATCAAACCGGGCTTCGCGTCGCTCGCCGCGCAGTCCGCGTTCCGCGTCTCCGCCTCGCTCGGCTGACGGCCCGCGCCCCGTGCACACCACCGCTGCGGCGATCGCGGCGCTCGCGATCGCATGCCCGGTCCTCACGATCGGGCGTGGCGTGCCGCAGGCGGTCCGCCTGGTGCGAAGGGGCGCCGACGGGGTGTCGATCCTCACGTGGCAGCTCTGGCTCCTCATCGGCGAGCCGTGGATCGCGTACGGCGTCATCGCGCACGTCCCGGCCGAGGTCGTGACCAACTGTGCGACGACCGTCGTCGGCGCCGTGACGCTCGTGCTCGCGACGCGCGCCGCGGGGACGACCGGACGAGCGGTCGCGACCTCGCTCGTCGCGTCGGGAGCGATCGTGCTGCTCGTCGCCGTGAGCGTCCGCGCGCACGACCTCGCCCCGATCTCGGTCGTCGCGGTCACCGGGTCGATCGTGATGTACCTCCCGCAGGCAGTCCGGACGTTCCGCGCGCCGTCGGTCACCGGCGTGTCGATGTCGACCTGGGCGCTCGCGCTCGCGACCTCGGTCGTGTGGGGCGCCTACGGCCTGCTCATCGCGAAGGTCCCGGTGTGGCTGCCGAGCCTCGTAGCGGTGCCGACGTCCGCCGCGATCGTCGTCCGCCTCTACGCGCGCCGCGCGGGTTCGCCCGAGCGGATCGTCGCGAGCGCGAGCAGCGCGACGTGAAGCGAGGCGAGTGACTCGACGGGGTCGAGCCGGACGCCGGCGACTGCCTCGATCCGCTCGAGCCGGTGGTAGTACGCGGCGCGGCTGAGCCCGAAGTCGCGCGCCGCGGCCGCGACGTTGCCCCCGTGACGGCAGAGCGCGCCGAGCGCGTCGACGAGGCGGTCGTCGGGCGCGGCGGCGTCGTGCAGGAGCAGCGCGCCGAGCTCGCGCTCGACGAAGCCCTGCAGCCGGGCGTCGTCGCGCAGCAGGTAGAGAAGCCCGCGGATCCGCACGTCCGGGAGCGCGAAGTACCCGCACTCGGGCGTCGCGTGATCGTCGGCGACCGAGGCGACCTGCACGGCCTCGAGCATCGAGCGGCGGGCGTCCTCCACGCGGGTGACCACGGACCCGGCGGCGACGACCGTGCGGCGCTCGCCGGCCCCCGCCGCCTCAGTGCGGACCCGTTGCGCGAGCTCGCAGAGCGCGCGCGCCGTGTCGCCGGCGGCGTCGACGGACACGAGCAGGCCGATCTCGGCCTGCCGGAGCGCCCCGACGATCGCGGGCAGCCCGCAGGCGCGCGCGGCGCGCGCCGACAGCTCTGCCCGCCGCAGGTCGAGCGCCTGCGCGGCGAGCGGGCTCCCGGGCGACTCGTCCCGGAAGCGCACGACGACGCCCGCGAGCTGGCGAGCGTCGAGCGCGACGCCGAGCGCGCTCGCTCGTGCCGAGATCGCGCCGGGCGACGCCGCGCCGTGCGCGACGAGGTCCGCGAGCAGGCTCCGGTGGACGTGGCGCTCGAGCGACTCGCGGTCGCGCTCGGCGAGCCGCTCGATCGCGATCGCGCTCGCGCCGCGCTCCGCCACGAGGTACTGGTGCGCCGACGGCTCGCCGTCGGGGAGCAGCACGAGCCGGCCCCACGGTTCGCCCTTCGTCGCGATCCGCGTGACGAGCCAACCCTCCGGCGGCGCGACGCCGGTGCGCTCGGGGAAGGGCACGGCGCGCGAGCGGCGCTCCCAGCTCGCGAGGAGCCGCTCGGCCTCGCCGCCGGCGTGCGCGAGCACCTGGTGGCTGAGGTTCTCGAGCACCGCGGGGCACCGGGCGCGGGCCGCGACCTCCCGCACGATCTCGGGGACCGACGCGCCGTCGAGGCTGAGCGCGGTGAAGACCTCGTGGATCTCCTTCGCCTGGCGCAGCTCGTCGAACTGCTCGTTCACGATCCGGGAGTGCACGGCCTCGGTGACCGCGACGTAGCGGACCTCGGTGCGCAGCTCGACGAGCGGCAGCCCGAGGCGCTCGGCCGCGCGCGCCATCGCCGGCGGCAGCCGGGAGAAGTGCCGGCCGAGCTCGACGACGATGCCGCACGCGCCCGCGACCGCGAGCTCCTCGACGTAGCGGGCGAGCCCGCGCGCGTCGTCGGGGAGGGCGATTCCGGTCGTGAGGATCAGCTCGCCGCCCTGGAGCAGGTGGGCGATGTCCGCGACCTCGCTCACGTGGACCCAGCGGACCGGGGCGTCGAGCCCGCCCGCGCCGGCGAGCACGCGGGGCATCCCCGCGGCGACGGGGGGCAGCGCGAGGACGTCGCGGACCGAGATCACCGTCAGGCTGCGCGATCGTCGCGACGTGTCGCCATAACCGCGGAGAACCCTACACAGTGTCTCTTGATCGCCCGGTGCCGGCCCCCGATAATGCGAGCGCTCCCGGGGCGACGGGCCCCGGTGCCCTGCGACGAAGGACGTGCCGCGCCGATGCCCTCGACCCACGACGAGCTGCTCGCCCGGCACCGGTCGGTGCTCCCCGCGTGGCTCTCGCTCTACTACGACGACCCGATCGAGCTCGTGAGCGGGAGCGGCTGCACGGTGCGCGACGGCGAGGGGAACGAGTACCTCGACCTGTTCGGCGGCATCCTCACGACCATGACGGGCCACGGCATCCCGGAGGTCGTCGAGGCGATCCGCGAGCAGGCCGGCAGGATGCTCCACAGCTCGACGCTCTACCTCATCCGGCCGATGGTCGAGCTCGCCGAGCGGATCGCGGGGCTCGCGCCGATGCCGGACGCGAAGGTCTTCTTCGTGAACTCGGGCACCGAGGCCAACGAGGCGGCGCTCCTGCTCTGTGCGACCGCCCGCCGCTCCGACCAGGTGCTCGCACTGCGCAACAGCTACCACGGGCGGTCGTTCGCGACGATGTCGGTCACCGGCAACCGCTCGTGGTCGGCCTCGAGCCTGAGCCCGCTGCGCGTGAGCTACGTGCACAACGGCGACCCCTACCGGAGCCCGTGGGCGTCGCGCGGCGACGACGCGCTCGTCGCGGCGTGCGCCGCGGACCTGCGCGAGGTCATCGAGACGACGACGTCGGGCGACGTCGCGTGCATGATCGCCGAGCCCATCCAGGGCGTCGGCGGCTTCGTGGTCCCGCCGGACGGCTTCTTCGGCGCGATGAAGGCGGTGCTCGACGAGTACGGGATCCTGTTCGTCTCGGACGAGGTGCAGACGGGCTGGGGCCGGACCGGGGACCACTTCTGGGGCATCGAGGCGCACGGTGTCGTTCCCGACCTCGTGACCTTCGCGAAGGGGCTCGGCAACGGGATGGCGATCGGCGGCGTGGTCGGCCGCGGGCCGCTCGTCGACTCGGTCGCGGCGAGCTCGATCTCGACCTTCGGCGGCAACCCGCTCGCGTCGAGCGCCGCGCTCGCGAACCTCGAGTACCTGCTCGCGCACGACCTCCAGGCCAACGCACGCCGTGCGGGCCGCGTCCTTCGCGACGGGCTCGGCGCGCTCGTCGGGCGCCTCGGCGTCGTCGGAGACGTCCGCGGGCGCGGGCTCATGGTCGGTGTCGAGCTCGTCGAGCCGGGCACGACGACCCCGGCGCCCGGTGCGGCGCGCCTCGCGCTCGACCTCGCGAGACGCGAGGGCGTCCTCGTCGGCGGGGGAGGGCTGCACGCGAACACGCTGCGCATCTCCCCGCCGCTCTCGATCTCCGACCGGGACGTGCGGCACGGCCTCGACGTGCTCGTCCACGTGCTCGAGGCCGTCGACGCGTCGGTGGCCGCGGCGGGCTGAGGTCCCGCGCCCCGCCCGATCAGCGGGCGCAGCGGCGCGCGACGTCGGCCCGGAGCGCCTCGAGCAGCTGGGACGCCTCGCGGCGCGCGGCCGCGAGCTCGTCGCGCCGCACCGGAGGGGTCGTGACGAGCAGGTAGGCCTTGAGCTTCGGCTCGGTGCCGCTCGGCCGCACGACGACCCGTGCGCGGCCCCCGGCCCGCACGACGACCGCGTCGGTGGGCGGGAGCTCCCCGTCGCCGGTCGCGAGGTCGACGGCCTCGGTGACCTCGAGGCCGGCGAGCGTGGCGGGCGGGTCGTGCCGCCAGCGCGCGACGACCCGTGCGATCTCGCTCGGCGCGTCGGGCCCGTCGAGGCGGAGCGACCACTGCGCGCTCTCGTGGAC
>Ga0307372_10006274_pt1 | contig 17465 bp, 15 predicted proteins | sample OX1MG_FD_202533 | JGI IMG/M metagenome (GOLD analysis project Ga0307372, IMG submission 202533) | Soil microbial communities from Risofladan, Vaasa, Finland - OX-1 | ecosystem: Environmental > Terrestrial > Soil > Coastal area > Acid sulfate soil | place: Finland: Risofladan, Vaasa | collected... | reverse complement strand
CCACGAACATAACCGGGTTGCGGATCTGCACCCTGGGGTCGAGCTTCCTCAGGCTGTCCTTCAGCGCTCGGCCGACGATGTCAGCGCGGAACAGCGAGATCGCCTCACGTTCATGCGGCTCCAGGGGAGAGCTGGGGGTCAGAGGGGCGGCGTCAGCGGACATCAGTGGCCTCCCGTAAGGCGATCGAGGGCGAGATTGAGCTCGAGCACGTTGACCCCGGGCTCGCCGGAGAAGCCGAGCCCACGCCCGTCGGTGTACTTGAAGATCAGCGACATCACCTGCGAGAGCGACAGACGGCGCACAGCCGCGACCCGGTGGGCCTGGATGTCGGCGTTGGCGACCGAGATTTCGGGATCAAGGCCCGAGGCCGAGCTGTTGGCGGCGTCCACCGGCACCTTGGCGGCGCTCAGCCCGGAGTCGTAGGGCTTTTCCAGCGCCAGGTAGGCCTTGATGTTGCTTTCGATCGCTTCCTTGGTCGCGACGTTGTTGGGCCCAAGGTTGGAGAAGGTGGAGGCCGCCGCGTTGTATGGAGGGATGGTCGCCGAGGGGCGAGGCTGGAAGTAGCGGGGGTCCGGGGCGGTGAGGGGGTTGCCTTCTTCGTCCACCTGGGGTTTGCCGTCCTTCACCACCTGGAGGGAGAACTGCTGACCGACGATCTTCGAACCGACCAGCCTGCCGTTCACGTACACCCGCTGGCCGTTGGCATTGCCGGGAAAGGTGAGTTGGCTGATGCCGGTGATCGCCAGCGGGTAGACGATGCCGAGCAGCACGGTCAGCACAACCATGCCGATCGCTGAGCTGACAATGTCGCGCCTCATCTCAGTACAGGTGTCCGGTCAGGCCCTGGACGATCGGGCCGAGCAACAGGGCGGGGAAGAAGGTGAGGGCGCCGACGAGGACGATCACCCCGATCAGCAGCACGACGAAGATCGGGTTGTCGGTGCGCATCGTCCCCAGGCCGGCGGGGCTCACGCGCTTGCCGGCGAGGGCCCCGGCCACCGCCAGGGCGAACAGGATCGGCGCATAGCGGGCGAAGATCATGTCGAAGCCGCCCAGCAGGTCGGCAAAGGTGATCCCGTGGGCGCCCAGGCTGCCGGCGGCGGGCTGGACGTAGCCGCTGTAGCCGGCGAACGCCGAACCGTTGTTGTTGGCCTGTGACAGATAGGCGTAGAAGGTCTCCGAGAACCCCTGGGGGCCGGTCGCCGCGGCCGAGATCGAGGCCCGGCCAGCCTTGCTGGCGGTTGCCAGGGCGGTGCAGAACAGCGCCATCAGCGGCGTGACCAAAAGACCCAGGGCGACCAGCTTGATCTCCCGCGCCTCGATCTTCTTGCCCAGGTACTCGGGCGTGCGGCCGACCATCAGGCCGCCGATGAAGACCGCCAGCAGCACGTAGAGCAGGATCGAGTAGAGACCGGTTCCCACCCCGCCGAAGATCACCTCGCTGGCCGACAGGTTGGCGAACGGGACGGCGCCACCGATGCCGGTGAAGGACTCGATCGCGCTGTTGACGGCGCCGCACGAGGTGACCGTCGTGACCACGTCAAAGAGGGCGGACCCCGCGATCCCGAAGCGCTGCTCCTTGCCTTCCATGTTGCCGCCGGTCGAGCCGGCGATCACGTTGGTGTGAAGGCCGGCGGCGTGCTGGGCGGGGGAACCGTGGGCCTCGGCGACGTAGGCGACGGCCACCGCGCCGAGGAACATGATCATCACCGTGGCGTAGATCGCGTACCCCTGACGGCGGTTTCCACTCATCCTCCCGTAGGTGAAGATCAGCGCCGCCGGGATCGCCAGCACCACCAGCATCTCGAAGAAGTTCGTGAACCCGTTCGGGTTCTCGAACGGGTGTGCGGAGTTGGTGTTGAAGAATCCGCCCCCGTTGGTGCCGAGCATCTTGATCGCCTCCTGCGAGGCGACCGGGCCCATCCCGATCGTCTGTGAGAGGTGGGTCACTCCGGTCGCGTGCAGATAGACCGAGAGGTTCTGGATCACGCCCTGGGAGACCAGCACGATCGCGACCAGCGCCGAGAGGGGGAGCAGCACCCAGAGGATCGTGCGCACCATGTCCTGCCAGAAGTTGCCGAGGCTTTTCCCGCTGCGCCCGACGATCCCCCGGATCAGGGCCACCGCGGTGACGATGCCGACGCCAGCGGAGAGGAAGTTCTGAACCGTCAGCCCGGCCATCTGGCTGAAATAGCTCATCGTCGTCTCGCCGCTGTAGTACTGCCAGTTGGTGTTGGTGAGGAAGGATGAGGTGGTGTTGAACGTCACGTCCCAGGTGCCCGAGTGGAAGTGCTGGGGGTTCAGGCCGGTGAAGTCCCAAAGCGTCTGAGTGCGCAGGATCAGGTACAGCAGAAGCCAGCCCGCCAGGGAGAAGATGATCAGGCTCTTGGCGTAGGCCTTCCAGTCCTGCCCCCTGCCCTCCTCGACCCGGATCACCCGGTAGAACCAGCGCTCGGGGCCCCGCAGCAGGGGGTCCAGGAAGGTGCGCTCACCGCTGTAGACCGCGGCCATGTAGCGGGCCAGGGGAAGCGCGACCAGGGTCAGGATCAGGGCGAAGGCGAGGATCGTGAGCCAGCCGAGGAAGGTCACGCTAGAGCTTCTCCCCCCGGACCAGGGCGTAGAGCAGATAGGCGCAGACGAGCACGGAGACGATCAGGCCGAAGAGGTCGGCGGCGCTCATGTTCGCGACGAGGCCGCGAACGGCGCACTCATATCCACTCGATCGCGTAGAGGAGGCCGAGCAGGCAAGCGAACATCACGACCCCGATCAGGATTGACACAACGTCCATGCAGGGATCTTCAACCTCCCGATATGCAGGAGACGTCAAGGTTCGCGGCCTGGGAATAAAGATCGTGTGAAGGTGGGCGCACCCCGCGGTCGCATCGCGCGCGTCGCTGCCATAAGTTGCGGCTCTGATGATCGGGACCTACGCCTCGGCGGCGCTGATCTGCGCCGCCTCGCTGCTGGTGGGGCGGGTGCTGCTCGCCTCCTCCGGGCGGGACTCGTGGTCCTGGCTGGAGCCGGCGGTGGGCTTCGGCGCGACGATCACCGTGGCCGGCTTCTTCGCCCGCCTGCCGGGGCACGCCACGACGGCGATGGTGGCCCTCGCCGCGATGGTGATCCTCGCCGCGTTGGGGCTGCGGCGCCGTCCCCACCGCGCCCCGGGAGCGCTGAGCGAAGGTCTGCCGGTCGCCGTGGTCCTCTTCCTGGCGCTCTCCATCCCCTTCGCCGTGAGCGGGCGCTGGGGACTGCTCGGTGAGGGCTTCAACAACGACCTCGGCCTGCACCTGGCCTGGGCCGAGTGGCTGCGCAGCGGATTCGGGCCGACCCCTGACTCCGGCTACCCGCTGGGCCCCCACGGCATTGCCGTCGCCGTCGCCGCGCTGCCGGGAATCGGGCTGGCGCAGGCGTTCATCGGCGAGATCTTCGCCATCGGGGTGCTCACCGGGCTGACCGCGCTGGCAGCGCTGGGAGGCCTCGGCGCGGCGCGGCGGGTGATCGCCGCGACCCTGGTCGCCCTCCCCTACCTCGCCGCGTCCTACTTCGCCCAGGCGGCCTTCAAGGAGATGGCGGAGGCGCTCTTCGTACTCGCCTTCGCCCTCTATTTGCGCGATCCCGGCCGACCGCCGCAGGGCGCGGGTGCGAGGCTGCGCTTCCTCCTCCCCCCCCTCGCGCTCTTCGGCGGGATCTTCTTCTCCTACAGCTTCGCCGGGCTCGCCTGGCCGGTGGCGATCGTGCTGCTGTGGAGCCTCACCGTGCCCGCGCTGCGCCGGGCGCTTGCACCGAGGGCCCTGACCGCCGTCCTGCGGCGAGGGCGGCGGGGGAGAGTGGTTGGCATCGGTGCGCTGTTGGCGGTGCTGGCCCTGCTCTCGGTCATCGGCCCGTTCGGCTTCGCCCATGGCTTCAACCAGGTGGCGGGAAGCAACACCTACGGTCCGGTCTCGCCGGTCGAGGCGCTGGGAATCTGGCCGACGCCCAACTACCGGCTCAGCGCCCCCGGCGGGGCGCACCTGACCGGGCTGGCGGGGGCGATCGCCGCGCTTGCCGTGCTGGCGGGGGTGATCTGGTGGGTGCGGCGCCGCGACCTGGCGGTGCCGGTCGCCCTGGGAGCGAGCGTCCTCCTCTACCTCGTCTCGCTGCCCTTCAGCGGCGAGTACTCGCGGGCCAAGGCGCTGATGATCGTGGCGCCACTGGCGATGCTCGTCGCGGTGCGGGCGCTGCTCGCCGAGCTGGGCAGGGGAGCGCCGGCGGAGCGGCTCGGCCCGGCTGCCTCGCGCCCGCGGCGGGGGGGCCCATTGCGACAGCTCGGCTGGAGCGTCCTCGCCCTGGTCTTCATCGCCGGCGCCGCCTACTCCAGCTTCCTCGCCCTGCGTGACGCGCCGGTCGGACCGCCAGGCCACGGCGCCGAGCTGCGCGCCTTCCTCCCGATCGTGCGCGGCAAGCCGGTCCTCTACGCGGGCCAGGACCGCTACGCGGCCTACGAGCTGCTCGGCGCCGACACCCACGTGCCGCTGGTCGAGTTCCCCGACCCCGAGGTCGCCCAGAACCCGGAGAAGCCCTTCGACACCGGCGACGCCTACAGCCCGATCGACTTCGACTCCTTCTCCCGCGGCACCCTGGAACGCTTCCGCTACGTGATCACCGGGCGGGCGGCGTGGAACAGCCAGGCCCCGCCCAACTTTCACCGCATCGCGGCCACCCCTTCCTACATCCTGTGGAAGCGGGTCGGGCCGATGCCCGGCGACCGCCAGGTGTTGATCGAGGGAACCGAAGCGGCGGTGCTGGCCAACTGCGCCTCGCCCGAGATCCGCATCCTGCTGGAAAGCCCGGGCCGCGCCTCGCTCTTCCCCGCCTCCCCGGTTGTGGGGGCGAAAGGGCGCTGGGATCGGGGCAGCGAACTGGGCACCGGGTCGGAGAGCTCACAGACGCTGAGCCTGCCGGCGGGGACCTGGGACCTCTCGCTCCAGTACTTCTCGCCCTTCGGCCTGACCCTCTCGGCGCCCGGGTTAAGCCAGGCGCTGATACCGGCACTGGACGGCCAGCGTCCGAGCGGGATCAGCCTCGCCAACGACGGCCAGTTCTGGCCGGCGGGCCGCTACGTCAGCAGCGGCGGTCCGGTCAGGTTCACGATCTCCAGCGCCAAGCCCACCACCCTGCAGGAACTGACCGGCTACGAAAGCAAGGCCTATATCGGCGGGCTGGTGGCGGTCCCCGCCAAGCCCCACCGGATCGTGCCTCTGCACTCCGCATGTGGCGGTTGGATCGACTGGTATGAATCCAGGGAAGCACCCTGAGGGGCCCATCCGCCAGCGGTTCCAGCCAGCTTTTCCGAGTTAGGCCTTCGGCTGGCGAGGGTGGTTGGCGGGGAGGAGGTTCAGGACTCGCCACCCCTGCCGATGATCGACTTCAGGCGGACTTTGAGGCCTGGCGCTCCGGACTCACACGGACCACGTCCCAGACCCAGCCGAGGCGCTCGAAAGCGTCGATCACCACGGCGGAGATGTCGATCTGCCAGCGGCCGAGGCCGTGGGTGGCCGAGGTCGGAAAGGCGTGGTGGTTGTTGTGCCAGGCCTCGCCAAGGGTCGGGATGGCGATCAGGGCAAGGTTGCGGGACTCATCGGTCGTCTCGTAGTCGCGGTTGCCGAAGACGTGGCAGAGGGAGTTGATGCTGTAGGTGAAGTGGTGCAGGACGAAGACTCGGACCAGCCCGCCCCAGAGCAGGCCGCTCAGCGCCGCGAAGATGGTGCCACCGATCACCCAGCCGAGGGCGAAGGGGACCAGCAGGCCGAGGATCGCCCAGTAGATGAAGGTGCGGTCGACCCAGGTGATGACTGGGTCAGCGAGCAGATCCGGTGCGAAGCGTTCCTTGTTTCCCCGCTGGGTATGGATGAAGAGCCAGCCCATGTGGGCGTGGAAGAGGCCGCGCATGGCGCCGGCGAGGCCGTGGCCATGGTCGACGTGGGGGCTGTGCGGATCCCCCGGTTCGTCGGAGAAGGCGTGGTGCTTGCGGTGATCGGCGACCCACGAGATGACCGGACCCTCGATCGCCGCCGAGCCGAGGATCGCCAGCAGCCCGTGCAGCCAGCGCTTGGCCTTGAAGCTGCGGTGGGTGAGGTGGCGGTGGAAGCCGACCGTGATCCCCAGTCCGGTAAGCGCATACATCCCGATGAAGAGGAAGACGTCGCTCCAGTGCAGTGCACTACCCCACACCTGCCAGGCGGCGAAGCCCAGCGCGAGGAACGGGATCAGGGTCACCAGCCCGGTGATGATGCGGTCGCGGGTCTCGTTCGCGACGGGCTGAATGTCCGAGGGTAGAGGGCCGGCGACTGAAGACATCGGTCGATTGATGATAGGGCCGAAGGCGACCGGAAGATGCCGGCGGTGGATATGGTGCGCGCCGATGCCCTTCGCAAGCACCGTGCCGCTGCGGCGCGAAATCGAAAGGCGGATTCCCGAACGGCCGTTTGCCGTCGAGTTCTGGGACGGGACGCGGCTGCCGGCCAGCGCGGGGGACGGTCCGACCTTCTACGTGCGCTCGCCGCGAGCCGCAGCCCACCTGCTGCGGGCCCCGGGCCAACTGGGCATCGGCCGGGCCTACGTCAGCGGCGAGATCGAGGTCGACGATATCGACGCCGTGATCAGGCTGCTCGACTCCTGGCGGCCGCCGGCGCTGGAGCGCGACGACAAGCGGGCGCTCCTGCTGGGCGCGATGCGCGCCGCCGGGCTGACCCTGCCGCCACGCCGCCCGGCCTCCGAGCTGCGGCCCAGCGGGCGCCGCCACAGCAGGGAGCGCGACGCCCGCGCCGTGCGCCATCACTACGACGTCTCCAACGAGTTCTTCTCCCTCTTCCTCGACGCCTCGATGACCTACAGCTGCGCCGTCTTCTCCCGCGGCGCCGAGACGCTGGAGGCGGCGCAGGAGGAGAAGCTGGAGATGGTCTGCCGCAAGCTGGCGCTGGAGGAGGGCGACCGGGTGCTGGACGTCGGCTGCGGCTGGGGCAGCTTCCCGCTCTGGGCGGCCACCCGGCACGGCGCGCGGGTGGTCGGCATCACCCTCTCCCCTCCCCAGGCCGAAATGGCGCGCCAGCGGGCGCAGGAGGCCGGCGTCGGCGACCGGGTCGAGATCCGCGTCATGGACTACCGCGACCTGGCGGGCGAGCGCTTCGACGCAATCGCCAGCATCGGCATGGTCGAGCATGTCGGCGAGGAGCAGATCGACGTCTACGCCCGCACCCTGGCCGGGCTGCTGGGGCCCGGCGGGCGGCTGCTCAACCACGGCATCGCCCGGCTGCGCCACACCGACCCCGACGCCGGACCGTTCTCCGAGCGCTACGTCTTCCCCGACGCCGACCCGCTGCACCTCTCGCGGGTGCTGGCGGCGCTTGAGCGCGCCGGGTTCCTCACCCGCCACGTGGAGGAGTTTGGCGACGACTATGCGACGACGCTGGGCCATTGGGCGAGCCGCCTGGACCGCAACCTCGACCGCGCGGTCCAGCTCGCCGGAGAGGAGCGGGTCCGGGTCTGGCGCCTTTACCTGCGCATGGCGCGCAACGGCTTTGAGTCGGGTTTCCTCTCCATCTACCAGGCCCGCTGCACCCTGGCCCAGGGCTAGAGGGGGAATCCCTCCTCGACCGTCGCCAGGACATGGTCGGCGCCGGCCTCGCGCAGCTGGGCGACGGTGAAGTTACCCGTCGCCACGCCGACCACCTCGATCCCCGCCCCGTGGCCGGCGGCCACGTCGCGGGGCGTGTCGCCAACGGAGATGCAGGCGGACTCCACCAGGGAGCCGCCGGAGACGAGCTTGCCTCGCTCCAGGGCGCAGCGGGTCAGCTCGATCCGCTGGTTGGAGTCAGAGCCGTAGCCACCGAAGGAGAAGAAGCGGTTGAGACCGGCCCGGGCGAGCTTGATGTGGGCGGCCGCCTCGACGTTTCCCGTGGTCAGGCCCAGCAGGTGTCCCTCCTCGACCAGGCGCCCGAGCAGGCGCTCGATTCCCGGCATCACCCGGTAGCCGTCGGACTCCTCGATCGCCTCCGAGAGATGGCGCAGGTATTGGGCCATCGCCATCGCCAGCTCGCGGCGATCGGGGTCGCGGCCGAGGAGCTGGGCCAGCGCCACGCGGCCCACCTCGGGATCGGTCATCCCCGACTCGGTCACCGCGCGGATGTCGACTGGCTTGCCATGCAGCGCCTGGAAGGCACGCCGCCAGGCGAGCGCTCCGGCGCCGCCGGTGGTGATCAGCGTGCCGTCGATGTCGAAGAGCACCGCCTCGATCAATGGTCTGCCTCGAGCAGGTCTCGCTGGCTCAAGCTGTAGAGGAAAGCAAGCGATGGCAGGACGAGGACCGCGGCGATGGCGAAGACGATGAAGATGACGTCCAGCGTTGCCTTCGGCGCGGCGGCTTCGCCGATCCTCAGGCCGCTCGGCAGCAGGTAGGGGAACTGGGCGACGCCCCAGCCCCAGATCACGGCAACCACCGCCCCGCCGGCCAGCGGCCGCAGCGGCCGGCGGCCACCCCGCAGCAAAACGATCAGCAGGCCGACCCCGCAGAGGGCCGAGAGGATCACCAACGGCAATCCCTGGCCGGTGAGGCGGTCAAAGATGTGGCGGGCTTCGGCCTCAAGCTCGAGCAGGCCGAATGCCGCCGCGACCCCGGCGACCAGCGCCGCCGCCAGCGCCCGCCGCACGAAGTAGCGCTCCAGGTCCCCCTCCCCCCCGCGGCGCGCGTCGCCGACCAAGAACACGGCTGAGAGATAGGCGCCGGTGGCGACGAACATCGCTCCGGTCAGCAGCGGCAGCGGCTCCAGCCAGCTGGAGAAGGCGTTGCCGTCGCCTCCCGCGGGGACCCTGCCGGCGGCGATCGCGCCGACCACCGTGCCCATGAAGAAGGGGGTGAGGACCGAGGAGAGGGCGAAGGTGGCGCCGGCCGCGCGCCGCGCCGAGAGTCCCTCGATCGACTTGCCGAAGGCGAATCCCGAGCCGCGCAGCACGATCCCCACCGCGGCCAGTGCCAGCGGCACATAGAGGGTCGTCATCACGGCGCCGAAGGCGGGCGGGAAGGCGGTCCAAAGGACGACGAGGATGAAGATCAGCCAGACGTGGTTGGCCTCCCAGACGGGGGTCAGCGAGCGCTGGATCAGCGCCCGCGGCCGCTCCCCCCGCTCCGCCCCGCCGGCGAGCAGGTCCCAGAAGCCGCCGCCGAAGTCCGCGCCGCCAAACAGCGCGTAGAAGGTCGCCCCCACCCAGAGGATCCCGGCCGCGACATCGGCCCTGCTCACCGGGGCACCTCGCGCTCGGCCCCCTCGGCGTGAATCAGATCCCCACGATCGGAGGCAACCGGGCTCAAGGTCGCGCCTCCCCCAGCGCCTCGGGCGGGGCGTAGGGCGTGGCGCCCTGGGGTTCGGGGCGCCCCTCACGCCAGCGTCGCGACATCGAGCGCAGGACCAGGATCGCCGCGGTCCCGATCGCCGCGTAGAGCGCCAGCACGGCAGCGAAGCTGAACCAGATGCCGTGGGCCGGGGTCACCGCTTCCGCGGTCCGCATGTAGCCCTGGACGATCCAGGGCTGGCGGCCCACCTCGGTGACGATCCAGCCGCACCAGAGGCAGAGCACGGCCGCCGCGCCGGATATCGCCACCGCGCGCAGGAACCAGATCGTCTGGGGTATGTCGCGACGCCGCCACCAGGCGTAGGCGAACCAGAGGCCGAGGGCGATGAACAGGGTGCATATCCCGACCATCGTGTCGAAGGCCAGGTGCAGCAGGGTATTGGCCGGCGGCCGTTCGTCCGCCGGGATCGAGTTCAGCCCGGTGACCTTGGTGTTGGCGCTGAAGCCGACCAGGAAGGAGTCGAGGTCGGGGATCGGGATCGCCGCCTTGACCCCGCTCGAGCTGCAGATCCCGCCGAGGTACTCGGTCTGGTGGCTGCCGGTCTTCTCGATGCACTCCATGCCGGCGAACTTGGCCGGCTGGTTTGCGGCCACGGCGCGGGCCGCGGTGTCGCCGACCAGAAACTGGAGCGGGGAGGCGATCAGCCCGATCGTCAAGGGGATCAGCAGGCCGAGCCGGTGGAGGCGGTCGCGGCGCCCTTTCAGCATCCCGCTGGCATAGATCCCCGCCAGCAGGAAGCCGACCACGATGTAGGCGGCGAGGATCATGTGCGGGACCTCATACCAGGTGGCCGGGTTGAAGAGGACCTTGATCGGGTCGGTGCTGATGACCTTGCCGGCGGCGTCGAGAGTGAAGCCCTGGGGCTGGTTCATCCAGGCATTGGCGGCGACCACGGAGAAGGCGCCGCCGATCCCGGTGATCACCATCGGCATCCCCGTCCAGAAGTGGGCCCAGCCCCCGAGTCGCTTCCAGCCGTAGATGTAGATGGCGAGAAAGATCGCCTCGGTGAAGAAGAAGAGCCCCTCGATCGCGAAGGCGATGCCGAAAGCGGCGCCGAAGCGTTCGGTGAAGCGCGGCCAAAGCAGCCCGAACTCGAAGGTCAGCACCGTGCCGCTCACCGCGCCGACGGCGAAGGTGAGGGCCATCGCTTTCGACCAGCGGCGAGCCAGCTCCATCGCCTCGGCGTCGCCGCGCTTCAACCCCAGGTAATTGGCGATCAGGATCGTCGCCGGGAGGGCGACGCCGAGACAGGCGAGGACGATGTGGAAGGCGAGGGTGAAGGCCATCTGCTCGCGCGCGGCGAGTAGATTTGACGCCGACGCCGCCAGGGGCAGCGGGTCGAGCGCCGCCACCCCTACTCCTGCGGCTCGCGGACCAGCGGGCCCGGCCGCCTTGCCTCGCGGTAGCGGTGAATCAGCGTGTTGGTCGAGCTGTCGTGGCGCAGCTTGGGCTCGCGTCCGGCCCGCAGCTCGGGGACGATCGCCCGCGCCAGCGCCTTGCCCAACTCGACCCCCCACTGGTCGAATGAGTCGATCCCCCACACCGCACCCTGGGTGAAGACGCTGTGCTCGTAGAGGGCGACCAGGGAGCCCAGCGTCTCGGGGTCCAGCCGCGCGGCGAGAATCGTGTTGGTCGGCCGGTTGCCGTCGAAGACGCGGTGGTCCACCTGCTCCGGCGGCGTCCCCTCCGCCCGCACCTGCTCCGGCGTCTTGCCGAAGGCCAGCGCCTCGGTCTGGGCGAAGACGTTGGCCATCAGCAGGTCGTGGTGGTCGCCAAGGGGGTTGAGGGTGTGGGTGAAGCCGATGAAGTCGCAGGGGATCAACTCGGTCCCCTGATGGATCAGCTGGTAGAAGGAGTGCTGCCCGTTGGTCCCCGCCTCCCCCCAGTGGATGGCGCCGGTCTGATAATCGATCGCGGCGCCGTCGAGGGTGACGTGCTTGCCGTTGGACTCCATCGTCAACTGCTGGAGGTAGGCGGGGAAGCGGTGCAGGTACTGGTCGTAGGGGAGGACGGCGGCGCTCTGGGCGCCGAAGAAGTCGCCATACCAGACCGCCAAAAGCCCCATCAGCACGGGCAGGTTGGTGGCCAGCGGCGCCTCGCGGAAGTGCTCATCGATGGCGTGAAAGCCCCTCAGCATCTCGCTGAAGCGGCCCGGGCCGATCGCCAGCATCGTCGAGAGCCCGATCGCCGAGTCCATCGAGTAGCGGCCACCCACCCACTCCCAGAAGCCGAACATGTTCTCGGTGTCGATGCCGAACTTCGCCACCTCCTCGGCGTTGGTGGAGACGGCGACGAAGTGGCGGGCGATGGCGGCCTCCTCCCCTCCCAGGCCGGCAAGAACCCACTCGCGGGCGCTGCGCGCGTTGGTCATCGTCTCCAGAGTGGTGAAGGTCTTGGACGAAATCACGAAAAGCGTCTCGGCCGGGTCGAGGTCGCGGCTGGCCTCGGCGAAGTCGGTGCCGTCGACATTGGATACGAAGCGGAAGGCCATCTCGCGCCGGCTGTAATGGCGCAGCGCCTCATAGGCCATCACCGGGCCCAGGTCCGAGCCGCCGATGCCGACGTTGACCACGTTGCGGATTGGCCTGCCGGTGTGCCCGGTCCATTCGCCCGCGCGGACCCGCTCGGCGAAGAAGCTCATCCGGCGCAGGACCCCGTGGACCTCCTGCACGACGTCGACCCCATCGACGATCAGCGAGCGGTTGCGCGGCATCCGCAGCGCCACGTGCAGGACCGAGCGGTTCTCCGAGACGTTGATTCTCTCCCCGGCGAACATCGCGTCGCGGCGCTCCGGCACGCCGCGCTCCAGGGCGAGGCGGCCCAGCAACATCATCGTCTCGTCGGTGACCCGGTTCTTGGAGAAGTCGAGGTAGAGGCCGGCGCCCTCGGCGACCAGCCGCTCGCCGCGGCTCGGATCGGCGGCAAAGAGGTCGCGCAGGTGGGCGTCGCGCAGGTGGGCGAAGTGGCGCTCCAACTCTCCCCAGGCCGCGGCCTGGCGCAGCGGGGGGAGCGTCTCACCCACGCTCGCTCCCCTTCCTCACGCCGCCAGCGCTCCCCGCTTGGTCTCGATCGAGGCAAGCATGTCGGCCCAGGAGTCGACGAAGGCCCGCTTGCCCTCCTCCTGCAGGCGAGCCGCCAGCGCCTCGACGTCGATCCCAGCCTGGCCGAAGAGCCCCAGCTCCTGCTCGGCATCGCCGCCGCCGGCCCCCAGCAGCTCCCCCACCTCGCCGTGGTCGGCGAAGGCCAGCAGGGTGTTCTCGGGCATCGTGTTGACCGTGAAGGGGGAGGCCAGCGACTCGACGTAGAGCACATCGGAGGCGCCGGGGTCCTTGGTCCCGGTGCTCGCCCAGAGCAGGCGCTGGGCGCGGGCACCCTCATTCAGCAGGCGCTGCCAGCGGTCGGAGTCGAGCAGCTCACGGTAGGCGCGGTAGGCGCGGCCGCCGATCGCGACGCCGAGCCGGTTGCGCAGCTCCATCGGCGCGTCATCGGCGATCGCCACGTCCCAGCGGCTGACGAAGAGCGAGGCGACCGAGGCGACGTTGGGGTCAAGGCCCGCCTCGATCCGGCGCTCGACGCCGCGCATGTAGGCGCCGGCGGCACCCAGGTAGTGCTCGCCCGAGAAGAGCAGCGTGACGTTGACCGGGATGCCGGCGAAGATCGACTCCTCGATCGCCCCCAGCCCGGCCTCGGTGCCCGGGATCTTGATGAAGAGGTTGTCGCGCTCGGCTTTGCGGTGCAACTGGGCGGCCTGGGCGATCGTCGCCTCCGTGTCGTCGGCGAGCAGCGGCGAGACCTCCAGGGAGACGAAGCCGTCGACCCCATCGGTGCGCTCGTGGACCGCGGCGAAGAGGTCGGCGGCACGGCGCAGGTCGGCGATCGCCAGCTCGAAGAAGAGGTCCTCGCCGGACCCGGCGGCGGGCGCCTCGCCGACGATCTGCTCATCGTAGGCGTCTCCCCCGGCGATCGCCTTGTCGAAGATCGTCGGGTTGGAGGTCAAACCGGTGACGGAGAGCCGATCGATGTAGCCGGCAAGCGTGCCGTCGTCGAGCATCGTGCGCGTGATGTTGTCCAGCCACAGGCTCTGACCGGACTCGTGCAGTCGTGCGGTTGGCTTCATGTTCTGTTCCCTCCAGATGGTTTAGGCATTGGCGGGCGCCCTGGCGAGCGCTTCGCGGGCCGCCTCCGCGACCCGGTTGGGGGTGAAGCCGAACTTCGTCTGGACATCCCGAAGCGGCGCCGAGGTGCCGAAGGTATGCATGCCGATGCTGACACCGTCGAGGCCGACGTAGCGATCCCAGCCCAGGGTCGAGGCCTCCTCGACCGAGACGCGGGCCCTGACCGAGGGCGGCAGCACCTCGTCGCGGTATGCCTCCTCCTGGCGGTCGAACAGCTCCCAGCAGGGAAGGCTCACGACCCGGGAGCGGACGCCCTCGGCGCCCAGCTCTTGGTGGGCGTCGAGGGCCAGCGCCACCTCGCTGCCGGTGGCGATCAGGATCACCTGGGGGTCGCCCCCCTCGGAGTCGGCGAGGACGTAGCCGCCGCGCCGCAGCCCCGACGCCGGGGCATAGCGGGAGCGGTCGAGGACGGGCACGTCCTGGCGGGTGAGGACCAGGGCGACCGGCTGGTGGCTGCGATCCAGCGCCACCCGCCAGGCCTCGGCAACCTCGTTGGCGTCGGCGGGGCGGATCACGTCGAGGCCGGGAACGGCTCGCAAGGAGGCCAGCTGCTCGACCGGCTGGTGGGTGGGCCCGTCCTCCCCCAACCCGATCGAGTCGTGGGTGAAGACGTGGATCACCGGCAGCTCCATCAGCGAGGAGAGCCGGATCGCCGGCCGGGCATAGTCGGAGAAGGTGAGGTAGGTGGACCAGAGCGGGCGCAGCTTGGAGAGCGAAAGGCCGTTGGAGATCGCCGCCGCCTCGTGCTCGCGAATGCCGTAATGGAGCTGGCGGCCCTGATAGGAGCCGGGCTCGAAGTCGGCGGTGCCATCGAGGTCGAGTCGCACCGCGGTCGAGTCGGTGAGATCGGCGGAGCCGGCCACCAGCCAGGGGAGGCGGGCGGCGACCGCGTTCTCCACCTTCTGCGATGCCTTGCGGGTCGCGACCCCCTTCTCGCCGGGCTCAAAGACGGGGATCTCCGCGTCCCAGCCCTGGGGCAGCTCGCGCCGCTGCATCGCCTCGATCTCGGCGGCCAGCGAGGGGTTCTCCTCGGTGTAGGCGGCGAGCGTCCGCTCCCACCCGGCGCGGGCCTCGGCGCCGCGCCTGCCGACCCCCTCGGCGAAGCGCTCCCTGACGCCCTCGGGAACGAGGAACTGGGCGTCCTCGGGCCAGCCGTAGGCGCGCTTGGTCTCCCGCACCTCCTCCTCTCCGAGGGGCTCACCGTGAGCGGCCGCCGTGTCCTGTTTATGCGGGGACCCCCAGCCGATGTGGCTGTCGACGATGACCAGGGTGGGCCGGCCACGCTGGGCGCTGAAATCCTCGAGGGCCCTGACCAGCAGCCCGGTGTCGTTGGCGTCGCCGACACGGGTCACGTTCCAGCCGTAGCCCATGAAGCGCGCGGCGGCGTCATCGTCGTAGGCGAGGTGGGTCCTGCCATCGATCGTGATGTGGTTGTTGTCGTAGATCCAGCAGAGGTTGTCCAGCCCCAGGTGGCCGGCGAGCGAGGCGGCTTCGCCGGAGACGCCCTCCATCAGGCAGCCGTCGCCGGCGATCGCGTAGGTGTTGAAGTCGAACAGCTCGGCGCCCGGGCGGTTGAAGCGGGCCGCCTGCCACTTGGAGGCGATCGCCATCCCGACCGAGGTGGCGACCCCCTGGCCGAGTGGACCGGTCGTCGCCTCCACGCCGGAGGTCCAGCGGTACTCGGGGTGGCCGGGGGCGCGCGAGTCGAGCTGGCGGAACCGCTTTATATCCTCGAGGCTGACCGCCGGGTCCCCCGCCACCTCGTAGTCAGGATCGACCGCGCGCACGCCGGTGAGGTGGAGTAGCGCATAGAGCAGCATCGAGGCGTGCCCGGCGGAGAGCACGAAACGGTCGCGGTTGGGCCAGATGGGATCGACCGGGTCGAAGCGCAGGAAGCGTTGCCAGAGCGTGTAGGCGACCGGCGCCATGGCCATCGGCGTCCCCGGATGGCCGGAACCGGCCTTCTCAATGGCATCGATCGACAGGGTGCGGATCGTGTCGATGCTGAGCTGGTCGATGTCCCGCTGGGTCGGCTCCATCCTGGCTCGGTCGATCCTATTCCCCAGCGCATAGATTCCCGTGAACGTGGAGGGAAGCGCCGATGCGCAGAGGGAGAAGCGGCTCGCCGCCGAGACGGCGGCCGAGCTGGTCGAAGACGGGATGGCGGTGGGGCTCGGCACCGGCTCGACGGTCGCCGAGCTGCTGCCGGCGCTGGCGCGGCGCGGCCTGAGCGGGATCCGCTGCGTCGCCACCTCACTCGCCACCGAGGCCCAGGCGCGGGGGCTCGGCATCCCGATCGAGGAGTTCGGCCAGCTGGAGCGCCTGGACATCGCGATCGACGGTGCCGACCAGGTGGCGCCGGACGGCTGGCTGATCAAGGGCGGCGGCGGCGCCCACCTGCGGGAGAAGATCGTCGCGGCGGCGGCCGCGCGCTTCGTCGTGATCGCCGACTCGAGCAAGCCCGTGGCGCAGCTGAGCGCGCCGGTGCCGCTGGAGCTGTTTGCCTTCGGCCTGCGCGCCACCCTCGGCCGCCTCGGACATCAGGTGACCCTGCGCGACGCTCCCCCCAGCCCCGACGACGGCCTGATCGCCGACTACCGCGGCCCGATCGAGAGCCCGGCTTCCCTGGCGGCGCGCCTGGAGGCCGACCCCGGCGTAGCCGCCCACGGCCTCTTCCCGGCGGCTATGGTCAGCGAGGTGCTGGTGGGGAGGGGGGGCGCCGTCGAAATCCTCCGACCTGCCTGATGGGCAAAGGAGAGAGAGGATGACCGACCTCATCGGCCCTGACGCAGGTGAAGCGCGATCGGGATCCCGGCGGCCGGATCCTCGCCAACCACGCCGTCTCGCTCGGCGGGTTCTGGCTCAAGCCAGGAGGGGTTTCAGCCTCCGATACGCGGGATCGTCCTCGCCCAGCAGGTTGGCGATCGTCGTGGCGGCATCCTCGATGTCCTCGGGAGAGGCGATTGCGATCGCCTCGATGTCGGCCCAGTTCTTGGTGCGATCAAAGAGGGCCTTGAAGATCGTCAGCGAGGCGCAGCCGAGGACGGGGATCTCACGCCCTTGGAGCGGGACCCAGATGACGCCGGCCGCCACCGCTCGGTGCAGCGGAAGCGTGTTGAGAAAGACATCCACCGGCGTGTCCTCCCACCACAGGCGGGTCTGCCCATCGCGGATGACCGCCGCCACATCTCCCGGACCAACCGTTACCTGCTCGGGCAGATTGGCCAGGACGGATTTCGCCTTGGCGGCGTCGGCGAAGATGTTGAGGTCGAGATCTCGCGTGCCACGAGGCTCCTCCACGCAGTAGGCGAGGGCGATGGCCCCGCCGAAGGCGTGGGCCAGGCTGGCTGCCCTCAGCGCATCGTGGATCACGAACAGCTTCTCGACCAGCGTGCTCAGGAGGACGAGCCTCCCGCCGGGACCCGATCCACGAGCCGCGGATAGCGGAGAACCTTTCCTGACCGGTAGGGCAGCGCCTCGGCCAGCTCCAGCACCTGAATCAGAATCCGGCCCGCCCGCGCCTTGTCCAACGGCGCCCTGCGTGGCGTCACGGTCAGCTGGCCGCCGCCGGCGGCGGCCAGTCGGGCGAGGGTGTCCGCGCCGGCCTCGCGCTGACCGCGAAGGTAGGCGTTGACCACCGAGCGAGACAATCCCGCCCTGCGCGCCAACTCCGCCTGAGTGAGCCCGCTCTGGCGCCAGATCTCTTCAGTCAACGCGGCGGATGGCGTCGGAGCGCACGGTTTGGCTTTCCACATCTTGCAATTATGTTAGCGAATTAGCTACTTCCCGCGGAAAAACCCAAGGAGGTTCGGAGGTCTTTCCGTCTGACCTGACAGTCAGAATATCCTGCAAATGAGCGGGTTTCTGACTGAAAGGGGAGTTCATGCTGACGCTGTTTGCGGG